>TARA_R110002110_G_scaffold2024_4_pt1 | contig 10189 bp, 16 predicted proteins | sample TARA_R110002110 | Tara Oceans TARA_R110002110 (sample SAMEA4397330) | marine metagenome | biome: Polar Biome; feature: [SRF] surface water layer (ENVO:00010504); material: water (ENVO:00002006), including particulate matter (ENVO:01000060) such as... | depth 5 m
GGCATCGAGAAGATCCTCGAGCGTGAATATCTTAAGCTGCCTCCTGACCAGTTGGCGATCCTTTTCGGTCAAGCGGAAGCGTCGATTGTGCAGCGGTCGCCCGTTGTGCCGCTGTTTCTTCATGTGCTGTTCGATGATCTCGAATTCGCGCATCGTGTTCCTCCTTGGGTAAAAAGTCGGCGGCGTCCTTGCCGCCCTTCGCTAGTCTTCCGTCGCGTCCTTCGCACGTTCAATCGCTATTATCACCATGCTTAAAGCAATGATTGCCATGTCGTGGCCGTGGCCTATCGCCAAGCGGCATACTTGCGTCAAATCGTTAACGCACAATTCTTTCTCATTGATCTCCTGGCACAAAGTAAGAGTCGCTTCCATCGCTTCAAGACATCCGGGTCGCAATTCAGATAATTCGGTAGCCATCGCTCCTTCTTCTCTAGACGGCAGATCCTCTTTAGGCTGACACAGTGGACACGTGCCGCTTTCAATTAAGTCCCAATCGAATGTTTTTTTACAACCGCTGCATTCGACTTGCGGGACGAGGTCGGCATCAAGTTCATTGCTCATGGCTTCTCCTTAAAATGGAATGTCAGCGGTGTCTTGGATTGTGATGGCCTTCGCATCATATGAGCCAAACTTTTCAAACCCTTTTCCTTTCTTCCATTCAATCCGAATCGGCAGCTTTTCTTCAACGGCCTGCGTGAGATCCTCAAACGAGCATTGTTCGGTTTGGAAAAAATCGAAGTATTGATCGGCGCCTTCTTCGATAGACTTTGCCCGCAGAGTTAAAATAGTGTACTTCTCAGTTTCGCGCTTTTTGCTGACGGCGAGTAAATGCCATGCCGCCTTTTGCGGTGGCTCTGTTATCGGCTGTGCCGTTTTGATATCGACTGGCTGGTTTATCCCTTGTACCAATTCATCGGCGATTTCTTTCTTGGCAGTTTCATTCAGCACAATCTTCTGCTCGTCGGTCGAATATCCCGATTCCATCTGATCGCCTGACCACAATTCGTATGCAAGCCCAAACGATACCGCTGCGGCCTTGCAGTAGCCTCTTACGACCGCATTGCTAACATCGACCGCTGTGATGTTGGCAAACGGGATGGCCTTGTGACGGTTATCCATAATGGCCTGCATCACGGGTGGCAGGGAGGTCTCGTCGGTGTGGATGAAGTAAATCAGAACGTAAGCACTGTCGGCCACGCCGTAGACTATCTCGCCGTTCTCTTGATGGACGATATGCGGCAGCCAGCCTGGGGCGTGTTCGTGCAGCAGGTTGAGCGTCTTGGCCCAGTTGATATAGCGGGCAGAGAATGAACCGGCCCCGATTGTGTCTACGAGATCCTCGGTAGCGATTCCTGAGAGATTAGGTACGTCAGCCATTTTCGGCTCCTTGTTTAATGAAAAAAGACGGGCAGCAGTCTAAGGTGAAACTGCTACCCGCCTGAACCACAAACCACAAGGAAGGAGTCTGTATTGGTTGACTTCCATTTTAATCGTCATCGTCGCGGACTCCTTCCAGGTCGCAATTATAGATTGCCGGGTCACCTTTGGAAACCCCATAGCTCCACCAGGGAAATATAGGCGAAAATGTAAGCGGTTCCCGTCAGCGTAGCTAGCATGAATTCCATTTTAGGTGTCCTTAAGTAAGGTGGCAGACTTGACGCCTACCGCAGCGGCGATTTTATCGAATGTTTCTGCGGTGCCGGGGAATTGTTCCCCTGATTCGTACCGATACCATGAGGGGATCGATACGCCAGCAGCGGTTGCACACTCCAGAACAGAGCAGCCCTTTCGGTTCCTGATCCGCATTAAGTTCTTTGGAAAGTCAGTAGTTGCCATTTATGTCTCCTTTAAATATTGCATCTTGCAGCATCGACATGGTGAGGCCATTGAAAATAATCACCTCAATATCAGAGTTCAGTGTCCACTTACTGGTTCTTGTAAGCCTCCCGTAATCCTGAATTAGTAAAGTCGCACCACGGCGGCGGCAGACCTTCAACGCTTGTTCTCGCCCCATCAATTGGCTGTCGCAGTCGGACGCTGACCCCACATCAGAAAACGCAGCGACTACATCAATCCGATTACGTTTGGAATATTCAAGACCGTCTCGAAGTTGCGTTCCCAAACTGCCATTTGTGCATTGGGGCCAGCCTGAAACACGGCAATATAAAACCGCTTCTTTTCGCGGTTTGCGTTTTCTAATTGTCTTCATCGTTTGACTCCCTGTAGAGATTAAAGAACCTGCGGATGGCATAAGACCGCGACAAGCTGACGACCGTGAAAAAGGCTCCTAATAAAAAGTTGTCTCGAATTGGTAGGTCGATACCGAACAGCGGGAACGTAGCTACCTGGACGGCCACCGATAATAAATAGCCAATAGCCACATTCGCCACCGATTCAATGGCAGACATTTTCCTGCTCTGCATCTTCAAAAAGTCCTATCTGTTCTGTCCGTCTCGAAATTGCCCGCGTGCAATTCAATTGAGCGGCTCGGTAGTACGTGTCTTTGATTTCGCAACCATAGAATCTGCGATTGTGCAAAAGGCTTTCGTAGCCCTCCGATCCGATGCCGCAAAACGGGCTGAATACTATTTCATCACGCAGCGAAAACAGCTTGACTAGCCGCCGGATAACTCCCAATTGAAGCGGGCAGATATGCTTGACGTCTTTATCGTCACGGCCCTCTCTCACGTTTAGGGTGTCGGTCTCTTTAATGTCAGCCCAATGATGCTCGGCGTATTGAATCCAATCGTTTCGACTTATATCAGTGTCGCCGCGTATTGGAGTCGGGTTGTCGCCGGGAGTCCTGAACTTGATGATGTAATCGGACAACGCTCCCCTGCTGGCGGCACGGTCGCTTTCAAGACCTGCGAATTGAAGTTCACGGCTACGGGTTCGGATCGCTTGCGCCTGCGGATTCTTGCGAATGCTCCAATCGTACTCATAGATCAGGCCCGAACGCTCTGCGAGTCTGATATTCAGGCCCCTGAAATCTCGCAGGCCGACTTCGCCCGAACGCTTCAGCCGTGGGATTTGCATGACATGCACGCAGATAACGCGGCCGGGTTTTATGAGTCGAGCCAATTGCCGATAAAAAAAAGATAGATGCAGTTTGGCGTCTCCTCGAAAGTCCTCGCTATTCCCGATGTCGTTTGCTTGATCGGTGTAGCTGTAAAGGCTCGGGAATGGTGGGGAGAAAATAGAAAAGTCAAAACATCCATCGGGTAACGTAGCCATGTGCTCGATGCAATCGGCTTGTTCAATATGATATTCGCCTTCAAACATTGGTGACCTCCTTGAATAAAGATTCCTGGGAAATTGTATCTTGTTCGACTAAATGGGCCTTTCGCATAACGTTCTGCACCATCGGCTCCTCGATGTCGGTTAGCGGAATGTGTACGTTCAGTGGACGAGTTGATCCGATACGATTCGACCGCTTAACTGCCTGGTAAAATTGCTCGTATGAGTCCTGCAATCCGCTGAATACTTGCCGCGTTGCAACTTGCAGATTCAAACCGAATCCGAGGATCTTTGGCTTCGTGATTAAAATCTTACGCTCGCCGCTTTTAAATTGGCTGATGAATTCGAGCCGCTTATTGAGCGGAGTTGCACCGGTGATGTTCCCGGCGTCAGGGAATAGCTTCGCCAGTGCAGCCTGCTCGTCGTTGTATAGGCACCAGATGATCGTTGATTCCTCCGGCCACGATCCGACAAGTTCAGCTATTTTGGCTGGCTTATTGCTCGGGATGGCCTTGCCCTGATAATGGCCTTTTGCGATTTGGCCCATTTGAGACCGCGATGCTATTCCTCCCAATTCGGTTGAAAATAGCTGGCCTGTTTTGCTGGCAACTATTCCTTTTTGCTCGTCAGTTAAATCGACCGGATGATAGTGGATATGAATGGGCGGCACCGTATCGCAGTTGTCCTTCCATCCGTAGGTTGCTGGATTAGTCAAGAAAATAGACCAATGCGAAAGGGCACGATAGAACGGTTTTAGGGCGTGATCCTTCAGCGCCCATCGATCCTGCGTTTGGCCTCGATTTATAAAATAGGTGGCGAGAAAAGAGTTGACGTTCGGGAATGCGTCAAGGAATACGGCGTGATTAGCGTATTCAATTCGATCATTTGGGGCCGGCGTTCCGGTGCCGCAGTGCTTGAATTCCAGGCCCTCACCAAGTTTCAGTAATCGCGTGCCCCATTTCCCATAATGCGACTTAAGCATCGATGATTCGTCAAGCAGTAGTCCACCAAGCTGGCCTCGTCTCATGACATCCTTGATAGCCTCGTAATTGGTGATCCCTAGTTTACCGCCGCAACCGTCAAGCCAATCTTGCAAGCCTGCAGCGTTTACCTTTTCGATCTCAATGCCTGGATAGAAGTTCTCCGCTTCGGTGATCGTCTGCCCCACGACCATTAAAGGGGCGACAATTAAGAATCCTTGATTGCGTCTCGTTAATGTCTGCAAAGAAGATTGTGCGAATTCTAGTTGGATTAGCGTCTTGCCTAATCCGCAATCAGCAAAGACCGCGAACTTGCGTTTCTCAATCGCCATTTCTGTGATCGCCTTCTGGTAGTCGAACATGAACGATGACGGTGACCAATTTCGAAACGTTTCATTCGATGGGGCGATGCCAATCCTGGCAGCATATTCATCGGGGAATTCTGCCAGTCTCCCACGCATTCGATACGATGGCAGCGATTTGATTTTCAGGAACGTTCGATAATCAACGACCGAGTCAGGATCTAGTATTATTTGAGCCATGAAGTGATTCCTTGTTCATGAGTAAAATTGAGTAACTTAGAAATCGTCTCATCCCTGTCGAGCCATTGGCATGATCACGTAGCCATAGCCATCATCGGTAGTGCAAACCGCAGCACTTTTAGCGTCTTTAATTTCAAGGGAAAAAGTCGCATCTGCGTCAAGTACTTTCAGGAAATCGCTCATGTACTTTGGATCTAGCATCAATGTGATCGGCTTCCCGTTGTATTCGATTGGTAGTTCAATCCGCGATTGTCCTGTCTCTGCGGCTTCGCCTGCAAGCACCGCTTTGCTGTCACCAAAGGTACAATCAATCCCACGACTTTCCTCACTGGTTACAATCGCCGCTTGTCGCACAGCCGAATGGAACAAGCCGACAGGGAGATCTATCTGGATGCCCTTGTCTCTTTTCGGGAACACATCCCGCCAATTAGGAAAGCGGCCTTCGACTAATCGAGATCGCACCGTCACATGGCCACACTGAACAAGAATATCATTAGAGTGTGCGGAGAGTTTCGCGTGCGATTCTTGATCGGACAATGCTCGGTCAATTAATTGCAGTGCCCTGCTAGGTACAATTGTTGTCGATTCCCCGGTCTTGTGGCCGCCGATAGATTGTGAGGTTCCTTGCACTTTTGCCAGTCGCCGGCCATCTGTGCCCACCGCTATCAAGTCCTCGTCATTAAGCTCAAACAGCACGCCGCTTAATGCGTATCGGCTACTTTCGTTATCTGTTGCAAAGATCGTTCGATGGATAATCTCCTTTAAGAATCCAGCAGGCACTTCGTGGTAGTCTTCGTTGCTGAATGGATCGACATCAATGAACCCATCAGGATTTGCGGATGGGAGAAGAAAGTTGCTTCTGTGTCCATATACGCGAATGCCCTTTTCGGTGGCTTCAATTTCTAGCTTTGCGTCAGGTGCCTCCTTTAAAATGCTGGAGAATTTCTTGACCGGTAATAACGCAGACCCCCAATCGGACACTTCCACACCATTGACGGCGTGGCGAATTCCAACATCTATATCGGTCGCCGACAGTACAACGCCATCGGTACCTGCCTCTAGTTTGACATTCTGTAAAGCAACATTTGGACTCCTTGCGGGGGCAACAGATGCGACGAGCGAGAAGGCCTTGAGGGATTCAATTCTGCTAATTGTAATTTTCATCTTGTTTGGGTTCCTTGGTTGGGCTTGTTTAGTTGTCGCGGTAGGTGAAGCTCATTGAGTTGACATTGTGAGGATTGCTGAACGCCCACGGACAATGGAAGAGCATAGAGTGCCAGAGATCGTCCACAAGGTCCCAGTTTGCGTAATATGTTTCCCCGAGTTCGTCCTTGAGTTCTTCACGCTTGCAAGTGTCTTCATCATTGCCAGAGAGCGGGAAGAATCCCCCATCGATGGCGTTCCAAATTCTTGTGAGATAAATCATTGCCTCGTGGAGTTGATTCGTGTGCCTCATTTCCTCCGCACGATCAAGCATCAACTCGATCTTGTGCATGGGGCTGGTTCGCAGTGTTCGCCATTCTTTTAGCTGGTAAGACATCGTTTGGGTTCCTTGTGTTTGTGTTTAGGTTTGAAAGTATCTATTCGGCCATGTACGCTTTGCACCGCTCGACCACAAGGCCGCTAATGCTGCCGGAAAGCTCCCGTAATTGGCGGGCTGTTTCTGCTTCGTGATTGCTGCGTTCCTTGTCAGCGTCACGAATGAACGATGCCAAGTATCCTATTGTGCGAGAGAGTTGGTCTGATAAATCCGCAGACAATGCCGTCTCTGCCTTTTCGAGATTCTTAGCGGCAAAGATCAGCTGCTTGCTGGCCTTTTGTAGCTCAGTGGTTTTCATCTCGTTTGGGTTCCTTGCAGTTTGGGTTCTAAAAGACTTCCCGCTTAAATATCAGCCTCACACTCTGCCAGGATTTCTTCGTCGGTTGTAATAGAAATTGCAACACAATCGCCGGAATCTTGAATCTGAATCTCGCCACGCCCGCCAGGGAGCTTTACAACGTAATACTCGTCATTGATTTTTTCCATTTCCATCGTTTGGGTTCCTTCGTGTTGATTGATTAGTTGTTGTCTTGAATAACGCAAATCTCTTCGCCAATCTCACGGCCAAACTTGGCCTCGAAAGCTGCCTTCTCGGCATCATCAAACCCAAAGTAATCGTGGACTGCAAAGGTTAGTTCACCATCGCGATACAAGTAGATGGCTACGCCCTTGAGAACACCGTTGTGGTAATAGTCGGCAGAGTGGCCTAAAAGTCGCACCTCGTTGTAGAACTTCTCTTCACTGAAGCCATTGAACGCACTACCGCAAAAGGTTTCGAGAGTACCATCGGCTCGAAGGGCTAGAACATTCATCGTTTCGTTCCTTGTTTCGTTTGTGTTTCTCATGCCCTAGTTTTATCGTCTGACGATAACCTTAGGAACCCCTAAAAGCACAAAAATAAAAGAAATACCAGGAACGGTGCGATTGGTGCGATAGATGGTGCGATTCTCTGCCCTTGTAGAGGCCCATATTGCCCCTCTAAGGGCCGTTCTGTAATGCGGCACATTACACGGGGAAGGAAAGATCGCTCATTAGGAGCCAATCTCGGTGCCGTATGGGGATTCGACGGCAGAAACTATCCAGAATGGGGCGCCTGACTGGTCGAATACCCCTCGCATGCCGATCTTTTCGTCTTGAATAAAAAGATCGTGGCGTGATAGCAGAGCATCCCGCTGCGGATCTGTAAGAACGTGGCCCCGCCAGATGTAGCAGGCGTCGATAGCTGCCTGCACTTTCAGTCCGTCGATCACTTCGGCCATTTATTTAGAGGGCAATCTTCGGTGGACAGGAAGATCTTGTTCATCTTGGATTCTTCGGTACTGAGTTTGCACGCGCAAGAGGTGCAGTGTGCGTGAGTTTCATCGACTCGCTCGAATCGGTCACAGGCTGCGCAGATTTTATTGAAGATGTAAACGATCTGCTCCTTGCTCCTGGTGGGGCTGCCACCCATTGCCCACTTGCCGAGAGCGGTCACATACTTCACACCTTGTTTCACTCGTCCATGATTGCAACCGCCGCATGCCATAGGTCACCTCCCGACTTGAGGACACTTTTTACCGCTGCCGGAATTATACAAGGCCGTGGCCTCGACGGGAATAGATGGCGGCGAAGGTATCGGCAGGCTGGTTGATCCGTAGGTCGTTGGATTGTCGTCAAAAAGGATATTATCAATAAGGTAGCTTCCATTTTGTGCGCCTAGCCTGTACTCGTTTGACCCTTCGATCATCGTGCCCACCCGCAGCGGAACGCTCTCGTTTTTTATCCCTCCAAATGTATTTGTATTCCGATAAAATTGCTGCCAAATCGATTCTGTCTCTCCGCGAATGTGAACCCAACTATGCCCGCCGCGGATGTACCAATAGACAAAGTTCCATTCTGCCGCATCAGTGCCGAAGATGCCACTCCTTGTATCCAAACGCTTAGCCCCTGCCACCAGAAAAGACCACGTGCTCCCACCGGTACTGTTGGCGCAATTCACATACACAAATAATTGAACCGGTGAGGCTGGATTTGCGCCCGTACGCGCAGCGACAATAAACCATTCACCATGCGTTGTTGCGCCTAGAGCCGACACCGATGTGCAGACAGATGAATGGACTGCATGAGTCCAGTATCCTTTTGTGATGACCCCCGGCTGCCAGAGCGGCGTGCTGGTCGAGCAAGCGACGACTGGAATATTCGTAACCGGTTTGATCCAAAAAGACATCGCCCATCCGTCCGGATTATTGTATGGAGAGAAGCAATCGTGATCTGCGGCTTCAAGGTATCCGGTTCCATACTTAAAACTGGCAGATCCTTCTCCGAGTTTTTTTGCCGAGCTATTCCACTCTGGCCCACCGTCTTTATTTTCTAGCGCAACTGCGCCCGATACATTTGCGCCGCTTGTGTCGAGCGGGTAACAAGGGCAGCAATTGCAACACGGTGAGCCAGGATTGTTTTTTTTGAAAGGCATTAGGTCGAGCAAGGCACAAACAAGATTATGCCTTCCGAGTCAGCGTGCATATTGTTTTTGACGGCCACCACTACAGTGCCCGCGGCAATGGTTGCCGATGATGGGTTTTTGACAATTAGCAAGGGTTGGTGTGTAGTAGCCTCCGCGCACGAGGCAGGGTATGCGGTGGACGAGGCTGTATAAGTTTCATTTCCCGTCGATAAATTCTTACTGCAATCGCTGCTCGTGGCAATGAGTTCCATTTGACAAGCCATGTAGCCTTTTTGCCCGGGCGCTATACTTTGAATTACTGGCCCGTGGCAGGTGATGCTGGCGGCGGCTGGTGGGGTTGTTCCGCCGCCTGTCGCTCCGTCATGGCCATAGATGGGTGGCACGGGATCTATGACAGGTGTGACGGTCGGTGGGTGAACGGGCGGCGGTGTAGGGCCAAGGACGAGTTCACCGCAGCAACCGGCAGCTGCTCTTGAAGTGCCATCCGCGGCCTGGAAGGTGATCAAATTGAAAGAGTCCCCCCCCTTCTCGCATGCCGTTTTCCTTTCCTGGACGTATTGCGCAGGAGTCTTGCCTGCAAATGGCTGCGAATTATTGACGGTGTTCGCTTGCGCCCAGTTGAAGACAACGACACCAAGGGTGTTCCCGTCTGGGCAAACAGCTGCAGTAATGTCACCATAAGTTTGAGGCGGCGGCGGCGTTCCAGGCGGCAGGTCAAGGATGCGGGTCGGGCAACAATACGCCAAACCATTGCCATCGGTTCTACGGAACCATTGATATTTCGAGCCATCTGCGTTTGTCTGAATTTCCGGCGGGCACTTGCCGGAATTGTCTGCGGCCTTAGCTCCACTGCAATCTGTGACGGGAGTCCTGCCTGGCCCTGTTGTCGGTGGAAGTGTGCCGCCGCCCTCGCCACCGCTACCACCGCCGCCGCCGGTTGGATCGTAGCCACCTCCTCCGCCAGTTGGATCGTACTCTGTTTTGACTTTGGTTCCGCCTTGCACGAGAAGGTCGGTCCCGTGATTGGAGCCGTGCCGGTTAGGGATGACAGGTGGCGCACCGATGATGTGATCGGCGATTGCCTTCCGTGCATCTCCGCTGAAGATCCTAAATGTCATTTTAGGCCAACCCGCAAACTGACTGGCGTGTCTGCATGCAGGAAGTTTGTGACGGTCAAGACGTTGGGATCGTAAACGAACTCGCCTTGATACACTCGCAGGTTAGTGACTGTCCGAGGGTCGCCGCTGAATATCGTGTTTACAGTGCCGCCTCGCATGGTCACATTTTTAATGTTTCCGGTTCCGTTCCAAAAGGCGGTTCCATTGTTCGTATTCAAGTCTTTCAACTTGCAATCTTCGCTGCCTGAGAATGTGCCACCGTAAAGGTTGACCACGCTATTGGTCGTTCCAGAGATCGCGGTCACTGTGCCACCATTGATAGATGCGTT
>TARA_R110002110_G_scaffold199927_5_pt1 | contig 10175 bp, 21 predicted proteins | sample TARA_R110002110 | Tara Oceans TARA_R110002110 (sample SAMEA4397330) | marine metagenome | biome: Polar Biome; feature: [SRF] surface water layer (ENVO:00010504); material: water (ENVO:00002006), including particulate matter (ENVO:01000060) such as... | depth 5 m
GATAAGATCAGCAGCTCTAAAGGTGTCAAAAGTAACACGCCTTCGACTGTAAGGGACCTCTGTTAACGGAGTATCTTCGTGACGACTCACAGCTTTTTGCATAATTACACTATCCAGCCTATCAAAGTGAAAGGCCTTAGCGTCATTCACGCTTTCAACGCGAACAGAATTAGCAAGCTTTGAGGATTTTTGTTGAGAAAGATGGATGAACGTATCCGCCCAATCTTGCTCAAACGCTTTAGTTATTTGAGTAGACATCAGCTAACTCCTTATAGCTAGGTTAATTGATTAGAAGAGTTAGCCGATCATTCGGGCTCTTCGGGGAAATCCCCAAAAAAGGTTCCGGCCCCTAAGGGTTATCGGTCCAGTCTATATAAAAAAGAAATTATCCGACAGATGCGGGTTTCTTTTTCTTTTTCCTCTTAGGCTTAGCAGTCTTAGGCGAAGATCGCTCCTCTTCAGCAGCAACCTTTTCGCCAAGACCAACAACAAACGAAAGGGGAGCAACTTCGGGTAGGGGAGACTGGATCCTATCCGAAGCTGGACACATCACAAACATTAAGTCTGCGTTGTGTACGATTGTATTATACGCTTCACAACGACCATTTCCATAATAATTACACTCTCGGCATGAAATAGGTTTGCCATCAGACATTATTCCCCCTCGTAAACAAGAGCATATAACTTCTCTACTTCAGCAATAGCTTTCTGATGATCACGATGATCACCTGAATTATAAGCCTCATGCAATGAATGACTAGGATCACTCCTAATAGCATCAATCTCGGTCTGAGCAACGACAGGGCTTAACATTCTATTGGCACCCACCTCACCATTAAAACTACCCTCGCTCATTTGCACCCCCACCTTATGAAACATCCGTATCAATGAAGGACTCGAGTCAAGACCATTCGTAGAAAGATATTCGCGATCCTCATCAGTAGCAAACTGATTAAAAGCCCTAATAGCCGTAGAAAGATTCTCATCATAAGCCCGACCCCAATCGTTCTGCAACTCAGTTGTATTATCCGCAGACGCCTTAGCTTGAAAATTTTTAATATCGTTTATAGATTCAAAAGCCATGTTGTTATAAAAATCAAGAACGTAACTAGCCTGATCTTGACTAAAACCATTCTCATAAGCGCCTTTTAAAAACTCATTCTGGTTCTCGAAGTTATATTCACCATCTGGTATTTTGCCAGGAGGCTCATACTCATACTTGTCAGCTCCCTCAGGACGACCTAGCTTGTCCCAGATATCACCCATCGATTCTGCTGTTTTTTCATCTGGTATAGATATAGATTGTCCACGGAAAGACTCCATGTGCTTATATCCTTTAGCCAGTGAAGCAACATCCTTGAACTTACCTAAGCTACTATCATCCTGCAACTCATCAGGCAAACTCTCCATCCAAGGTTCTTGGAAAGTATTATCTGGTAAACTATCAACCCCATCATCTGAATTAGCCGTTTCTACGGGTTCAGTGATTTCTTCTTCTGACATAAAACCTCCTGTTATTTAAGTTTTTTTACGATTTTGGCAATCTAGATTTAATCATTTTCTCTTTAGACTGAGGCTTTCCCTGCTCACCCCTCCTCGCCCCCAGATGTCGTCCTGTGCGAACCTCCCCTTTTCTAATAACATCAATTAACTTAGGCTCAAAATCTGCACTCTTTGGTATTCTGGGTTTTCTAAGCTGATCTTTCTTTTCCTCAGCACTTTCAGGAGACTTCTTGTTTCCGCCCTGTACCTTTCGACCTTTTGGCCGCCCTTCGCTACTAGGCTTCATTTTCTGACCACGCTGATAAGCAGCGCCCTGCTGATCCCTAACCTGAGCAGATCTTTTTCTGACAGTATCCTTTATCCAATCAGGAACTTTCTTAAACGCATTAGGTCTGCGTTTCTGTAGATCTAAATACCTTGCAACTTGTTCGTTAGATAAAGTCTGATCTGGCTTTTTCTTTTCTGTAGAAGGTTTCTTATCGGAAGCAGTCTTCTTAGTCTCAGGCGTCTTGTCTTTCTTGTCAACCTTCTTGAATAATTTAGGAAACTTTTTACGAGCAATCAAAAACCCAAACTTTTTGGCAGCTCGCCTTCCAGTTTCTCCGATTGCCATCCACATTCCAGCTGCTAATGGTCCAGGCATAACTATTTACCTTTCTTTTGAGATTTCTTTTTATGAACCAAAGAAGCAGTAGTACCAACAAGAGCGGTAGCTGCTACTGGAGCATTCATAAGATGCCTATCTTTTGAAGACGTTGTTTTCGTTCCACTAACACGAGGGTCAGCCCCCTCATTCACCTTTTTGGCAAACTTCTGCTGATAAGTCTTAAAGACAGCCTCTTTATTTTTCCCATCCCACTTCTTAAGATAACTCTTATCATCAAGCTCCTTCAACACCTTCTTACCTTTAGGCGTGCTATAAAACTTATCAAGACTCTTCTGACTACGCATAGCATCGTCATGATCTTTCTTAGCTTCTTTATCCTTATGGGTATTAAGCTTTTTCTTGTAATCAGCGTCACTCAGTTTATTCCCAGCCTTAATACCAGCCTTCTCGTCAGCCTCATATTCTTTCCTTTGTTTATCAAGCACCTTACGCCTTTTATCAGAGATAGTTGGCTTCTTGAAAAGGTTAACCCCTGCCTTTGCAGCTGCGTACAAAGCCTTACCCATAACAACACCGTATCTAAGAATATACCCAGCTAATCCCATTACTTCCCTTTTCTAACATCACGATTATTATAATTATCGATCCTAGTCTTGATCTGCAAAAAGATCGAACGCTGCCCCTCCTTGTAAGCCGTCATATGTGTGTCGGCGTCAAAGGAAGAAACGTCATGATAAACACTTCTTAGCAAATCTAATACTTGCTCGCCATACGGACCAGCAAAAGTTCTATAAAAAGATTCGTCAATAGCTGCCTCTGAATCAGGCAACTCCTGCTGGAATTTGACTTTGGGTGCCACCTAATACTCCTCCTCCTTGATCACCAAGCACCTTTAATAACGGTGCGGCTTTGCTCATAGAATCAATACCTTCCTGTTGTTGCTGACCTTCTTTTTCTTCTTGTGCTGCCTGAGCTTTTTGATCCTGAATCTTCTGAGTATCAGATTCGCTCCTAACAACTTCTTGGGGAACACCCATCAACGGAGCTGCAAACCTAGAAGCCTCTTGAAGATTCATCACATCCAAAACACCAGGGTCAACCGAAGAAAACTCTATATTCATTTGCGACCAACGCTGGATCGCCTGCACCTGAGCCAATTTCTGAGCTCGTGCCAACTGACCCGTATAAACAATATCCAATTCATCCAACCCATCAAGCTCTCGAGGCGGTTCGCTAATTGCCTTAGACCGAACCATAATAGCTGCGCAACGCTCAAGCATTGGTCCTAAAACTTCAGACTCAAATCTAGAAACGGTAGGGCCAAGCAAACGCTCAACCTCACCACGAACAGTTATAACTTCCTCAGCCGTCATAGCCTTACCACGAGGTAAATTTAACTGATCAACTAAATACATATCCTTGATGCCTCTAATCAAATTATCTGCAACAAGAGAAGATAAGTTTAATCTTAATTCTGAAGGCATAGTGCGAACCTCTCTCGGGTTACGAGAGTAAACAATCGCATTCGGTATCATCTGCACCGTACCAACAAACCCTTCTTCCCCAGACAAGATAGGAGGATTAACAGCTTTCTGTAATCCAATTAACTCCTGCCTTCTTAATTCATTCAAACTTAAAATATCAGCCATGGCAACAGCAGCAGGACCACGCCCTCGATCCTCGCCAGATGCCTTATCCCAACGACCCACCATATAAGGAAATTCATTGTAAGCCTTCGTCTCCAAAATAACTTTATCCTCTTCAAGCATTTCAAGAGAAGTAAAAGGCATTTTAGATTGAAGAGATTTTGGTAAGTCTTCAGATGGGCAAACACAACTAACCATCTTAACAGGATCATCAGGAGACTTCTCTAACTTCTTAGTATACTGAGCAGGAATTTTTGACTTATCAAAACGCTGATACAACTGACGCACTGTATAATCATAATCTCTAAAAACGGTATCTACTAAACCCATTTCATTCTCAGCAAACACATAAGAACTAATAGGTAACGCTCTAAAATTAAAACCATTAAACCCAGGTCTTTTTAACCTAGCTTCTTCAAGATATAAGCAAACAGTCGCGAAAGAATTAAAGTCAGCATAGATTTCGTTGATCACGGAATAAAAGTTAGATTGAGCTAAAGCATCAAACACAGCCATATTTAATTCGCGCAACCAGTTCTTCACAACCACATTCTTTTTAACAACTGAAAAAGGGCTAGACTCTGGGATAGAAAAACCAAACCACTCAATTGCCTTAGGAGTTAAAGTATCCGCCATAATCAAAGCCAGCGTATTACTAGCAGACGGAGCCGTAGAATCATAGTGATCATTACTTAATTGCCCAGGTGTTTTAAACGAATCAATCGATTTCTTCCTCGGACGGATATACCTCGCAATCGAAGAGTAGAACGGTTCCCACTCCTGACGAGCTTCCACCTTGGCATCACGCCTTTTCAACATCATCTTTACAGCATCTTCATTTCCCATAATTGTATCCTATGTAAGGCTAGCCTTAGGTACACGCCTAGTTATCAAAGACGCCTGTCCAGAAGTGCTAACGCGAGGATTAGCCAAATTTTTTACACCTGAGTGTTTTTTGCGTATCCGTTTAACGATTCGTTTTTTAGTTTTATTAGTAGAGCTTGGACTCTTAGCACTAGCAGCCCTTGGCTTCTTATCACTAGATTTCGTGATAGGATGGGTCGCTACTGCTTTCTTTAAGTTTTTAGCATAATAACGACCAACAGTATCGGCCCACAATTTAATATATACCATAATTATATCCTATGTAAGAGTAGCCCCTGGAATCCGCCTCGTTAACAAAGACGCACCCTTAGCGTGCTTAGTAGCACTTTTCGGTAAATTCTTCACTCTTGAATGTTTCTTCACAACCTTTTTTCTTGTAGACCTTGACTCTGTAGCACCAGAAGAACCAGAAGAACCAGAAGAACTTAAATCATTACCCCAAGCATCCACTCCTAATGAACCCTTATTAGATGGACTCATAGCAGTAAGCCTTCTTTGAAAATCACCATAAAGTGATCTAAATTGAGCAGGAGCCATCTGGCTCTTCATCTTAGCGCGATTCTGCCTTAAAATCGCACCCCAAAACCCTAGCATCGCTCTATTCATATACTAACCCAAGGTTTGAGATCCTGGACTGCTCCCAGTAAGAGACGCACCAAACACAGGAGCGTTAGAAGTATCCCCACGAACACCAGAATGAATTAATGACTGACGACCTTTCTTACGAGCCGCGACACGAGCTAATCTTTTTTCCCTAGATTTTTTATCCTCATCCACAACTGGGGGGGGTGGGGGTGGAGGCGGAGGACTCGGTGCTGAGCCACCGCCAAACTCATGCACTGATCGGGCAAAGAGCTTGAAAACATCTTGTTCATTTAAAATCATAATTAACCTCCAAAAACTGAATAGGTAGATGTGGCAACTGGTTGATAACTGTCTTGATTAAAATTCCTATGATTCTTAGCAAGTTCCATAAAAGCATCAGCGCCGTTAGAACTCCAATCATGCACAGGCTGGACACGAAACGTCTGACGCTTATCGTCAAATTCTTTATGATAGCTACGCAAACAAGCAAGACCCTTTTCGCACTTCTCTCGATCAAACCAAACCTTCGGCAGCAATCGGCGAACTGCGTCAATGGATTCTTCTTTCGCCATAACCTTTTTACCAACACTAAAATTAATGCCAAGTGACCTGGCAGCTGCCCTACGACTTTTGCCAGTAGTAAACTCTCTTACTTCAATATCATGAGGAGCTGTATGATGTCCATAACCATATCCATGTTTATGTCTTAATTCAGATAATACACCAGCGTAATAAGAAAGACCCTCACCGCTATTTTCAAAATAATTAATACAACGAACCTCTTCACCATGCGACTGTGTAAACCAAATCGCAGTAGCGTCATTCACGCCTAGGTCCCACCAAGTATCTACTGGCAAAGCGGGTTCAAACGGAACCTTTGTAATCCTATGATCATCTTCAGCTCTACGCATCTCAACAGAAAAATACGCACCGGGAATCGCTGACTCGAATGAGCAGAAATACTCCTGCTGTATCATTTCTTCAGCCATACCCTCTCGACGCTCTGCCTCAATGTCGGAAGGCGATACAATGTGAGTTCCATCCAAACGACGAGTTTGATCAACAGTAAGCTTGGAGCAAAACCAATCTTCTTCTTCAAGGCCCACCTTATAAGTTTTATACCCATGATTCTGACCACGGGGTGTATAAATAAATAATGCCCATCCACCGTTCTCCCTTAAAATAGGACGCAACAAATCCCAAACTCTAGGATTCATAATAGCCCACTCAGAAAAAATCAAACCAACGGGGTTAGTACCAACCAACCAATCCAAACCCATATCAACACCAACCAGTTGGTAATAGGAACCGTTACATAAAGTCACCTTCATGTCAGTCTCATTCTTACCAACAGCTACTCCAGGTGGAAAGTGATCCATGTAACGAAATCCATCACGATCAATCCCATCCCACATAGCCTTTCTAGCCTGTCTCGCTGTAGGAAACAAATGAAAATAACCACCCACTCTCTGCAACGCCATCTTGGCACAAAGGTTTAAAGCGCTTTTATCTTTTCCCGAGCGTCTGTGCCAAACGCATACAGCTCGCTTTACGCCAGCATCAAACGCTTGGAACAACGGGAGTTGGTAATCCCTCGGCGTGTAATTGAACGGAATCTGCATCATGATGATAATTTAGGACATTGATAACAACCTTACCTTCGGTCGAGTTAGTTATAGCTTCTTTCTGTAATTGCTTCGCACGCCACTCGTAAAACTTAGCTGTATTCTTCGGGCTAAAACGAGCCCATTCGAGAAACCCATCATGCCCACCCAGTCTATCATAAACGTAGTCAAAGGAAGCAGTAATAGCAGATTTACTTTCTGGCATGGCAACGTCTTTATTATCCACAGTCTCCATCGTCTTATCCCATTGCCTGTTCTCCTTACGGGACTGGGCCATGCGATCCGCAGACTTCAACATCTGATCAAATTTCTCACCGTTGAATAGTTTTTTCATTTAATTCCTATTATGTCTTGATTTCGCTTCTGCATCCTTAAGACCCTTCAACCCTTTATTTATTCTATCCGCTGTTGATCCATGCTTCTTATCATAAGCCTTCCGCGCCGCATATTCCTTATCCCTTGCCGCCTCCATCCAATTCTTAGGGGGAGCCCCACTTTTTCCACGAGCCTCTTCCTTCTTAATCATATCATCAATAAACGCACGCTTCCTATCCCTTATCGCTAATGTTTCCTTTCGCTGACTCTCTTCAAACTTTTTCTTACCCTCCGCTTCCTCTTTCCAATGATCTCGTTTCGGAGGTTTCTTCTTAGGGTCAGCCTTCTTAAAAAGTTTCGGAAACATTTTCCTGGCAATCAAAGCGCCATACTTCTTAGCTGCCTCTCTGCCAGCAGCCCCAATAGCTATCCATGCTAATGCTGGTCCAGCCATAACTAGTCCCCTTTAACTACACATAGTTTTTTCATTCGTCGCACTTTTCTCCATTCAGGATATTAATCTGGCACTCGTACTTATCAATCACATGATTTAAAGAAACATTATGTTTAGTTTCGGTAATGTAGTCATCATTAGACAAACACCAGTTTTTACCATGCTGGAAATTAACAGGCACAAAAATTACACCTTGAGCAAAATCAGCAGGGCGCTCAAGGATTCTTCCTATTCCTGCGCCCGAGCTTGCGCAGCTTATCAGCATCATCGGCAGAATTAATAGAACTAAGTTCTTCGCTCTGCCTTGCACGTATTCTTGAAAATTGGTTATTAATTTTAGCATTTTTATCCCTTATAGACACAAGATCAGACGCACGGGCAGCATCCATACCAGCTTTCTTACCCCAGTAGATAGCCAACATAACACTACCAACCAGTGCCAAAGCTATAATCATACCCATCATCATTTGGCGTCATCCTTATTTTTATTAAACCCAACATTACCTGCACCAAAATTGGCTATCTTGAGTAAGAAATTGACTCCAGCTGTCGCTTTGCCGAGCCATTTATCATCTATCTTTGTTGGAGTTATTGCCGTTAATACTGTAAGGCTGGCTATAATCCCTGAAATAGCCACCAGATAATCTGGGGCTTTTGCCATTAATCCTAATAGACCATCCATTTCTATCTCCTATTTTCTATGAGGGTAAAGCCAAAGCACATCAGATGCCTTGGAGGTATCGATATCCACATGAATAAATTTACTGGCAATACCGATTCTATTAAAATAATCTGGTAATACGTTGAGAAGCAACATCCTGTCAGCAGAAGTAGTACAGCGAATGTCAGCCGCTACCCCTGTGAGATGCGAGGAATTATCAGCGCCCCCAACCGTTCGGTTGTGAGAAAAACAACGAAAACCTGAATTTATTTTTAAGGATTTACCAATAACATCACGAACGAACTGAAGTCTATCCACAAACTCTATATCCATGTTCGATGTCTCGCAGCAAGCACAGCGAAACTCATGACTTGAAAAATTAGCAGTGAGATCACCCATTAGTTTTCTTTGGTTTTGGTTTCCGAATTACTTTCTTACCAGTCTTACGAGCGTATTTAGTCGCAGCCTGGGATCCTTTCGTGGTATAACTAAATTGTTTAGTTCCAACATTAGGCATAGTAACCCCCTTTCAAGATAAAATCTAACCATAAGTTATGGAAAAACGCAACATAAAAAAATTCAAATCAGGATCTATGAGGACAACTGACGCAGACGGGCAAAGGTTTGACCTGGTAAGTCCATTTGGGTTATCTCGGCTGGCAGAGATATACGCCGAAGGCGCAAAAAAATATGGGGATAGAAACTGGGAGTTAGGTCAACCAATCGGAGATGTCCTCAACCACGCAGAACGGCATCTATGTCTATGGAAAAAAGGCGACAGATCTGAAGATCACCTGGCTAAAGTAGCATGGGGGATGTTCGCAATCATGCACTACGAGGAGGTCGACAATGGCAACTCTTAAACGAACAGAAAAACACCGGAATTACATATACCTAATAGAAAAAAAAATTAATGGTAAGTGGATATTGGAATGGGATTGTGGGTCCTTCTTGAGTTATGAGGTGGCTGAGATGTCTATGAAAGAAATTGAGAAGTATACAAAGCATCCGAAGGACTACAGATTAGTTATGTATATCAGCGAAAAACCTTCTGAGTGCTAGGGCGAATTAAGCGAATTATGCGAACTGAGTACTAGGAATCTGATGAAGAAGAAACAGCTTTATAGCAAAAATAAAGCAAATAAGACAGAACAGGTATAAGAATCAACGCACAGAGCATAAACAACACATAAGCGAAAAGACTAACACTCATCGACTAACCCCCCTAACAGACTTAAACCTAATACACCCAAAACTAGATTTTGTAGGCGCGCCTATAGCTAAAGCACGATCCACAGCCTCAACGCAAGATTTTCTGTCAGCGTAAGTATCTAGAATTTTCATATCAGAAATTTGATAAGGCTGACTGAATACGACCATAAGTAAAATCCACATTTGTATAATATATCAGATTGCAAGCAATATAGCTAGAATATGTGTAATACGTGTGGGGGTCCAAACCCTTTTCAGCAAAAACCCTTTGCTGGGGGGTCACTAAAATAATACTGCTTTAACAAATGAAAGCAAGCTCATGCCATCGCTCTGCTCTGGCACTGCGCTTGCTATCTATCTTAAAGCATTGACTCGTCGCAGTGAAGCATTGCTCCTCGCAGTCGCTTCGCTCTAATCGCTCGTGGTGAAGCCACTCGCTCATAATGTACCTTGCCTCAGTTACTCGGCAAGGCGAAGCACCAAACGCTGGGGATGGCACCCCAGCGAAGTCATGGTACTTCGAAAGGCAAAGGCATTTCAAGCATTGAAGTAACACACAACATATGCTACTCTTGCAACAGTTAAGCGTATGACAATCATTACAGGAGATCGCATAGATGACAGATCGTAAGACGTCGGCGGGCTTCGCCGAAGAAACCACACCTCTTCATCCCGAAGAGTA
>TARA_R110002110_G_scaffold16061_15_pt1 | contig 10174 bp, 6 predicted proteins | sample TARA_R110002110 | Tara Oceans TARA_R110002110 (sample SAMEA4397330) | marine metagenome | biome: Polar Biome; feature: [SRF] surface water layer (ENVO:00010504); material: water (ENVO:00002006), including particulate matter (ENVO:01000060) such as... | depth 5 m
ATCGTCGATTTCGATGTCCATCACGGGAACGGCACCCAGGCCACGTTCCAAAACGACCCGGATACGCTGTTCGCGTCGACCCACCAGTTTCCCCATTATCCCGGCACCGGGGCGGAAAGCGAAACCGGCGTCGGTAACATTTTCAACGCACCGCTCGATGCCGATAGCGGCGGTGCCGAATTCCGCGCCGCGATGGAGGATAAAATCCTGCCGGCGCTGCGCGCCTTCCGGCCCGAGATCGTCTTCGTATCCGCCGGGTTCGACGCCCATGCACGCGACCCGCTGGCGTCCCTGCGCTTCGAAGAGGCCGATTTCGAATGGGCGACCCTCAAACTACGCGACATCGCCGGCGAATACGCCGCCGGACGCCTTGTTTCGACGCTGGAGGGCGGCTACGACCTGGAAGCGCTGGGAAACAGCGTTCAGGCACATGCAGGCGCCCTGAGCGACTGAACCGCCTTTCGCGTCTCGGGCCGCCGCTTATTCGGCGGCGACGGGCGCGCCATCGGCCGGCATATCCGCGGGGTCCGGCTTTTCCATGAACTTGCCGCGCTCGCGCTCCAGCAGGCCGGCCCCGATCGACAGCAGCGGCGGGATGATCAGCAGGGTGAGGACCGCCGACAGGGCGAGCCCGCCGACCACGACCGAGCCGAGACCGCGGTAGAGTTCCGATCCGGCGCCGGGCGTGACGACCAGGGGCAGCATGCCGACCACGCTGGTCAGGGTCGACATGAAGATCGGGCGGATTCGGTTGCGCGTCGCCTCAACGATCGCATCGGCGACCGCCGTACCCTCGTTCCGGATATGGTACAGCGTCTGGTGGACCAGCAGGATGGCGTTATTGACCACGGTTCCGACCAGGATCACGAACCCGAGCACGGTCAGCATGTCGAGCGATTGCGGTGTGAAGATATTCAGCAGGACCAGTCCGGCAACGCCGCCGGCGGTTGCCAGCGGCACCGAGAACATGATGATGAACGGATAGATGAAGCTCTCGAACAGAATCGCCATCACCAGGTAAATCACCAGCATGGCGATCAGCATGTTGGTCAGCATGGCGCGCCATGTATTCTGCAGTTCGTCGGCGGTGCCCGACAGCGACATCGAAACGCCTTCGGGCAGGCCGGCTTCGCGCATCGGCGCGATGACCTTGTCGCGAACGATATCGATCGCGGTCTCAAGCGGAATATCGGGGGCCGGACGGATCTGAAGGGTTACCGTCCGCTGCCGTTCGAGATGCTGGATCTGGTTCGGACCTTCGGTGACGCTGACCTTCGCCAGATTATCGACCGGCAGAATGTGTCCGCTTCGGGTCACCACGGGCAGGGTCGCGATGCCCTGTGTATTGGTCACGTTGCGTTCCGGACCCATCAGCGTGAGGTCGATGCGTTTCGCGCCGACGGTGACTTCCGAGACGCGCATGCCGTCATTGAATACGTCGATCGACGTGCCGAGGTCGCGCGCCGTGAGCCCGTTATCCGCAAGGCGGCGCAGGTCCGGGATGATGCGGATTTCCGGCGCGCCCAGTTCGAGGCCCGGTTGGGGCCGGATCTGGTTGCCCGCCGCGCGCGGCATCTCGCGGTTGAGCACGCGGACGCCGTCACGGGCGATATCCAGAATATCCTCCAGGTTGGGGCCGGTGATATCGAGGTCGATCACCCGCGAGCCGCCGAAGCCCCGCCCGAACAGCGACGTCTGGGCAACGAAGCCGAAAGTGCCCGGTTCGCGGAACACGGCACGCCGCATGATCGGTATCAGTTCCGCCGCGCGCGTCGGATCGGTTGCCGAGGCGGCGACAATGGTCGTCGTCGACCGTGCGACGAACCAGAGGCGTTCGATCTTCACGGGTTCGTCGCGCGACCCGATATCGGTCTTGTCCTTTGCCCAGAACTGACGTGTCGCGTCTTCGACGTCCTTCGCGATTTCCTGCGTCGTCGCCAGGTTGTATCCCGGCGGCGGGAGGGTCAGCGCGATCACCAGGTTCCGGTTTCCTTCGGGCAGGTATTCCAGCTTCGGCAGGAACAGCCAGGTAAACAGCATGGTAATACCGCAGACCGCCGCGACGACGCCGAAGGCGATCACGCGGCTGCCGATAACGATGCGGGTGAACCCGGTGACGAAACCGACAAAGCCGCGGGCAAATCCGTCTATCACGGGGAGGCTGGTCCGCGATGCCGCGTCCTGCGGATTGCCGCGCACCAGCCGGGCCGCGAGGGACGGGACGACCGTGATCGAAACGACCAGCGACAGAAGCACGGCAACCGACAGGGCGACGGCGATATCCCGGAAGAGCTGGCCGACGACGAGTTCCATGACCAGGATCGGCGCAAACACGACGACGGTGGTGATTGCCGATGCCATGATGGCGCCCCAGACTTCGTTCGCGCCCCGGATCGCGGCCTCGATCCGGCCGCGGCCGAGTTCGCGGTGGCGGTAGATGTTTTCGAGAACGACGATGGCGGCATCGACCACCATGCCGACGGCAAAGGCGATGCCCGCCAGACTGATCACGTTGAGCGACCGGCCCAGCGCGGCCATGGCAACGAAAGAGCCCACGATCGACACCGGAATGGCGAGCGACACCGCGAGCGTCGCGCCAAACGACCGGAGAAACACGAGCAGGATCAGCGCCGCCAGCAGTCCGCCGACCCAGATGTTCTGGGTTACAAGGTCGATGGACGAATGGATGTAGAGCGTGTCGTCATATACCTGCTCCAGGATCAGGCCGTTTTCGGCGAGAGGCCCGCTATTCAGCTTTGCGGCGGTCTCTTTCAGGTTTTTCATCACATCGATGACATTGGCGCCGGTATCGCGGATCGCGTTCACGACGATCGCGTTTTCGCCCATCGTGCGAATGCGCGCCGTCGCCCGCTTGTGGCCGAACTCGACCTTCGCGATGTCGCCCACGGTGACGCGCGATACCCGCCCGGTCGCCTCGTCCTGTATCGAGCGCAGCACCACAGACCGGACGCGCTCGAGCGAATTCAGTTCGCTTTCCGTCCGCACGGTGTATTGCCGTTTGCCCTCGTCGACCTCTCCGGCGGACACGTTGATATTGGTGCCACGGAGCGCGTCGGCGAGATTCGCCGCGGTGAGCTGGTAGTGGGCGAGGCTGCGGGGGTCGACGATGACGCGCAGTTCGGTCTCGTCGCCGCCGAAGACATTGACCACGGCGACGCCCTGCACGCGCTCAAGCCGGTCGCGCACGACATCCTCGACGAAGTCGCCATAGGTGAACACCGACCGCGCGTTCCCCGGCTTGGGCCTGACGGTGAACCAGGCGATCGGATTGTCGTCGGTATCGCGCGTGATGATGCGCGGCTCTTCCGCCTCTTCGGGGGTGCCGGTGATCTGGCTCAGCCGGTTGTTGATCAACAGGATCGACTGCTCGCGGCTGGCGGATGGCACGAATGTCAGCAGAATCTGGGCGCTCCCACGGCGCGAGCGCGATTCCATGCGTTCAAGCCCTTCAAGCCCCTTCAGGGCTTCTTCCTGCCGGTTGACGACTTCGCGTTCGACCTCCGCGGGCGATCCGCCGCGCCAGTCGGTTTCGATGATGATCAGCGGCTTGCGGACATCCGGTGTCAGCTGGATCGGGATCGACGTAAGCGACAGCCAGCCCAGAAGCATGACGATCAGCACGCCGGCGACAACCGCCACGGGCCGCCGCACCGAGAGATTTATAAGCTGCATGGCTGTTTACTCCGCGCGGCGGGAAGACGGAATCGGTCGTCCGCCGGCGGCGGGCTCCGTTGCGCTTTCGCCCGGTTTGCCACCCGGTCTGCCGCCGGGTCTGTCACCCGGTTTGCTCCCGGATCTGCGGCCGCGCTCGCTGCCCGCATCCTTGCCGCGGACCTGAACGTCCTGGCCCGGCCGCAGGCGCTCGTTTCCGCGGATAACGGCGAGATCGCCCGGCGCGAGGCCGGACACGATCTCGAAACGGTCGCCGAACGCCTCGCCCAGCACGACCTTGCGCTGGGCGGCCTTGCCGTCGGCGACGACGAACATGACGGATGACCCGCGCCGGTGCAGCAATGCGTCCTTGTGGGCACTCGTCACCATGCGCGGCCTCCCGCTCGGGATATGCAGGATCACGCTCTGACCGGCGGCCAGCAGCTCCGGTTGCGTATCTCCGGCCGGGACAAACCGGATGGTCCGGGTGCGGGTGAGCTGGTTTTCCTCCGGCACGACGGCGCGTACCGTCACGTCGAATTTCGGCGTCGATTCCGGGTCCACAAGAATTCTGAGTCCCGGCGTCAGCCCGTCGAGGCGGCGCACCGGCACTTCGGCCTCGATTTCGAGCGCATCGTCGCTGGTCATCGTCACGACCCGTTCGCCGATACTCAGATAGGCGCCCGCTTCGGTATGGCGTTGCGTCACCACGCCGTTATAGGGCGCGCGGATGGCGGCATTTGCGAGATTTATTTCGGCGATATTCAGGCTGGCAACCGCCTGCTGCACCCGCGCGGCGGTTTCGGCGACGGCGCTGCGGTAGCGTTCGACTTCACGGCGCTTGTCGTCCAGTCGTGCGGGCGAGAAGGCGGCCGACTGGCGCAGCCGTTCGATGCGCTGGAGCTCCTGTTCCGCGAGCCTCAGCTGCGCCCTGGCGGTCACGGTTTTGGCCCTGAATTCCGCCAGCTCCGCCGTCTTGAGGTCGCGCTCGCTGGTCAGCATGTCGGATTCCAGCGCGATCAGCACATCGCCCTTGCTGACGCGGGTGCCGACGTCCGCGTGGATTTCCGCGACGGCGCCGCGGACCCGCGCCGCGACGACGCCGGCCTTGCGCGCGATTATGCGGCCGTATACCGGCAGGGTCTCGGTCATCTGGCTGCGGGTTACCGCGTCGACCACGACGAATGTGGGGCGCCCGCCACCGGCCGCCCTGCCTTTTGCCGGGGCGCCTGTCGCGCCCTCGGGCCTGCCATCGGGCCGCGTTCCGCGCGGGGTCGAAGACGGTGTCGAGGAGGGGACGGCAGCGCCGGTTTTGCCGGCCGCCTGCGCAAACACCGGAAAGGAAAAACCGGACAGGCACAAAGCCGCCGCGACGACCGCAGCGGACGCAGTGTGCAAGGGTGAAATGCCCATAATTCGAATGTTCCCTGAAAGGCGGAATTCCCAATATTCCGTCCGTTTCCGCGCGAATTCGGCTTCTGTCGCGCGGGCGTGATCGTCTCCGCCGGAGAATCGTCTAAATCTGCCTGAATCGGGTGTTTGTCAAAGGATTTGAGCGTCCGCCTGAAAAATAATTCTGCCTATAATCGCGCCACAATAAGTCGGTTGGTCCCGGTCTTCGGCTGCCCGTACCGGGGCGGCGGGCACACAAGAGTTTGATTCGCGCCGTGGGTTGCCCTAAACCCTTTCAAATCCTACTCTTTATCCAGTTCAAAAAAGGATAAACCATGGCGGATAACGCCAAATTGGCCGATATCGCAAAAATGTCCTTCGAAGACGCGCTTGCAGAGCTCGAAGAGATCGTGCGCACGCTTGAAGGCGGCAAGGGCAAGCTTGAAGCGGCGATCACCGCGTATGAACGCGGCGCGCAGCTGAAGGCGCATTGCGAGAAAAAACTCAAGGAAGCGCAGGCCAAGGTGGAAAAAATTTCCCTTGGCGCCGAGGGTGAAGCGGTGACGGAGCCGGCGAACATTGACTAACGCAACTTCTGCCGTGGCTTCCGCAGGCCGGTCGACGGATCCGGGCACCAGGGATTCGTCCGCGGTTCCGGTCCGCGACGCGCTGACCGGTTTCGCGGCAACGATGACCGCCACGCTCGACTCCCTGCTGCCGCCGCCCGGCGGGCCGGAGGGCAAGCTTTTCGAGGCCATGCGGTATTCGGCACTCGGCACGGGCAAGTTCCTGCGGCCCTACATCGTGCGTACCGCGGCGCTGATGTTCGACGTCCCCGAAAAGCACTACCTGCGCGCCGGCGCCGCCGTCGAGATGGTGCATACCTATTCGCTGATCCATGACGATCTGCCGGCGATGGATGACGACGACATGCGTCGCGGCCGGCCGTCCTGTCATGTCGCTTTCGATGAGGCGACCGCGATCCTGGCGGGCGACGCCCTGCTGACGCTGTCTTTCGAGGTGCTGGCCGGCACCGATACGCATCCCGATCCCCAGGTGCGCAGCGACCTCGTGGCAGCGCTTGCGGCGCGGTCAGGTGGCGCCGGCATGGTCGGCGGCCAGATGATCGATCTTGAGAGCGAACATGCCGCGGTCGATGCGGCCTTGATCGCGCGGCTTGAAACCATGAAAACGGGCGCGCTGATTTCCTATTCCAGCGCTGCCGGCGCGATCCTGGGCCAGGCCGGCCAGGATGCCATTAAAACCCTGGAAATGTTCGGCTTTGAACTGGGGCTTGCCTTCCAGATTACCGACGATTTGCTTGACGTTGAAGGCGATGAGGACGATGTTGGCAAGAAGGTAGGCAAGGATGCCGAGGCCGGGAAGGCAACCTTCGTTTCCGCGCTGGGGGTAGACGGCGCGAAAAACGAGGCGCGCCGGGTGACCGACCGTGCGCTTTCCCGATTGGACACGTTCGGCGCACAGGCGAACGCGTTGCGGTCGGTGGCTGAATTCGTTCTTGCCCGGAACAACTAGACGACCGATTGAACAGAGCCGCAACGGTGACATATTCAAGCCCGACCTGTTTCAGCATTATGACGTATAAATTTTACAGCAGGGGATGCTAATGGCGCCTCAGACGCCGCTTCTCGATCAGATTCACACACCTGCGGATCTGAAAAAATTCAAACCGGAAGATCTGCAGCAGATCGCCGATGAACTGCGCGCGGAAACGATCGACGCGGTATCGGTGACCGGCGGCCATCTCGGTGCCGGTCTTGGCGTGGTCGAACTGACTGTCGCGTTGCACTACCTGTTCGATACGCCCGACGACAAGATCGTCTGGGATGTCGGCCACCAGGTCTATCCGCACAAGATTCTCACGGGTCGCCGCGACCGCATCCGCACGCTCCGTCAGGGCGGCGGACTGTCCGGGTTCACCAAGCGGACCGAGAGCGAATACGACCCGTTCGGGGCAGCGCATGCCTCGACGTCGATTTCGGCGGCGCTCGGTTTTTCGGTCGGCAGCGATCTGCAGGGAACCGGAAACAAGGCCATCGCGATTATCGGCGACGGTGCGATGACCGGTGGCATGGCATACGAAGCGCTGAACAATGCCGGCGCGATGCATAACAAGCTGATCGTTATCCTGAACGACAACGATATGTCCATCGCGCCGCCCGTCGGTGCGCTGTCGGCCTATCTGTCTCGGCTGATTTCGTCGAAGTCCTATCGTTCGCTGCGCGATATCGGCCGGCACATGTCGGACAAGTTCCCGCGTCCGATGAAAAAGGCGGCGCAGCGGGCCGAGGAATATGCCCGCGGCATGCTGACCGGCGGCACCCTGTTCGAGGAACTCGGCTTTTTCTATGTCGGGCCGATCGACGGCCACAACATGGAACACCTGATCCCCGTGCTCAAAAACGTGCGTGACGACGAGGCCGAGGGCCCCGTGCTGATCCATGTCGTGACGCAAAAGGGCAAGGGCTACGAACCGGCCGAACAGTCGGACGACAAGTATCACGGCGTCGGCAAGTTCAATGTGGTCACCGGCGCGCTCGACAAGGGCAAGGCCAACGCGCCGAGCTATACCAAGGTCTATGCCGAATCCCTGATCAGGGAAGCGCGCGACGACGACAAGATCGTTACGATTACGGCGGCGATGCCGTCCGGCACCGGGGTCGATCTGTTCGAGAAGGAATTCCCGGACCGCACGTTCGATGTCGGCCTTGCCGAACAGCATGCGGTAACGTTCGCCGCCGGTCTTGCCGCCGACGGGATGAAACCGTTCGCGACGATTTATTCGACTTTCCTGCAACGCGCCTTCGACCAGATCGTCCATGACGTCGCCTTGCAGAACCTGCCGGTCCGTTTTGCGATGGACCGCGCCGGCTATGTCGGCGCCGACGGGCAGACCCATTGCGGCGCATTCGACATCGCCTATCTCGCCTGCCTGCCGAACATGATCGTGATGGCGCCGTCGGACGAGGCCGAACTGGTGCATATGGTGGCGACCGCCGTCGATATCGACGGCCAGCCCTGCGCGTTCCGGTACCCGCGCGGCGAAGGCGTCGGCGTGGACATGCCCGAACGCGGTGAAATCCTGCCGATCGGCAAGGGCCGTATCCTGCGCGAAGGCACCAAGATCGCGCTGCTCGCCTATGGTACGCGCCTGCAGGACTGCCTTGATGCGGCGGAAGAGCTGAGCGCCCACGGCCTGTCGACCACCGTTGCCGATGCACGGTTCGCCAAACCGCTGGACGAAGACCTCGTCCGCCGGCTGGCCGCCGAGCACGAAGTGCTGGTGACGGTCGAGGAAGGCTCCGTCGGCGGGTTCGCCGCCCAGGTATCGCAGTTCCTGGCGATGCAGGGGATTTTCGATGCCGGACTGAAATTCCGCCCGCTGGTCATGCCAGATACGTTCATGGATCAGGACTCGCCGCGCAAGCAGGTCGAACTGGCCGGGCTCACATGCCCGGATATCGTCGTAACCGCGATGACGGCGCTGGGTGTCGACGCCAAATCCGAGACGGCCCAGGGGAGGGCCTGACCCACGGCGTCCCGGCAACGCCCGGACGTTCTGCTTGTCGAACGCGGTCTTGTCGAAAGCCGGACCCAGGCCCAAGCGCTGATTCGCGCCGGCAAGGTGTTCGCCGGCGAACAGCGCGTCGACAAACCCGGCACGCCGATTTCGATCGATCTGCCGCTCGAGGTCCGCGGCAAGGAACATCCCTGGGTGTCGCGCGGCGGCATGAAACTCGATCACGCGCTCACACATTTCAATATCGATGCGACCGGTGCGGTTGCGCTCGATGTCGGTGCATCGACCGGTGGCTTTACCGACGTGCTGCTCACCCGCGGGGCGGCCAGAGTCTATGCGGTCGATGTCGGCTACGGCCAGCTTAACTGGAAGCTCCGCAGCGACGACCGCGTGATCGTGCTCGAACGCCAGAACGCGCGCCAGCTGACCGAGGATCATATTCCTGAACCGGTCGATCTGATCGTCTGCGATGCCAGCTTTATCGGTCTTGAGAAAGTGCTGGCGACGCCGCTGACCTTCGCGGCGCCCGGCGCCCATCTGGCGGCCCTCATCAAACCGCAATTCGAGGTCGGCAAGGGCGAAGTCGGCAAGGGCGGTATCGTTCGCGACCCCGAACAGCATCGCGCCGTCTGCGCGACGGTAGAGACCTGGTTGAACGGCCTGCCGGGCTGGCAGGTTCTCGGGATCGACCGGAGCCCCATCACCGGCGCCGAAGGAAATGTCGAATTCCTGATCGTCGCCCGGCGCGATGGCGAATGACGGGCGGTCGCTGATGGATGTCAGGATCGACCGGCTGGGCGCGCGCGGCGACGGTATCGCCGACACCGCGGACGGCCCTGTTTACGTGCCCTTCGCGCTGCCGGGCGAGAAGGTCAGGGTCCGTCTCGGCAAGCCGCGCGGTGACGGCAGGTCCGCCGAAGCGGTTGAAATCCTCTCTCCGGCCGCGGACCGCCATGCGGCAGCGTGCCGGCATTTCGGTCCCGGACAGAATGCCTGCGGCGGTTGCGCGGTCCAGCACCTGGCCCCGGAAGCCTACCGGGACTGGAAGCGCGATGTCGTCTCCGCCGCGCTCTCCCGGCATCGTATCGAGACCGATGTCCTGCCCGTGATCTCCGTGCCGCCGGCAAGCCGCCGGCGTGTGCGTCTTGCCTTTCGCAACGTGGCCGGCGGGCTGGTGCTCGGGTTCCGCAGCGGCCGCAGCGACCGCATCGTCGATATCGCCGAATGCCCGGTGGCAGTGCCCGAAATCGTCGCCCTGCTTCCGCGTCTGCGGGAATTTCTCGCCGGACGGGTCGATCGCGGCGAGATTGCGGTGACCCGAACGGCAGTGGGCGCCGACGTCGTCGTGTTTTCCCGCCGCGAACCCGATCTCGACCTGCGGATGGATGCACCGGCATTCTGTACCGACGCCGGTATCGCGCGGCTGGCATGGTCTACCGGCGAGGGGGCGTCGAATGCGGAACCGCCGGAGCCGGTGATCGTGCTGGAACCCCCCCGCATCGCGTTTGGCGGCGTCGGGGTAGACCTGCCGTCCGACAGCTTTCTGCAGCCAACCGAGGCGGGCGAGGC
>TARA_R110002110_G_scaffold209042_3_pt1 | contig 10174 bp, 7 predicted proteins | sample TARA_R110002110 | Tara Oceans TARA_R110002110 (sample SAMEA4397330) | marine metagenome | biome: Polar Biome; feature: [SRF] surface water layer (ENVO:00010504); material: water (ENVO:00002006), including particulate matter (ENVO:01000060) such as... | depth 5 m
AAAGTTTCTAGGCCATAAGTGAAAAAATTCCTTTTCTCACTAAAAAAAGATTATTAAGCCCCGAAAATTAAATATATATTCATATTAAACCCCGAAAATTAAATAAACATAGTTCAAAGAGGTTCTTAATGTCCGATTTTTTAAATAATCTTCCTGAAGTATTTGTATCTGACACAGAAATGTCGGCATCTGTATATCAAGCAATTGAGCAAGGCAAGCTCAAGAAAATTGGGTCGCGGTTATATACACAAAATTTACAAGATGATCCTGAGACGATAGTTAAACGCAACTGGTACCACCTTCTTAAGGCCTATTATTCAGATGCAATAATATCCGATAGAACGGCAATAGAAAATAAGCCCGCCAAAGATGGTTCTGTTTTTATTATTTCTTCAAAAAAAAGAAAGACTGAATTGCCAGGTATTACATTCAATCCTAGAAAAGGACATCGGGAGTTAGAAAGTGATCGTGACTTTATTAATGGTATTAAATTAAGTTCTATACCGCGTGCTTTTTTGGAAAATATGAAACCATCTCGTGCCAGAGGTTCTATATCGAGGACACTAAGTAAAGAGGAGATTGAAGTAAGGTTAGATAGGTATTTACGTCAAAGGGGAGAAGAAACCCTTAATAAGCTTAGAGATGATGCTTATCAAGTATCTCAAGAACTCAAAATGACAGAAGAGTACAAAAAGCTTGATGAGCTTATTGGAAGTTTATTTGGTACTAGAGATTCAAAAGTCATTAGTGATACAGCTATTGCTCGTAAGGCAGGCGTGCCATTTGATCCAGACAGATTAGATGTGCTTACAGAGCTATTCGTAAAGTTAAAAGAAACCGCTCCAGTATTGCGTTCAGCTAGAAACATGAATCAACAAGAGAAAACAAACCTATCATTCTTTGAAGCCTACTTCTCAAACTTTATTGAAGGCACAGAGTTTGAGGTAGAAGAAGCGGCTGATATTGTTTTTAATAATGCAATCCCTGCTGAACGTCCAGAAGACGCTCATGATGTATTACGTACTTTTAGGATTGTATCAAACTATGATGAGATGTCTGTATTACCGGAAGATTTCGATCATTTCATACACTTACTAAAAAAGAGACATGCGATCTTTATGGAGCAAAGACCCAGTAAAAAGCCGGGCGAATTCAAAAAGAAAGCGAATGTCGCTGGCAATACCCATTTCGTAGCCCCTGATTTGGTGATGGGAACTCTAAAAAAAGGTTTTGAAATATATAGAGGTTTAGAAGAGCCATTTCATAAAGCTGTGTATATGATGTTCCTTGTAAGTGAGGTTCACCCCTTTAGTGATGGAAATGGTCGGGCAGCAAGAATTATGATGAATGCAGAGCTTGTAGGTGCTGATGAGCAAAAGATTATTATACCTACGATTTATCGAAGTAATTACTTAAGTGCACTTAAAGCATTAACACAATCACAGATGCCCAATGCAATCATACGGACATTGGATTTTGGACAAAAATATACAAGCTCAATTGATTGGTCAGATTATGACACAGCACAAGTTATGCTTAACGAGACCAATGCTTTTATGGATTCTACCATTGCAGATAATCAAGGTGTCAGGCTTAGGCTTCCTAATCAATCTTAATACCCGAAAATTAAATATTCGTCATCTTTAAAACCCGAAAATTAAATTTTCAAGGTCTCTGTTACCTGTTAATACCCATTTTTTTAGTATAAGGGGGTGAATATTCTAAATCATAGCTCAACTTCCGCAAGGGTAGTATCCCTAAAAATGCTCAGTACCAAATTCGGGAGATTGCCGCATTGAGTTTTACAGAGGCTTTAGTTTAGTTTCCTTACTGCTCGCAATGACGAGCTTAGGTTAAGCTCGTTCCGAACGTCTCGTTCGGAATGTCTTCTTTGAGGCTCTGCCTCAATGGAAGCAGAGCTTCCAAATTAGCATCACGCAGCGGAGCTACGGAACGAGAGTAATGAATTAGGAATATGAGAATAGTGAATTAGGAATAGGTTTTATAAGAGGCAACTTATTCCTAATTCCTTTATTCCTAATTTATCATTCTTAAAAAATTAACTGGATTTTTTTCAAGAAATGATTCCCTTTTTTCAAATTGCGAAAAACTTCAGTATGTGGGAAACATTATTGAGATAATAAAGACAAATTATTTTCCACCAGGTTATATTAATTGAGGCGGAACTTGAAGACTTTGAAAACTAGCCCACCATAAATATTTACAATTCTATCCCAACTTTTTTTTCTACATTCACAGGTCTCATTTTTTAACTAAACTAATTCGGGAACAATGAAATCATTTCTATCTGCTTGTTTTGTATTACTCTTTTCAAGCATCACTTTTGCTCAAAGTAATCCGCAATGGATTCGCTATCAAACAATCTCACCAGACGGTTCAACGATTGTTTTTACCTACAAAGGCGATCTGTATTCGGTGGCAACTTCCGGTGGCGACGCAACCCAACTTACTTTCCATGAAGCGCATGATTATATGCCGGTTTGGAGCAAAGATGGAAAAACGATCGCTTTTGCCTCCGACCGTTACGGCAATTTCGATATTTATACGATGAGTGCGAAAGGAGGGGCGGCTAAAAGATTGACTTTTCATTCTAACGATGAGAAGCCGTTCACTTTTTCAGCAGATGACAAAAATGTTGTTTTTGGAGCTACGCGTATGGACACCAAAGAACATCGCCAATACCCAACCGGATCTCAGCCTGAATTGTATTCCGTTCCGGTAAGCGGTGGGCGAGTAGATCAGATTTTTACCATTCCTGCTGAATTTGTTCAGGTAAATAAAAGCGGTACTCAAATGGTGTATCACGATAAAAAAGGTGGAGAAAATGAATTCAGAAAGCATCACACTTCTTCCATCACTCGTGATATCTGGATCTATGATACTAAGAGTAAAACCCACAAAATGATCACCAGTTTTAAAGGTGAAGATCGTCAACCGATTTACAGTGCCGATGAAAAGTCATTGTTCTATCTGAGTGAAAGCAGTGGGAATTTTAACGTTCATAAGCTATCGTTGGCAAGTCCAACACAGACAACTCAATTGACCAAGTTCACAACTCATCCAGTTCGATTCTTAAGTATGGGAAATGGAACGCTTTCTTTTGGTTATGATGGCGAATTATACACGATGAAAGAAGGAGAGCAACCGAAGAAGGTAAAGGTGAATATCCGTACACAAGAAAAAAGTAATTCGGATAAGTTTATCACAATTAATGGTGGTGTTCAGGAAATGGCGATTGCACCAAATGGTAAAGAGATTGCTTTTGTAGCTCGTGGAGAAGTGTTTGTGACTTCTATTGATGGCTCTCTCACAAAACGGATTACCAACACTCCCGAAACGGAGCGTTTTGTTACTTTCAGTCCAGACGGAAAAAGCGTTCTCTATTCCAGCGAAAGAAATGGAAAGTGGAGTATCTACAAATCCGAGAAAATAAGGGAAGAAGAGCCTTTTTTCTTTGCATCAACATTGTTGAAGGAAGAAGCAGTAGTTGAAAATAAGGAAGATAACTACTTGCCGGAATATTCCCCGGATGGAAAGAAACTGGCTTACATCGCAGGCAGAAGAACGCTTCGAGTTAAAGATGTGGAATCTGGTAAGACTGTGGATTTACTTACACCAAAAGATTTATTCCACATGCGTGATGGGGATAAATATTTTACATGGAGTCCGGATAGCAAGTGGTTGCTGGTTGATTGGAATAAATTGCTAAATAATAGTGAAGTCTTGTTGCTTTCTGCTGACGGAAAGGAGCGAATTAATCTTACTGAAAGTGGTTATTACGATTCTTCACCAAAGTGGGTGAACGAAGGAAAGCAGATGATTTGGTTTAGTAACCGTGATGGTATGAAAAGTTACGCCACAAGTGGAAATAGTCAATCAGATGTATATGCAATGTTTTTCGATCAGGATGCTTGGGATAAATACCGCATGAGCAAGGAAGATTACGATCTTATGAAGGAAATCGAAAAGGCAAATAAGAAAGAAGAAAAATCCGACGAAAAGAAAGACGATGAGAAGAAGGAAGACAAAAAGAAAGAAATAAAAGCCTTAGAATTTGATTGGGATGGAATGAAAGACAGAAAAGCAAAACTGACTATTCATTCAAGTAATCTTTCTGACGCAACGCTTTCAAAAGACGGTGAAAAACTCTATTACTTATCCAGATTTGAAGATAAATACGATCTTTGGGAGACAGAGCTAAGAACCCGTGATACTAAGAAATTGATCAGCTTGAATACCGGTGGTGGAAGTTTGGTTTGGGATAAAAAAATGGAAAATCTGTACTTGCTGAGCAGTGGAAAAATTTCAAAAGTTGATCTTTCAGCCGGAAGTGCAAAACCCACTAAAATTTCCGGCGAAATGGAATACGATGCTCAAAAAGAACGAGAAAAAATGTTCGAGCATGTGTATATCAGGACTAAAAATATCTTCTACGAGCCTACTTTCCATGGAAACGATTGGGACATGCTTTATAAAGAATATCAAAAGTACATCCCGCATATTTCAAATGGCTACGAATTCGCTGAAATGGTTTCTGAAATGCTGGGTGAGTTGAATGTTTCTCACGCCGGAGCAGGGTATAGCAATAGTATTGATAATGGGGATGCAACAGCTTCACTTGGAATTTTTTGGGATTACAATTACAAAGGTGAGGGAATAAAAATCACCGAAGTTATTGATGGTGGTCCGCTGGATAAAGAATCTTTGAACATTGAAGCAGGAATGATTATCCAAAAAATTGATGGGGAAACGGTTTCAGCGAACAGAGATATAGCTGGTTATCTAAACCGCAAAGCGGATAAATTTACGTTGCTTGAAGTTACCGATGAAAAAGGTAAAAATATGAAACAAGTGACTGTAAAACCTATTTCTGGAGGAGCAGAACGTGGATTATTATATGATCGTTTTGTTCGAATTAACGAACAAGAAGTAGTTGAAAAAAGTAACGGTCAGCTGGGTTACGTTCATATTCCGGGAATGGGCGACGAACCGTTTCGTGATATTTATGAAGATATGCTCGGGAAGTATCTGGAAACAAAGGCAATTATTGTTGATACCCGATTCAACGGTGGTGGAGATTTGGTTGCGGATCTTGCGATGTTCTTTACTGGAAAAGAGTTTATTACTTATGCTACGGCCGCAAAAGTAGTAGGTGGAGAACCAACGTCACGCTGGACCAAGCCCACTCTTACCATGTTCAACGAAAGTAATTACTCAGATGGACATTGCTACGCCCAAGGTTACACCGATCTGAACATTGGTATCACTTTAGGAATGCCGGTTCCGGGAACCTGTAGTTTTGCAGGATGGGAAGGTTTACCAAATGGCGGCTATTGGGGAGTTGTGCCTGTAAGCGCAAAAAATATAGACGGTAAATGGATGGAAAATCTTCAAACAGAACCGGATGTAAAAGTGAAGAATATGCCGGGTGTTATCAATACCGGGCGTGACCAGCAACTGGAAAGAGCTATTCAGGAATTGATGAAGGAAGTGAATGAGTAGTTTTTAGAATAAGTTTGAGTCATCTCGCGGCGTATGCCTTTGGCTCTGCCTACGTAGGAATAACTACAAAGTCTTTTCCATGTTTTTGAATTAACTCGAAACCTCAATTTGAAAAAATCACTTTCATTTGCGAGGTTACACGACTCAAATCTATCATTATGGATGTTAACCCCGAAGCAATCTCACAAATTTGGGCTTGTTCGTTGAAATTGCGTTGTAGCTAGTGTAAAGTCAATGTTCAGATGTCGTAAAACACCTGTCAGATTTCAAACCAAATGGCTTACTTAAAGCTACAATAGCACTAAAAATCTGACAGGTTTACGACAATTCCTAGCTGACACTACACTAGTGAAATGTTTTCCAGCTCATTGCCTATTTTACAGCCTGTGTGAAAAGTGCATGAGTATAAAAAGGCGGTTAATTTTTTAAGAAAAAATCCTCCAAGGATTCAGAATCCTTGGAGGATTAACCAATAAATTATATAAACGCTTAAAAAAATTAAGTAAACGAGATCTAAAAAATACTTTTCACACAGGCTGTTAGCTCGCAAATGGAGTGATTAGAATCTAACTCAGTTTTATTCAACCTAAAAGGAGATTTAATAAAATCTCCTTTTTTTTGTCGATACTGTAATTCTTAGTATATCTGGTACGACTAACTTGCCATAGAGTTTTTAATCAAATAATACCATTGCAGAAATCTGTAGTTGAACAAGAATTCGTTAAGAAAGTAACGGAGTCCCAGAGGATTGTGCATAAGGTGTGTGGTATGTACTGTGATAATGAAGAAGATCGGGAAGATCTTTTTCAGGAGATTTTGATACAGTTATGGAAATCATATCCTAGTTTTCGAGGAGATTCTAAGTTTTCTTCATGGATGTACAGAGTTGGCTTAAATGTGGCTATTTCCAATCTCAGAAAATCTAAAACAAAGAAAGAAGATTCCACATTACCGGATTCTTTTGACAGCATTTCCAGAGAAGGAGATGAGCAAAGCCTGAGTTTAGAAAAAGGGTTGCTTCGAGATGCAATTCAACAGCTCAACGAAATCGAGAAAGGAATCATGATGCTGTATCTTGAAGAAAAGCATAATGAAGAGATAGCTGAGATAATGGGAATCACTCAAAATAATGTTCGTGTTAAAATGAACCGGATCAGAAATAAATTAAAAGAAACCCTTAATCCGAATTGATATGGAACTTGAAGAACTAAAAGCCTTATGGAAGGAAGAAGCAGAGAAAGAAGTATCGGCGCATCAAGTAAATGTTGATGAAATCCGTGGTGTAATTACACGAAAATCTCAGAGTACCATTTCTAATTTGAAGCGAACAATCAAAATGAAAGTAGCCATTACAGGAGTTGCTAGTATAATCTGCATAGTTACGGTAGTGTTCAACTTATCAGACTCTCTAAGTGAGAGCCTCGGTTTAGTTAGATTTATGAACCCTACTCAATTAGCAATTATCTATACCATTTTAGGAGTTTCATTAGCTATTATTTCGATTGTTAATTTCTTCAATCATATTCGCATTACAGATTTTGAGCGATCTTCTCTACCAACTAAGGAAACCATTCAGCACGTTGCAAAGATCATTAAAAGTGCTATGAATCTGGGCACTTATTCTGATTTAATTGTGAGTCCTTTTATTTTTGCCTTTGTGGGCTATGTGTTTTTCTATAGGGAAGAAGTATTTCAATTTGATATCAGAGTTTTATACGTACTTCTGATTTACGCCGGTGGGCTTACTTTCAGCTATTTCACTAATAAATATGCCATGAAAAAACGCTTCGGCAACGATTTAAATCGACTTAAAGAATACTTAAAAGAATTAGAATTATGAGTAGCATAAGTCAGAATATTGAAGCAAAAAAAATATCCATACAAGACTTAAAAGTCAGAGGTATCACATGGACTGTTTATTGGATTAATTTTTTACTTTTCTTCGTCTTGAAAATTTGGTTTAGACCCTAGGTTCGTGAGCAAGAAGGATTTGAGTTTTTTAAGCTCATTGCCAATTCATTTCCAAACTATGTAGAAGCTTATCTGGGTACGTTTACCATAACGGGGTTCTTACTTATCGGAAGACTTAAGGATTACTCTTGGGTTAAGAATCTTAGCGATATCACAATCTATACTATAACCACAATGTTTGCAGCGATCTTTGTAATTACTCAGGAAATGAAGTTTCATAATTTTGGCGGAAAGAATATTTATGACTTTAATGATGTAATCGCTTCTATTATCGGTTTAATTGTCATATTTGTGATGCTGAACATTTACGGCATCAAGCTCATCAACTCCAGGTCGGTATAAGACCTATATTTCTGTTGAATAGATTTAGGTTAGGTGATGCCTGTCTAAGAAGCTTCCAATTACTCGGCCTTTGAACGGTGGTCGAAGAAAGTGAGCGAACAGTTTGCGAGTCCGAATGGACAAATAAATCTCTACTGGCTCAATTCAGAAAACTTTTCGGGAAGAACGAAGATCATGAGATTTATTCAGCAATACTGTTCCACACGCCGACCAGTATTCATAGCCGGGAGCTTTCCCAAAGGGATGCCTTCGGCATTGTTACTGGAGCCTGTGCTGAGGAAGCTCAGTATCGGCACAAAAGTAAGGTAAAACAATTTTCGAAGGCAAAGTGTTGAATATGTATGTTTGATTTCTGGAAATCTATCGAAAAAGTACAATCAAAGATTAATTTCATTAATCTGTAATTCTAATGTTTTTGTTTCGACTAACTAAGCAAACAAGTCAAAACAAATTGTAAAACGATGAATGAACTAAAAAAATCTATTAAAAGAACATTAAAGAATCAAACTAGTTTAATGTTAGCTTTCGGGATTTTGTTTCTATTTGGAACCGATGTTAAGGCACAAAATGCGAACTACGAAAAGCAAATTCAGGCTTTGGAAGCAAGTTTCGAAAACAAGAATATAGAAGCTCTTAAAGATTATATAAGTGCAGAATTAAAATTTGGTCCGGTTCCGGCTCAAAATACTATTCCTATCTTGACCAATATCACTAAACAATTCCCGAAGTTGATTGAGATGAGAATTATAGAGAGCAAAGATGGGGAAGCTTTGGTTTACTATAATTTTGAAGGAATGGGAGAGGCAGAGTCTAAAATTCTATTCGACAAATCCGGGAAGATCACTAAAATCGAATACATCGAAAATGTGGTTATTGAAAGTATCAAAGCTCAACAGGCTATGCAGAATAGTATGCAACAACCAAATCTGGGAGTATTAGGTGAAAAGTACCAATCAAAAAGTGTTGAGTTCAAATCAAAAGATGGTTTGTTGGTTTCAGGGAATTTGTACGAAGTTGATGCAAAGAAACCGGTAATTTTATTACTTCATCAGGCAGGATATAACAAACACGAATATGCTGATATCGCTCCTAAATTGAACGATATGGGATTCAATGTACTTGCGATCGATCAACGATCAGGCGGTCCGTTTGCAGGAAAGAACAACGAAACGTTTGAACGAGCTACCAAAAGAGGAGATTCCGACATTTCCTTTGTAGATGCCCAGCAGGATATACATGCAGCTGTTGATTACCTGCATAAAAAGTACAATCAAAAAGTAACGGTTTGGGGAAGTTCGTATTCATCGGCGCTGGCACTTTTTGTGGGAGCAGAAAATGAGCATATAAATGGTATCATCTCATTTAGTCCGGGGAATTATTTTGGGGATGCTAAGCCGAAGTTAAGTTCGGTGTTTAAAGATCTGAATAAACCCTTTCTGGTTACTTCTTCAAAAGAAGAAGCCACAGATCTTTCAAAAGAATTAGAGGGAGTTACACTGAATAAAAATCAATCTCAGTTTATTCCGGAAAACGATGGATTTCATGGATCAAGAGCCATTTGGGAAGGCCAGAAAGGAGCGGATGAGTATTGGAAGGCGATTACGCAATTCTTGAATAAAATCTATCCAAACATATAAAAATGAGAATTATGAGTAACGAATTAACAGCAGAGCGTTCTAAAGAAACCACTACACGCTTAAAGTGGATCGGATTTATTCTAATGGCCTCAGGCGTGCTTTCCTTTAGCGAAAATACTTTTGCAGGAGATATTGTAGCCTTATCAGGGGTAGTTCTATTTCTAGGAGCTTGTATTTGGAGTAGATTCAAAAAATGAATCATAATCGAAGCATAAACCCTGATTTCCTTTACTTTTTAGAACAAAAAGAACAAGGTTTGATAGAGCTGTTCAAAGATCTGAGATCCTATAATTTGGAAATTCATCCGGATTCAAACGAACTGCTCTATCATACTCATGCGTTGGCAGTAATTAAAACAAATTAATCAATGAAAAACCACATAATTAAATTCTCGGTACTGGTATTTGTAATATTTTTAAGTGCTTGCAAATCTGAGAAATCGAACACAAAAGAGGATGATTCTTCAATCGATGAAAGTTTTTATCTCGGACAAAAAACACCAAGTCTCACGCCTGAGGCTTTTGCTCCGGGGATGGTCACAACCAACGGTTGGGAATATGGTGGTGTATTTACACCTGATATGAAAGAATTCTACTATCTGAAAGAGGTATTTGACGACGAGGGAAATCGAAGTCAAGATTTTGTTGTTTATAGTTATTAACCCGGCAGGGTTATACCGATATTATGCTGCGTAATTTATA
>TARA_R110002110_G_scaffold10148_9_pt1 | contig 10167 bp, 7 predicted proteins | sample TARA_R110002110 | Tara Oceans TARA_R110002110 (sample SAMEA4397330) | marine metagenome | biome: Polar Biome; feature: [SRF] surface water layer (ENVO:00010504); material: water (ENVO:00002006), including particulate matter (ENVO:01000060) such as... | depth 5 m
GTCTGCAACTTTATCTGGAAACGCTTCAGCCGGTTCCGCCGGTGTCTTTTTAGCCCCTACTTATACTCATTTTGAGTAAATGTAGTCGATCAAGGGAGGCGCGTATGACCGCCGATCTTCAATCCCACGAAGTTGTTCCCAATAATGCAGCCCCGATTGCATCAAAGTTCAAACCGCTTGAGATGCCGGAGCTGGAATACACGCCCGGACTCGCGAAAGAGATGGCACCCATCTATGAGCGCGTCAAAAACGTTATTCCCTCTGTCGAATGGCCTTTCTTCGCGCCTTATGTGAAGGCGATCAATGATCTGAAGAAAGAGCGCGACGCCGTTATCCTTGCGCACAATTACATGACGCCTGAAATCTTCCACTGTGTCGGTGACATTGTCGGCGACAGCCTTCAGCTTGCCCGCGAAGCGGCGAAGGCAGACGCGGAAGTCATCGTCCAGTGCGGCGTGCACTTCATGGCTGAGACAGCAAAACTGTTGAGCCCGGAAAAGACAGTTCTCATTCCTGATGAAAAAGCCGGTTGTTCGCTGGCTGAATCCATCACCGGTGCTGACATTCGTCGCCTGCGGGAACAATATCCCGGCGTGCCGGTTGTCACCTATGTCAACACATCAGCTGATGTGAAGGCGGAGACCGATATTTGCTGCACATCGTCCAACGCGGTGCAAGTTGTGGAAAGCCTCGGCGTGCCGGAAGTGCTCTGCCTGCCGGATGAATATCTGGCACAGAACATTGCGCGCCAGACCAATGTGAAGATCATCACCTATGCAGGTCATTGCGAAGTGCATGAACGCTTCACACCGCAAGAACTTCGAGAATATCGCGAAGCTCATCCTGGCCTGTCGATCATCGCGCATCCTGAGTGCCCGCCTGAGGTTGTCGATGAAGCCGACTTCTCTGGCTCCACATCAGGCATGATCAAGTGGGTGAAGGACAACCATCCTGACCAGGTCATGATGGTGACCGAATGTTCCATGAGCGACAATGTGGCTGCCGAAGTGCCTGGCACGGATTTCATTCGTCCCTGCAACCTGTGTCCGCACATGAAGCGCATCACCCTGCCGAAGATCCTCGAGAGCTTGATCTACATGAAAGATGAAGTGGTGGTGGATCCAGCGATTGCGCCGCGGGCGCGCGCTGCGGTTGAGCGCATGATTAATCTGCCTCTCTGATCTATTATTTCGTCGCGTTTTCGAACCATAAAAGTCTGCAACTTTTATCGAAAACGCTCTAAACCGCAATTCGGGAGCTGGGCACATGAGCACACATACGCTTACCGGCGGACATATTGTCAATGCGGGCGACGTGCTGATTGTTGGCGCGGGCCTTGCTGGTCTTTTCACCGCCTTAAAGCTAAGCCCCCGCCCGGTGACGGTCCTTGCTGCTGCACCGATCGGGGACGGGGCATCGTCGGTCTGGGCGCAGGGCGGGATCGCCGCCGCTATCTCCGAAGGCGATACGCCGGAAGAGCATGCAGCAGACACAATTGCTGCGGGCGCCGGGATTGTTGATCCAGAGATTGCGCAGCTCATCGCTTCAGAAGCGAGTGAGCGCATTCAGGACCTCTTGTCGCTTGGTGTACCCTTTGACCGGGACATGGAAGGCAAGCTGACAGTCGGACTGGAGGCTGCTCACAGCAGAAACCGGATCGTTCATGTGCAAGGCGACCGGGCAGGGCATGCGATCATGGAAGCGCTCATAGCTGCTGTCCGCAACACACCTTCCATTCGTATCCTTGAAGGCTTCTCAGCTTATGAGCTTGCCATGGAAGAAGGAAGGGTCGCCGGTGTTTTTGTGCAGCCGACGGGTGATCTCGAACCCTCGCCGCTTCTCCTACGCGCTCGTTCGGTGGTTCTGGCAAGTGGTGGAGCAGGTGGACTCTATAAAGTCACAACCAACCCGCTGAGCTCTCGTGGCGATGGTTTTGCCATGGCGGCACGTGCTGGTGCCGTCATCGCCGACCCTGAATTTGTTCAGTTTCATCCAACTGCCATTGTCGGCCCCCAGGACCCTGCACCGCTCGCGACGGAAGCACTTCGCGGCGTCGGCGCAACGCTGATTGATGAAACCGGCGCCCGCTTCATGAAAGCAGTGCACAAAGATGCCGAGCTCGGCCCCCGCGACGTAGTGGCGCGATCTATTGCGCGCGTCGTTGCCGAAGGTGGCAAGGCCTATCTTGATGCCCGCCAGGCGGTTGGCGCGGATTTCGAAAGAGCCTTCCCAACCGTTTTCAAGAACTGCCAGCGTATGGGAATCAATCCGGCGACAGAGCCGATCCCGGTTGCTCCTGCCATGCACTACCATATGGGCGGTATCGCCGTAGACAGAGATGGGCGCTCGTCGCTCCCTGGTCTTTGGGCCTGCGGCGAAGTGGCCTCAACCGGCGCTCATGGCGCCAACCGTCTTGCCAGCAATTCCCTTTTGGAAGCTGTCGTCTTTGGCGCACGCATCGCCGAGGATATACTTGAAACGGTCGAAACAGGTTCGTCGGCGACAGCGGTCATCCCCGCGCTTCGTGTTCGCCGGTCTCACGCGGTCCCAATTGTGCAGGAATTGCGTGACCTGATGACGCGCCATGTTGGCGTTGTCCGCACTCGTGACGGCCTTACAGCGGCACTGCAGCAGATCGTTCGCATCGAACGGGCTACAGGCTCCTCCCCGGCGCTGGTCAATATGGTGACAGCTGCAAAACTGATCACAGCGGCCGCTCTTCAGCGGGAAGAAAGTCGTGGCGGTCATTTCCGGATTGACCACCCGCAAGCTGATGTTGCCTGGGAACATCGCACCTTCATCACCCTCGACGAGGCGAACGCCATCGCCGAGACAGTGGCGAGCGCCTCTGTGGCGTTGTCGGCCCGCCGCCTGAAGCATTAACCAAGTCCATTACTTGACCGTGCTAAACACCCACCATAGGGTGCCCGCAAACGTAATTCGAGGGGGATTCACCAATGCACGTTCTGCGCGTTTTCGCGGCAAGTGCCGTTACCTTTGTCATGTGGGGCTGTTCATCCATCACTCAAGGGACAACTCAAGAGATTTTCGTAAACACAACTCCGGCCGGGGCGAGTTGCACCCTGAGCCGCAACGGTGTCGAGCTCAATGGCGTAGCCGAAACGCCCGGCGGTGTGATGGTCGATAAGACCAAGCACAACATCATGATCAAGTGCAATAAGGGGGGCTACCAGGAGGCGACCTACTACAACAGCAGCGGGTGGGAGGCAGGCTCCGGCGCGGCTGGGATCGCCCTGGACGTGGTCTTGACCCTTGGCGTAAGTAGCGCCATCGATTCAGCGACGGGTGCCGACAACAAATACGAGAGCCCAGTCAACATCACGCTGGTGCCTGAGGAAAGAGACTAACGCACAATCTACCAGATGTTGAACTGCCTCGGTCCCTGAGAGGACCGGACAAGGCCAGTATCCCGGTTAGCTCGCAGGGGACGTGCTTGACCATCGACTCCAGAGCGATATTGCGGGCTGTCAGGGGCTCCGAGGCCTGCCGCTGATCGACATACCAAGCGGGATATTTCGCCCCGGGTGGCCCAGTCATTGGGCGGCAGGAAGGCCTAGGCCTTGATGCCTTCGGAGTTAAAGCCGGGAGCGAACTGGGCGGGTGTCGCGGCCAAGGACTCCACGTCCAAGATTGGTTGCTGTAGTTCGGCGTGTTTGCTCTCGACTTCACCAGCTATCCAGGCGCGGTGCTTGGTCATGCCCAGGGTGACATAATCTGCCATCGGGCGAGAAAATAGCGTAAAATTAATTCGGTGGCTTGGTGTGCTTGCTGCCTGGTGCCGAAAGTAGCGACAGTGAGAATGACCGACCTGCATCCCCTGCCCTCCCTCATCGTCGAAAGTGCCGTTCGCGCGGCACTCGCCGAAGACCTGGGCGACGCCGGCGACATTACGAGCCAATCAACCGTTCCAGCAGATACTCGGTCCCGCGTGGTGCTGCGCGCCCGCGACCATGGATGCATTGCCGGCCTTGATGCGGCTCGTGCTGCCTTCCGGGAAATGGACCCGGGTCTTAGAATTTCCGTGCAAGCCCCAGACGGTTCCGTCGTTGCGCCGGGGGATGTGATTGCCGCTATTGAAGGTAATGCGCGTGCGATCGTTACTGGAGAGCGTGTCGCGCTAAACTTTTTGGGACACCTGTCTGGCATTGCGACCGCGACGCGGAAATTTGTCGATGCAGTTTCCGGCACGAATACGCGCATTTGCTGCACGCGGAAAACCACACCTGGGCTCCGCGCCTTTGAAAAATATGCGGTGCGTGCAGGTGGCGGCGTCAACCATCGCTTCGGTCTTTATGACGCCATCCTGATTAAGGACAATCACATCGCCATGGCAGGCGGCATCGCGGAGGCTATCAGCGGCGCGAGGGCGAAAGCCGGGCACATGGTGCGAATTGAGATTGAAGTTGATACGCTGGATCAGCTGACAGAGGCGCTCGACATTGGCGTTGAGGCGGTGTTGCTCGACAATATGCCACCGGCTGTCCTGAGCGAGGCCGTGGACATCAATCAGGGCCGCGCGGCCCTAGAGGCGTCGGGCGGCATCACGCTCGACACTGCTGCGGGTGTTGCAGCAACGGGCGTGGACTATATTTCCGTTGGATGGATCACCCATTCCGCGCCCTGCCTTGATATCGGCCTCGACTACGAAGCCGCTGCAAGCTAAGCGCGTCCAAGCCTCCCTCGACTTCCTCCCTGACTGAGCCCTAAGATACGGGACAACAAATTTTTGGGAGGCTCTCATGGCAAAGGCCGGAGACAGAAAATCCATTTTCATTACGGGCGCTGCAAGCGGCATGGGGCTTGAGACTGCGCGCCTGTTCTCGCAGGGTGGCTGGTTTGTCGGCGGGTATGACGTGAACAAAGAGGGCCTTGCCGCACTCGAAACGGAACTCGGGTCCGACAATTGCGTGGTGCGATCGCTCAACGTCACAGACCGAGCAGATTACAAGAATGCGCTGGCCGAGTTTTCTGAGGCAACGGGAGGCAAGCTCGATCTTCTGTTCAATAATGCGGGGATTGGCAAGGGCGGATTTTTCGATGAAATGCCATTTGAAGACGTTATGGCGGTCGTCAATGTCAACCTGATCGGTGTCCTGAATGGTATTCATCTCGCGGTCGATCTTTTAAAAGCAACGCCGAACTCGCTCTGCTTCACGACATCTTCGTCGTCCGCCACCTATGGCATGCCGGGTATCGCTGTCTATTCCGCAACCAAACATGCGGTCAAGGGTCTCACGGAAGCCCTGTCAGTCGAACTCAGCCGCTTTGGCATCCGGGTCGCCGACACACTTCCAGGCCTCATTGACACGCCACTGCTGCCAGACGATGCGAGAGAAAACGCGGACAAGGAAGGCATGTTCCGTCTGATCCCCGCTATTGAAGTCGCCAAGGCCGTCTGGGAGTCCTATCACGACACGCCTGAACGGCTGCACTGGTTTGTACCGAAGGAGATTGGTGACCTGGATAAAGCCTCTGCACTTGATCCAGAGGGCACACGGGACAGCGTTGCCGCGACCGGACCTTTGGCGGCCATCATTGCAGAAGCGAAAGCCGCAGCCTCTGCTGCAGAATAAGGAGCTAACATGAGCGAACTTCGCAGCATCTTTATCACCGGCGCGGCGGCGGGTATTGGGCGCGCCACAGCCCGGCATTTCGCACGGAGAGACTGGTTTGTCGGCCTCCACGATATTGATGGGGCGGGTCTCGCTCAACTGGCCGATGAACTCCGCGCGGTGCATGGCGCCCCCACGGTCACGACCGGCGAATTGGACGTCACAGACCCGGATCAGTTCAACGATGCCGTACAGGCCTTTCTAGCCGTCTCTGGCGGACGGCTAGACGTACTATTCAACAATGCCGGCATTCTAAAGATGGGAAATTTTGACCAGGTCGACCCTGCCCTTCAGCGCAAGACGGTTGATGTAAATGTGAATGGTGTCATCAATGGCGTTGCGGCTGGTCTTGACGCATTAAAAGCCACTGCAACCAAATACGGCGATGCACGGATCATCAATACAGCTTCTGCGTCGGCAGTCTATGGCATCCCGGAGCTCACAGTGTACTCGGCTTCAAAGCATGCGGTGCGGGCTATGACAGAAGGGTTTTCCATTGAGTTTGAGCCCTATGGCATCCATGTGAGCGACGTCCTGCCCTCCTATGTCGATACAGGCATGGTGAAAAACCAGGAGAATCAGACAGAAAACTTCAAATCAACCGGGATCGCGCACACGCCAGAAGACATTGCCAAGATTGTCTGGCGCGCCGCCCACGGTGAGGACATCCACTATTTTGGTAATCCATCACTCAGTCGCATGGACAAGCTGGCGCGGCTGTTCCCCGGTTATGTTCGGAAGAACATCAAAAAGTCGTCTGGGTTCGACTGACGTCTCACCGCTTCCAGGCTTTCCGTTTTGAGAATTGGTGATGACGGACGAAGGCTGGTCCTCGGGGTGGTCGGCCGATGAGCACCTGCCTGATGCAATCTTCAAGCGCCTCCGCCGTCATCGTTACCGAGACTGAGGCAGAAGGCCCATAAGCTCATTGATCTGCGTCAAAAGACGGCAGAAACACTGACATTCTTAGATTGAAATGCCCTGTTAAGAGCTGGACCGAGTCCGCGCGTAGAAAATGTGGCGGCCAATTTTCGCAACCTTATACATGCGCGATGCCCAAACCGGGTCCACATAGTCTGCGTGATAATGCAGCACATTCTCGGCAAGCTGACGCTCACGATCGTCGCGCATGGTGACTGTGCTCGCGACCCGTTGCGCCTTCCGCCAGGGCTTCAGATCTCGTGGCCGGTCTGATTCCCCATCACAGGTGAAAGAGAACTGACAGCCTGTCTGGCGATAGGAGCCCTGAAACACCACGCCACAAATTGTATTGGGATAATCTTTCGATGCGACACGGTTCATGATGACGTCTGCGACAGCGACCTGGCCACTATGACTTTCGCCACGCGCTTCAAAGTAAATACCAACGGCAAGGCAGCGGCGCTCCTGCTCTAAACGACGTGCCCTGTCGCCAAGAGCTCTCACAGGTGTCGCTGCAACACCGGCGCGATGGTCGAGCTCTGCTAGTTCGGTCAGCCGTGTTGGCCGATCGAGCAGATGCGGGTCTGCAAAATTAGAGAGCACTAAACGATTGCCGTCACTGCCGGAAATCGGATCAACGGTTGCTGTCGCAAGGTTTGCCCAGAAGACAGATGCCAGAACGGCAGACACAGACAGGCCCGCTGCAAGATACGCAGGTTCCCGGACGTAGTGTCCTATATCGAGCCATTGAGCGAGCTTATTCATCGCTTTTGGTCCGTTCTTGTCCTGGTCAGGGCCCCATGCCCATACCTTGGTAGATCTTCTTGTCTCAGTTTGACCGCGCTTAACTTTGAGGGCGCGATCTCTCTTTTACTCAGCAATGCATATGCCACTTACAAGACGCGAGGCACTGGACCTACCGGTGCCAGCTGACAGACCTTCAGATAGTTGGCCGTCAACAAGGTTGGCGCGGGAGTATCATAAACTTTTGGGTCCGGCAATGACGGCCCCGCCACACAAGCGAAATAAGCCTAAGCGCTTGTTTTTCAATAGGAATAGGGAATCACAGCCTTGGTAAACAAAAGCTTAACGGGTGGCATCATGGTTAACAGCGCCGGTCTTGTGTGAGAAGAAATTTACCATAACAGGCCGACGAAGTGACTGAATCCACAGGCTTTTTCGGATTGCCCCCGTCCAAATTCAGAGTGGAAGTTCGGCCAACCACACGAGCTATCACAGATATGTGCGACAGCTGGTCACCCCGTGTTTTTAGAAAGCGGTGTCTAATTCCAGCGACTCAATCAGACGTCACTTGGTTGCCTTTTTGGGCGGCCTTCTGGGCCGCCTGGGCAGCCGCCAGGCGGGCGATGGGAACCCTGTAGGGTGAGCAGGAAACGTAGTGCAGCCCTGCCCCCTCGCAGAAATGCACGGATGCTGGGTCACCCCCGTGCTCCCCACAGATCCCCAGCTTGATGTCCGGACGGGTGGCTCTGCCGCGCTCGGCGGCGATCTTGACCAATTCGCCCACCCCTTCCTGGTCGAGGGAGACAAATGGGTCTGCGGGTACAATGCCCTTGCCCAGATAGTCTTTCAGGAAGGTGGCCGAATCATCCCGGCTGATGCCGTATGTGGTTTGGGTGAGGTCATTGGTGCCAAAAGAGAAGAATTCGGCGGCATCAGCAATCTCGCCTGCCCTGAGCGCTGCGCGCGGCAGCTCAATCATGGTCCCTATTTGATATTCGAGAGGTTTGTTCCTTTCTGCCGAAACAGAATCGCCAACGGCTATGAGCCGCTCTTTTAGATATACGAGCTCCGCCTTGGTCGCGACGAGCGGCACCATGACTTCAGGAATGACGGCAGCGCCTGTTTCCTCAGCTGCGATAAGGGCGGCTTCGAAAATGGCGCGGGCCTGCATCTCGTAGATCTCAGGATAAGTAATGCCCAACCGACAACCCCGGTGGCCGAGCATCGGGTTAGCTTCCGTTAGCTCGACTAGACGGCGGCGCATCTTGTCTGCAGAAAGGCCCGCGGCCTCGGCAACCTCGGCAATCTCTTCGCCGCTGTGGGGCAGGAACTCGTGCAGAGGCGGATCGAGCAGGCGAATGGTGACCGGCAATCCGCTCATGATGGTGAAGAGCTGACGGAAATCTTCGCGCTGCATGGGCAGGATTTTGTCGAGCGCCTTGCGACGCCCCGCCTGATCATCGGCAATGATCATCTCGCGCATGGCGAGAATGCGGTCATCAGAGAAAAACATGTGTTCTGTACGGCAGAGGCCGATACCTTCTGCGCCAAACTCGCGGGCGATACGGGCATCATCGGGTGTTTCGGCATTGGCACGTACGGTCATGCGTCGGCCCTCATCCGCCCAGCTCATTAAAGTGCTGAAATCCCCGGAAAGCTCAGGCTGCAGCATGGGCATGGCACCGCGCATGACCTGACCTGTCGACCCATCGACGGTGATCACGTCACCCTTGGAGAATTTCTCACCGAGGCTCACCATCGTCTCAGCTGCATAGTCGATTTTGACTGTGCCCGCACCAGATACACAGGGCTTACCCATGCCACGCGCCACCACAGCAGCGTGGCTTGTCATGCCGCCACGGGTTGTGAGGATCGCCACGGCGGAATGCATGCCGTGAATATCTTCCGGACTTGTCTCCACGCGCACCAGCACCACATCGCGGCCCTGCGCCCTCAAGGCCCCAGCCTCTTCGGACGAGAAGACAATCTCGCCAGACGCCGCGCCGGGTGAGGCGGGCAGACCGGTTGCCACCACGTCGCGGCTCGCATCCGGGTCAATGGTCGGATGCAGGAGTTGGTCGAGAGAAGCGGGATCGACGCGGGTGACAGCCTCTTCTCGGGTGATTAGGCCTTCCGACGCCATATCGACCGCAATCTTGATCGCTGCTTTAGCGGTGCGCTTGCCGCTCCTTGTCTGCAGCATCCACAGCTTGCCTTCCTGGACGGTGAATTCCAGGTCCTGCATGTCGCGATAGTGGCCTTCTAGTTTTTGATAAAAGTCCACCAGCTCGCCATAGACGCCCGGCATCACCTCTTCCATGGAGGGGGCTGTCTCGCCACTCTCTTCACGAGCAAGCTTGGTGAGATGCTGCGGTGTGCGAATGCCGGCGACCACATCTTCACCCTGGGCATTGACAAGAAACTCACCATAGAAGGCTTTGTCGCCGGTAGAGGGATTCCGGGTAAAGGCCACGCCTGTGGCAGAGGTGTCGCCCATATTGCCGAAGACCATGGCCTGAATGTTGACGGCTGTGCCCCATTCGTCGGGAATGTTATGCAGGCGCCGATAGGTGGCGGCACGGGCGTTCTGCCAGGAGCCAAAGACCGCGTCGATGGCACCCCACAACTGCTCGTTCACATCCTGAGGGAAGGGCTCGTCAAGCTCTTCTTCGACCAGTGCCTTGAAACGTCCGATCACGTCTTTCCAGTCGGCGGCGTCGAGATCCGTGTCGAGAAAGTGCTCATTTTCTTCTTTGTAGATGTCGAGGATTTCTTCGAAATGATGATGATCAACGCCCAGCACCACATCGGAGTACATCTGAATGAAGCGGCGGTAGCTGTCATAGGCAAAGCGCTCATCCGCTTTCGC
>TARA_R110002110_G_scaffold222972_1_pt1 | contig 10166 bp, 13 predicted proteins | sample TARA_R110002110 | Tara Oceans TARA_R110002110 (sample SAMEA4397330) | marine metagenome | biome: Polar Biome; feature: [SRF] surface water layer (ENVO:00010504); material: water (ENVO:00002006), including particulate matter (ENVO:01000060) such as... | depth 5 m
TATTGCTCCAAAGTAATCATGGCACCCTCATATTCCGCTAGCCGACAAGCGTGCCGTGCTATCTCATCAACCAAGCTTGTGTGGTCTGGCACCATTGTGGGATTCTCAAGTAGCACGTCTATGAGAGCCAAAGACTCGACGGCTTTTGCATGCAGTGCGCCGCGGGCGGCTGCATAAAGTTTAATATTCATTGTGATTTACTCCTTTGATCTTGAATGAACTTTCTAATATCTGAGACATCATACCATGTTTCTCCATTCGGCTCCGATGGCTCAGACATTAAACGAATGCGCGGGTTGGTTCCCACCTTCATATAGCAAATTGTTGGGACACCCCTAAAGTTTAGAATACCCTCAATCTCGGGATAGTCTTCTACATTAAAGGCATAAAAATATACTTCTTCCTCGAACTCTTCGGACAACTCTTCGTATTTATCTTTTAAAGTGTGGCAGTAGTGGCAATCATTGCTGTAAAACTTAACTGCTACCGCGGCGTCTTCTTTCACCTTTCCTGAGAGAAGTAGTTGGAGGGCCTTCCGGCTCAATCTTTCAGCCATCGGGGGCCCCCTTTTTTTCAGTGCCCGTGTAGGCACGTGCGACCTCTTCTGTGTCGAGACCGAATGTCTTGAGGACCTTCGTTACTTCCTCGGTAATGTCTTCGGACTCAGGGATATCCCAGACATCGTGTGTCTGTGTGGGGGTCAGTATCCTCTTAATCGGTGTCTGTTTGTGTTTCTTGCTCATAGCTTTTTAAAACCTCCTTCGTTTTTTCAATGCAGTCGGGGCAGAAGAGGCGCACAGTCTCTTGTTTTACCACTACACTCCACAAGAATACCATATCCCGGTCCTTCTTGTCAAATGATTTTTGGCAAGCGCTACACTGCTCGGGAAGCTTCCCAAACAACTGGACCTGATCGGCCATTGCTTGTTCGGCATCGCCGGAGCGGCGCTTGCGCTCTACGTCTCTTCGGTGCTTCCTACTCATTTAACAAGCATCACTCCCAATTGTGGCATGTCTCGCTGTGCCTTTTCCTTCTTAAATACTATCACGGCGGACGGAAATGGGGCACTGTTTTCCCCGTTGCCAAACTTAAGTCTCCCTTTCACAAAGTAGATCGCGTGAGCCTTCATGACATAATCATGCCAGTACCGTGTGTCAGTGCGGGCTGGGATAAGTGCAACCACCATGGTTTCTTCCTTCTGGCCTTCTTCGTAGGCCTTTTTAATCCAGTGCTTGATCACTCGGCCATAAGGAGGGTTCATGAACACCTTATTTCCTGACCAATCTTGCTTGAGGCCATCCTCTGTTTCCGTAAACCTATTCTTAACCTTGTAATTCGAATCATTAGTACAGGGGTCTAGTGTAAATTCTCCAAACGTTGCTTCCAACTGGTCGAAGAAGTGTTGGGGTGTTGCCCACTCTAATGATTTAGAGCTGAACATTGCATCTTGTGTTGTCTTATCCATCGGTACTTCCTAAGGCGCCTTCGCCTCTGCTGCTAATAGTCATTGGGTAATCATATAGGTTTCCTATAGTCTCTTGCGGCCTAAAATGTACAACCGGGAGAAGAACTACCTGTGCAATTTTATCGCCGGGACGGATGCACTGGGGCTCTCTACCGACGTTGTGTAGGTTAATGAACACCTCTCCTTCGTAACCCGAATCGATTACGCAGGCGCCCACAAGCAAACTCTTCTTGGCAGCGTTGCTAGAGCGGTTCTTCACCTCTAGCATATAGCCATGAGGGACGCCAAATTTGAGGCCCGTCCGTAGAATAGCCGATTCACCGGGATGTAACCACACGCCGTCTGGGTGTGCGCCGCGGTGGGGCGCGCTGGGCGGCGGCGAGTAGAACACATCTAAGCCCGCATCCGATGGATTGGCGCGCGCGGGTGTGTGTGCGAGGTCATGCGCCTTCTGATATTCTAAGATCATTTTTCCGTCCCAGCGGGTTCGGGGCCTGCAAACATTTTAAAATTATCTACGACCTCATCGATGTCATATTTGCCCTGAAACAAGCGGTACGCCTTCACGGCGGCCCGGATCTCATCAGGGTTGAGCCATGAATTGTCCTTGAACTCTGTGCGTAAATCGCGCTTTTGTTCCTTGTACGGTTCCATAGCTTCTTCGATTGCCTTAAGTGAACGGATGTATTCCTTCACGTAACGCTTCTTCTCTTCATGTGTGTTGGCCATTAAGCCCTCCTTTTAACTCTTTATTATAATAACAAACTTTAAGCCGAATGTCAATAGTTATCTATAAAATTCTTTCGCCAAACAACTGGAAAATGAATTGCTTAATCAAATTATCTTTGTCTACAATGTCCTCACGCTCTGCAAACATATAGTTGTAGCTTTGCATCTGTGTCGTGATTAAATTCTGCACGACCCCTATCTCTCTTTTCATCCACTTTACCTGTTGGCCATAGTTTTTGGGCAGTGGAATTTTTAGCTTCTCAGCATAATCAATTAACAGGAAGTAGTGAGCTTCTTCTATCGCGGCCTTTGCTTTGGTAAACATTGCCTCGTATTCTTTCTTCTCTTCGTCAGTCAAATCAGCAGTGGCTATTTTGTCAGGATGAAGCTTTAATGCTAGCTTTTTAAACAATTTGGCGAAGGCCTCGTGCATCTCTTTTTCATCAGTGCTGGTTGTCGGAGAGTCAATTATTTTTGATTCTGGCCGGCCTGTGCCGGGGTCACCCTCATACAAGATCATTTCTGCTGCTCCGGAGTAGTCTGAAGTCTTCCTCTCGTTTGTCTTATCAAGGTGGCTGTCGTGCTCTGCGAATGCTTTGTCGCGGTGTAGTTTCTTTTCTCGATTAAGTTCTTCTATGTCAATTCTGTGGCGATCACAAAAATCTTTATAATGTTCTTGAAAGGCTGGGCCCATCTCTTGACCAATCTGTTGTACAATATCTAATTCTTCGTGCATATATCGCAATTGATTAATAACTTTGCGCCACCTAAGTTTTTTAGAAGCAGACATGTTGATACCCCACTGCGGTAACTAGGCATCACTCGAAGTCAAACTTAACATTGACCGTAATTTTTAACGATGGAATGTGGGGATGGTTAGCAAGGCCGTGACTGCGGGCATCATCGGTGTTAAGAAACCAATCTGCGTGGCCCTTCGTATGGACAAGGTCCAAGAAGTAATTCTTGTGGTGGCCACAATTTTCTGCCATCATCGAATATATCTTTTGATTAAGTCGATCAGTCTCTTCGGCGGAGGCTTTGATTTCTTCTACCTTTCCCCAGCCCATCGAGCTAACGTCGTGAATCATCAAAGTAGCGTCAGGATCCATGTAGCGATAACCCTCTGTGCCGAAGCTAAACAAGATAGCACCACAGGACATAGCTTTCCCTTGTACGATGGTAGCGACCGGAATGTTAGAGTGCTTAATATCTGATATCATTGACATCAAACTATACACTTGGCCTCCATAGCTGTCGATAATAACCGGCACAATTGGTTGGCCCGTGTTCTGAGCCTTGTTCATCTTGGAGCTAAACTCATTGGCGGAACTCTCGTCAAATTTTCTGACTCGGATGATCACGGGAAGGTCATCAATCAATTCTTTTTCTTTTAAGAGCGGACTAAAGTATTTTATAACGTTCATGTTTTATCCTAGTTGTTTAAACGACTTTCCTACGGCATAGGTGGAGAACCCCCACTGTTCATCATATTTCAGACGTGCCATATATGGTCGGTTTAAGTATATACGATCCTTCTCGGGTTTAATACCCCAACATCGAATCTTTGTCGACTGATTGTTAGTATCGATCACCTCTACAATCCAGTAAAGCTTACCGTTCTTCGTCTTCTTTGGGATGATTTTACGCGGAATAAACCAACATAAGAAAAGATCTGGATCGAACTCAGAGATTGGGGGCACCCCCTTCTCCTTCAAGCGCTCGACTGTGGCTTGCTTAATGACCAGATTTAGCGGGAAGACTCCCGTTAAGTCAGACTTAAACTGAATGATCTCTTCCTCGCTAAAGTCACCTTCAGGTCTAAAGGTCTCAATATTCTCGCCGAAGCGCTTAAGGTTCTTGGGTCTGTCTACAATACATGCAGACCAAAAATGCTTACGGCCGCTGAATCGATCATCTACGATGTCATCAAGGGCGCCGGCGCGGCATAGGGCATCCAAAGACTTCTTGTTCAGCTTACTATAAGTAATCTCTTCCCGGAAGAGGAGATCTTCTGCGTTAGTAAAGGGTCGGTTGCTTAAAATCTGCTCGATAGCGGACATGCCTAACCCCTTAATCGAAGTCAGTGGTTGAATAAGAGTTTTACCATCAGAGCTAATCTCCCATACAGTTCCGGACTTGTTGATGTCAAGGGGGGCGATCTTAAAGCCAAACTGCTTGGCAATATTAATCGCCTTCTCTTTACGCGTCTCGGGCTCCTTGTCTAAGAATGCAGCCATCCATTCGGCCGGGTAGTAGGTCCAAAGCCACGCACATTGATAAGAAATCATGCTGTACGAGACGGCGTGGGACTTGTTGAACCCATAGCCAGAGAAGAACTCAAACTTGTTCCATAGGCCGATGGCGGCCTCTCGTTCGATTCCATTGGTGGCGCATCCATCGATAAACTTAACTCTAAGTTTAGTTTTGATGTCGCCCTTACCGGTACCCTTCTTAGTGAGCACCTTGCGAAGCTTGTTGCCCTCATCTAAGGTGAGCCCGCCGAGCTTGTGAGCCAGAAGTGCGATCTGTTCTTGAAAAATCAGGAACCCAAATGTCTCTTCGGTAATCTCTCTTGAGTCGTCTGACAGATATTGAATACGATGCGGGTGTCCCATGGCCTCGATATATTCTTCGTGTACATCTGCTGACAGGGGGCCCGGTCGATAGATAGATGTGACAGCCGAGATGTCGATGATGTTGTTGGGCTTCACACGTTTGCAAAAGTTCTGAGCGCCAGTCTCAGTGAATTGAAAGATGCCGGCCCACTTGCCTTTGTGAAAAGTGTTCTTGTAGACCTTCGCGTCATCCAAATCTACCACATCAGGGTGAATAGTTTCATCGTAATATCTCTTAATGTCGTTAAACGTTGGGTTCTCGGCGCCATGATGTCGGCGCAAGATATGCTCAATGCAACCCTCCATCATCTTGAGGGTCGAGAGTCCAAGCAAATCGAATTTAATGAACCCCATTGGTTCAAGGTGCCTGACGTTCTGGCCCTCGGACCACGGAGTCTGTCGCACACCACCGGAGTTAATCAGTGGCATATAGTTATCAAGATTCTCGGCGACCACTACACCGCCAGCATGGCGTGAGCAACTGCGGACTTGACCCACGAGGCCCTCGACGTGAGACTTGACGGCGGGGTACTTAGCAAGGTATTGCTGCAGCGATGAGGAATATTCCATCACTTCCTCCCATGTGGGCGCGTAAATACCAGCTTTGATGCCATGCTTCTGCTTGGCTAGCGGAGTAGCTTCGCGCATCATAACGCTTGTCACTGTGTTCGCCTCTGTAAACGGGACACCATAAAGCTTAGAGATGTCCTTGATTAGTGAGCGAAGTTGCAGAGTGTTCCAGTTAGAAATGGGAGCAACCGTGTCAGCGCCCCACATCTCTACCAGCTTCTCCTTCAGTTCCATACTGTCCGATACATCATAATCAATATCAGGATAGTCGGTAGCGTCAGAGCGTAAGAACCGAGAGAACAGCAAGTTGTATTTAATCGGATCGATCTGTGTAATCCCCAGCGCATATGCTACGAGCGAGCCAGCAGCAGAGCCGCGGCCCGGGCCAGATAGCATCATGCTATTGGCCACATCGGAGATAGCCTTCATTGTCAAGAAGTATTTGCTAAAGCCGCGGTCATCAATAACATGCAACTCGTGGTTAAGGCGGTCCATATATTCTTGGTTCTCGTGTAAGCCGCTCTCCCTTAAGCCTTCTAATGAAAGGTTAATTAGGGCCTCTGTGTCGGTGAAGCCGGCCGGCACCACAAACGATGGAAGGCGCACAGTATTATCAGGTAAGAACCTGTCGATGCGCTCGTGAGCAATCGTGTAAGTCTCTTGGATTGAATCTAAGACCAGTTGATCATCATAGTCATACACCTCGGCATACTTCTTATAGCTCTCCCACATTTGATCGCCATTCTTGGGATACAATTCGTACCCAATCTCGTCTACGTCAACTGGAAGTTCATTATCCTTAGCCCACTCTGGGGCGCCCTTGCCAAGCCAGCCTAAGCGCTTGTAAAGCTCACGGTCCTTCCAAGCGTCGGGGTTGGGGTAGTGGCTATCGGCTGTAGAGATCATACCGACACCAAATTCTTTGGCAACAGTAATGATGTGCTGGTTCAATTCGTGTTGTTCCGGTATGTTGTTCCATTGAAGCTCAGCATACCAGCGGTCGCCGAAGATATCCACCATCCGCTTAGTTGTTTCTCGCATTGCATCGAGTACAGCTGGGGCGCCATCATCACGGTTCTCCCAATAGTTTCCCGCATACACGCCGCCTAAGCAAGCAGAGGCAGCTATGATACCCTCGTTGTATTTCTCGAGCAGCGCGTAATCGATACGTGGGTACCGATAATAGTTTTCAGGCTGGTATGACTCAGAGATCAGCTTGAATAGGTTATTAAGTCCCGTTTGGTTTTGTACCAGAAGAATTAGGTGGCGACGGCGGCGCAAGAGATCTTGCACCCTCTTGCTATCCCCTTCGTTCTCAACGGTTGCTCCTGACTGCTCATCCTTCTTAGCTGATCGGGCGCGCTTCTTGTCTGCCATTACGGTTGAGTACTCGGTGCGCCAGTCGCTAAGGGACGGCAGGAAGTAAGCCTCGCACCCAAAGATGGGCTTAAAGTCTTTGCCCTCCTCCTGCATCTTCTGCGCGTGCAAGACTTGATACGCCAAGCCGTTCATATTCCCATGATCGGTAAGCGCTAACGCATTACTCCCATTCTCATATGCAAAATCCATATGTGCTTGGGGATATCCCAGCGCATCAAAAATAGAACCCGCTACGCTATGCGCATGAAGGCCTACAAACTTAATCTTGGATGTGGTTCTGTCCAATGTATTCTCCTGTTTTATTTACTCTACTAATATAGCATGTTTGTGGGGCCCTGTCAACCCCTTATACGGCTTTTCTATGGATTTCTCAGAACCGAGGAAGGCCCTATAACCCGCCCACGTCGTCATATCGTAAGCCCAGTCCAGTTCAACAGAGCGCGCAGAGGACTCGTCCACTTCACTAAAAACCTGACTGAAATCAAAGCTTCTTGCGGACCACCGGGACTCTAGGGGGAGCCTCTGGGATGGGTATTTTTCGCCCGGGGATGGTGGCAAAAACTCCCGGGTTGTTAGTTTGTTTATTTTTCTTCGACATTGTATAAAATCTTCTCCTGTCATTGTGAAGGACAAAGGCAATTGCTCCTTCACAGTTTTGTCGTTATGGGTTAAAAAGAAATTAGCCTTTGGATCAGCTATCTCTCTTCGGTGTTCTCGTAATGAATAAATATCATGAGCACTCATGGGGAATGAAATAAAATATTTCTCTGGGACAACCCATTTAGAAATCTTATTCGCTACCCACCATGCTGAATTTACTCCGTGTAAAACTGACCACCCGTACGAGTCCCGGCGATCGCGGTCCCGATAGTTAATCGGCACGTAGTAAATAGGTATCTCTCTGCGTACTTCTTTATAGAATTTCACTTTTGTTCGATTATAGTAAACAGGGTCCTGCACCCAGTCGCCCACACATTTGCGGACAATCGGGGCTAAGTCTTGATTCGCAACAATCCAGATTGTTTTGCAGCCGGCTATCGCACACTCAAACACCGATTTCTGGATAGCGGTAAACCCTGCGTCCACAGGCAACATGCACGACGGCAAGTGCAAATCGTGGTCTGTCACAAGATTTGCTAAAGGGATGATCCCAGCGACATGAACGCGGCGACTCACAAATTCCTCAAAAGTCTATCGTAGGCCATACTAGCCGATGATAAATCTTGGTACAAATCGTATTCAGTGTGGCTTGGAATCTCAATATGGCTTTGTGATGGTTCAATCGTTTCATTCTTCTTTTCTGTTCCTCGGGTGATGTGTGTTGTTCTAAATTTATAATGCTTGGGTTTCCCATTGGGTCCGTAGCCATTAAACTTTCCCTTCATGCCGCGGCTCTCCATTTCGTGGATCATCTTAAATCTGGACATGGTCTCTGAGTAATCAAAATCCACAAGTTGCTCGGCTGTCAGATGGGAAACAACACATGCATCTTTAACAGGGCTATTGCCATCAATTCTATCAGAAGAGTAGAACCATATGGCCCTAACGAAATCATCCTTAGTTTCAATGAAATCAACATTGTGCTTTCCTCCTCGATTGAATGCTATCCAATCATAACATATATAGGCGCGTGAGTCAATAGGCTTTTCGTTTAAAAGTTTGTGACAATTTTTGTCACCGAAATAATAACAATGGCTAAAGTTAATCTCTGCGATCTTCGAGTACTCATCCGAGAATACCATGGTATCGCCAGTGTAGCGCATTGATTTGCACATATCCGCTAGTGGTGCCATCCCAAAATACGAGAGCATAAATATCAATCGCTCCCATAGTATTTCCTTGGGCAGGCCAACTTTTATTTCGCCATCAAGCGTCCTTAAAATTCTTTCTGTGTTCGCCAGCTTTAGTTTGGATAAGTCCAACGACGGATCGAGGAAGTCAAACCGAAACGGGCGCTCGGGCTCGGTAAAGAAAACTGGCAATTGGTTGTTGAAAGCAAACATCAGAGCTTCAAGTGAACTGCCAATCACAATTTTGTCGTAGCTAAGGATTGCCTTCGCTCTCTTTCTCAAATTCGCGCAAGTCATCTATAGTCTGCTGAGTCGCTTGGCCCACTACAAGGCTGAAGAAAATAAGCTCTTCTACAGAGTGGCTCTCTTTGTGCTTTACCAAGACATCTTGAAATTGGCAGAGCAACTCTGTTTCAGCGTTTGGCCAAAACTCTGAGTAGCTATGTTGACCGGTGGAGATCATTTGTTTCGTTGTCTCGGCGAAGGTAGCGCCAGTCGTTCCCAAGTCTCGTTTTAGTTCGTCATTCACTCTTCACACTTCTTTGCTTCGGTCATGAGTTGTTGGATATCTAAACCTGCGCAGTCAATCTTCTTCTTGCTACAGTGATAGTGACTCACGATTCCCTGATACTTCCCGTATACTACGTCTTGAACATATTTGGTAGAGGTCCTGCCAAACTGGTTAAGGGGTGTCTGCATCTCTACGCTTGTCACACTCTCGACTGCCTTCCAGAGAGCCTTCGCGGCTTCAATCTGTACCGGATAAAATCCCAAAAACGGATCTAACTTACTCGAATGTACCCACGCGTCGTCTACCGTCGGGCGCTCGCCATGGCCGTTTTTGACGTACCACTCTTGATATTTGGGGTAATAGGCATTTGAAATTTCTACTCCCACAGAGGCTCGGTTAACGCGGCTGGTGCCGGCATGCCAGCCCCCATGCTGCATGTCCATCGTCTGATAGATGGTGCCATCGTTATCAATCAGGAAATGTACTGAAATGCCGCGGCGGTTCAAAACACTATTGCACGCGTGGGAATTCAGACAGACGTCCCAATGATTGACAAACAATCTAATGGCCCTTTTTGGCCGGCCGGAATAGTCGTAGTAGTTGCCAGCCTTGGCAGAAAGGCCGCCCTGTTCTGACCATAACACAACTTTGTCCCATTCGATGGGGACGAAACTGCTGTTATAAACCAGATAGTTAGAGTACTCCTGTTCTTCAGGCTTGTGTTCATTGATCTCCGACTGTCTTTCAGTCCAAATCCGACGGAATGTTGCGGGTCCGCAAAGCCCATCGCCTGTCAACCCGTGTACCTTCTGCCATTTCTTAATAGCGCGTACGAGTTTGTCGTCGAAGTGCCTTTCGCTAAACCACGAAGGTGTCCAGCCTAGCTGCGTTGCAGATGACTGATTGTAAAAATCTTTATCCATGCTTTGTTGGCTCCTTCTAGATGATGCCTACTACGTAATTATCTAGAATCACAGTAATCTTCTCATTATTTATCTGAATCTCTTCTATCATACTCTGATCGATAACTATTTTGGCATTAATTATCAAGGAATCATCGAATCTAACGTCGGCGGCCCAACTAACCACGCTAGCTGTGGCGTAC
>TARA_R110002110_G_scaffold26833_6_pt1 | contig 10164 bp, 2 predicted proteins | sample TARA_R110002110 | Tara Oceans TARA_R110002110 (sample SAMEA4397330) | marine metagenome | biome: Polar Biome; feature: [SRF] surface water layer (ENVO:00010504); material: water (ENVO:00002006), including particulate matter (ENVO:01000060) such as... | depth 5 m
TCAGCTCCTGAACCCACTTATAGAACTTGGTATTCCACAAAGTACCATCATCATTACGGAAAGACTCACGGTACACTCGGTCACCCACCCGCTTCAGCTGTACAGGTGACCAGGCAAACTGAACAGTCTCTCCTATAAACAAGTCCACGTCAGCTAGGTGCAGACCGTAGGTAGATTCATGGCCAGCGACATCCTTGTCTGTTGTTACATTAAGTACCTCAGTTCCTAGGACATTAGTAAAGGTCTTCAGAGCTGGGATCAGAGTCCCCAAGGTCTTGTAGGTTGTGAATGTATACTCCCGATAGAAGGGATAGGTGACTCGGATAAGCTTTCCTCCAAGAGCATCATTCTTGAACTGCAACTTGCGCAAGTTAGGCTGCTCAGAAGATTCATCGAACACACTGACTTGGTCTAGGTTGACACGATTGCCGTCTACCATTTCCACCAGAGAAGGATCATCAGCAATGTACTCAGCCAGATCACAGGTCAGGTTGACTGGGTCAACTAGGACAGTCTCAGTAGCAACCAGATCGGGGGTACGAACCAGGAATGCGGAGGCCTGAACCTCAGCATGAATAGGTTGGTAGCTGGCATCACCTCTGTCTCTATGTGTTAGGACTACAGCTCCAGCCTGCTTGCTCAGTCCGAGCTCTCGGGTACCACCATGAACCACACCGTCAAAGAAGTGTGTCCCTGGGAATAGAAAGGCATCCTTGATGCGATCAGCATAAGTCTCGTTGTCCTCAGTCTTGAGTCTCTCAACACCCAGCATAAGGCCATACTCGTCGAAGACATTCCACAGCGCCTTCTCAGTAAGTCCGATACTCTCAGAAGTGAGTGTCAAGAACTTTTCTGATGTCCTTGCTCCTCCCTTATCCTGACCACGGATAGAGATATCCTTGGTGGGAGAGTCCATGACTATTGTCAGCTTCCAGTTGACATCGCTAACATACTCTAGGCCTGCATGATCAGTGAGGCCATCTACAAGAACCTTCATACGTCGGCTCTTCTTGCCTACAATCAGTTTTGTAATAGAGAGGGGATCATCCCACACCTGATCAACTGAAAACTCCTCATCAAAGACACGGCCGAGATAGGTGAACCTGCGTGGGAACCCTCCAACAATACAACCTTGTCCCACGGCTGGATTTGTACTAACAGCCAGAGAACGCCACAGGTACTTCCTGTAGTTATTAGAGGTGGCTCGCTCCATCTCCCCCACACTAGCACCCACTGTCACACTACCGTCTAGATTGTCTACCAGACCAGAAGACAGAGTATATGGGCCTAAGGTAACAAGGTGAGGATTAGGAGCAGTCTCACGCTCACCAAACATAGCCAGAGTATCGTGCCATCCCAGATCAGGAGTGATTTGAATCATGTAGCCCGACGGTACAATCACATCTGTGAATGCATCCTTCTTCATGTACTCATCTACATACAGACTCTCTACCTGGACAACGACAGCATCGTCGTCACTAGTAGTGCGCAAGGCGTCTCCTTCACGAAAGGTGTTCAGGCCTACGCGAATGTTGAATCCACTAGGAACCCTCTCAACACCAGTGCCCTCGAAGCGTGGGTAGTTAGAGGTAGTAAAGTCAAAAGCCACATCAGTAGTTCCCTCAGCTACTGTTAGCCCTGAAAGTGGCATGTCGTACTGCCATGAGGAGGACAGAGGACTGAAGTAGGCTACTACATTACCTGTGTTCGTAGCATCGTTTCCAAGAGCCCACGGATCGGCTCCTGTAAATCCCTCTATGTAGTAATCCATCCTGATCCCCGTCTGGGAATGCAAAAGCTGGAAGGATCCGAAGGCTTGGTGCTTGGTACTGCCAGACAGGGTGAGACCAGTCTGCAGTAAATATACCCCACTGTTTCCCGTAGCAATAAGAACGGGACTGTGTGTACCCTCTTTAGGTGCGCCCCAAAACTCCCCGGTATAGCCAGGCAGGGACTTGTAGATACCACCATGGCCAGCACCACTAAATGGCAGGTCATAGACATTGAGACCAGTTGCTAGCCACCCGGAATACAGATATGCTCCAGAAGGACCCAGTCCAGTAAGAGCACGATCCAACAGGTCATACTCACCGTCACCAGTGAAGAGTACTAAAGCTCCCGAAAGGGAGAAGTCCCCATTGATACTCTGCTGCTGGAACAGGTAAGAACTCTCAGAGCAAACCTCTTGGAATCTAAAAGACCGATCCTCTACACCGCGGATATAGAGGTTATCCTCCGGGTAGTCATAGTTGCTGACCGGGGGCAGACCTCCACCCTCAATAGCATCGAACCGGCCTTTAGAGCTCATTAACTAGTCCTCTTCATCACCAAGCGCAAGTGATCAAACTTGACATCTGATCCCTCAGGAGCATCCAGAACATTATCTGTGAACTGAATTCCAATCACTCTGCCGTCCATGAAGAAAACACTAGCCTCAGGCGAGTTAGCCACTGAGTCCTTATTGAGAGACATACTTGTAAAGCTTCCACTCAAGCCCACTGGTCCTCGGAAGTCATGACCCCACATACTCTGAACAGAAGATCTGTACTTGTTAATGTGGATCTCATCTGTTGGTCTGCTTCCGTAAGATCCCAAATACAGAGTGGTATTCACATCTGAGAAATTAAGGCCAGCTCCTAGGTTGTGATTGAAGAACAGCTGGTTTCCTGTTGCGTTAGCCTCGAAATTGCTTATTATACGACCGCTGTGAGTTATTCTTGGTGTAGTACCTGCACCCGAGTGGATTGGGATCCATGCTGAATCATAAAGACCACCTGGACGATAGCTTGTAGTCTCAGCGATAGTCCAACCAAATTCATCGCTTCCCGTCGCCACGACTTCCCCGATAATGGTCTCGTTAGGCATCCGGAATGGAGTAGCACGAGTAACCACGGTCGGATTGGCTTCAATGTCTACATCCTTCATGGATGCGAAGACATAGGCTATACCTGTGGGGGATGTCCCGTACCCTCCAGAGCTCGAGTACTGGAGTGCCTTCTTGATGCTGGTAGCTGCACTGTCAGCATCAAAGATTCGAACCTCATCCTCAAAAGCAACGTGGATCTGGGAAGCAGCACTAGCAGTAACCGTTACAGATGGGTTAGCCCCACCGGCTGAGGTTATGTAACTATAATGCTCACAACCTGGACTATAAAGTAAGAAACTGTCATTGGCAGTGATAGCGTTATCAGGTGGCGCTGGTGTATACACATTCAGCTTAGTCAAATGGTTGCCTTGGACCTCCTGAATTGTGTATCCGAAGATAGGAGCTCGATAGCCTGCAGCAGCAGAGGGTGAGAGAGCCTCGACCCAAAGACTTCCTGCGTCTAACAGAGACCTTGAGAAGATGGCCCCATCCACAAAACCTGTTGCGAATCCAGCATCACCAAAGCCACTCACTACTGGTAGAGTACCACTAGTAAACTGGAGCTGAAGGATGGAGGTGTAGGATCCTGATTCGCTAGCTGCTGCTGTGAAGAACCCAGTAATACCGAATACATCACCAGCCACCTTGCTACCACTAAGAACATAGTCACTCCCCCAGACTACACGAGTCGGATCATGACGATCCAGAGTCTTAGGAGCACTGACAATGTAGTTGTCAAGATTTTTTCGGTTGACTGTCTTGTAGGTGTGAGCAATCTCCGAGGCATCCAGGTTATCGATCAGGCTGTGCCCACGTTCACCAGCTCCCTTGAGGTTTTTAGCAATCAGGCTACCATCTAGAGTGTAGTCCCCAAAGGTTCGAAGCTCATTGGTCTCAGTAGGACCGATAAGATGAGAGACACCATAGACGAAGAGCTCGTCACTAATGGTGAAGTCACCTATGACCGTGGAAGTTTCACCTGTGGTTGTAACTACTACTACTGGGCCATATGTAACAATCCCCCCCTGAACAAAGGCATCACCCATAACACGGAGCATAGACCCCGAGAAGTGATCCCCCTCCGGAGCTCCAGTAAATAGCAAGCCAGAAAAGTTACCTACCGCAGCACCAGCACCGCCGATAGTCATCTGGTCATGACCAGAGAAGATTCCTGCACAGAAAACACGATCACCAGTACGGTTAGAGAGCCAGACATCAGCATAGTCGTCAGGGGCATAACCAGCCACAGAACCCATGGTGATACCAGTGCCCTCGAAGTGGATATCATCGTGACTTCGGCCTATCTGGATTCTCCTTCGATCACCTAGTGTACCTGTCAAGGTAGTTACATCAGAGGATGAGATCCGCAAATCCGTCTCGAGGTTAGGCAGAGAGACTAGATTAGGCAGAAGGGTATTAATAGCATCTGTCGGTGTGTCAGTAATGACAGCGTTGACCGTACGAAGACCTGCCCAGCCAGTCTGGTTGGTTACTCCCAACTGGCCCTGGACCTCCATAATACTATCCTGGAGCTTGTTCAGTTGCCACTGGCTGAAGCAGTCAGGTGTAGCTAGATAAGAGACCGTGAAGCTAACTACATCAGGATCATTATCCGGAGCAGTTGAGTACTCGATGTACCCCTGCTTGGCATTCGTGTTAATCTGAGTGACCGTACCTTCACTTGAAGTCACAGTAGCTACTGTGCCATCAGGCTGAATCATCGGGCGGTGGTACAAATAGAGCCTATTGCCCACAAGCTGATCAACAGTATGGGGCTCACCGTTGACTTGGACTGAGCCATCCGCATCAGAGATATTGACTACATAGGTGTCAAAATTTGTGGGATAGCTGGTATTTCGGCCCTCTGGTGCATACTCATTAGGCGAGACCACATACTGGGCTCCTACTGATGCGCCGGTCTGGGCGTGTATTGAATGGGTCTGGTAGGTCATGCCTAGGTCACCTGTAGTTGAGCAGTATCATATTGCTCTAGAGTATAAATGGCTCTCGTTCGTAAGTTGGCAAAGTAGTAGTCGTAGTACATGCGGAAGTACAACCGACGCCCTAGATTCGTATTCACGATCAGCCAATTAGGATCACGCTCGGAGAAGCCTATAGAGAAGATCTCCTCAGGCTTTATATTATCTCCAAACGTTGTGTCAAATTTGAGATCTAACTCAAAATCGACCAAACTCTCTAAGTATGTCTCGCCAGCGGGGGGCCTACGTGGATAGACTACCTTCAGAGTTCTGAGTGTGCGTCCGCGGTAGACCTCCTTGCAAGCTACAAAGAGAAGGTTGTCTCTCATGGCCGTAGCCAGAGGAGTAACCGTTACCAGGCAATCAGCGATGGTTCCATAGCCAAGATTCTGGTACAAGCGGAGATCTCGAATATCGTAAGTCTCGAGGATATCGAACCCCGAGGTCGATGAGACAGCCGCGATCTTGCCGGAAGAGATGATCCAATCAATGATTTTAACATCATTGAAGAAGTCCACTCTCCGGCCGTGAGTTGTTAATGAGAAGGGCTCGAAGTCAATAGCTGCCGGTTGAGCAAATTCGATTCGAGTAGGAATTGGTACCTCCGTAAACTCCGGAACATTACCGATTGGAAAGATCGTAACCCTATCAGTATTGCTATAAGCCTCTACTAGACGCAGCGGGATCGAAGGATCCACATAGGAGAGCTTGTCTACGTCAGAGGCTTGCCAGTCCGAAGCTCTAGAAGAATCCTCGAGTTGAGCACAGTCGAACCAGACTGAGCTACTAGAGTTAGATCGGAGGGTGACCTGCGATAAGAAGGAGTCTTCAGAGACTGTGACAGAGACTACCAAACGGTTCCAGCCTACAGCTGTCCCCTCATACTTGGTTTCTCCCAGAGTATTGACTCCGTTGATGTCCTGGACTGCTAGTACAAGCGAAACATCGACTGCGGTAGCATCCGTGTAGAAGTAGACGGAAGCAGTGATCGTATCTAGAGCTCCTAGGTTACTAATATCTGTGAGCTGACTTATGACACCTCTGCCATCAATACGGACAGCATATGTACCTTTCAGCTTACGAGTCTTGTCCAAGAAAACTGTCTGGGATGCAGGCTTGTGATAGTCAGTCCATTCATAAGGCAGCCTAGTTCTGGCCGTATCTGGTCTCGAAAAGGAAGAGTTGGAAAGTAGATTTCTGGAGGAGTCAAAAAGGAAGATCTCGTCTACAGTAAGCTCCCCCTTGTAGTACCTGGACCGGAGATTCCGATCAGCAGTTGCCAAGAACATATTCCTCATGTCCTTGGAAACACGATCCTTTAGGCTCTCTAGAGCCATGCCGTATGAGTTAGTGAACTGCCAACCGTTGGAGGTTTCCGACCCTCGGGTTTCCATCCACTGTGGCAAATTATTAACAATAGACTGGGTGGCAGGAGCCTTGTATCCAACATGTGGTGGGTCGATACTCGTGTAGCACTCAGATCCATAGGAGTACCCAACACCCAGAGTGGCAGTGTACAGGGGCTTCTTTCCGTAGGAATACCGAACATTGATTGTCCCAACTTTCAGATCACAAGGCAGAGTGCTTATGCCCCCCCTAATAGATAACTCGGAGGTGAACTCCCAGAGGGAAGCGGCCTTCCCAGGGAGAGTCTCTGTTAGCTCGTAGGTTTGTCTTGGTGATACGTCAGATACCCAAATCCTTCGTCCATATACATCTGTATGATCTACACGATAGACAGTATAGCCTCCATACATCTCATAGGCCACTGGATCAAAGACGCCGGTGTACGTCTCAGCTCCACTGGCCCAGTTGAACGCAGTTAGAAGATAGGCATCTGAAGTCGAGCGGTGCTTCCTAACATTGTGTAGGATCTTCTGCTCTCCTGACACACCACTGTGATATTTTGCGCTTACCTTAACTATGGTTGCCTCATCCTGGGTGGCATATCCCAGAGGGGACTCCCAGCGATCGAGACCGTACATCATGTTACCGTCTAGGTGGTATTGCTTGGCACTAGCCACCGTCTGCATCCAGGTCTTGCAGTAGGCCACCTCACCAGTATACTGGTCTCCCGTGAGGAAGACCTGCATGTCCTTCTCCATGGCTGTGAAGTCGGCCGAAGCATTCCCAGTTAGATGGTCACTCCAGTTGTGGACTGAGAACATGGTGCCTAGGGACAGACACTTCACCGTCATGTTCAGGCGCCCATCTTGGTGACGCTTAGAGATGTCCTGTCTATGGTGAGCAACAGCACCGTCTACGAACCCAAGCACATCCCCCTCGGGGTAGTAGGCTCCCGTAGCTGTCGTAGCATTACCAAAGTGGCCCAGGATTGAGTACTGCCTAGACCTGGCCCCGTGTACCATATTGAATAGAGGCTTTGCCTCTAACCAAACAGGGGGCGCTATATTGTATATTGGGTAGGATCCTCGTCGGACATCCGGGTCCCCTGAGTTGGTGGTATAGACGGTTCTGTCTGTCCATCTTCTAGATTCTATGGAACCTAGGGCATACTTCAGCTGAGAATCTCCCAAATACTCAGTAGCGCTGATACTCCCTAGGTTGTTGGTCGTAGTCCCGCCCCAAGACGGGCTCATCATATCTGCTATGCCACTGTTCCACGTTCCTACTATCCCAGTCTGTAGACTGTTCCAGTACCGAGCGTAGACTGACCTTGGGTGGGCAGGAGAAACAATCGGGCCAGGTTCTCCAGGTTCCAAGGCACGACCCCCGTACTGGTGGCTCTCAGCATAACAGCCAAACTGCCAACTCCCCATGGTATCTCGATAGCTGAGTACACCAGCAGCAGCAAGGCCTGTCATGTTCTCGGAAAGAACATCCTGGCATGGGTCTGGGAAGAAACACATAGCACTTCCATCGTTGCCAAACTCATCGGTATACATGTCCGAAGTCTGGTAGACGATATCTGTCACACCTCCACCGACCTCCTTGAGCTCAGTCTCGTAGGTCCTTCCAACGTTGCCATTACTAGCTATGTTGAAGAGAGGATCATCTACGCCCTCGTAGAACTTGGCGATCAGATCGTAGGCAACAATCCCTGTTGTCCACTCTGATAGGGTACTGATCGGAGGACGGAACAGATTATATGGCATAGCAGGCAGGAGTCCTGACTTCAGGATCTCATCGGCTACTCCAGTATAATCATCACGGAGACGTGAGTTGTCTGGGCTATAGCTCTCTGCACTGCTGCCTGTCCCATACCAGAACATATTCGCACCATCCAGATCGAATGAGGCAGTATGGACGGGCATGTAAAGGGAGGGTTTGGCAGATCCAGTTACTGCACCTGTGTAGACGTCCTGCCAGGCAACTGCACCACTTAGAAGGTGTCTAGTCTGCTGCTCTCCGGTTACTCCTCCAATGCCAAAGCCCACAACAGCAAAGGGCGTATCCGCAACGGTGGTGTCTATGTCTCCATCAAGAGCTCTCTGCCACAACGGATCGGGCAGATAAGTGAGAGAATCCAGGCCCTCCCTCTCATACAGTACCGCCGCATACTCATCACTCCATCGAGTAGGGCTGACGTATGGACGGATACGCATCGTCCACTCATAGGTATGGTCCTCCAGAGCAACTCCATCGTTCCACCTTCCTACTCCGTGAGGATGGAACTCTGTATCTGATTGGTCATGTATGCGGAGGTGGACATACCTCCCATCTGCCCACCAGTAGAAGGCCTTCGCTGAGATACCTTCTGGATCAGAGGCATAGATCAGAGTCCCGTCCTTGGAGATCCTATTGCTGAAGGACACAAAGGGCATGGACAGCACACCTGGATGGGCGGCTGTAGCCCTGTAGATATCTGTTGCTGGGCTGATGGCGTGGAACGAAGGGTCTCCGAAGAAGAGCTTAGTAGCTCCTACGGTGGCTATTCTACTATCCTTGTCGTGCCTTGGAACCTGGAGATTAGAAACAGGGTTCAGGACAGAGGAGCCCTGTTGTGTAGGGACACTCCATACATCCGATCCAGCATCTGTAGTAGACCCATCCAGAGCCAAGTTCAGGAACTGGAACCCAGCGACACAGTTCTCTAGTTCCAGAAAGGCTCCAGCATCTGTGGCAAGGATACGGGCTGACAGCTCCACATGACTGGACGAGTTCATCAAGGTGGCTGTCACCTGGATGGTTATCCTCACGTCCTTTTCGACTGGGACGCCTACCCATTCGAACACAAACTTCCTTCCTCCTGGTATCGGGAGAGGATAATCTCGAACAGTTCGGTAGTATCGGTCGTGGGGGTAGACAATCCGTAGATTGCCAAACCTCTCAGCTCTGTTGATATACAGAGCCCACAGTGAGGTACTGTGGTTGTTCTGCGTATTGCCGTTGGTATGCTTCCAGCTCTTGAGATGGACACCCGTTACTGGGTCTGTCTCGAAGGTGAACGATACGTGGTTGTTGCCCAGTACATACTGAGTAGCCGCTGGTACCCCTGAGGCCACCAGCTTTCCTACCCTAGCTAATGGACTACTAGTTCGTATTCCATTCGTAGCTGCATGTACTGGTCGAAGCATTAGACAACAGGCTGGCTTGCTATGGTTATACCCCGCTCTACCTTCCGTCCATTAACTATAATAGCTGCCCGGAAATAGAGCATATCAGATTGGGCGAAAGACTCAGCAGTGTTCACAGAGTACGATCCAATCAATTCATCGTAAAACTGTCCTGTGTTGCTAGACGCATTGAAGTAATTGTCTAGAGAAGCTAGGGCCCATGTCTTCTTCAGAGTTCGGTCTCCACCATAGAGGTTGGCACTCATAGAGGAGGTGCCTCCAGTCATAGTATGCCCTCCAATAACCACAGGCCCAACATGGAAGTGTGCCTTGGTGCCAACACTAGCTACAGAACTATCATACTCGTTAAAGTTAATCTCGAGGTAAGACTGGTCTGGGGAGATCGAGTGGGTGTGGAGAATGTTTCCTGACTCTTGGTGCGTTCCCGACAAGAGGACGGCCATCATAGCCGTGTCTGGTTGAGGACCTAGATCGATGAAGTACTGATCCATCTTGCTGACGGCGTAGATGCCACTGTCTGGGTACCCTCCTTGCCCTCCAGTTATGATGACGAACTCTCCCCTCCCTGCTAGTGCGCTAGTAGGTGCTAGTGTGCCAGAAGACAGAGTATATGGGCCTGTTGATACAATATAACCTGAGTAGGTCTTGGTTCCATTATCCGGGGTATAGAGGAAGATGTCTCCTACCTCGACATCGGTGTACTGTGGGATAGCTCCTGTGTCATAGACAGCTACACTTCGGTAAGCACCACCAAGGTCAGCGTGAGAGTAGCCAGCTCCAG
>TARA_R110002110_G_scaffold72614_2_pt1 | contig 10163 bp, 10 predicted proteins | sample TARA_R110002110 | Tara Oceans TARA_R110002110 (sample SAMEA4397330) | marine metagenome | biome: Polar Biome; feature: [SRF] surface water layer (ENVO:00010504); material: water (ENVO:00002006), including particulate matter (ENVO:01000060) such as... | depth 5 m
AGATTTAGCGGCTCCAAGAGCTATCGGTATAATACCACCCACAATAGCAGATGAATAAAATTTAGGTTCATCACTATATACACTCATACTTTTTCCACGAACAATTAAGTCCATTAAGAAATCTCTTGGAACTCCGTGCAGTAACGCATGGTAGTGGTTTCTCCAACTACTAAACACCCAATCGTTTTTATTTACATCTTTAAATATCTTTATTAGTTGTTCTTCATTATTAGAACTCAAATGAACTGGTGCACTAATTTCACCACTTTCATATCGTTCCTTTACTTCTGTTTCAAAGTCTATTAAAAATTGTTTATCTATCATTTGTCTCTCCAATTCAATATAGGGTTTTTTATAGGCCATTCAATACCTATTCTTTCGTCATTCCACTTTAACGCATCTTGATCCATCCAATCAACATATTCATGTGGATATGCCTGTGTGTAGTGAAATAAACATTCGTCACTTAAACATAAGTGAGCATTTAAAAAATTTGGTGGAATTAAAACACTTGTATGATTTCTTTCTGAAATTAAAAAACTATCCCATTCTAAATAATTTACTGATTCTGGTCTGTTATCCACCACTACTAAATATATTTCTCCCCAAACACAAGTAATGTTTTTCCAAGTCACATTATCTCCATGTAATCCACGAAGAACATTTTTTCTTGAACGAGTAAATTTTGATATCTTCCATTCGTGACCTATTGGTAATACTTCATTATCTTTTTCCCAAAAAGTCCACATCTCTCCCCTATAATCAAAGAAAGGATCGGGTTTCAATATTTTTACTTCTGGAAATACTTCTGATTCTGATATTTTTACTTTAAAACCGCTCATATAACTTTCCTATCTTTTAGTTCTACGGACAATTTTTCTGTCCATATTTTATGTGCATTTGCACTTGGGTGATCACATGCCGTAAACCACTTAGGATCACTTGGACTCGAACAATCAGGTTGTATTTGAAGATAATCTTGAAAGTTATTTGGTAAAAAATATTTGTGATCTTTAAAACCTAACATTGTAGGGTTTTTTTCATTATTCTTCATACCCCACGAATAAAACATAAGATACTTTATATTGTTTGAATCAAAAAATGAAGTAAGTAATAAAGCTTGATTTTTTAAATTATAATATAAGGCAACATCACTTCCAAAAAAATTTAGATATTTCTTCCAAAAATCTATATCTCCGTAGTCTGCACTTGATACATCACGATAATTTAGTGTAGACCACGTGTTTTCTTCATCATTAAAAAATTCAACACGCATTGGTGGAATGAATCCTAATAAAACTACTACATTATCCCATTTATCTTTATTGTTATCAAACCACTCTAATGTTGTCCTAACCATTCTATCATTACCATTACCAGGTGAAGATTCATTTATCTCAGTAAGACCTAATTTATCAGATAATAATTTAGACCATCTTTCTTCTTCTCTAACATAATTATTTTTTCCGAATGTCCAACTATCTCCATTCGCATATAAATATTTTAATTCACTCACAGGACTTCTCTCCAATGATTTAATAAATCATCACAAATTTCTTCTAATCCCTTTGTTGGTTTCCAACCAGTTTTTTCTCTAAACTTTGTACTATCAGGTACTTGTAGTGTGATATCGGTTGGTCTAACTCTGTTAGGATCAAGTTCTTTAATAAATGCCTTAGGATTTTTAGATTTATCAATTAATATATCTAATGCATCTCCAACTGTGCAAGTATAATCACCACCTATATTATATACTTCACCTATTTCACAATTATCTATTGCTAACCAATAGGCCTCTACCGCATCATCTATGTGATTATAAGTTCTAACAGAATCTAAATTACCATGTTTTATTGGATACATTGGAAAACTTGGAGCATATTGCGGAAAATCTTCTTTCTTTTCTGCCATAACTATCTGATATGCAAACCAAGATAGTGCAAATCTCTTACCTCTACGGGCACCTTCGTGAGAAAACATACGAGTTATAATTATATTCATATCATATGCCTTGTGATAATATTGTGATAATAAATCATGTCCAACTTTTGAAATTGAATATGGGTTAGCCGCTCTAATTGGATTGTTTTCAGTAATTGGTATTTCTTCCTTTGTTGGGTTACCATATACTTCGGATGAAGATACACTAATAATTTTTGGATTACAATAATTTCTTTCTTTTGCAAATCGTAATTCTTCTAATAAATTTGTAGTTCCGATTATATTTGTGGTTAGTGTACTGATTGGACTTAAAAAACTTGCTTCAGGAAAACTTTGGGCTGCAAAATGATAAACTATATCTGGTTTGGCTATGTTAATTGAATTGTATAAACTTCCCCTATCTAATAAATCTGCCTCAATGAATTGAACGTGGTCTTGTTTATCCTGACCATATTTGCCAGTCGAATACAAATGTTTAATGCTATCATCTCGACTTCTCCACCTTCGAATTGCAAATATTTCTACATTTGGAATATTTTCAATTAAATAGTCGGCCATATGACTACCCACAAAACCTGTAATGCCTGTTATTAAAACTCTCATCTATATTTTTCCTTGTAGAAAGAATACAACTTATTTGCCCATTCTATTTGAACTTCTTCATTTGGATGATTACACTCGGTTAGTCTATTTTTGGCACTTTTTAAAAATGGTTCTTCATAAAAGTAATCAAAATTAATTAATTTTGTAATATTACAATCCCTATCCATAAAACCATCTGGATTTCTATCTCCTTCAAAGAAAATATATTTAATATTTTTTGATTCGAAATAAGATTGCAACCCTAATACATACCTCCAAGATATTTCAGAACATTCTTTATTAGTAGGAACATAATTAAAATTTATTTCATCTCTATCAACCGAAGTATCCCTTTCGTTATGATCCCATGCACTATAACCATCATGTCCGTATTGTGCACCCCACCAATGTCTATCTTCCTCACTTATTTCAGCATTATTATCTTTATGTACAGACCAAATTTCATTTCTAACTGGATATGTTAATTGAATAACAAATAGAGTTTCATCTAACTTATCTTGATTATTGGTAATCCAATCAAATGTCTTTCTGTAAATTCTCTGATTAGATTCACCGCCTCTTGCTTCATTTACATCAGTTGAATTAAATTTTTTGGAAAGAAAACCACTATATTTATCTATATAAGTAACCTTTCCATCTTCAACTTCTGTGTTTTTTAAGCCGGTGCCATCACTATAACTACACCCGTTTGTGTATACGTATTTTATATTCATAAAACTAAAAATCCTCTTAAAAAGAGGACACTATTTAAAGTGCCTCCGTGTGTTTATAGTCATATTATGATCGGTTAGGTCTTTGGGTTTTTATACCCCCTGTTTATCATACTGACTTATATATAAGTATCCATTTTTTGTAAAAAATTATATTTTTTCTTTTAATATGGCAATAAACTCATCATAGTGTTCATAACCATATTCAGTAAGTCTATTGTAATTATGAATTAATATATCTTCCATATCCCAAAACCACTTATCCATATCCTCAATAGACATAGAACATAATCTTTTAATCTCATCATATATTAAAACTTTTCTCTTTTCATTATTAAGTTCTTTATCATAATCCTCGTTGATTAATGGATGAAAAGTTTTAAACCCAAACCTTTTTAACATCGATATGGTATTTGGTTGTCCTAAAAAAATAAATGGTTGTAAAGTTATCATAGATTTCCATAGTTTTTCATTATAAAATACAAAAGGAAATTTACAATTCTCATCAGTTTCATATACCGAACCAGTTAGTAGCTGAAAATATGAATTAAAACATTGTGTTATATTAATGGCATATCCAGGAAGATAACTCTCATCACCTGTTTTATCTCTGCCTTCCCAATAATATTCGGAATCGAATTTTAAATCTCTACCACCTAAAATTTCAAATTCATTATTTTCTATCTCACCATGTGCATTACTAAAAAAAGTTGCATTACCACACTTTAACAAATCATTATCTCTGAGAAACTCTATTAAATCCAATCTATGACCTCTCGGTGTAGAACTAACACAATAAAAATGTTTTGGCCGGGAGAAATTTCTTCCATTTTTAAAAATATCTAACATATATGGATGATAATATTCTTGTTTAATACTATCTAATTGTAATTCCCACTTGTTAAAGAATTTTTGAACGAAAGGAAAATCTTTTTGTTGTTCGTTATCAATTAAATATTCTGGTGTCATCCAAATCACATTACCTTTTGGTATTTTATTTTTTTGTATAAGGTTGTCTAAACTACCCGGTTCTTCAAATTCATAGTAGGTATATCCTTTTTCATTCACCCCACCTTCTCTTATATTAACGATAACTCGACAATTATTATTTTGTAAATCGGAAATAAGTCGTTTTTCATTTTTAAGATAATCTAACATATCAACTAACTGATCCCCATCCAATATCATAACATATGGAATTGATGGCCAGCCATTTTTATCAACATCCAATAGATTAATTTCATTATCTACAAAATTACTGATATTATCAAATCCACTCATAAAATAACTATTATCCCAAATCTCCGAGAGTTTGGTAATATTAAAAAACTTGGAATCAGACTCTTCTGTATGTGAGTTTCGCATATAAAAAATATCAACCATTGAAAATCTCCAATATTTTTTTATCTGTCTTGTGTATGTGAATACCCAATTGACTACTATTATGTAATAAAACTGTTTTCATTTTAAAATATAATTCATCCATTTCTTTTATTGATAATTCAGAGATTCTTTTTATCTCATTATGTATTTTTAACATTCTAATACCATAATCTACTTCTGTATCATAAGACTCATCAATCCATTCCGAAAATGTTTTAAATCCTAATTTCTTTAGAGTTTCCAAAGTTCTATATTGTCCAACTATTAAAAATGGTTTCATACAAGCAAAAGATTTATATAATTTTTCATCAATATAAACTCGTGGGGAATCTTCAGTACTATGTGAACTCGCCATAGTAACCACATCAATATATGAATTATAATATAATGGTAAATTTAACTTAGTTGATGTATAGTGAGATGTAGATTTTAAATCTAAATGTAATGATTGACCTGCTTGATTCCAAAAATGAGAATTGAAAGATATATCAAATTTTGGTAATAATTCATTTTCAAGTACATAAGTTAATAAATCAACTCTATGTGGTTTTATGTTTCCGTTAAAAGATAGAAAATGTTTCTGTCTATATAATTTTTCACTATTTTTATTAAAGTACCTTATCAGTTTTCTATCTATTTGTTGTTTTTCTAATATACAATCTGCCATCGAATAGTTATTAAAAACCTCACACGATAAATCATATCCATTTAAATGAAAATCAGGTATTATTACCGATACATCACATTCCAATTTACACAATTCTTCTATTTTTCTTTGATGTAGTTCATAGAATTCTTCTGATAAAGTATCCATATACCATAAAATTATTTTTTTAGTCTTATCCATAGACTTAATAATTTCAAATGGACTATCATTTTCATATGATGGTCGGATTAAAAAAATATCACATGGTGATGATAATTCTAAGTTTTCTATTTTTTCAAATAATATTCTATTTGTCCAAATCTCATTAAAATTATTTATTATTTCGTTATTAAAGTAAAATGTTACTCTCATTTTATAAAACTTTAGATTGGTGTTGCATATTTCTACGACCCCACCACATCATTTCTTTACACCACTTTAAAAAATCTTTTTGATAATTTTTATTTTCGAAAGTGTATTCATAACCTGAATTTTTTAATTCTTTATTCTCAAACAATACATCTTTTATATTATAATGAAAATCCTTTTTAATAGGGTACTCTATATTGGGATTGCATACAAATATTTGTTGAAAATTTAATATATCATTTTCTATTTGTTTGTCTAATTTGAATTGAGTTAAAAAATCTTTTAAATCGTTATACCACTTATCTTCATTCATTGTAAAAACTAAAGATGTGGCCTCTTCAAAATCCCAATAATAATCTTTTTTAACCTCATCTATACTCCGTCCCCAATATTCTGTTTGATTAAGAATACCTTTATATCGATTTTGAGTTTCAATATACTCCTTACCAATAAACGAAGTTGGATTATCTACCATATATGAATAAAATTTTTCATAAAAATCTCTGTATTGAATTTCATATGTCAATTTTAAAAATCTTGCCAAATACTGTAAATATCCAAGATTATGTCCAACCATAAACATCCATCTCCACATACTCATTTCAATATATTCATCACGAGTTAATGTTGAGTGTCCAACCACCATTAAAGAAGTTTCATCTTTCATACCCTGTGGATAATCGTGGTGAAAAAATGCAGGTAGTGTTTCTGCAACATCAATACCATGTTCATCAACATAGTCAGGTTCTGCAAATGGTGTGTTTGGTAAAACTGTCATCGGATACACACCAATATAATCATAATATTCCAAATCTAATATCTGAAAAATACCACCTTTGAATGTTTTAACGGTTTCTTTTGGTAATCCAAGAATTAACTCAATATAGGTTTTTAAATTTTCATCTTTATATAAATCAAAAAATGATTTTAATTTTCCACCATCTACATTTTTTCTTTTTACTGCCTTTAAGACTTCAGGATTCATAGATTGTAGAGCAATAGTTATACCCTTCATCATATTTGCATCAGTTAGTAATTTAGCCAAATCAATAACTTTATCGGCCCCTGCCTTTGCCCAATCAACACGAATATTATCAGGATATCCAGTTTGACTTTTTAAATCTGTCATATACTTGACAATATCTCTATGTTCTTTAAACATTCCAAAATTAGAATCTGCATTATATAAAAATTCTATTTTATTTTCTACTAACCAATCCAATTCCTTAAATACTTTTTCATTTGATTGTTTTTTAATTTTTTGAAAATATAAATCTCCTATATCACAAAAGGTACAACGATAAGGACAACCTCTAACAGTTTCTATTGCCCCCTCAAAATCATACTCGTGGTCTTTATTCTCTACAAGATTATCAAATAATCCATCTAAATATGGACTTGGCATTGAATCAATATCTTCTATTCTTGGTCTTGGTAATGTAGTGTATGCACTTAAATCAGAATCTTTGACCGAACACCCCAATACATTTTTAAAATTAGGATTATCCTTTAAGTTTTCAATTAATATATCTTCAAAAGTAACTTCACCCTCACCATGTACTGCAATATCTACATAAGAATTTTCTCTAAAGAAATTAGAAACTCTATCTGACTTCGGTGTCCCCTGTCCACCAAAGACTACTAAACAATTAGGGTACTTATCCTTTATTCTTTTTGCAATTTTATGATCGTATTGTGTATTCCAAACAAAATCAGAAAAACCAATTACAGATGGGTTATCCAATCTTTCTATAATTTCTTCCATCGGTTCACGATAATAAAACCACCCATCTAATTTATAGTTATCTATTATTTTTTTATTTTGGTGACAATGTCCCCAAATTAAACCAGTACTATATGGTAATTTTACCTGCTGGGCTGTAACATCAGCTATTTCAAATAAATAAACATTTTTCATATTTTATACTTCCATATAATATTGACCAACAGAAAAGTATTCTGATTGCTGAAAATCAATATTTTTAGATTTTATTATAGTGTCTGATAATTTATTTGTATCGTATTTCCTATGTGCCAATCCCCTACAATCCAAAGAAACTCTACTATTTTTAGAATTATTAAAAGTTTTTGCACCATGTTGATAAGTATTTAGATTTGCCTCTAATACTTGTCCATATTTAAGTAAACAAGGTTTGAGTTGATTATTATCGTCCATTACATACATTGTATTATCATTATCCACATCAATCATTGGTATCCAAAAATTAGTTTCCCATGACGGATGAAAAAATGGTGCCTCTCCATCAGAATGGCAATTAAATTTACTTCCACCTTGTTCAATAATCTTACCACCGAATTGAACCCATTCATTATTTTCATCTGGTTCGGTTAGTTTTTCCTTTGATGGAATAATCTTAACGGATGGTAATTGTTGAACTATTATTTTTGTATCTTCGAGAATTTCTTTTATTACATCTCCACAAAAGGATTTCCATATAGATTTAAAATCTTCATTTATTCTAAAATACTCATACACCTTACTAACTATTTCTTCACTACTAACTTTAAATTTTTCGTGTATTTTTTCTAATTTGCACTCCAATAAATCTTCAAGTAATATCTTGAATGGATACTTTTGAATATTATAATTATGTACTTTCATTATCTAAATCCCCTAAGAAAACTTCAAATCTTTTTAATTCATACTCGTATTGTGTTCTTAAATGGTTAGCATTATGGTAAAGAATATCTTCCATACCATAATATATACCATGCAATTCATCTATACTATAAATAGATAATCTGAGTATATTCTCCTTTATCATCTCAAATCGTGTATTAAAATCTAACTCATCATCATAACTTTCATCTATCAATGGTTCAAATGTCTTATATCCCCATTTTTTTAATAATGATAAAGTATGTGGTTGTCCAATTACAACAAATGGTTGAAAGGTCATAAAATTCTTATGAATTCTTTCTGCTAAGAAAATGTTACCCTCACTAATTCTATTTTCTGTGGTTATATTAATATAAGAATTAAATTGTGCCGTTGTATTTAAATAAAATTCTTCATTTGAAAAATTACCAGGTAATAACTTAACATCATTCATATCACCCGGTGTTGGTAACCCATCAGAAGAACCAAAAACATCTTCAATTTCTGATTTTGTATATTGAGAAAAGAAAGTATGTTTTGTTTTTTCAAGTATATTATTCTCTTTAAGAAAATTATATAAATGAAATCTTTCTTCTTTTAAATGATGATTGAAACTTAAAAAATGAAAATCTCTATTGTATGGTTTCATTGATTCAAAATACTTAGAAAAATCTACATATTTATCTTCTCTATCAACATATGATATTCCCACAAAATCTACATATAAAACATCTTCATTATCACCATGTTCTCCACTTACAACATATGCGTTTGGTACATCTAAATCTTCTACTAAATCAGTTGAATCCCAATCCGGACTATAAAATATTATTTTACATTTATCGTTTTTTAAATCTTCTACAACTTCTTTCCATAAAATATCATTCTCTACATCTTCTTTATTAAATCCCATACCCAACTTTAATGCAAAAAATACAATATATTTTTTAGTAGGGGATTCTATAAAATTAAACTTATCTCTATTAAACTTTGGAAATGAAAATGGTAAGTTCTTATCTGGCCATCTCCCATCTTCATATGAAATAACATCTTGTTCATTCATTATTTCAATTTTATTCCAATATTTAATCGTTAAAATATCAATCTTTTTCATATATAGAAATTAACTTTTTTGCAAGTTCTTTATTTGCATCTTCATCAGGATGACCTTCTTTTTTTAAAGAATAATTCATATACGCCCAATGTTGAAATGATTTATCTTTTCCAAAATTTAAAAATTGTTTCATATCTATTTGTTTCCAAAGTGATTCTTTTGAATCAGCAAAAAATTCAGTAAATCCTGGAAAAAATATATATTTAGCATTCATATTCTTTAATAAAGCTTGTATTGAAATTATATCTCGTAAACTCTGATTGGTAAGTTCATCCCAATACTCCATTATAAATGTATGTTGTGATTTATGTCCACCTATAAATTCTTGTTTTTGTCCTCTAATATTTTCACTATTTATATATAAATTAACTCTATTCCAATCCATTCCAACACCATACATATAATTCCAATCTGTATCCCAATACCCAAATGGTAACTCAGAATGTTGTCGATTTATTTCACTACCTGTATATATTTCTGTTCTACCTTGATATGACCATTGAATAATAAATAAAGTTTCATCTACCTTATCTTGATTATCAACTACCCAATCAATAGTTTTTCTAAAAATTCTTTGATTGCCTCCACCCTGTTTTGATTCATTAATTTCTTCTAATCCTAATTTTTTTGCAACTATGGATGACCATCTCTTTTCTTTTGATGCAAGTTCTGAACCAAATGTAAAACTACAACCATTTACATATAAATATTTCATCTTAAAATACCCTCTTTACTAAAATCATAACTCATATCAAGAGTTCCATCTTCTAAAATCAT
>TARA_R110002110_G_scaffold41985_1_pt1 | contig 10162 bp, 9 predicted proteins | sample TARA_R110002110 | Tara Oceans TARA_R110002110 (sample SAMEA4397330) | marine metagenome | biome: Polar Biome; feature: [SRF] surface water layer (ENVO:00010504); material: water (ENVO:00002006), including particulate matter (ENVO:01000060) such as... | depth 5 m
TGACCCCGGCGCGATTCGAACGCGCGACCTACAGATTAGGAATTCGGTTCCGGGGTGTTCGCTCTAGCACGCCCAACTACGTAACTACATAATTTTATTGTATTTTTCTCTCTCCCGAATCACAACAAGATCGCTGCAGTACGCCCTGTTTCGCATCCAATTGGTTCCCCCATGGTTCCCCGGAGAGCATGAAATGAAGACCCAGAAGCTTACCAAGCGCGTTGTGGACAGCATCCCGACGAATGGCGCGGACCTGAAAATATTCGACAGTCAGGTCCCGGGCTTTCATGTGCGCGTGAAACCGAGCGGTTCGAAAAGCTATGCACTGAAGTACCGGGCGTCCGGTCGCCAACGAAATGTGACAATCGGTCGGCATGGCGTGATTACGCCAGACCAGGCCCGTAGTGAGGCTTTCCGCCTGCTCGCAGCCATCTCGGATGGCGATGACCCGTCCGCCGAGCGAAAGTCAGCCCTGAAGGATCCGACGCTCGAACAATTCTGGGAAGAATATCTGGAACGCCACGCGATCCCCCGGAAAGCACCAGGCTCCGTCAAGGAAGATCGGAGCCTCTGGCGACTCTATATCCGGCCCCCGCTTGGTCACATCAAGGTCAATGCGATCACCCGGCAGGACATCGCGAGGCTACACACATCGAGGCGGTCTACCCCCTATGGCGCCAACCACATGCTGTGCCTCCTGTCGAAGATGATGAACCTCGCGGTGGATTGGGACTACCGATCAGACAACCCATGCCGCGGCGTGAAGAAGTTTCACGAGGAGCCCCGCAGCCGGTACCTCACTGCCGACGAGCGCGACCGCCTCTCCAGAGCACTCGAACAGGAGCCTGACCAGGCCGGAGCCATCGCAATCTGGCTGTGCCGTCTGACAGGCGCGCGCAAAGGTGAGGTCTTGCAGGCCCGTTGGCACCAGTTTGATCTCGAGGCCAGGATGCCCATGTGGCAGATCCCCGCGAGTTCGACGAAACAGAAGCGCGTCAATCGCAAACCGCTTTCCAAGCTCGCGCGACGATGCTCTCGGATTCGAGAGCCATTTGTCCGGCGTCCGAAGCGGGATGGGTCATTCCCGGGCGTGATCCTGAAACGCGCCGCTCTGACCTGAATGGACCGTGGAGGCGGGCTTCCAAGCGCGCGGGTCTGGAAGACGTCCGACTCCATGACCTTCGCCACGATTTCGCGTCGATCACCGTATCACAAGGCTCATCATTGGAAATTATCGGTCGATATCTTGGTCATTCATCGATCCAGACCACGCAACGATATGCGCATCTTCAGGACGATCCATTGCACGCCATGGCCGAGTTAATTGGAGAGACACTCTAGTGCCCATCAAACGCGCCGGCTCTGCAGTCTTCACTGCCGCTGCCCACAAGATTTATCAATATTCGAATGATGAGTTCATCGAGATGCGAGGTTCACGCAGCGCAATGCGCGCCTTCCACCGAATTCAGAGAATTCATGAAAAGTACTATCTCCTCACGGACCCGGAAGGGTTCACTGAGGAATTTCCTTTCCCAGACTCCCCCACATTTCGAAAAATCGCGGCATTATTTGCTGATATCCAACGCCACCTGGATGCTGGCTGGAAGGCGGATGCAGATAAACCAGAACCGCCTTTGCTTTCCGTCGTCGACCAAGAATTGAAAATACTGTTTCTCAAGATAGCGCACCAACGCAGTTGGGCATTCTCGGCAATGATCTGCTATCCAGGTACCGTCTCTACTCGATACCGACTTCCACTCAGTCTAATGGCCGACGAGGGATTCTCAGTTTCCGAGAGTTGGATGCACGGTACATTTGAGACGCTGCCGTTCACCGATGTTCAAGTTCACTGTCATCATGTGGAGCAAAATGATGTTCAATGGACCCGGTATCTGAACAGAAAGCTCGGCCAGACACTTCCCGGTCTTCTTGCGTCGGAACACATTCTTGAAGCCCTTGAGTATAGTGTTCCAAGCGTTGTGCATGATCACTAGGCTTCAATCTCCAAGTTCAAACGTAACAAGCTACTTCGCTACTACCCGACGCAGTTCGACAATAAAATTGTTGGCGAAATATATCGTCAGAGGCAAAAGTCACATCCGACGGGAGAACCAGGCCGCCCAAATCTCGACCCCATCATCCTGCCGGTATTCTTGGATGTTGCACCTTCTCTCCTTCCTCGTGACCATTCAAAGAAAGTCGCATTTGCGAAAGTGGTGAACCGCATCCGACTAGTTCTAGATAACCGTTCCCGCGAGGTTGAGGAACAGGTTCCAAGCGGCAAAACCATTCAAAGAGCCTTGCAAAAGCATGGTTTTTGGGAGAATCGCGCTTGGAATTATGATGCGATCTGCCAAGCAATTGAGTTCGGAATTTCCTGATCTCGAAATCTCTCCGATAATTTTGTCCTATTTTGGCCAGTAGACCAGAGGGTCACAAGCAAGCCATCTCACCTTCATCGCAACCTGAAGGCGGGCACAATGCCGCTGAACAATTCTCCCTTACTAACCACCATGCAAACTGCAGATCGACCGGGTCTCTCACCGCGCACCCTGGAGACACTTCGTCTACGTGGCGGCGGACCAATCTTCATAAAAATGGGAAGAGCGGTTCGGTACGAACCGCAAGAAGTCGAGGCATGGATCAACGCCCGCCGGGCATCATCTACGAGTGAGTGTGATGCCTAGAAAATTCAAACTCGATCGCGCCTGGCGAAGCGAAAAAGCCAATAACATTGTAGGCCTGCTTCCCTCAGAAAAGAATGTTCTCCACCGTTTGGTCTATCGAGGGGGTGATCGCGGCTTTTGCTTCGCCAGCTATCAACGTTTGGCGACGGACACGGGCCTCGACCGTAGAACCGTCCAGCGCACTTTCCAGTCTCTGAAGCGCAAAATGCTGATCAGAACCAAACAACTGAAACGACCCAACGGCACTCTGGGTCCAAATGCATGCGCGATTACCCTGGCCGTAGAAGACCGTGTGTATGGACATGGCGTCCCAAACCAAGGGGACACAGAGTCCGGACTTAAAATAAAATCTAAAAATAAAACTAAAAGCGAGACATACGCAGACCGATACTGTCTCCTGGAACATGAGCTTTTTGATATACTTGGAGGCCTCATTGAGTGGCCGAAGAACAAGGAGCTGCTCAGTCTTCATGAAGTTACGAAGTGGCTGCAAAGCCAAAATGGCCTTCAGTGGGATCAGGAGAAGGCAAATAGTCTGCTTTCTGCAGCCCAGACGCTTCGCGCCAAGCTTCTTCAAAACTCGGAAAAGCTTACGAGTTGGACGGCTTTGATCCGTGAGACCGAGCTCCTCCGTGCACCCGCAAGAAAGCTGACCCATGCAGCGGCTTCGGCTCTTCCCAATGACAATGAATGGATCCAAAGAATTCTAGCCGCCTCAGGCTTTGACGGCGATCAGTTATTGAAACTTCAGCGATATCTTTCCGAGTTCAGCTGTCGCGAAGAGGGAGAGAGCATCATCCTGGAAGCTAATTCCCGACACGCTGTGGACGAAGCTTATGGGTTGTGCCGCAAGGCTCTGAATGCGCTAACCACCGAGACTGAAAAAGTCTTTGAATTCGTTTGCAAAGGATCCGTTGTCTATTCCTCGGCGCCGAAATAGGAGCGCCAAAGAGCCTTGGGATTGATGGATCAACGGGTCCTTTCCAGCCCAATCGCCATACGGGCAAGCAAAGCGTCCGATCGATTCCCAGTAAGTCCGCGTAGAAAAGCGTTTCCAAATGGAAACACGTTTCAAGTCTGATTCGTTCTCGGTCGACGCCGATCTAAGAGACCCCATCGGAGGAAGGGATCCATGGTGAAAAGCTGAACGAGCGGAACCACTCCGTCTGCCTAGGAATTGATCCTGTCGTCAGAAAGCAGGACCCGCCTTGGGTTGGCGCGCAATCCCCCACCACTCGACGCAGGAGCATTCCGTATATTGATTAAATGCTGAGCCGCTTCGAAAACTCCTTCGGCAACAGGCCAGCGAGAGCATCGTCTGACATCGATTCGAAGTCATAGGTTAGCTGGAACTGGCGCAAAACCTGGATCAGCCGGCGCGGAGAATCGGCGCCCTTACCACTGCTTCCCTTGCTTTGGCGTTTAGTTTCGGGATCCTCATACAGCCGCCGCCCGAGCCGGATCACAGTCTGAGATGATGTGGTCATCTGATTGGCGGCGATCTGACCCATGATTTCACCACCGCCAAATTCAAGCGGGTAGTCCCGGTTCGATACAGGCATCAACAAGTACCGTCCGTTCTCACCATACGTGTTGATCGCCCACCAAGCTGCCCAGACAAGGTGTCTGTATGACTTGCGTTGTGGTTCGAATACATAGCGGGCCATCTCGCCTGGCTTGCGCGCGCCGTCTGCCCGAGGGGCGCAAATCTGATCAATAAGCACCAAAGCAACTGACGACCAGAACCCAGCATCATAGAGGACTTCAGATGCGTGGTCCTTCAGAGCGTCAGTCAGCCACTCTCCAAGCTCGGCTCTGTCCTCGAAGACACGACCTGCCAACGGAAGTTCAAAGGCAGTCTCTTCGCTGGTTGCGGGGTTTGAAAGCAGAGACCAGGGTGGCTCTGACTTTGGATTGGCATTCAGTGAGACGATCCAATGTCCAAACTGGGCAACACCTTCTTCATTCAGTTTTCTGAATTTCATTACGCAGCTCCTGACATCGGTTCAGTGGCGCGGCGGGCAAAGCCCTGCTTGCGCGAGAATGCAGTGATGATTGTATCGATCCACTCATCGCGATCATCGCTCTCGAGCGTATGATCAGGATTAGTGTCGGGATTCCATCGCCGGGCGAACTCGAGCCAGTCTTGCTGCCAGACATCTCCGTCGGGTGTTTCTGCCAGAACCTCGAGCACTTTACGGATAGCCGGAAGCAGCACCGCTCCCCCGAAGACCGGGTCATCCAAAAGCCGGCTCTCGATGGAAGGTATCCGGCTGTTCAAAATAAGTTTCGGATGCAGGCTTTCGGAGACTTCGACCTTCCATATCTGCTCGCCAAGGGTCGGATTTGTCTCCACTGGCAGCAGAGCCCGGCGCCCCGTTTCTTCGTTGATTCCTGTCAGCCTGATCCTGTCACCTGCCGCAGTCAGACGTCCGTCTTTCCCTGAGACCTTGACTCGAAACTGAATAGACCCACCGGAGCTCAGATCTGTCAGGTCGACCGAGACCGGAACTGCCGGCGCCGAAACTTGGCCGCAGTCTATCCGCTTTGCAATATTTCCGACATACGGTTCAATTACGATGCGGTCTTCCGGAGTCACTTTCAGACCATCGAGATTCAACGAAACCGCCGCGATCAGAGGGTCTTCGCTGATGACATTCGCTGAGAAATGTCCGCTCGTGATTCGCTGGCGACCGGTATAGTTAAAGCGGCGGGTCATGTTACGATCCTCGGGTCGATAATCAGGTCACGGTTCACATCGAAACCAGTGACTTCGAGCGCGAAGTCCGGACCGGTACAGTCGAGTACGATAGCCCCTGGAAGACGCTCCGCGACCTCGATACTCTTAGCTCGGAATTTCAGCGAGCTCTTCGACATGTCGAAGTCGAATGGCGTGTGAAGCTTGAACGGATTTCCGGAAAGAACATCATAGGCAACGCGGACGCGCATACGCACCGGGTATTCTTTGCCCTCCGCACCCGGGCCTGGACGGAGTCGGAATCCTCCGTCAACTCGCTGTTCGGAGAAGAATTTGGGCTTAGGAGGGGGCAAGGGCATGTCTGGCTTGGTGCGAGTTCGCGGACCTTTCGATCGCTTCGGATTAGGATCTGCTACTGACAGGATATTGAGGAGGAGGTCCCGATGATCTTCTCGTAGTTCGGCTGTAATCAACCTGTAGAGAGCGGACAGGCTGAGGCGAATGTTCCGGATGGTGCCGGCACCGTTGCGCCAGTTCAACTTCACTTTTTCGTGGGCACTCCACTTGGTGTGCGCCGGATTTTCAGCGTCCCGCAGAAGGCTGCAGACGGCGGGGTCACGGGCGATGAGCGCACCGAAAGCGGCCTCACTGAACGATGCGCGAGACTCTCCGGGCAGCACAAGGGATTCACGGGCGAACAGAGCCCATGGCCCGGCTTCCTCTGGCTTCTTCGTCAGAAACAAATCAACAAAAGACGCAATGTTTTCGCCAATTTTGGGCTGGGTAATGACCGGCAAGCGGACTGAAACGATCTTCCCGCTCTGATACTGTTCACGCAGGACAGTCAGGGTATCTTCTGCGATTTCGACTTCTCCAAGCCGCATGTTCCCAGGGTGTTCTGAGAGCACAAGTTCTGGTGTCTCTCCAAGTTTCGGCACGAGGCGCTGCACGAATTCAAGCCGATGTTTCTCATCGACCGAAAGGCCCGTTTGCGCAGAGGCGATTTCGGCGAAATTCTCCTTACGTATTTCAATGTCGCCAACTTCGACGATCAGGTCACCGGACAAAATCGGAAAAAAGTAATTCGTCACGACGGCACGTATCAACGCCTCGTGGCTGATGTCGTCGAGCACGTAGGGCACAGCAATAGATAGCCCGGTCTCCGTCGTCCGCCGGAAACCCATCAGAGCCGACATCTGAGAAATGAGGTCCTCATCAAGCGCAGGAAGCTGAATCTGTCCTGGCATTTGCGTCGGCGTCCAGTAGCCGTGCGCGGGCAAGCGCTTACCATCAATCTTATGATTGTTGAGGATAGCCTGCCCCATCAGAAGCGGGCGGAGGTCATCCTGCCGGATGGTGAGTCCGAATATTGCGCCGATCTGAGACGCCGTCGAAAATACAAGCTTGCCGAGTCCGTGGCTACCGCCCTTCGTTGCATCCTTGTTGGAGCCGCCGTGTCGACGCCAGAACCCGCTGAAGTTTCCGTCGTCATGCTGATCTACAGAACCGATAAGGCCGAATGTGTTGAAATCTTCCACAACCAGAACCCTCGCAGCATTACTGGAGAGTACGCCGACATCCAGCTTGCAGGCCCCGCAATTCATCGCGATCGGCTGGAGCAACCCGCGCAGTGCCGCGCTATCTTCGGGACCAAGCGTGCGTATAGCAAACCGCAGGCGAACAGGATCTGTGCCTGCTCGGCTGTCAGTAGAGTTTTGAGTGGCCTCACGCACAAGTGACTGAAACAATTCAACGGAGTCATTTCTGAACTGGTCGCGCTGGGTCACATCCGGCGCAACCTGATCGTCAGGAATATCAGCAAACCGCCAGGTAGGTGTCACCTCACCTGTTGCTTCCAATTCTGTGTCTGGCATGCGCTCGCCTCTTCTGTCTGATGCTTGCCGATCTTGCGATTGCCAGCAGGGATGGTTCTAAATCAGTAGATATTCATTCGTGGCATAATTCAACTTCACCGAGATAAGCGCCACGTTTGCCTTATGCGCCGCCACCCAGCCGAAATACCGGGTTCGATGCGACGCCCGGTTCGGTGAACCGCGATTTTGCAGAATCAAGCGCCTTCTGGAGAGCCTTGAAAATCTGCTTCACATCCTCATCGTCGTATTCATACGCCGAACGGTTCGACAGATTTCCTATAAGCTGCAGCTCTTTGAGAGCTTTACTGACGCGGGACTCCGCAAGTTTTGTGAACTTCTCTCTCTTTGACATCCAAAAAGACTCCTAATTATCCATATTCGGCCGTCTGTGTATCATACTTTTATTTTATTTGCAACATTACTCGTATATTTCGATAATATGTGGCGATTCTGGCAGCCGCCTCGCGGCCAATCGAAACAGCAATGGAGGCGCAAGCAGAAAGCCAGCTCGAAGACCCAGCAGCACAACACACCAGAAATGCGGCGACTTCGGGCAAGCGATCTTCGCTCTGGCTAGCCCGCGCCAGAGTACCCACCCTCAGTTCGCCCTTCGGTTCTTCCACAGCTTTTTCGGAATAAATAGAGAACATCGCGTTGACCACTGGGACAAATACTGACATCTCGTCAGCATTACTCCCCTACTAGGCGACTCCACATGATCAGCGATTTCACTCTTCTGAGATGCAGGGCTGGCTTCACGGTTCCCGAACTTGCGACCCAGGTTGGCGTGACCGAACGCACCATCTACCGCTGGGAATCCGGCGAAGTAAAACCTAAAGCCCTCGCCGTCCGCTGGCTCGAGGAGCGCATCGCAAAACCGGTCCAGGGCCAAGGCAATGCTGGCTTCAGGTTTATTGATCTGTTTGCCGGAATCGGCGGCCTGCGCACCGCCTTCGAAGATGAAGTCGTGGGTGGGCGCTGTGTGTTCACCAGTGAATGGGACAAGTATGCCCAGCTGACCTATCAAGCCAACCACCGCGACAACCGGCCCATTAATGGGGACATCACAAAGATCGATGTCGACGACATTCCCGCGCACGATGTGCTGCTCGCCGGATTTCCCTGTCAGCCTTTTTCGATTGCCGGTGTATCCAAGAAAAATGCTCTCGGGCGCGCGCATGGTTTCCTGGATGAGACCCAAGGCACACTGTTCTTCGACGTCGCCCGTATTCTTAAGGCCCACCGGCCAGCCGCCTTCCTGCTCGAGAATGTGAAAAACCTGACCAGCCACGACAAAGGCCGGACATTTGAGGTGATCCGCCGCACCCTGACCGAAGACCTCGGCTACCAGGTGGAATTCCGCGTAATCAATGCAAAACATTTTCTGCCGCAGCACCGCGAGCGAATTGTGATTGTTGGATTCCGTGAGGCAACGGGCTTCTCCTGGGATGATCTCAGCCTGCCGCAGATCGGCGTCCGAACGATGTCGTCAATCCTGCACCCGGAAGATGGTTCGGAAGTGCCCGAGGGCCAGTTCACGGCCGGCACAGAGGCTCTTGTGAACGAAAAGTACACACTCACCGATCATCTCTGGAAATACCTGCAGGACTATGCCGCCAAGCATAAAGCAGCCGGCAACGGTTTCGGGTTCGGGCTCGTCGGTCCGGATGATACCTGCCGCACGCTATCCGCGCGCTACTACAAGGATGGATCCGAGATTCTAATCGACCAGGGGCGGAACAAAAACCCCCGCCGTCTGACACCACGCGAATGCGCGCGCCTGATGGGATATCCGGACACATTCCGGATCCCGGTCTCTGATACACAGGCCTATAAGCAGTTTGGCAATTCGGTGGCTGTGCCGGTGTTCCGGGAAGTCGCAAGGATCATGAAACCTCATATCCTGGCGAACCTCGCCCCGACCGAAGGCGTTCCGCTTCTACGCTATGCCTGACGTTCATGACCGGGCAACCCGCAGCCGCAACATGTCGGCAATTTCCGGCAAGAACACAAAGCCGGAACTGGTCATTCGCAAGGCCCTACATGCAACGGGGCTGCGCTATCGCCTGCACGGGAAAAATCTGCCTGGCCGACCGGATCTGGTCTTTCCAAAGTATCACGCAGTTGTATTTGTGAACGGGTGCTTCTGGCACGGACATGACTGCGCCCTCTTTCGCTGGCCTGCCTCCCGGCGCGAATTCTGGGAAAACAAAATCAGGAGCAACCAGGTCCGGGACACCCGAAACTTAAAAGACCTTGCTCACCGCGGCTGGCGCACCGGCATTGTCTGGGAGTGCGCCCTGAAGGGCAAAGACCGCCTCGACCTGCCTCACATCATTGAGGACATCCGAAAATGGTTGTTATCAGACGCTCCAAGCCTGACCATCAGCGGTGGTGGGACAGTCACTAGCGGGAGCGACACGGCATGAGGTTCGGATCACTTGCGGATCATTTCCGTGGCGCAGGTGCCAAGTACCTGACCGAGGTTGAGATTAATCTCGATGTCTCCAAACAACATGAATTTCAAGGGGTCCACGGGTTCCGTCGATTCCTTGGATCTCCGGTGGAAAAAGAAACGTTTCCGGCGGTCTTCCTCTGGCTTGATGACAGCGAAGATGAAGAACGCCCCCGTGCGGACGCTTTTTGTACCTGGAGCGATGTGCGGCGCAACCAGCCAAAACGGAGCGCAGAATACCATCTCTATTATTCGGCAGATTCGCGCGCTGTGGTGCATCGCGCAGAAGCAGGCGACCTTCTTGTCATCGCACAGAAGCCAGACCGGTCCCTGCTAATCATCCTGTCGCCCGCCGGCTCGACCATTGGTGAGCAACTGCAGTGGCTCTTTGGCCTTGACCTTCTCGAAGGCGATGCTGACTCAAAGGAGATCAGCGCCTCATCGGCTC
>TARA_R110002110_G_scaffold79145_11_pt1 | contig 10155 bp, 9 predicted proteins | sample TARA_R110002110 | Tara Oceans TARA_R110002110 (sample SAMEA4397330) | marine metagenome | biome: Polar Biome; feature: [SRF] surface water layer (ENVO:00010504); material: water (ENVO:00002006), including particulate matter (ENVO:01000060) such as... | depth 5 m
TTATGGTCAGCACGAATGTCGTGACGATGACTTTCGCCATCGCCGCCGCCTGCGGGGAACCGGCGGCGCCCGGCACGCCCGGCACGCCCGGCGCATCTTCTTCGCTGAAATGCGGATGCGCGAACCAGGTTCGCAAGCCGAGGCCGATAAGGAACAAGCCGCCGACGATTTGCAGCACCGTCTCGATGCGAATGACGAAATCCATCGCGGCCGTGAGGCCGAAGGCGGCGATGGCGGCAAAGATCGCATCGCCCGCCGCCGCGCCAGTGCCGGACAGAAAACCGTTCAGCCAGCCGAGGCGGAGGGCGCGGCGAATGACGATGAGATTGACGGGGCCGATCGGCGCGGCAACTGCCACACCGATCGCAACACCGCTTGCCACAAGGCCGGGATCAATCATGCGGGTCGCGCCCTTCCGTTTTGCGAACCGCGTTCACGCGCATACGACATCGTTGCCGGGGGGATCGGCATAGAGTTTCTTGACCAGGGCGGCGCGGCGGCCGAGCGCAACGGCCTGATTGATATAGCCCTTGTCGGTGAGTTCGCCGGCATCGATGCTTGGCGGCTCGCCCATCAGCAAGGCGCGGGCAATGCGGGTGCTCGATCCGGGGTTTTCCCTATTGTGCGCGCGCAAGCCCTCCGCGAGCCGTTCGAGAACGGCCGGGTGACGGACAAGGTCCTCCGCACTGAGGGCGGCGTCGCCCGCGACGGTGCGGCAGGCGGGAATGTTGGGAAAGCCGAGAATGCCGACAGAGGCGCGGTCGAGACCGGCGATGAGCGCATCCGACAGGATGCCGTTGGCGCTTGCGACGATTTCGACGCGCAGTTTGCCCGCGCTCACCCATGTGCCGGTGGAGAGCTTGAAATCCTCCGCCACGCGGCCGTCGAAAACGAGACCTTCGAGGGGATTTTCCGGGTCGAGAAAACGGGCGCCATCGCCCAGGCAATAGAAGCCTTCCTCGTCATAGGCGTCGCGCGTCTTTTCCGGGTTCTTGTGATAGCCGGGCGTGATGCATTGCCCGCGCACACGCACTTCCATTTTCTGGCCGACGGGTGCGAGCTTGAGGTCGATGCCCGGCAGCGGCAGACCGAGAAGGCCCATGCGCCCGGTCGCCCAATGGACGTTGCAGATGGTCGGCGCGGTCTCGGTTGCTCCGTAACCGGACGAAAAGACGATGCGCTCGCCGACGGTGCGGATGGCGACCGTCTGAATGCGTTCGTAAATGTCCTGGCTCAAGGCGGCGCCGCCATAGGCCATGACGCGAAGGCGCGAGAAAAACATGGCGGCCAGCGCCGCGTCGTTTTCCAGCTCGTCCACCAGCATGGTGTAGGCGGCGGGCACATTGGAATAGGCGGTGGGCGCGATCTCGCGGAGGTTTTCGAGCGTTTCGGCGAAACCGCCGGGCACCGGCCGGCCGCCATCGATGTACAGCGTGCCGCCCGAGACCAGCAGGTTGTTCAAGATGGCATTGCCGCCGAAACAATGGTTCCAGGGCAGCCAGTTCAGCAGCACCGGGGGCTCGTCCGTCTCGTCCTCGAGGGTGACGCTGCGCGGCATCACCGAATTCACGCACATCATGCGCTGCGTGGTGATGACGGCCTTGGGCATGCCGGTGGAGCCGGAGGTGAAAAGATATTTCGCGACCATATCGCCGTCGAGGCGGGCATAGCTCTGCTCGACATCCCGGCCCGGTTCCGTGGCGAGGAGTGCATCGAAACCGGTGCCGTGCGAGCCGTCGGCGGTGACGCATTCCACACCGTCAAGCGGGAGTGCGGCCAGCGCGCGCGCGAAAGGCGCGGCGTCCTGCATGAAGATGAGCTTCGGCTGCACGAGGTCGAAGACATAGCGCAGCTTGTCGAAATCCGAACTCATGGTGCTGTAGGAGGGCGAGACCGGCGCGACGGGTATGCCTGCGAGGATGGCGCCATAGGTCATGAGCGCATGTTCGATGGAATTGCCGGACAGGATCATGACCGGCGACGAGGCGTCGAGGCCACGGTCGAGCAGCGCCTGGGCGATGGCACGGGTTTTCCGCTCGGCATCGGCATAGGTGAGCCGTTCCCACGCGCCAAAGCCTTGCCCCGACGCTTTACGCCTGCCGAGCCAGACGCGATCGGGCGCCTCCACCGCCCATTTGCGGAGCGGCTCGATCAGATTTGCCGGCGCATCGCGCAGCGGATGAGGATTGCGCAGAAGGATCGAGCCATCGGCGCGATGCTCGACCTCCACCTTGCGCTCGACATATTTCGGGTCGCGGAAGGGCGGCAGATTCATATCCAATTTTGTTCTCCCCCTCCCCGGCTTGTGCTCAGGCGTTCACATCGACGACGACGCGGCCGCGCACCTTGCCCTCAATGATCTCAGCGGCGAGCTTCGGCACATCGTCGAGCTTCGCGCGGACGACCATCGCATCGAGCTTTTTCATATCGAGATCGGCGGCGAGACGCCTGTACGCCTCCTCGCGCTTTTCCATCGGCGCCATGACGCTGTCGATACCGGCAAGCGTGATGCCGCGCAGGATGAAGGGCGCGACGGAGGCGGGAAGGTCCAGACCTTGCGCGAGGCCGCAGGCCGCGACCGCGCCGCCATATTCGGTGCCGGCAATTGCATTGGCGAGGGTATGGCTGCCGGCGACATCGACGGCGCCCGCCCAGCGCTCCTTGCCGAGCGGCTTTCCCGGTGCCGACAATTCACTCCGGTCGATGATCTCGGACGCACCGAGCCCTTTCAGATAATCGGCTTCCGAGGCGCGGCCGGTGGAGGCAATGACGGTATGGCCGAGTTTGGAGAGAAGCGCGATGGCGACGGAGCCGACGCCGCCCGCAGCACCCGTCACCAGAACGGGGCCTTTGTCCGGCGTAACGCCGTTTTTCTCCAGCGCGAGAACGCAGAGCATGGCGGTGTAGCCGGCGGTGCCGATCGCGGCCGCATGTTCGTTGGAAATCGCATCTGGAAGTTTCACCAGCCACTCGCCCTTGATGCGGGCCTTCTGGGCGTAGCCGCCATCATGACCTTCGCCGACACCCCAGCCATTGAGCACGACGCGCGTGCCGGGCTTGAAATCCTTGTGCTCCGATTTCTCGACCGTGCCGGAAAAATCGATGCCAGGCGTCAGCGGATATTTGCGGATGATCGGCGCCTTGCCGGTGAAGGCGAGGCCGTCCTTATAATTCACGGTGGAATAGTCGACCGCGACGGTGACGTCGCCGTCCATCAGATCGGCTTCGGTGAGGTTCACGAATTCGACCGTCTGGCCGGCCTCGCCCTTCGATATGCGGATTGCGCGGAATGTCTCGCTCATGTGCTGTCCTCACTGCTTGTTCGGCGGCTTTCGCGGCGGCTTTTTTCGGCTTCCGCTTCGATTTTTGCCTGTTCGGGCGCTTTGTGGCGACAAACGAGCCCAAATCGGCGGCGGGGTCAAGCGGCGGGCGCCGGTCAAATGGGCGCGGCGCCCCGGCGCTGGCACTCACCGGTACCCTTGAGTGCCAAGCCTATGATTTTGTTAAGCGAATCGTGACAGGCTTGTATTTGTCAAGATCGACGGAGGCGATTTTCTCACTTACGATTCCGCTGTTCCGGATGTTCGATCCGCGACCCTTTTGTGTGTGACCCTTTGTTTGTAATCCTTGGTTTGTAATTGGGGAGGCGTGGCGTGAGACAGGTTTCCGAACTGCAAAGACTCATCGACGGCTACCGGCTGGTGACGGCCGAGATCCTCTACCGGATGCCCGATCATCCGAAGCTGCTGCAAAGCTATATCTGGCAGGATTACGATCTGGAGCCGAAATATCCGGCCTTAAGCAAATTTCTCGATTTCTGGGGGCGCGAACTCGACGGGCCGATCCACTCGGTACAACTGGCGACCCGGCGCGTGATCCATCCTAGCGAATTCGTGAAGGCGGATTTCGCCGCGACGCTGCATTGAGGCGGCAGGGGAAAGGGTCACCCTCTCTTGCGAAATCTGGCGTTTGAGCTTCGTCAGCGGTCGCTCAAATACCGATTTCGCTTTCTCCCCCCTCAAGGGGGAGAGGGAAAGCCCGGCAATGACAATGTTCTTTTGAGTCTCAGTGGTGCGGCAGGGCCTCGACGAAGGTAATGGGTTCGCCGGTCGCCTCGGCGTGCAACTCATCTTCCCACATGGCGCGGTGGCCGCGCACGAAGGTGCCGACGGGCCAGCCTTTCACCTTCATGCCGTTATAAGGCGTCCAGCCGCATTTCGAGGCGATCCACTTGTCTTCGATGACGCGCCTCGCGGCCATATCGACCACCGTGATATCGGCGTCGTAGCCGACCGCGATGCGGCCCTTGCGCGACATGCCGAAAATGCGCTGCGGTCCGGCGGAGGTGAGATCGACGAAACGCTGGAGCGTCAGGCGTCCTTCGTTCACATGGGTCAGCATGACGGGAACGAGCGTCTGCACGCCCGGCATGCCGGACGGCGATTTCGGATAGGGCTGCTGTTTTTCCTCTATCGTGTGCGGCGCGTGATCGGAACCGATGACATCGACGATGCCGGCGGCAAGGCCCGCCCATAGCCCGTGGCGATGGTCGTGGCCACGGATGGGCGGGTTCATCTGTGCATATGTGCCGAGCGTCTCGTAGCATTCCGGCGCGGCAAGGGTGAGGTGCTGCGGCGTCACCTCGACGGTGGCGATGTCCTTGTGCCTGGCGAGGATCGGCATTTCATTCGCGGTCGAGACATGCAGCACATGGATGCGCTTGCCGGCCTCGCGGGCGAGACGCAGCAGACGTGTGGTGCACAGAACCGCGGCCTCCGCGTCGCGCCAGACGGGATGGGTATCGACATGGCCGGGCAACGCCAGTTCGCGGCGCTCGCGCAGGCGGAACTCGTCTTCCGAATGGACGGCGGCGCGACGCTTGATCGAACGCAACACGCGCAGCACATCCTCGTCCTTCTCGACCAGCAGCGTGCCGGTGGACGAACCCATGAAAATCTTGATGCCGCAACAGCCGGGTGTGCGCTCGATCTCTGGCAGGAGATCGACATTCTGCGTGGTCGCGCCACCGTAAAAGGCAAAGTCACAATACATGCGGTGGCGGGCGCGGCCGACCTTGTCGGCAATGGCGTCGGGCGAGGTTGTCGGCGGCGCGGTGTTCGGCATTTCAAAGACGGACGTGACGCCACCGAGTGCGGCGGCGCGCCCGCCCGCTTCGAGGTCTTCCTTGTGCTCATTGCCGGGTTCGCGCATGTGCACCTGGCTGTCCACCACGCCGGGCAGGACGTGAAGCCCGCTCACATCGATGGTTTCGGCGGCGTCGGCGCGCGAGAGATCGCCGATGGCGGCGATGCGGCCTTCCCTCACGGCGACATCGGCGATGCCGAGGCCGTCATGATTGACAAGCGTGCCGCCCTTCAAGATGAGATCATATGTTTCGGTCACGCGAGACCCTTCCGGCCGGAGTTTTCGGGTGTGCCGCGGGCGAGAAGCTCCGTAGCGGCGTCATAAACCTTGTCCACTTCGAGATCGCCCATGCCGTTCGGGCCCATCAGCCCGGCCTTCTGGAGAGCGGTGATTTCCTCATGCGAGCGGGGCCCGCGCACGCGCGCCGTCATCCGCCCCCAGGGGTCGTAGCGGCCATCGGGCGTGGGGCCGAACAGGCCCAATGTCGGCGCACCAGCCGCGGCGGCGAGGTGCATGAGGCCGGAATCATTGCCGATATAGAGCGCCACACGCTCAAAACAGGCGGCAACCACGGTGAGATCCTCGCCGATGAGGTCAATGCGGCGCCCATGCGGCGCGGCTTCCTGGGCGGGGAGGCATTTTTCCTGTTCGCCGGGACCGCCGGTGACGAGAAGATGCGCGCCTTCGAGCGGGCCGGCGGGACCGATGAGGCGGGCGGCAAGCTCCGCAAAGCGCTCGACCGGCCACATCTTGCCGATCCAGGCGGCGGTGGGGCCGAGCGCCAGCACGGTACGGCCATCGGGAATGAGTTCGAGAGCGCGCGCGCGCGCCGCCTCGCCGGGCCAGACGCGCGGCCAGGGGGCGGGGTCCATGCCGACCACATTCGCATTGTGAATGACACGGTGAAGCGTGTGTTCGGCGCGCAGCACATGGCGCTTTTTCGCCCAGAGGAGCCAGGCCGTGGCCGAGCCCCGCAGATCGATCACCATGTCCCAGCGGCGGAACATGGTTTCGCGCAGAAGCTTGCGCCAATGGCCGGCGCGCGGCGCCTTCTTCATGACGAGAATACGCTCGACACCCGGCGCATGGCGGAAAACGGGCTCGGCGAGCGGCCCGCAGGCAACCCAGATGCGGGCATCGGGGTGGCGCGCCGCCAGTTCGCCCAGCACACCCGACGACAGCACGGCATCGCCGATACGTGTGGAGGCAATAAAGAGAATCCGCATATGAAATCCGCCAGCGGCGCCAGGAAGAAGCGCAATGGAACGGGCGCAACCAGCCGCCCCGATCCTTGAGAGACTTTATATGAGGCGGGGGCTTATATGCCAAGGTCATCGGCAATATCGTGGCCCGGGACCGGAGGCTCCCTGTTTCGCGGCGCTTGCGGGATCGCCTCCACGGCCTTACATCTGGAAGCCTGAAGCAAACGAGGCACGAGCATGACCGGGGCAATGGCCTCAACGCTCACGGAGCGCGGTGTTCTGAAAATTGCGGGGCCGGACGCGGGAAGCTTCCTGCAAGGGCTTGTCACCAATAATGTGGACCTCGCGGGGCCCGGCACCGCGATCTATGCCGGGCTGCTGACGCCACAGGGAAAATTTCTGTTCGATTTCTTCATCACCGCCGATCCGGCCGACCAGAGCGCGCTGCTGCTCGACTGCGACGGGGCGCGCAGGGACGCGCTTTTGAAGCGGCTCACGCTATACAAGCTGCGCGCCAAGGTGACGATCGAGGATGTGAGCGAAACAATGGCGGTGGCGGTACTCTGGCACGATGACGGGACGCCGATGGCGGACGGGCCGGGCTTCGCCGATCCGCGCCTTGCCGCGATGGGCCGCCGCGTCATTGCGCCAGCCGCGAAAATCAAGGCGGCCATTGCGGCGGCGGGCGCGAAAGCCGCGCCGGAGAGCACCTGGCACAGCTTGCGAATCGCGAACGGGGTGGGCGATGCGGCGCGCGACTTCGAACCGGACCGGACGTTTCCGCTCGAAGTGAATTTCGCCGAGATGAACGGCGTCGATTTTCACAAGGGCTGTTTCGTCGGGCAGGAGGTGACGTCGCGCACGAAACGGCGCGGCAGTGTCCGAAAGCGGCTGCTGCCGGTGCATGTGGAGGGCGACATGCCGGAGCCCGGCACGCCCATCAAGGGCGGCGCGCGCGAAATCGGCACGATCCTCTCAACCGACGCGGCAAGCGCGCGGGCGCTGGCGCTGATGCGGCTCGACCTCATCCGCAGCGCGGTGCTGGAAGCGGGACTGGCGGAAATCCGCCCGGAAATACCCGCATGGCTGCCAGTCAGCCTCGATGGCAATGGCGCGGAAGCCGGTGATGGCGCCGCGAGCGAGTGAGCCCGGACGCTGCCCCTGGCCCGGCGAAGACCCGCTTTACATCGCCTATCATGACGAGGAATGGGGCGTGCCGGAATATGACGACCGGGCGCTGTTCGAGAAGCTGATCCTCGACGGATTTCAGGCCGGTCTCGCCTGGATCACGATATTGCGGAAGCGCGAAAACTTCCGCGACGCCTTTGACGGCTTCGAGCCGGCGCGGATCGCACGCTACAGCCCGGCAAAAGTCGAAAAGCTGCTGAAAAATCCCGGTATTATCCGTCATCGCGGCAAGATCGAGGCGACGATCGGCAATGCGCGCGCCTGGCTCGACATCATGGACGAAGATGGCGGCTTTTCCGGTTTTCTGTGGGAGATCGCGGGCAAGGCACCAAAACAGAACAGATGGAAACGCATCGCGGAGGTGCCGGCCGAAACACCGATGAGCGCGCGGATGTCGAAAGCGCTGAAGGCGCGCGGCTTCAAATTCTGCGGGCCGACAATCGTTTATGCCTTCGCGCAAGCCGTCGGCATGGTCAACGATCATCTCGTGACATGCCCGCGCCACGCCGATTGCTCCACATTGGCCGGGATTGGCGGACGGCCATCCACAACGGTTGGAAATTCCAACCAATAATTAAGCGCCGTTATGTGGAAATGGTATGGCGGAATCAATCTTCCGCCACATTGTCGGCACATGCGAGCCACGTTGGGCCCCTACCCTCGTCGCCGTTCCAGTCAAGGAGGGGATCACAAAATGTTCAAACGCCCCAAGGGTGTTTCCGATTCGGGCCCGCTGCCGTCGCCAAGCCAGTCCGGCGCGCGCACAGCAGATGCGAGCCCGAGCCAGACGCCGCCCGATGCCAATCCGGAAGACCGCGACCGCGACAATGAAAGCGGCGCCACGCGCGTCATCACTCCATCCTATCAAGCAAGGAAGCCTCCCGTGCGCACTCTTCAATCGACCGCCAGTTCCTCGACCCCATCGCAGCCGCCCGCCGCCAATCTTCATGTCGGACGCGGCCTGAAGCTGGAAGGCAAGATCCAGTCCTGCGATTCGCTCGTGATCGAAGGCGACGTCCAGGCCACCATCGAAAGCGGGACGCTGACGATTTCCGAAACAGGCGACGTGCGTGGCGACGCGACGGTCGATGAAGCGGAAGTGAACGGCAAGTTCGACGGCACGCTGACCGTCCGCAAATGCCTCACCATCAATTCGTCGGGCCGCGTGACCGGCACGGTGCGTTATGGCGAGCTGAAAGTGGAGCAAGGCGGCCAGGTGAGCGGCGAGATCAAGGCTGCCGAGGACAGCGCGGCGGCGAAACCGGACAAGGCGGAAAACACCGCGGCGCCGCGGCCGGTGACGAACAACGGCAAGGACGAGAAGAGAAGCGGCGACACCGGCGGCGGGTCTTCCGCGCGCAGTGCGTCGATGATCTAGGGCACCAGCCACGCCATTCGCACACCCTCCGTCTGCCAGCGGATGCGGGCGCGGCGATGGCCTGTGCGGCTCAAGACGACGATATCGGCCTCGTGGAAGGTGACGTCGATCAGGGCGAAATTGGCGCGGCCCTCCTCCAGCATTTCGAGCGAGGGGAGCGTGCCGTCGAGCCCGGCGGGCAGGCCGGAAGCCGGTGCGCCAAGCACCGTGCCCGGCGGCGCCGTGACAAGATAGGCGCGGCGGCTGGAGGGCGGCGCGCTCTGCCAGGCGGACGGGCTGGCGACATGAACCTCCGCGTTACCCGATAACCTCACCTGTATATCCATGCGCGGATCATAAAAAAGGACGCAAACGCGCGGATCGCGTGCGATTTCAGCGGCCTTGGCGGAGCGCGCATCGGTGAAAAAGCCGAGGCGGCGGGCGGCATGATCGAGGCTTCGCAAAATAACCGTCCGGACGGCCGGGCCGCCCAGGGCTGAGAGGCTGGCAAGGACCGGTTTACGCAAGGGTGAGGCCGGGTTTTCAACCCCTTCGGCCGGCAGCGCCAGGGCAAGAGCCGCCATATCGTTCAGCGTCAGCGCCTTCAGCCCCTCGCCCTCGAAAGGCACCTGAGGCAGCGAAAAGGCGCCTTTGCGCGGCGGCAATCCATCGGTCATTCCATATTCCCTGTCTTTATCTTCGTGCGGTTCTTTGTCATGCTCCGCCGCTCGGCGGTGGCATCCCCGGCGCGGCTGATCTATTTTAGCCGGGCGGCAAAGGAAAGCCGCATCGTTCGGGTAAAAATGCGATCCATGCCCGGAATGCCGACCCATAGTCAGATCAAGAAGAACCAGGTGGACAGTGACCAAAGTCGTCATCAGCGGGACGGGCGTTTTTACGCCGCCCTATTCGGTCAGCAATGCTGAACTCGTCGAAACCTTCAATGAATACGTCCGCACGTTCAACGAGGAGAACGCCGCCGCGATCGAACGCGGCGAAATGGAGCCGCTTGTCGAGTCGAACGCGGAATTCATCGTCAAGGCATCGGGCATCCAATCCCGCTATGTGATGAACAAGTCCGGCATTGTGGACCCTGAGATCATGGCGCCCAGGCTGGCGCAACGCGCAAACGAGGAGCCGTCGATCCTGGCCGAGATGGCGGTGGACGCGGCGAACAAGGCGCTGGCGCGCGCGAACAAGACGGCGGCGGATGTGGACGCGGTGCTGGTTGCCTGCTCGAACCTCGAACGGCCCTACCCCGCC
>TARA_R110002110_G_scaffold10333_5_pt1 | contig 10151 bp, 12 predicted proteins | sample TARA_R110002110 | Tara Oceans TARA_R110002110 (sample SAMEA4397330) | marine metagenome | biome: Polar Biome; feature: [SRF] surface water layer (ENVO:00010504); material: water (ENVO:00002006), including particulate matter (ENVO:01000060) such as... | depth 5 m
TATCTTATTGTGGGAAAACGGCATTGGGAATGGTGAGTGTCAGCTCCGGAACATAGGTGATCAGCATAAGGACGCCGACGAGCACCAGAAAGTAGGGGATAGCCTCACGGAAAATCTCGATAACCCCGACCTTCCCGATAGCTGAAATGACGAACAGGTTGAGGCCAATGGGAGGGGTGATCATGCCAATCATCAGATTCAGAACCATGACCACGCCGAAATGAACCGGATCGACACCCAGATCGCCCAGCATCGGGAACAGAACCGGAGCCAGGATCAGCATGATCGGCAGAATTTCCATGAACATGCCGAGGATCAGTAGCAGTACGTTGATCAGGAAGAGCAGGACATAGAGGTTGTCCGTCAGGCTCAGCATGGCGCTGGTCAGGATTTCCCCGAGTTGTTCATGCACGGCCAGCCAGGCAAACATTTTTGATGTCGCCACCGTCAGCATGATGACCGATGTTGATATCGCGGTGTTACCCGCTGCCTCGATCACATCCCGAATAGATGTGTTGCGATAGACTACCATGCCCAGCAGAAGAACATAGGCAACGGCAACAGCTGCAGATTCTGTTGGGGTGGCGACACCGAAAATAATGCTGCCGACAATGATCAGCGGGGCAACGAGAGCCAGTGACCCGTCGAACAAGGCTGATCGTCGCTCGGACCAGTCTGAACGGACTTCAACCGGATAGCCTCGGGACCGGCAGATCCACCAGGTCAGGATGAACATGGTGCCGAACATGATGACGCCGGGCACGATCCCTGCAAGGAACAGTTTGCCGACAGAAATTTCGACGATGGCACCAAGCAGAACAAAAGATATGGATGGCGGGACAATCGGCCCGACCGTTGCGGCAGAAGCGATTACAGCACTGGAAAATGCCGGGCGGAAACCACGACGTTCCATCTCCGGCAGCAGGACGGAGCCGGTGGCGGCGGCGTCAGCAAGGGCTGAGCCGGAGCAGCCGGACATGATGAAGTTCGCAGTAACACCAACATTTGCCAGCCCACCATTCCGGTGCCCGACCATTGCCGCGGCCATTCGCACGATCCGCTGTGTCACGCCACTGACATTCATCAGTTCGCCGGCGAAGATGAACAGAGGAATCGCCAGCAGAACGAACGCGTCCACGCCGGTGGTCATCTGTTGCGAGAACAGCACGTACGGCATGCTGCCGCCACCAAGCTGGTTGAGGAACAGATAACCAAGACAGGCAATGCCAATTGCCCAGGCAATTTCCATCCCGATCAGGGAGAATATGAATAGAAAAATCAGCAGGGAGATCAGGAGCATTTACCTGCTCCCCGCATTACGTTCGCCATATTCAACAAACCCGCGAAGCATGATCCTTACCTGATAGAAAGCCATCAGCGCGCACCCGACGGGCAGTGCTGCGTAGCTCCAGGCATAGCTCCAGCCTGTCGAGAGCATCGTCCCGCGTGCCTGCAATTGCAGGATCGGGAAACTGTTCCAGAAGATCACCACGATCATGATGATCACCAGCAGATGCATGACGGTTTCAAGGATCAGTCGGGGGCGTGGGGAGATTTTCTCGATGAAAAAGGTGACGCGTATGTTCTGCCCGCGTTTTGTCGCGACGGCGATGCCGAGATAGACACTCCAGAGAAAGAATACGCGTGGCGCATCTTCTGCCCATAAGGGGGGGGAGCCGAGTACATAGCGTGCAAATACCGCATAACACACTAAGGCTGAAATAATCAGGACCAGCCAGGCAGAGATTTGAAAAAGCAATTTTTCAAGCAGGTCATCGGCTTGTCTGAGCCGACGCATCAACGTGTCGTTCAAGCGAATTCTCCCTATTCTCCCCATTGGAAGCTTAGTGCATCGAAGAGAAATGGATAGTCGAATTCGTGGTTTCAGCAGAAATTCCCGAAATCCCTTCCGGTAAATACGAAAAAAACCATTTCAACGCCCTCCCGGCATCTGTTAGCGTCCCCGTGCGTTGTCGGTGGGGCATCGCAAGTTTGATAATATGGAACTTTGCGGATGCCTCGAAGCGTTCCACCCACCGCTATGGAAAAGTCTGTTCTGCCTGAATTGCAGCGGTCACGCGGTCATTGCAGACTGTTGTTTGACGGAGCCCGCCCAGAACAACAGTTGCGACTGCTCGACCAGACGCCGCCCTGCAGGGTACTGTTTCCCCGCCCGGCAAAAGCCGGTGTCCATGAAGCTGCGATCATCACGACAACGGGCGGCATGACGGGCGGTGATCATATCGCCATGACCGTTACCGCCCATAATGATGCGCGCGTCAGTGTTTCCACTCAGGCGGCTGAAAAAATTTACAGGTCGACGGGCCGTGTCGCTGGTATCGAAGTGAGTATTGATGTCGATCAGACCTCCTCGCTGGAATGGATGCCGCAAGAAACAATTCTGTTCGACCGGTCGCGTTTTGACCGGAAATCGGTCATCAGCATTGCCAGAAGCTCCCGGCTGCTGGCCTGTGAAATGACGGTGTTCGGGCGGGAAGCCCACGGTGAGACAAATCCGGATATGGATTTCAGTGACCGCTGGCGGATATACCGCGACGGTCGCCTGCTCTGGGCTGAGAATTTTGGGTTTCAGGGAATGCTGTCGGATGTCCGCCAATCCCGGGCACGCCTTCATGGGGCAGGTGCCGTTGCGACACTGGTTATCGCGTCTCCCGGGCTGGATAGGGGACTGGATGACATTCGCAGCCTGCTGGGTGTGAGCGAGGCTGTGACTGCTGCGGTGACCAGTTTTGGTGACATGGCGGTCTGTCGTATTGCAGGTAAGCGGGCGCTTGATGTCCGCAATGCGCTGATGTCACTTTGGTTGCTGACCCGCCAGTCTTCACTTGATTTCGGCCCGCGCCTGCCGCGGGTCTGGTCCGTATGAAACAGGAAATGACATGCAGTTAACGCCGAGAGAGAAAGACAAACTACTGGTCGCCACGGCTGCGATGGTTGCCCGCCGCAGACTTGAGAGAGGCGTGAAACTTAATCATCCCGAGGCTATTGCGCTGATAACCGACTTTGTTGTTGAGGGCGCAAGGGACGGCAGGTCTGTGGCTGATCTGATGCGCGATGGTGCCACTGTCCTGAGCCGGGAACAGGTGATGGATGGCATTGCCGAGATGATCCACGAAATTCAGGTGGAAGCCACCTTTCCGGACGGCACGAAGCTGGTGACCGTCCATCAACCTATCCGCTGAGACGGGAGATATCATGCGCCCTGGGGAAATTATGGTTGCTGACGGCGACATCACGCTGAATGCAGGAGAGCCGACAAAGGTGCTGGAAGTCGGCAATACAGGTGACCGGCCGGTTCAGGTCGGATCACATTATCACTTTGCCGAAGTCAATGATGGACTGTCGTTTGACCGGGCAGCGGCTGTCGGAATGCGCCTCGATATTCCCGCCGGTTCTGCAGTCCGGTTTGAGCCGGGGCAGACAAGGGAAGTCCGGCTGGTCAGTTATGGTGGTCTGAAGCGCGTTGTCGGTTTCAACGGGATTTATAATAAAGTGGTAGGGGAATAATCATGGCATTCGAGATTTCCCGGGCCGCCTATGCGGATATGTACGGGCCGACCACCGGAGACCGTGTCCGCCTGGCAGATACAGAACTGGTGATCGAGGTTGAACGGGACCTCACGACCTATGGTGACGAGGTGAAGTTTGGCGGCGGCAAGGTTATTCGTGATGGTATGGGACAGTCCCAGATCAGCCGCGCCAGCGGGGCCGTCGATACGGTGATCACGAATGCGCTGATCGTCGATCACACAGGCATATACAAGGCTGATATCGGCATCCGTGACGGTCGTATATGCGGGATTGGCAAGGCCGGAAACCCGGATACGCAATCGGGCGTCGATATCATCATCGGGCCGGGCACAGAGGCGATTGCCGGTGAGGGCAAGATCATCACGGCGGGGGGCTTTGATTCTCATATCCATTTCATCTGCCCGCAGCAGATTGATGATGCGCTCTATTCAGGCGTGACGACCATGCTGGGCGGTGGCACCGGTCCGGCGGCGGGGACTAATGCCACGACCTGCACACCTGGCCCATGGCATATCGAGCGAATGTTGCAGGCGGCAGAAGCCTTTCCGATGAATCTCGCTTTTTCCGGCAAGGGTAATGCATCGGAACCAGCGGCCCTGATTGAACAGGTTAATGCCGGTGCCTGCTCACTGAAGTTGCATGAAGACTGGGGGACAACGCCACAGGCTATTGATACCTGCCTGTCGGTTGCAGATGATATGGATGTTCAGGTGATGATCCATACGGATACCCTGAATGAATCCGGCTTTGTCGAGAATACCATCAGCGCGATCCGGGGGCGGACGATACATGCATTCCATACCGAAGGTGCTGGTGGGGGACATGCGCCGGATATCATCAAGGTTTGCAGCGAACCGAACGTCATCCCGTCCTCAACCAATCCAACCCGCCCCTACACGGTGAATACGGTCGATGAACATCTGGATATGCTGATGGTCTGCCATCATCTGGATCCAAAAATTCCGGAAGATGTTGCGTTTGCCGAAAGCCGCATCCGGAAGGAGACAATCGCGGCAGAGGATATTCTGCATGACCTCGGTGCCTTCTCGATCATTGCTTCTGACAGTCAGGCGATGGGGCGGGTCGGAGAGGTTATTATCCGAACCTGGCAGACAGCCGACAAGATGCGACGGCAGCGGGGGCGCCTGCCACAGGAAACCGGAGAGAATGATAATTTTCGCGTCCGCCGTTACATTGCGAAATACACCATCAATCCGGCGATTGCGCATGGTATGTCTGCCCATATCGGCTCTGTCGAGGTTGGCAAACTTGCTGATCTTGTCTTGTGGTCCCCGGCTTTTTTCGGTGCAAAACCGGATGTCATTCTTAAATGCGGAACGATTGCAGCGGCCCCGATGGGGGACCCGAATGCGTCGATTCCGACACCACAACCGGTTCATTACCGGCCGATGTTCGGCGCGTTTGGCCGCTCACTGACAATGAGTTCCGTAACCTTTGTCAGCGCGGCGGCACAGGCTGCGGGGGTTCGTGAAAAATACGGGCTGCAGCGTTCGACCATTGCTGTTGAAAATGTACGCAGTGGTATCGGCAAGTCTGCAATGGTTCTGAATGATGCGACACCGAAGATTGATGTCGATCCGGAGACTTACGAAGTGCATGCAGATGGCGAATTACTGACCTGTGAGCCGGCGACCGTGCTGCCGCTTGCACAACGTTATTTCATGTTCTGATGTTGCGCGTCATTAAACTTCACCATCACGGTGACTGGCCGGAAGCAGACCGGGCGGACAGTGTCCGGCTGGATCATATCGTGCGTCAGAAGCGCCGTCTGCGCGTCGCCGGTGATGCTGGCACTGATATCATGATCGACCTGCCCAAGCAGGGCATGATGGCAGATGGTGACGGGTTGCTGCTGGAGTCCGGGGCATGGATTGGGGTTGTCGCCGCGCCAGAGAAAGTGGCGATTGCAACCTGTTCGGATGCACTGCATCTGGCCCGTCTGGCCTGGCACCTGGGGAACCGGCATACCGCAGCAGAGATACACGGGGACTCGCTGGTCATTGCCTATGACAGTGTGCTGGTTGAGATGCTGAAACTGCAGGGCGCGTCGGTTACGATTGAAATGCGTCCGTTCCATCCGGAGTCCGGTGCGTATCATGAGGCTCATTCCCATTGAGTACCGGGCTGTCAGAGATCAATCTTCAGCGACTGATGACATGGTTGTCGCCATCCTTTCCGGTGGGCTCCTTCAGCTACAGTCACGGGATGGAACAGGCTGTCGAGGATGGTTTTATCTCCAGTGCCGGGGAAGCCTGTAGCTGGATATCTGATATTCTGATTTACGGCGCGGGGGTTACAGATACGGCGGCCTGTGCGTCGGCCAGTCGCGCTTGTCCGGACATGACGGCATTACGGGATATCGCCGATCTTGCCTCCGCCCTGTCTGCCAGTCGGGAACTTCGTCTGGAAGCAACCGCGCAAGGCCGGGCTTTCTGGCGAGCTGGTGCTGCAGTCTGGCCGGTGCCGGGAGAGACAGCACCGGGGGACCTCGATTTTGATATCCCGCATGCAGTGGCTGTCGGCTGGTTTGCAGCCGGTCATGAAATCAGCCTGCGGATGACATTGACGGCTTACGCGCATGCCTTCACAGCGAACCTCGTCGCTGCTGCGGTCAAACTGATACCGCTCGGACAAACCGACGGGCTTCGCTGTATGGCAGCGATGGAACCGGTGATACAGCAGGTTGTTGAACAGGGGCTGGTCTCGGACCTGGAAGAAGTCCGTACCAGTGTCAGTTTTTCAGATATTTGCTCAATGCGACATGAAACACAGAAAACAAGGTTGTTCAGATCATGACGACAGACTTTCGCGGACCCTTCCGGGTTGGCATCGGTGGCCCGGTCGGGTCGGGTAAGACTGCCCTGACAGACCGGCTCTGCAAGGCGTTACGTGATACGTACGATATCGCGGTGGTCACCAATGATATTTATACACAGGAAGATGCCCAGTTCCTGACCCGTTCAGGCGCGCTGCCGCCAGAAAGGATTGTCGGGGTCGAGACGGGGGGCTGCCCTCATACAGCGATCCGGGAGGATGCCTCGATCAATATTGCTGCGATCGAAAATCTGGAGAAAGCCTTCCCGGCTCTGCAGATTGTCATCGTTGAATCCGGTGGCGACAATCTGGCGGCTACATTCAGTCCGGAACTGGTCGATCTGACATTGTATGTGATTGATGTTTCAGCAGGCGACAAGATACCGAGGAAGGGCGGGCCGGGTATCAGCAAGTCTGACCTGCTGATTATCAACAAGATTGATCTGGCCCCGCTGGTTGGTGCTGATCTTAATGTTATGGACCGGGATGCAAAAATCCAGCGAGGGGACCGCCCGTTCTTCTTCACCAATCTGAAGGCGGGGAAGGGTGTCGAGGAAATCGCCGGTTTTGTAACCCATGCGGCCGGTTACTGACGGAACATCGGGAACAGCAATTGCCGTCAACTGAGCTCAGCAGTAACCGAGCGGTTTATCAGGTCGGCGATTTCATCGTCTGACTTGCCGATTTTTTGCAGAATGTATCGCGTGTCCTGCCCCAGCGCGGGGGCGGGGCACCGCAGGCCACCCGGAGATTCAGAGAGCTTCGGACTGATGCCATGAATGGTGACATGTCCGACATCTTCATCAGGCACCTGTACGGCAATCTCGCGCTCGGAAAAGTGCGTGTCGGTCAGTATGTCGTCGACATCATAGACTGGCCCGACTGTAACTCCGGCAGCATCAAAAATGCCGAGGGCTTCGTTCCGGGTGCGTTCACCAATCCAGCCACCGACAATTTCATCGACTTCTGCCCGGCGCTTGATCCGCTCGCTGTTTGTAGCGAAGTCAGGGTTCTGGTTGAGGTCATCGCGTCCGATGGTTTGGAACAACCGCTCTGCCATGGTCTGAATTGAGGCAGACAGCGCCAGCCAGTGCCCATCGCTGGTTTTGTAGACATTTCTGGGAGATGAGGTGTTTGAGCCGCTACCGGACCGTGTCTTTCTGTTGCCGGTGACCGCGTAGACGCCGGGTTCCGGCCCGAGAACCGAGAACATCGGCTCCAGTAGGGAAAGATCGACAATCTGTCCGGTACCGTGTCCGAGTTCGACTTCCCGAAGAGCGACCATGACGCTGTAGGCACCCTGCATGCCAGCAATCATGTCAGCCAGGGCAAGCGGGGGTAAAACCGGTTCTCTGTCGGCAAAGCCGTTGCGGGTGGCAAAGCCTGACATGGCTTCAATCAATGATCCGAATCCGGGTTTGTTCCGATAGGGGCCGGTTTGTCCGAAGCCGGAGACCCTGACAATAATCAGGTTGGGATTTTCAGCGAACAGTACATCCGGGCCGAGACCCATTTCTTCCATCCGGCCGGGCCGGTAATTCTCGATCAGTACATTTGAATATCTGGCAAGGTCACGGACGAGGGCTTTTCCTGCATCAGCCTTCAGGTCGATGGCGATGCTTTTCTTGTTTCGGCCATAGGCCTTCCAGTAGATTGAGTGTCCGTTTTCCCGCCATGCCCGAAGAGGATCACCACGACCTGGCGCTTCAACCTTGTATACTTCTGCGCCGAAGTCGGCGAGCTGGAGGCTGAGCATGTTTCCGGCAACCAGCCTGGACAGGTCTGTTACGACGATATCTGACAACGGACCTCGGAATTCCGGATCGAAATCAACTTTCCGCAATGTTGATGGCGGGTTCTGCAACTCGGTCATCAGGCGGATTTCTGTCCCACCTGGCGGAAGTTCTTGATGTCTGAATCCTGCTCTACAGCCGTGTCGAGCTGGCGCAATTCTTCTGAGACATTGCGTCGCAAATCAAAATATCTGCGTTTCTCGTTTTCGGTCAGCCGCCGCCCGCCGGGGCTGTTTTCGGCAGTGGCTTCGCAAATGAAAGCCAGCAGTTCACCCACGGCAACAGGAATGTCGAGGGCTTCTCCCCGAACATCCAGCATATGTTCTGGCCAGCCCCGCTGTTCATGCAGGTTGGCCAGTTCCCGTGTCAGGATCGGCTCTCCAATGACACGCTCCAGCTCCATTGCAACATCAACCGGCATGAAGGCGGAATGATCAAAGCTCTGATACTGGGAAAGGTTGGTCGGCTTGACCCGGCACTGACCTGCTGCTTCCTCAAGATTCTTGAATCTGCCCAGCAATTTGCGCGTCGCAAGCTTCAGGAGACGATACTCCATCTCGCGCAACTGAATGTTCATGTTATGTGCCTCTGGGCTATTTGAGTGACGGTATCGAATATCGATCATATCGTCACCTCGTGCTCACGCAACCAAGGATCAGAAGAAAAACAGCCATTCCGGCGTACTGATCCGAAACGCAAAGGTAGAGGTCAGGTCCGCAGGACTACACAAGTGATTGTTCGCGACTGATCTGCCGAAGAGCAAAAAGTTCCCCGCGTGTCTGGCATGAAAATGTCAGGCACACCCCAAGCGAGAGGGGCCCGTGTTCACAAGACACGGGCCCTGATCCTTGTCTGGGCTGCTAATTCCTTGGATCTTTATTGTTCTGATCTGTCGCGAGATCGCTTGCGGCCGAGGATAGCTGCTTTTGCAGATTCTCGTCAGTAACGGTCGCTGGACGCGGCGTCTGGAAATAGACCGCCCGCATTGCCTTGTCTGGTGTGCATAGCCCGGAATAAGAACAGGCTGCTCGCCGGATGATCGGTGTTCCGCATAATATGACGGCAGCTGAAAGACTGTCTGCGGATCGTCCGGGTGTTGTCTGCGGTCCTTCGCGGCAGGCTGCGTCATAGTCAATCGCGACCGGTGGGTCGTAATAGACCAGAACGTAGGTGCCGGGAGTAGCCACGCCAGTTGTTTTCAGGCCATATGTCAGACCATCCCGGGCACCGCCCCGATTGAGGCCGGTCAGGGTTGCTCCGGCGATCGAATCGGGTGTCTCGGAGGTTGGTGTACCAAACACCTTCACCGGTATTGGACCATCGCTGGAGGCTGAACGAAGCACGCTTGCCGCGCCGTTTTCATCAACTGCCAACTGGGATGTTGCGACCTGGCAGCCGGTCAGGGTCAGCAGAACCGTCAGGAGTCCGGGGAATATTGTAGCTGGTCTGTGCATGATTTATCTCCTGATTGATCTGCCGTAGTTTTGAACAGAAACGGGCGAAAATACACCGCTATCGATCACGGCTGAAAATCTGCACTGTAATTACGGCAACTGTTTGGCGCGATGCACCTCTGATGGTGGCATATTTTCCGATCGGATTATGGTGTCTGGATTGCTTCCCCCAATGCCAATAGTCTCGGCTGAAACAATCAGAGGATGACATGCTTACAATTTGGGGTCGTTTGAATTCGATAAACGTGCAGAAAGTTTTGTGGTGCGCAGATGAAATAGGCATTGAATACGAGCGTATCGATGCCGGAATGGAACATGGGGTGGTTGATACCGAGGCCTACCTGGCAATGAATCCAGGCGGCAAGGTACCGACAATCAGGGATGGTGAAGACATCCTGTGGGAATCTGCAGCTATCGTTCGTTACCTCGCAGCGAAGTATGGGGACGACAGCATTTACCCTGCTTCACCAATGCAGCGCGGACATGCAGATCAGTGGGCTGACTGGAATGCCTGGTG
>TARA_R110002110_G_scaffold84670_6_pt1 | contig 10143 bp, 7 predicted proteins | sample TARA_R110002110 | Tara Oceans TARA_R110002110 (sample SAMEA4397330) | marine metagenome | biome: Polar Biome; feature: [SRF] surface water layer (ENVO:00010504); material: water (ENVO:00002006), including particulate matter (ENVO:01000060) such as... | depth 5 m
CGTGTTGAGCCCGGTCATGCGCCGGTAATGAATCGGATCGAAGCTCTTGGTTTTCCAGCCGGTCCGGAACAGGACCCAGCCGATTGCCGAAATCAGCGCGATTTTGAATTTTTCCCTGTGCCGGTTTCCGCGGGTCGCCGCGGCACGGGCTTCGAGGTCCAGTCCTTTCGGCGGCCAGCCGAAATCCGGACCCTGTTCGGGTATCGGATGGCCGCCGCGTCCACCCGTGTCGAAAAGTCCGATAATCTGGCCGACCACACGGTCGTAGGCACCGGCATCCGCGCCGTCGGCCGGGCCGACGATCAGCGACAGGATGCACCCGAGGGTGTTGTCGACCGGTTTCCACCGGCACGACAGGCCGGTCAGGTCCGGGCGGGCGCCGGGTGCGGCGACCTCCACCGCAAACCGGTCCCGTTTCATTTCGGCTTCCGCCCATTCCACGCCGTGACCGGAAAACATCGCAAAGGCCACCGCGGGCGAGGCGCCCAGACGTGCGACGCGTACGTCATGCCCGGCGGACCGGATATCCGACACCCGTACCATGGCAGCACGAAGTGCCAGGTCGAGTTCTTCCTCGACCCAGCGTGCGGTCCGCGCCAGTGCGTCGGCGGCTTTTTCGCGGTATTCGCCCGGTACAGCGAAGCTCACGCCGTCGCCACCGAACACGAAGGGAAAATCCTGATGGCCGAGAGCATTGATCACCGCTGAAATTGCGGCCGCGCCCGCCATGTTGACCGATTTGTACCCGCCGCGCTCTATCGCTTTCGTTGAACCGACGACATCGGTCAGCCCGATACACCAGTCCTCGGGCATACGCCGGTAGACGCTGTCATCGACCACCCGGGAAAAATCGTCGAATACGGGGATATCGGTATAAAATCGGGTCGCAGTATTGCTCATCAACGGGTCCCTTCGGGACGGCCTTTAGCATGCCCTACGACATACTCTGTCTGTCACGATACGCAAGGCCGGGCTTCGCGGATCATGGCCCCGCGGCGCTACAGCTTGCCCAGGGCGTGCAGGACGTCTTCGGGCGTGATCGGAACGGCGGTCACGTCGTTGCCGCCGACGGGCCTGATCGCATCGTTTACCGCGCTCAAAATCGTCTGCGGGACGCCCGCCATCCCGCTTTCGCCGGCGCCTTTTGCCCCCAGTGTTGTTTTGGATGTCGGGGTAATGACGTGCTCGACGACGATGTCGGGCATCTCGAATGACATCGGCACCAGGTAATCGGCCATCGTCGCATTCTGAAGTTGGCCGGCATCGTCATAAATGCAGTGTTCGTAGAGCGCATCGCCAAGACCGTGCACCACGGAACCGCGCTGCTGTTCGTCGACGAGCTGCGGGTTGATCACCCGTCCACAGTCTTCGACAAGCCAGTAATTCAGAACTTTGACAAAACCGGTATCCGTATCGACCTCAACATAGGCGGCGTGTGCGGCGTTGGTGAAGATGTAGTCGCGTACACGGAAACGCTCGGTGGCGACCAGCACCGGATGATAGTCGTCGGGCAGCTCGTAGGAGCGCAGAAATGCGATATTGCCAAGCTCGGCGAGGGTCATGCGTTCGCTGCCTGTATCGGAATCGATAACGGTGCCGTCGCGGATATCGAGCATCGAAGGGTCGGTCTGCAGCAGGACGCCGGCAAGTTCGAGTAGCTGGTTGCGCAGGGTCAGACCGGCTTTCCACGAAGCTTCGCCGCCGATCCCCGCACCCCGCGATCCGTACGTGCCGCCGCCATAGGGCATCACGTCCGTGTCGCCCGTAATCACGCGGATATCGTCGAACGGCATGCCGATCGCCGTCGCGACGACCTGGGCGACCATTGTCTCCGTGCCCTGGCCCTGTTCGGTCACGCCGATCTGGCATGTCACGCCACCGGCCGGCTCGAACCGGATGGTGCACCCGTCGACGGCCGAAATCGGCACCTTTGCCGGGCCGTAAATCAGCGCGCCCGGGTTCGTCCCCTTGATGAAGGACGCAAATCCTATCCCGCGATGGACGCCGCGCTGCCTTGCCGCCGCCTGATCGCGCATCAGCGCGTCGAGGTCGATGGTTTTTTCCAGCTTTGCCAGGCAGGCCTGATGCGACAGATCGTGCAACGGCACGCCGCCGGGCGAATTCGCCGGGTAACCGTCATCGGGGATGAAGTTACGCCGCCGGATTTCCAGCCGGTCGATGCCTGTTTTGGCGGCGGCTTTTTCCAGCAGGCTGTCGCAGGCCACAATACCCATGGGATGGCCGACGGCACGATACTGTGAAACCGGCGTCTTGTTCTGGAATACGACGGTGGTCTTGCCGCGGAACGCGCCGACACGATAGGGCCCACCCGCGATGTTGAGAACCTGGTTACCCTCGACGATGCTGGTACGCGGATAGGCTGAAAACGGCCCGCCGCCGACCAGATCGTCGATTTCGAAGGCGAGGATGCGCCCGTCCGTATCGAGCCCCATTCTGGCCTGCACCCGGTGGTGCCGTGCGTGGATGTCCGACACAAAGGATTCGATCCGGTCGGCGCGCCAGCGGATCGGCCGGCCGAGCATGATCGACAGCACGGCGGTCGCAAATTCGTCGCCGTAGAGATGGCTTTTGATACCGTATGAGCCGCCGCAATCCTGGGTAAGGACCCGAATGTCGCGTTCCGGAATATCCAGATGCTTCGAATAGAGCGTCTGGATCATGTGCGGCGCCTGACCGCCGTAATAGATGCTCAGTTTTTTCTCGGACGGATCGTAAGACGAAATAACGGCCCGCGGTTCCAGCGTCACGCCGGTGTGACGCCCGAAATCGTATGTCTGTTCGACGATATGCGCGGCGGCGGCAAAACCCGCTTCCGCATCGCCGGTTTCGACCACGCGTTCGTACATCTTGTTGTCGCCAATCTCTGCATGAATGACCGGCGTGTCGGCATGCAGCGCCGTTTCCATAACCGTGACGGCGGGAAGCTCGCGCCAGTCGACGGCAATCTGCTCGGCCGCGTCTTCCGCGATGGCGCGGGTTTCGGCAATCACCGCGCAGACGGGCTCGCCCTGCCAGCGGGCGCGGTCGACCGCGAGGGCATATTGCGGCACGGTTTTAAGTGCTGGCTGGTTTTCCATCACGGCGAGCCACGGCGTCATGCGCGCGGCAATCTCCGCGCCCGTCACCACCGCAATGACGCCCGGAACCTTGGCGGCGGCTGAGACATCGATACCGGCGATCTCTGCATGCGCGTAGGGACTGCGGACATAGGCCACGTCGGCCAGCCTCGGGAGCGCTATATCGTCGACATAGGTGCCGCGGCCCTCGACCGCCCGCCGGGCCATCAGCCGGGCGGGGGATTTCCCGATCTCCGTCCCCGCGGTTGCCGGGTCAGGTGTGTTGCCGTCCATCGTCTAGCTGTCCATGTACCCCAACAGGGTTCCCTATTTTTCGCTGACGCGCAAGGAGTCAGATTGCATCGGTCGCGATCTGAACCCCTGGGAAAAGGGGCCTCAATCGCCGGTAAACGGCTTTCCGGCCGAACGCCCCACCGGTTCAGGCCTGCACAGGGTTCCGTTGGCTTGCGGCATACCAGAAGGTGACGGCCGCGGCGATGAGCAGAAGGGGGATCGCGCCGATATTAACCCAGTCCCAGCCGAAGAAATGGATGAACGCGCCGGACGACAGCGATCCGATCGCGACCACTGTGTAGATGATCTGGTTCATCATGCCCTGCGTCTTGCCGCGTTCCGCCGGGGTGTAGGCCGTCGTCATCAGACTCGTGGCGGCGGTAAACGTGAAATTCCAGCCGATACCGAGCAGGAACATCGCAAGCCAGAAATTCATTACCTCTATGCCGGCCAGTGCGATGGCGATGCAGGCTCCTTCGAGGACAAGGCCGATGGTGATGATCCGGATTTCGCCGAATTTCCGGATCAGGTTGCCGGTGAAAAAGCCCGGCGCAAACATGGCGACCGTGTGCCAGCCGATGACGCTGGTCATCGATCCGAAGCTGTGACCGCAGATATGGATCATCGCGATGGGTGTTGCCGTCATCAGGAAGTTCATCACCGTCTGGGCCACCGTGGCCGAGACCGCGGCTGCGATGAAGACGGGCTGTTTCATGATTTCCAGAAGCGGCCGCTGCGGGCCGGCCATCTGTTTCTTGGTCAGGTTCGGGATGCTTAGAAATATCAACGCCAGGGCCGCCAGGAGGGCCGTGGCAACCATGAACAGAAAGCCGCCCGTAAACCGGTGATCCTTGATCAGGAATTCGCCCCAGTCCGCCAGCTGCGGACCGGCGAGGCCGGCAAACACCCCGCCTGCCAGTACGAGCGAGATCGCGCGCGGCCTGAAAGCCTCGGAGGCGACGTCCGCGACGGCGAAGCGGTATAGCTGGGCGAACCCGGCGAAAAAACCGAATAACAGACCGCCCAGGGAAAGCAGCCAGAAACTCTCGAGGAAAATCGCGGCCGTACATGCCGCGCCGCTGGCGCCGGCTAGGATGGTGCCGCACAGGAACCCGGCTCTGCGTCCCACCCGGCGGGAGAACAACGATGCCGGCATGGCGGCCAGGGCGGTGCCGACGACCACCAGGGCGGTCGGCAGGGTCGCCAGCGCCAGGTGCGGCGCGATCCCAAGTGCGACAGCCGGCGACGTGACCATGAAAAGGCCGCGGCCGGTGCCGAACAGCATCTGGCAGGTGCCGAGCACAAGAACGTTCCGATGGTCGCGCTGCATAGGCCGGGAAACTCCATAAAAAAGCGCCCCGGCCGCGAACGGCCGGGGCAGAGAAGACTAATCCGTCGGAAACGGTTTAGGAAGACTTGCCGAAAATGATCGCCCGGGCGCGTTTCACCGTGTCTTCGGAGACCTTCAGCGAATCGTTGACGATCTTCTGGAGCTGGGCGCCGGTTGCCGCCTGAACGCGGAGTTTGCGTTTCTCGGCATTCACGATGAAGTTCGGGTCGGCGACTGTCTTGTTAAAGGCGGCGCGCAGGAATTCGACGCGGTCTTTAGGTGTCCCTTTCGGCACGACCAGGCCACGTCCCAGCGGCCCCATGGTCGCCATGAAGTTCACGATCTTCTTGTCTTCGCCCGAGACGAGGTCCGCGAGCATCGGCACATTGGGCAAATCCTGCTCTTTCTGAACGCCAATCTGGACGACCGGTTTGGCAAAACCGTCCGTGAACCATTTTTCCTTGGCCGACTTCCAGGACAGCCATGTGAGTGCGACGCCCTGGACTTCGTTCTGTTCCATCGCGAGCTGGGTCTTGCGCGAGCCCTTGTAGCCGCTGACGATCTTGAACTTCGCGTCGAGCACGCCGTTGACCAGGCTGGGCATCAGGAAAGTCTGCGATCCCTTGCCGGTTGAACCCATGATGATCTGCTTGGATTTCAGGTCCGATACCTTTTCGATGCCGGCATCGGCACGCAGAACAATGATCGAGTTGCTCTGGATCGCGGTACCGAGCCACTGGAAATCGTTCGACTTGTATTTGACCGCCTTGGGCCGGAGCAGCTCGGAAATGACAATCGTATCCGGCGGCATGAACAGGGTCAGGCCGTCAGGCTTGGCGACATTGTACATGAAATTTGCCGATTTGATGCCGCCCGCGCCCGGCATGGACTGCGTGATGACCTTTTCCGCGCCGGTATATGGCGCCAGATACTGGGCAAGAATCTGGGAATATTTGCCGTAGGTGCCGCCGACGCCGAAGCCGAAAACGATTTTCAGGGTTTTTCCCTTGTAGAATTCCGCCGCGGTTTCCGCAGTTGCGGCGGTCGCGCCGCCAAAGACGAGAACCCCGGCAAGCGCTGCGGCAGTAAGACGTTTGGAATACATGGTGCCTCCGATATCAATCTGGTTATTGGAACGATTTTTGTCGTATGCGGATTGAAACAGATTCCGGACAAAGTCTCAATTCCTTCGATATCGAAGGAATAATGCCTGTCTGCAGCGGTTTCGCTCCGGTTTCCGGGGCAGTATGGTCGCGTGTGACTTCCGCGGGAATATTGAGATGAATACAACCGTACCCGGTTTCGCCGGTATGCGATTGAAGCACTGATGGCCGTGTTCGGCGCTATCGAGACACGCTGGCTCGGATTGCCGCCCAACGTTCGCGGAATCCTGTGGCTGGTCATGGGTAGTCTGGCGTTTTCGATCAACGATTTGTTCGTCAAATCGCTGGGGACGTCAATGTCGCCATTCCAGATGGCGTTTTTCAGATACGGGATCGGCTTTCTGATCATGGCGCCGGTATTTCTGCGGATGGGCACCGCCGGGCTCAAGACATCCCGGCCCGGCATTCATGGGGCGCGACTGATCCTTGCCTGTATCGCGCAGGTCGGGGTTTACACGTCCGTCGTCTATCTGCCGCTGGCCGACGCGACGGCGCTGGCGTTTTCACGGATCCTGTTTACGACCATCGTGGCGGTGATCGTGCTGCGCGAGGTCGTGAGCGGCGGGCGTTGGACCGCCACGTTTGCCGGATTTGTCGGCGTGGTCATTATGGTGCGCCCCGGCGGCGACGTAGATCCGGTCGCGTTGATCGCCATCGGCGCCGCCTGCACATTTGCGGTCGCCAATGTGATGATCCGCATGATGTCGACGACCGAGCCGCCGAACCGGATACTGTTTTACTATCAGGCTGGCGGCGTTGCCGTGTTTCTGCCGCCGACCATCTTGCTCTGGCAGACGCCGCCGGACCTGGTGTCCTGGCTGATGGCGTTGGCCATCGGCATACTGACCGCGGTCGGGATGATCGGATTCATCCGGGGCTTCGCGGTCGGCGAAGCGAGCGTTATCGGGCCGACGGAGTATATTCGCCTGATCTTCGCCGCGGCCTTCGGCCTGTTGATATTCGGCGAAGTCCCGGATGGCTGGACGATTGTCGGCGCACTGATCATTGTTGCCTGCACCAGTTTTATTGCCCGAATGGAAGCCCGCAAACGGTCCGGCGGTTAACCTCAGCGGTGCGCTAGCCATTCCACGCTCCGGTCAGCGGCCTGGCGGGCGGCCTGCGCGGTCTCGAAGGTGCCGGCACTCGCGCGGCCCGTGGCCTGCCAGCCGGAAGGATCCTCTGGCTCGCGCCGCCACTCGTCCCATTCATAGACACCCTCGGCATTGCGGAAAATGTCGACGCACAGGCGCCCGTCCGCCGTTTCCGGCGATGCGACGACGAGGCGTCCCGCGCGGTTCACGCGCCAAACTGCCGATCGAGAAATGCGATGCTGCGCTCATAGGCCGACTGCGCCGCGGCGGCATTGTAGCTGGCCTGTTCCGGATTGAAGAATGCATGTCCGGCACCGGGGTAGATATGAAACTCGACTTCCGGGTAATTCGCTTCGATATGCCGGACTGTCTCTATCGACAGGATGTGGTCGCGGTCGCCGTAATGCATCATGGCCGGGCAACGGGCATGGCGGTCCAGGTAATCCGGGATGTCGGTTCCGTAGAAGATCACGGCTGCATCGAAGTCGAGCGCGGATGCCGAAACCCAGGCCCACGTGCCGCCTGTGCAGAAGCCGGCAATGGCTACTTTTCCGGCACTCGGGCGCAGCGCGTCGGCGCAGGCGGCGACATCCAGCAAAACCGTTTCTTCCGCCAGGTTTTCCCGAAACGCCATGCCACCCTGCAAACCGTCCTGATCGTAGTCGAAGACGGTGTTGGGTTCGGTCCTGTCATACAGGGCGGGGGCCATTGCGGCATACCCATCGCCGGCGAACCGGTCGCAGACGTCGCCGAGATGGGTCGTTAGACCGTAAATTGCCTGGAGGAAGACGATACCCCCTCTTACCTCGCCTGCGGGATCGCTGCGCCATGCGTCGAAACCGTGTCCGTCCGATGCCGTTACCGTTACGCGTTCGGCCATAAAAAAAACTCCCCGGGTTATCGGGGAGAGGATAGTCCATTTGGAGGGGCGTTGTGGAGGGGGGGCTCTTGTCGAACCTCGCGCCGGCCCGCCTGCCGGAAAGGGTTTGTGAATTTCCTATCGAAGAGGTGTGACGTTGTTATCGATTAACCGTCGGAAATGCTGAACGAAGGGCTCGATCGCGATGGGCTTCTGAAAACAGACGAGATCGCCTTCGGTGTTTTCCATCCTCGGGGAGTAGCGCACCGATGCCTGGCTCAACAGGATCACCGGAATATTCCCCGTCGTGCCCGAGCTGCGCAGTTGTTCGATCAGTGACAGCCCCCATTCGGCTTCGAGATCCTGATTGAAGACGATAACCTCGACGGTCTGAGTCTCGAGCAGGTTCTGAACCGCTTCGGCGGTTGAGCCGATAAGCGGCGCGTAGCCGAGGTCCTCGACCAGTCTCTGAAGGACGGACAGGCTGAACCTGTCATTGTCGATCAGTAGTACCTGTTTTCGGTGCTCGTTTCCGGGTTCCATGTCTCGCTGCCTCTAGAACGGGCCATCGGATGGCCTTGTATTCGGTATGAGACAGGTAAAGCAAAAACTGTGCCAAGTTATCGGCTGGCCACCCGGAAGATGTCTGGGCATGTTTTAACCAATTGAAAAATAGCGATAAAAAAAACCATGAGAAGCAGCGACAGGCGTTCCGAAACACAGGTGCCGCGCTGGTTGTGGCCGATATCCCGCGCCGGTTGCAAAATGCATATTGCATCAAGACACAGTTTGTTACGGAAACGGGAAAGCGCTCGCCGGGCAACCCGACAGCGGTTTTACCGGAAAGGGCCGCGCGTCGTCAGGCCTCGTCCCAGACCGCTTTTTTTCGGTAGATCGTCGGGGCGGAAATACCCAGGAGTGCCGCTGCTTTCCGGATATTGCCATCGCATTGCTCGATCGCGGATTCGATAACCTCGCGCTCGATATCGGCCATCGGACGGATTTTCCCCGCAAGATGCGCCATATCCTGATTGCCGGCCGGCGGTGGCCCGGTCTGTGAACCGGCATCGGCAGCAGGCGTTTCTGCCGCATCGACCGTAGCGGCGGTTTTAGGCGCCGACGGGCGCATCGTCTCCGGCGCCGGGGAATCCATGTTCAGGGGCGGTGGCAGCATATCCGGATCGACAAGCTCGCCGTCATTCAGCACGACAATCTGGCGCATGACGTTCTGCATCTCGCGCACATTGCCCGGCCAGTCGAAAGCAAGAACGATCTCTTCGGCGGCATCGGTGAAACCGGTAAATGCCTTGCCTTCTTCCTGGGCGTAGCGGGTCAGGAAATGGCGCGCGATTTCAAGCATGTCGTCGCCGCGCTCGCGCAGGGGCGGCAGGTCGATCGGTATGACATGCAGGCGATAATACAGGTCTTCGCGAAAGTTTCCGTTCTGTACTTCGGCGAACGGGTCGCGGTTCGTTGCACAGACAAAACGGACATCCACCTGCTCGAGCGCCGAGCCGCCGACTTTCTGGAATGTTTCGGTCTGGATGAAGCGCAACAGCTTGGCCTGCAGATTGATATCCATCTCGCAGATCTCGTCGAGAAACAGCGTGCCGCCATCTGCCTGGGCGGCAGCGCCTTCGCGGTCGCTGACCGCGCTTGTGAAGGCGCCTTTTACGTGCCCGAATATCTCGCTCTCCATGAGGTCCTTCGGGATCGCCGCACAGTTAAGAGCGACGAAAGGCTTATTGCGGCGCTTGCTTTGACGGTGAATGGCCTCAGCGGTTATTTCCTTGCCGGTGCCGCTCTCTCCCTTGATGAATATCGACGCCTTGCTGTCTGCAGCGTTCTCGATAATCCGGTAGACAGCCTGCATCGGCGGCGCCGTGCCGATGATCTGGTGGAACCCGTCACGGTCGATCTCTTCGCGGTAGGATTCGACGAGGTCTTCAAGCTTTTGCCGCTCCACCGCGTTGCCGAGGGTGACGATAATCCGCTCGGCCGCGAACGGTTTGACGACAAAGTCGAACGCACCGGCTTTCATTGCATCGACAGCGACATTGATCGACCCATGGGCGGTGATCATGATCACCGGGCAGGGGATTTCCTGTTCGCGTACATAGGCGAGCACGTCCATCCCCGAAATATCCGGCAACTGCAGATCGAGCAGGATCGCCCGCGGCACGTGCCGTTTCAGATGGTCGATCGCATCCCGGCCATTCACGACATGGGTGATGTCATAGGGCTCGTTGCGAAGATACTGGATATAGGTTTTGGCCAGCACCGACGTGTCCTCGACCAGCAGGATCGGCGATTTCGTTCCGGCGCCGCG
>TARA_R110002110_G_scaffold6579_2_pt1 | contig 10142 bp, 10 predicted proteins | sample TARA_R110002110 | Tara Oceans TARA_R110002110 (sample SAMEA4397330) | marine metagenome | biome: Polar Biome; feature: [SRF] surface water layer (ENVO:00010504); material: water (ENVO:00002006), including particulate matter (ENVO:01000060) such as... | depth 5 m
CTGCCGCAGCTTTTGGCAGAGGCGGCAGCGTTCGTGGCTGAGAATGTGGACATTGAGGCGATCCGCGCGGCCGCCGCAAGCACGATAACCGCAGCACCGCCCCCTGCAAAAATCCCGCCCCCCGGTGGGCGTATTGCGCTGGCACAAGATAATGCTTTTGCGTTCGTTTATCCGCATCTTTTGGCCGGCTGGCGGGCTGCGGGCGCTGAGATTTTACCCTTCTCGCCGTTGGCGGATGAGGCACCGGATGTCAGCGCGGATGTGTGTTGGTTGCCGGGCGGCTATCCTGAATTACATGCTGGAAAACTGGCGGCTGCGGCACGTTTCCGGGCCGGATTACACGCCTTTGCCCAGACCAAACCTGTGCATGGCGAATGCGGTGGCTATATGGCGATGGGCGCTGGCATCATCGACAAAGAAGGCGTGCGTCATGCGATGGCAGGGCTCTTGGGCTTGGAAACATCCTTTGCCAAACGCAAGATGCACCTTGGATACCGCAAAGCGGACCTGAATGCCGCGATCCCCGGCCATGATGCCCGGGCGCGGTTGCGAGGGCATGAATTTCATTATGCGACGATTCTGACCGAACCTGATGCACCCTTGGCTCATATCACCGACAGCAATGATCTGGACGTGCCGGAAACGGGGTCGGTGCGAAAATTTGAGGGCGGTGGGCGCGCAACGGGTACGTTTTTCCATATGATTGCGGAAGCACCATGAGCGGTTTTGTTTCCTTTGTTTCGTCCGGTCCGGGCGACCCTGAGTTACTGACGGTTAAGGCTGTGGATCGGTTGCAACAGGCCGAAGTGGTGTTGTTTGACGACCTCAGTTCCGGACCCATCCTCGAACATGCCAAACCGGAAGCCGACCTGATTGGTGTGGGCAAACGGGCTGGGCGCGCCTCGCCCAAGCAAGATCACGTGAGCCGGGTTTTGGTGGAATATGCCCAAGCAGGTTTGCGGGTCGTGCGCCTGAAATCCGGTGACTGCGGCATGTTTGGACGTTTGGAAGAAGAGATCATCGCGCTGCAAGCGGCAGGTATCCCGTTTGAAATTATTCCCGGTGTGACCTCTGCCTCTGCAGCAGCGGCAACAGCTGGTATTCCGTTGACCCGTCGCCTGACCGCGCGCCGGGTGCAATTTATCACTGGTGCGGATGTCACGGGTGATTTGCCGAGAGATGTGAACATGGCAGCACTTGCCGATCCGATGGCCACCACAGTTGTCTATATGGGCAAGCGCACGTTTGCGGGATTAGCCGCACGTCTGCTTGAGCATGGATTGCCGGGCGACACACCTGCGATGCTGGCCGAAGCGGTATCGACCCCCGCCGAAAAGGTGCGGCGGTTTACGATCTCGACTCTTGCCGCGCATCTGGAAACCGCGACCAGCACCACACCTGCGCTGATCTTTTACGGCCCCTTGGCGGAGCTAGAGGGGTGAAGGTGTTTGTCTGTACCAGTTGCACTGCCGATGGTGGTTTCGTTGATGTGATGCGCGACGGTCTGCCAGAGACGGAGGTGGTTGGCGTTGACTGTATGTCTGGCTGTACACATGCGCAAACGGTGGCATTTCGCAGTCCCGGTAAAGTGGCGTATTTGTTTGGTGACCTCACCGCGGCTGATCTGAATGATCTGCGCACCTTTGCGCGGCTCTATCAGGCGTCGGAGGATGGGATGTTTTCGGACGCACGGGTGTTGGGCAATCTGCGCACCAAAGCCATCGCGCGGATACCGGGGTGAATGCCATGCATCTGACATTGATTGGCATCGGGACGGGCAATATTGAGCATCTGACCCTTCAGGCGATCCGCGCGATCAATGCACAGGATTTGATCCTGATCCCGCGCAAGGGCGAGGGAAAGGCAGATTTGGCCGAACTGCGCCGCGCGATCTGTGACGAGGTTTTGACCAACAAGGCCACGCTGATTGCCGAATTTGACCTGCCCATCCGCAACGAGGCCACAAGTGATTACCGTCAACGGGTGGATGATTGGCATGACGCCATTGCATTGGCTTGGCGAAACGCGGTGGCGGCACATCCAGATGCCGCGAAAGTCGCGCTGTTGGTGTGGGGTGATCCATCGCTTTATGACAGTACCTTGCGGATTGCAGCACGGCTAGACCCCACACCGACCCTAAACGTGATCCCCGGCATAACGTCACTTCAGGCGCTGACGGCAGCGCATGCGATTCCCGTCAACGACATTGGCGCACCATTTATTGTCACTACGGGTCGCCAATTGCGGGATGAGGGATGGCCAGCGGGTGTAGATACTGCGGTTGTGATGTTGGATGGCACCTGTGCGTTTCAGACCCTGCCACCCAAAGGCCTGCACATCTGGTGGGGTGGCTATGTCGGTATGAAAGAGCAGATCATATGCGAGGGGCCACTTGCCGAGGTCAGTGATCAGATCATCCAGATGCGGGCCGAGGCGCGGGCGCAGCATGGCTGGATGATGGATATCTATATCCTGCGCAAAATACCCTGAGAGGTGGAGTGGCGGGCGCGTCCACTTCACGTATCTGGGTCCACCTTGCCGCGCATGGCTTTGACTTCGCCCCTGACCTTCTTGGCCTTGAGCCGTCTTTTCTTGGAACCCAATGTGGGCCGGGTTGCGATGCGACGCTTGGGCGGGGTCAATGCCTTTTTGATCAATTCCGCTAAACGGTCCCGGGCAATATCACGGTTTCGGGCTTGGGATCTCGTTTCATCACACTGAATAACGAGCGCACCTTCAAGGGTCCAGCGGCGCCCCGCTAACCGACGCAGCCGGGTTTTGACTGGACCGGTCAATGACGGTGATGTTGCCGCTTCGAACCGCAGCTCAACGGCAGAGGATACCTTGTTCACATTCTGCCCACCCGGCCCCGAGGCGCGCATGAAACTTTCGGTCAATTCCCAGTCTTGCAGGGCAACAGTATCAGTGATGCGTAACATGACCCCAACATCGCATGTGCGTTTGCCAAGGTGAAGAGGCGGAAACGAAATGGGCCGCCCCGGTAAAGGTGCGGCCCAATCGAATGGTTTAAGGAGGTGGGATCGGTTAGACCGATGGGTCCACTTCGGTGGTTTGGTCTGCCAAGGGCTGCCCTAGCAGATACCCTCCCAAGCTGTTCCGACACCTCGCTCCAGTACCTTTCTTGACACTAGATCACCTCCTTTACATTTGTTGAACTCAACTGAATCGTCGCACAAGTATTTCAAAACGCAAAGCACTTTTTTCAGGCTGTGATTTGAGTGTGCATCTTTGCCGCATGCGGTGTTATTTTTTGACCGTTCGCATTTTCAGACCGTGCGCATCAGTTTGGTGGTGATCATGCGGAACGGAACAAGCGCCACCAATGCGATGCTAAGCTTTACGGCCCAATCTGCCAGGGCAAGCGACACCCAAAGCGGAGCGACCGGACCAGAGCCAAGCAATGGCAGGGATTCAGCCGCCCAAGATACATCCGTGGCCGGATGGACAAAAGACAACGCGCCGGAAAATGCGATGGCAAAGAACAAGGCTGTGTCAAGCGTGCTGCCGATTAGGGTGCTCACCAATGGCGCACGCCACCATGCCCCACCACGCAAAGCAGCAAAGATCGAAACATCCAGAAGCTGCGCGACGAGGAACGCCACGCCGGAGCCAATTGCGATACGCAGGGTGACCAGCGGGCCAAACTCGCCGATGATCTGGGTGCCGATCAGTGAACAGATCAAGCCAACGACAAAACCGACAAGGACAACGCGGCGCGCGGCCGATGCGCCATAGACGCGGTTCATCACGTCCGTGACGAGAAACGCAAAGGGATAGGTAAATGCCCCCCATGTCAGCCATTGACCATAAAGAAATTGAACAAGAATGTTTGAGGCCACGACGATGGTGGCCATGGCAAGAATGCCGGGAAGGTATGTGCGTGTCATAATATGTAAACCGTTTTTTGCAAGGGTGCGGCGACTTGGCCTGCGAGGATCGCAGACAGGGGCGCTCTACGGTCTCTGTGCGGCAGGTGCAAGTTATTCCGTCAGGATAAACTCGACGATTTGGGTCCGTTGGATTGCCATAAAGTTATCATCGGATATCAGCGTGAGATAAGTTTGCCCCGCCTTGTTCCGCCAGATGCTTAGCGCTTCCAGGTTGTCAAACCGACCGGGGCCGGTGGTTATCAGGGTCTCTTCGCCCAAATCAGGGGCTGTCAAATTGAACCTGCGAATGCGGCTGCGAAAACCCAAGGGCGTTATTGCACGCTCAAGCAGATAGAACAGTCCATCATCGCCGAAATCGGCACCAACAGGCAGAAATGGACCGCTTCGTGGGATGTGGTGGGCGATCTTCCATTCGTTGTTTGTGAGCGTAAAAATCGGGAATGGCGTGTCGGCGTTGCCGGTCAGTTCGGGCAGGGTGAAGAGCGTACCATTGGCGTCAACGGCGAGCGCCTCAAGGCCCGCGTTGGGTTGCAGGCTCGCAAAATCTGGGTTGGGTATACCACCAAGTGTGCGCGCCGATTTCAGGTCGATTTGCACCACGCGGTGACGATGTTCAAATGACACAAATGCACGGCCTTGCGCGTCAATGGCCAGCCCTTCGGCGTCTGTTCGTTTGTTTCTTAGAAGTGCCCCATTGGCGTGCGTCAATGGGGCATGACTGCGCAGTTGCATCGCCGAGAGTTTGCTATTCTCGCGGATCATCGTCGCGGTCACAAGGCTTCCCTTGTCGGTGACCAGCGTAATTGCCTGACCATTTGCGCTCACCTCGGCACCGGAAAATCCGCCAAACCATGGCTCTGATTGTGACCAAATGACATTCGATGTCAGCCGCAATGATGGTTCTGCCTGCGCCATTTGCGCAGCACAGATCAATGCGGAAAGGAATACCAGCTTGATACGGGTCAGTTTTCGAGCACGGATTTGCATTGAGCGGGCAAGTCAGCCAGCAGCAATTCACGCCGGGGTTTGGGTTTGGGCGCATTGGGATCGATAGGCTTGGCTTTCGGCGGGTTCAGAATATTGCGCTGCCATTCGCGTGCATCAGCGCAGCCATCACCGGCGGGCGGGGGCGTTTGATTGGTACAATCGCGCGCGCCTTTGGGGCAGGCAAGGCGCACATGGAAATGATAATGGTGGCCATACCAAGGACGAATTTTGCGCAAATAGGCGCGGTCGCTTTTTTCGTCATTGCACATCTGCACCTTGGCACCGGGAAACACAAAAATACGCTCAACGCGAGGGTCTTCGGCGGCGGCTTTGATGATCTCGTGATGGGCGCGGGTCCAGCTGCTGTTGACATAGGCACCGTTGGCGCGGCGCATTGAAATCGACGAAATGCTTTCGCGTTGTGCACGTGACAGGCCCAGTGATTTGGGTGGCAGCATCCATATGTCGGCATCAAGGCCAATCTGGTGACTGCGGTGTCCGGTCAGCATCGGACCACCGCGTGCTTGGCTCATGTCACCAATATAAAGGCCCGACCAACCGGGCTGCTGTGCGGCCTTGGCGCTTAGTTTCTTGACCATGTCGACGGTTTCAGGATGGGCCCAGTTGCGGTTCCGCGACAGGCGCATCGCCTGCCATGTGGGCCCCGTTTCGGGGAGTTGTTGAGCCCCGGCAATGCACCCTTTGGCATAGCTGCCGTAGGCGGCAGGTGATTGCGAAGAAGCAAAGCTCTTGGCTCCAAAAAGGTTTTTGGCCTGCACATTGCTGAGTGCACCACCAGATGATCCGATTGTGGGTAGGATAACGGATTTACCGCTGATGTCAGTGCTGGATTTATCACCGCCACAAGAGCCCAAGGTCAGGGCGAGCGCGGCACAAGCCAAAAAGCGTGTCAGGATCATTTTGAAAAATCTCCGTTCGGTTTGACCCATACTAACAGAACCAACCCTATGATGAACAGGCCCACAACCGGGGTAATGCCAAGTCGCTGGCTGCCTGTGATGTCACTGGCGACAGCAATCAGGGCAGGCGCAAGGAATGATGTAGCCTTGCCTGAGAGGGCATAGAGGCCAAAGGATTCGGTCATGCGGTCAGGGTTGCCTTGGCGTGTCATCATGTTGCGCGATGAAGCCTGCAATGCACCACCCGCAGCACCAATCAACGCACCAGCGACATAGAACATGATGTCGGGCAATGCGGAGCCGCCCGCGACAGTCATGCCCAACACAGACGTTGGTGTAAGCGAGATGATCAGGCAGGCCGTGAAAATCAGGATGATGCAGCAAAAGACAATGACCGGCATCGGGCCAATACGGCGGTCAACGCGGCCACCGATCACGCAGAAAATCGCGCCTGAAATAGCGGCAAGGATGCCAAAGATGCCAATCTCCTGGATTGACCATTCCAAAACGCCAGACGCATAAAGACCACCAAATGTGTACATGCCGTTCAGCGCGTCACGGTAAAACATCGAGGATCCGAGATAAGCCATAAGCGATGGGTGGCGCGGCAGGTTTCGCAGGGTGCGCCCTAGATCGCCAAGTCCTTTGCCAAGCCGATAGCGAGCGGCCGCAGGTTTGGGCGTATCGCGGATATAGAGGAAGAACGGGATCATAAAGAGTGCGTACCAGATCGCAGTCAGAGGGCCGACCGCACGGGTGTCCGCCTTGGTTGCAGGGTCCAGACCAAAAAGTGGCGAAAGCCCAGCCATGGTTTTGCCGCTGGACCCGCTTTGGAACAATGCGATGATGATGATCAGCGCCAATACGCCACCCGCATAGCCAAAAGCCCAACCGTCCCCCGATATGCGCCCGCGTTCGTTTGGATCAGGGTGTAATTCAGGCAGGTAAGCGTTGGTAAAGATCGTAGCAAATTCCATCCCGATTAAGCCAATGCCAAAAAAGAAGAGCGCCCAAAGCACCGAGAAATCTTGCGGGGCGGTCCACCAAAGCGCGCCGGACCCGATGACGTAAAGCAATGAGAACAACCAGATCCACGGCAACCGTTTGCCTGAGGAATCTGCAACCGCGCCAAGGATCGGGGCCAGTATGGCAATCGTAATGCCCGCCACCGCCAGGCCGTAGCCCCAATAGGCCTGTGCCTGGGCTTTGGCGGCTGAGATATCCATGCCGCCCTCGACCAGAGCGGCGGTTGCTGTCTGGGCGAAGTAGGGGCCAAAAATGAAGGTCAACATCAGCGTGTTGTAAGGCTGGCTCGCCCAATCAAAAAAATACCAGCCCCAGATGCGCTTGCGCGCTGTGATCGTTGCCATATTAACCCTGTCCCCTTGTTGCGCAAAGGTAGAGCAGGGCGGTACGATTTACGCAAGTTAAGGTTTCGCGCTCAGGCGTCTTGCATGGGAGGCCAAGGACGGTGTGTCTCAGCGGCGCACCATTTCACAACCCAATCGGGCATGTCAGGCGAGGTGGTGGGGTGACCCATCGCGGTCAACACGCGTTTAGGTGTGATGATGCCATTCTTATCCGTGACAGCGGAGCGATACAGTACGTGGCTCGCGCATTCGCCGTTTCGTTTCCACATGGATTGTTCAAGATAGATAAACTTGTCATCCCAACACAATGCCCGGCTGCGCATTTCGAACCGCTCGAACCCGCGAATACGGCGGCGGAAACGGGTTGACGTGCCTGCCATGGTCAGCCCCCACCCTTCACGCCTTAACATGCCGATCATCCCGGCGCGCTGGGCCATGGCAGTGCGGCCCAGATCGTAAAGTGACAGCGCACGGCCGTTGTTCAGCTCAAGCCAGATGTCCAGATCATGCGGCCAGCAGATGTGATGGCTGATGTGGGTTTCGGTCAGCGTTTGGAACGGCGTTTGACGACTGGCGAGCCAGACATCTTTGAACATGCGGACGAATGGGAACATAGTGGCGTCTCCTTTGTCCTTTGCAGGTACATTTGAAGGGGGCCGCGTCAACCATGGACCTTGCGGCACTCTTGCGGTTTTCCTCGTCGGCGCTTAACTGACAGTCAACACTTGAAAAGGGCTTGCCATGTCGTCGCTGTTTGAAATTCTGATGCTGCTCCTAAACATCGTCTGGTACATCGTTATTGCGCATGTGATTATGTCGTGGTTGATCAACTTTCAGGTTCTGAACCTGCGACAACCGTTGGTTGCGCAAATCTGGTACGGGCTTAACAGGATGTTAGAGCCTGTTTATGGCCGCGTAAGGTCCGTTATCCCGGCGATGGGGGGGCTGGACCTTGCCCCGCTGATCGTGCTGATCGCAGTAGCGATATTGCGGATCGTGCTCTACAATAACGCGGCGGCTTTCTACTAGGTTCAAGCTATTTTCGTGTATTTTGGGAACAATGGAGCGCAAGGTCTTGTTCACCAATTGTTAGTGTGGGACTCTGCCTGAAGAGCAGTCAATTTTATAGGTTCCCACATGACGGTTGCACAATCCGGCGCTGCCACGCTGATCCGTGATGTATTCGGCTTTGACGCTTTTCGACCTGGTCAGCAGGAAATCGTCGAGGCGGTGACGGCTGGCGAAAATGTGCTGGCGATCATGCCGACGGGTGGTGGTAAATCACTTTGTTTTCAATTGCCTGCGCTGATGCGCGACGGAGTCACAGTGGTGATTTCCCCACTGATTGCACTGATGCGTGATCAGGTGCGATCCTTACAAGAAGCAGGTGTGTCGGCGGGTGCCTTGACCTCTGGCAATACGCCTGAGGAAACGGATGCGGTGTGGGAGGCGCTTGAGGCGGGCACACTGAAACTACTTTATATGGCACCGGAACGGTTGGCTGCGGGATCGGCCATGGGAATGCTTAGGCGCGTAAATGTGCGTCTGATTGCTGTGGATGAAGCACATTGCGTCAGCCAGTGGGGGCATGATTTCCGGCCTGATTATCTGCGGATTGGCGAGTTGCGGCGCAGTTTGAACGTCCCACTGGCGGCGTTCACGGCGACCGCAGATGCGGAAACGCAAGCCGAGATTGTCCAAAAACTGTTTGACGGGGTGCCGCCCCGCGCCTTCTTACGCGGATTTGATCGGCCTAACATTCATCTGGCGTTTGCTGCCAAGAACAAACCGCGCGACCAGATATTGAATTTTGCCGGTGCGCGTAAAGGGCAATCGGGAATTGTCTATTGCGGGACACGCGCCAAGACCGAAGGGCTGGCCAAAGCGCTGCGCGATGATGGGCATTTGGCCTTGCATTATCATGGCGGCATGGAGGCTGAAGATCGACGCATTGCCGAACGGCGGTTTCAGCAAGAGGATGGGTTAATCGTTGTCGCCACCGTGGCCTTTGGCATGGGGATCGATAAACCCGATATCAGGTGGGTTGCCCATGCGGACCTGCCCAAGTCGATCGAGTCCTATTACCAGGAAATTGGCCGCGCCGGACGCGATGGTGCGCCCGCTGAAACGTTGACGCTGTTTGGGGCCGATGACATCCGGCTGCGCCGCAGTCAGATTGACGAAGGATTGGCCCCGCCCGAGCGGCGCAGCGCGGATCATGCGCGGCTGAATGCGCTGTTGGGTCTGGCAGAAGCGCTGGAGTGTCGCCGCAAGACGCTGCTGGGATATTTTGATGAAACTGGCATCACCTGTGGCCGGTGTGATCTATGTGACACGCCTGCGGATGTGTTCGATGGGACGACAGCGGTGCGCAAGGCATTGTCAGCGATATTGCGCACCGAGGAATGGTTTGGCGCGGGCCATCTGATTGACATCTTGCTTGGTGTCGAGACGGACAAGGTGACACAGCGCGGGCATACCAGCCTGCCGACTTTCGGTGTGGGCACCGAATATGATCGTCGGCAGTGGCAGGCTGTGTTTCGGCAGATGATGGGGCATGATCTGATCCGGCCTGACCCGGAACGGCACGGCGCGTTGCGCATGACCGACGCGGCGTTGCCGATTTTGCGGGACAAGGCCAAGATCAGCCTGCGACGCGATTCAATTAAGGCGGCATCTGCAACCCGACGGCCAGCGGTCAAAGAGATGGTGAGTGATGAGGATGCGCCCTTGCTGTCGGCGCTCAAGGCCAAGCGGCGAGGGTTGGCAGAAGCGGCCAAGGTACCCGCCTATATTATTTTCAATGATCGGACTTTGATCGAAATGGCCGAAACGCGGCCCCGGGATTTGGACGGCATGGCGCGGATCGGTGGGGTCGGGGCAAAAAAGCTAGAGAATTATGGCAAGGCCTTTCTTGAGGTGATCAACGGCGAGGTCCAGCAGATGCACCCGAC
>TARA_R110002110_G_scaffold13929_6_pt1 | contig 10137 bp, 14 predicted proteins | sample TARA_R110002110 | Tara Oceans TARA_R110002110 (sample SAMEA4397330) | marine metagenome | biome: Polar Biome; feature: [SRF] surface water layer (ENVO:00010504); material: water (ENVO:00002006), including particulate matter (ENVO:01000060) such as... | depth 5 m
ATCATGGGCTACACTAGCCATATTGGAAAGACCTACCGCAATAGATGTGGCTCATACTATTGAATCGCAGTCTCCTTATATTGAAGATAGGCAATTTATTAGAGACCGATTAGAGCAATCAAAATCAGTTGAAAAAAAATTGATAGAAGTAATAGAAAAAAACACAACTGCTATCAATGCTTTGAGTGTAGTGGTAGCTAAATTGGGGGCTAGTAGATAATGGCTATTCGAGTTATACAAGCTGATGTAGAGGCGATACTACTTAGAGAATTTACTACTGGTGATAATATCAATCCTTTCATTGCTGTAGCTAGTAGGTTGGTGGATTGGCTAGAAGTTGAAGATACTGATAGTGTTTTAAGTGCTGCTGAATTGATAGATATAGAACTCTATATCTCTGCTCATTTTTATGCTAAAGCTAATCAACGATTTTCTGATAAAAAAACAGAGGGTGCTTCTGCTACTTTTCAGGGGACAACAGCTATGTTCCTCCAGTATACAGATTATGGTCAAGTAGCTCTACTATTAGATACAACTGGCAATCTAGCCAAACGCCAAAAAGAAGCTGTATCAGGTAAGCAAGAGGCTCAAATACTTTATATCGGAGACCTAGCCTAATGGCTATCGTTGAAAGTATTGGAATAGATACTGATGTCACATTAACTCCTATCCTTAAAGTTAATGGGGTTATCCGTAAGGATAGATTCGGTAACACTAAATTCGGAACTCCTATAGTTATTAAGTGTAGATGGCTTCGAAAAGTTGAACTAAGTCTAAACGCTCTAGGAGAAACTATCTCCTCCGATGCTGTAGCAAAATTCGAGATTGTGGTAGAAATCGATTCCCTTATAAATTTAGTATCTACTCCTAGTGAAGTTTACCAGATTAAAAGTGTAGATTCCTACCCTGACATAAATGGAAAAGCTTTTAGATACTCTGCAAATTTGATGAGATATAGGGACTAGACTATGTTGAAACTAATTATACTACTAATACTTTTAACTCCTTCAATTGTTCTATCTCAAGTAGTTCATGTTTCGCAATCTACTAAGAGTATTGATACTAGAGGTGATAGGGTAACCATTACAGAAAAGGGTTCTGGCAGTATAATTTCTCACAATGAAAATTGTAGTTATATTCTCTCTTGTGCTCACGGATGGAATCCAACAAAACCAGTAGTGATAGCTGTATCAAAAACTAAAAGTGTATTCGCAAGTTTTGTAAAGGTATCTAAGAGAGATGATCTATCCCTCTTAAAAACAGAAACCAAAATTGATATTCCTGCCCTACTATTATCTGAAGCTACTTTGAACGAAGGTGATAGAGTTCAAATGGTAGGGATGACTTCAAAACTTAAGTATACAACTCTTAGAGCTAACACTAACTTTCTATCTGTTGAAAGCAAAGCGGGGGATAGTGGTGGAGCAGTTATCCTAGATGGAAAATTAGTAGGGGTAGTAGTAATGACTACAATTCCTACTACAGATAGAGAACCTTCTAGAGCAGTGATGGTAGCAAATAGAATATTCTTTCCCTTCCTTCGGTCTTGTCCTCCTCCTTATTGTATCAATGGTAAATGCTACCAAGCCAAACCATTTAGAGACCCTCGATTCTCCCCTCCCCTTCAACCTCAGTCTTTTACTCAGGAAGCTCCTCCCCCTCCCGAATATATAAGAGACATACCTGATGTTGATAAGGTAAAAAGAATTATTGACCTCGAAAGACAAATAGCTGCTATATCTAAAAAGCTACAAAATATCGAATCAGGGGTTGATGGTAATGATGGTAAAAATGGAACTGATGGCAATGATGGTATAAGCTCTAAACCTTTCACTATACAATTCTATTCAAAGAGTAAGAGAACAAATAAAGAGTTCAAACTTGGAGAAGTAGAAATTACTGAATCTGGAATATATAGAGTCAAATTACCAGATGTAATAGTAGAATGGATTGACCCCAAAAGTGGCAACAAAATTAGTTCTGCTTCGTTCCCTGCTGGTACTCCAGTGAGACTTATGCTAACAAAGGAAATTCTAAAAGCAGCTATAGAGAAATAGTCCTACTCTATAGTTGTTTCAAATCTAGGGACTAATACTAGGAGAAAACAGAAATGCCAGAAACTAACCCTAAACAAGTTGGCCCGCCTCCTTCATCTGGTTTTGGTTCACGTGAAGCTGCTGATGCTACTCGACAAGCTCAACAGAGTTTAGCTAACGATGCTCCTGTAGATGTTAACCTAAATGCTGTTGTAGCTCGATCACAAGCTCTAACCTTCGATGTGCTTGGTAAAGAGTTTGCAGCGGGCGCAGCACGTCGAAACGCATCCTTTGACCAGATGGCAACAGATAGCCCTTAAACCTCAACCTAGGCCCCTTAAATGGCATTACAGATACCCGATAGGCTGAACAGTTTGATTGAATCTCTTGAGAATGGGACAATCACCCAAAGTGAAGTTAATAGAGCTTCAAATTTGATCGCTCTAGATATGGCTTCATTAGATGTTCAGTTTGTCGGGAATGTCATTAAGACACAAGGAGAACTAGATGCCAGATTCGCTAACAGACGAAAGCCAATCACTTGATAGAGAAATGTTTCCTGCTTGGAAAGACAACCAAAAGTGGAGAGACGAGCTAGCTAGAAAAGCTTCTTATAAGTCTTTAGACATTGTTGAAGACGATATGAATATAGGAAATCAAACTCACAATTATTATGGTGATACAAAACCACAAAACCCTGTAGCCTCTTTAGTAGCAGAAGTAGTAAAGCCTAAAAAATCAGGGGCACTAATAAAAACGCTATTAGGTGGAGCATTAGTAGCATCGGGTATTGGAGCAGGATTAGGGGTACCCTTATTGCTTAAGGGCGGAACAGAGATAATTGAAACAACAATTAATAAAACACAAACTGAAACTATAAGCCCTGGATTTGGGCTATCAGACTAGGTGAAACTATGACTAAAACAAATGTTACACAAAGCTTCCTTAATAAAACATCGAAGCTTAGTTCTCCAGCCGCTAGAGCTTTCGAGATAACTCCAGATAGTTCTACTGACTTAGTAAATTTTACTAGGGCATTATATGTTGGTGAAGGCGGAGATATAGAAGTCATACTAGTTGGTGATGATATTGCAGTCACATTTACTAATGTTGTAGCAGGAAGTATACTCCCTCTAAGAGTTCGTAGGGTAAATGATATTGTTGGTTCTGGTTCTTCAGAAGCTTCAGGAATTGTAGGACTTTATTAGATGGCGAATATACCTAAGATCAAAGGAATTGATAAGCTCCTAGGTACTCTTAGAGCAAAGCAAAAAGTAGGAAAAAATAAGGTCAGTGTTATTGTAGGTTACTCAGCCGCTTATGCTGTATATGTCCATGAAAATAAAGAGATGAAATGGGCAGGACAACCAAGACTAGGAAAGAAAAAGGGCAGCTATTGGGACCCTCAAGGAGTAGGACAAAGTAAATTTCTAGAGCGACCTGCTAGAGAATTTAGAGGAGAGTTTATTAAGATCATAAGAAACACTATAAAAAAAGGCGGAACTCTACTACAGGGTCTATATGTGGCTGGTCTTTTCCTTCAGAGAAAATCGCAACAAATAGTACCGGTTGATTTAGGCAATCTTAAGGCTAGTGCTTTTACAGTTAGAGAATAATGAAACTCAAACATACTCCATCTGAGATAGTAGCACAATTACTAATTGACCTTGACCTATCTAGTGATCCTGAAGAAACTGGTACAGGAACAGTATCAGACTTCCCAATATTTATAGCTTTTTTCCCCGATACTCCCAACAATTCTCTATGTATATCTGACACTGATGGAGTACTATTAAGTAGAGATATGGTTGAAGGAGAGACTGTAGATCGTTATGGACTACAAATAAGGTCTAGAGTTAAAACTACAGAATACACTTCAGGGTATAACAAATTAGCAGAGATGCGACAAGTATTTAGTGAGGATGTATTAGATAATCAAGTAGAGCTAGAATCTACTCAATACATCATACACAATCTAAGAGTGACAGGCACTATTCTAGTATCTGGTAAAGAGTCTCCTCAATCAAAGAGAAATCTGTTCTCTCTTAATTTATTAGCAACTATCCACCAACTATAGATAGGTCTTAGTATGACTGCTCCTGGCTTTACAGTACGACAAACTCCACTCGGTAAAAAACTTACCGATCCATTCCCTACTACATTTGCTTTTGCAGATGATCCAGATATTTCGATATGGGAACAAAAAGTTACCCCCTTTGGATTTGATGTGGGTGACCCTATTGAATTAACGGATATGCACAATGTAGAATTTAGAACCAAAGCTGCTAGGGTTCTAAAAGATACTACTGCAATGAAAGTTTCTGGTCACTATGATGCTCGATTGTTTGCCCAAACTGAAGCGATTCTAGGGACAGAGCAAGCTATTACTATTCATCATCCTAATGGGGATCAAGTAGCATTTTGGGGATATCTCAAATCGTTTACTCCTCAAGATAATGAAGAAAACGGAGACGCTCCTATGGCAGACTTCGAAATCATTCCTACTAATACTGACCCTTCTAGTGGGGCAGAAGAAGGTCCAGCTTATACCTATACTCCTGGTTCTGGATCGTAATTAAATACTCATTTTTTGGTGCTAGGGATACTTAGGTTTTTTAGTCCTTTCCTTTTTATCTCTAGCATCATTTTCTATTAACCCTTAAGGACTACTACAGGAAAATGAGAAATGACAACTTCTCTAGTTTTTACAGACATCGAATTACAAACAGTAGATCTAAAAATTGGGGCAAATACTTTCGTCCTTACAGAAGCTACAGAAAAAGAGGCTAAAGACTATCGCAATTTTATGATAGGAAAAGCCAAAATGAAAAAGGGACAAACTGTTGGTTATGGAGATATTGGTGATTCTCAGTCTTATCTACTTTCTTTGTTAATAAGAGATGCTAGTGGTAAGAAAGTATTGATGGAAGATATAGGTGACTGGCCCTCTAGAATTGTTCAGCCTATCTTTGAAGAAGCTAAACGAATTTCAGGTTTAGATACAGATGAAGAAGACAAAAAAGATATGGATAACACAGAAGCAAAAAACTCTTAAGGAGATATTCTACCTGGATTGCAATACAAAAAGAATTCTTTCAAGGCGTACCTGTTAGCAAGTTGATAGGTATACTTTCAATCAGAGAATTCAATATGTATGTAGAATATCTCAAAAAAAATCTTGATTATAAAGTTGAAGTAGACACTACTTCGAAACAGTACCAAGAATTCAGCCGTAATTATTACGAATCATTCTTCACCAAATATCCTAAGAGGGAGGCTAACAATGGCGGGTGAATCAGAAATAGATAGAATGATCGTTCGATTGGTTGGTGATAATGCTCAATATGTTCAATCATTAAAAGAAGCTGAGGGTGTCACTAACCATTATGGGCAAACGGTTGAAGGGTTAAGAGAAGAAAATGGCAAATATATAAAATCAGCAAAAGGGGCAGAACTAGGAACAGATAGGGCTAGTCGGGCATCTAAAGAAGCTAGCCGAGTAATGGCTAGAGCTAAACAGATAACAAAATCTGTAGAGACTTCAACAGAAGCTTATGGTAGAGAATTAAAAGAACTGAGTAGACTCCATAAAGCAGGAGCTATTAGCCAAGCTACACACGCTAGGGCAACGGCAAAAGCAACTAAGATATATAAGTCATCTGAGACTGCTATAGGACGCCTAGGTGGACGCCTAAAGAGCATGGGATCAAGAATGGCCCTAATGTCTGCTACCCTAACAGGGGCAGGTGTAGCGGCGATTAAGACTGGCCTAGACTTCAATGGCTCGATGAATAAGATAGTAGGCTTGGTAGGTTTATCTCAGGAAACTGTAGCAGGCTTCAAAAAAGAAGTATTGGCTATGTCTGGGGAAGTTGGTAAGGGGCCAAAAGAATTAGCAGATGCTTTATTCTTTGTTACTTCTGCTGGATTTCGTGGAGCAGAAGCAATAGATGTATTAAGAGAATCAGCTAAAGCTAGTGCTGCTGGTTTAGGGTCAACTGAATCTGTAGCGGACGCTGTTACTTCTGCTGTTAATTCTTACGGTAAAGAATCATTATCAGCTAAGAGAGCAACTGAAATACTTACAGCAAGTGTAAGAGCAGGAAAAGCGGAAGCTGCTGCTTTTGGTCCTGTATTGGGTAGGGTATTACCAGCCGCTCAAGAGTTGGGAGTATCATTTGACCAAACAGCAGGCTCTATAGCATTCCTCACCAAATCAACTGGTGACGCTGCTCAGTCTGCTACAGGGATGGCGGGTATATTTAATACCCTTATGAAGCCTTCCGAACAAGCTAGAAAAGCTCTAAAAAATACTGGTACTAGCTTTGAAGAATTGAAGGAATCAGTAAAGAGCAAAGGGTTACTACCCTCACTTGTGGCATTGAGAAAAAGACTAGATGATGCGGGTATTCCCCTCTCTAGAGTATTCTCAGAAACTCAAGCTCTAAACGCTGTACTACTAATGACTGGCCCCGCTGCTAGTGATGCTGCTGAAGTAATAAAAAGTGTAGGTGATTCTGCTGGTATTGTAGACGAAGCTTTTAAGGCTACCTCTGATACTGCTGGTGGAAGGCTAAGAAAAGCGATGGCAAAATTGAAAGTCTCTCTAGTGTTAATGGGTGATACTCTAGCGCCTATAGTCGAGAAATTTTCAGAATTTCTATCTAGTGTATCTGAATGGTTCAATGGACTTTCAAAAGAAACCAAAGAATATATAGCTGTTACTCTATCTTTAGTTGCTGTTATGGGCCCATTATTAATACTCCTGGGATCTATGGTTACAGCTATAGCATCACTCTCAAAAGTTATGGTCATATTCAAGGCTAGCACATATGCCGCTGCTAGTTCAACATTAGCTTTTAAGGCTGGTGTAATAGCCTTAGCAATATATCTAGCGGTGAAGCTTGGAGTAGCTCTAGCTCAAACAAATAAACACATGAGAGAATACAACAAGCAAACTAAAATAGCAGCTAAACTAAACACTAAGTTAGTTGGCAATACTGAGAAAAAGTTTCAAAAACAAATTAAAGATCTGAATGCTATTAGTGATGCTGAAAAAAGAGTTGTGGAATCGAGAAAAGCTCTAGAAACTTCTGAGAAAAATATATCGGGAGTTAGCTCAAAAATTAAAGGTCAAACTGCTGAGGTTGAAAAACTTGAAGAAGCCTATATGGGACTTAATGACCTTTTAGGTAATAAAATTTTAGTCGATGCCCGAACTGATTTGGCTCAATTTGAGGCTCAAAAAGAGAGGCTAGAACAGCATAGGGATGACCTCCAAGAAGTAATAGATCAGAGTGAAGTTGAAATAGGTGTAGAACTAAAATTGAAAATACAAGAAGAGGTAGATCAGGAAGCAGAAAAAGCTACAAAAAAAGCTACAGAAGAAGCCACCAAATTAGCTAAACAAGCTGCTGAACTTGAAGCTAGCCAAGCTAAGGAATTATCAAAATTAGACGCATTCAAAAAAAGAGCAGAGAACCTTATAGGAACACTCGAATCTCCTGTAGATAAATTGAAAAAGGAACAAGCTGAAATAATAGCCTTAAGGAGAAACAATCTATTAACGCTAGAGCAATTTACAGAGTTGATGGAATCTAATAAGAAGAAAATTGAAGAGGCTTCAAGCGTAGAAGTTAAGTTCGGTGTTAAAGGATTAGATGCGGTTAACTCAGGTGGAGCAGAGGCATTCAATAGGATACAAGACTATCTAGCCTTAAGACCAGAAGCTGAAAAAGGTTTTGATATACCTGACCCTGTAAGGGACTTGAGACAAAAAGGTGACTTACTCTTTGAGATACCCAAAGAAGTAGACCTAGAGAAATTAGAAAACGCAAAAGAATTTGAACTTGAGGGGTTTGGAAAACGCTTACCTCAAGAGGTACTAATAAAATCGAAGAGTGATGATGAAGATTGGTTGGAGAAAATAAATACTAACCTTGTATCTTTAGTGGATAAAGAAGAAGAAGACGCTGATACTATTACTCTAGAATCTGGGGGATTGAGATAATGACAGCAGCAGTTATAGGGGGACCACTATCTAAGAGTGTAGCAAGAGATGAGGAAGGATATAGAACATACAAAATAAAACATAGAATCAAAACTACTGACCCTTTAGATGGTCCTCAAATAGCTCTAACTGCTACAGGGCTTCCAGCTATAGGCTCATTTTGGAATTTCGATAACGATGTAGATGCTTGGTGCTTTTGTCTTCCTACTATAGTTTTGAAAGCTCAAGAGCAAAAGAAAAATGAACTTGTAAACTATTGGACAGCAGAGCAGACATTTACTAACAAGCCATTTGATAGATGCCAAACTACTACTATTGATGACCCATTGTTAGAGCCTCAAAAAGTTAGTGGCTCATTTGTTAAATTTCAAGAGGAAGCTGTAGTAGATAGAGACGGATATCTAATATTATCATCTAGTCACGAACAGTATAGAGGTTCGCAAGTAGAATTTGATTCTAACAAGCCTACGGTTAAGGTCGAACAAAATGTTGCTACATTAGATTTAGATGTATTCTCCCAAAATATAGATGATGTGAATGATGCTATTCTATGGGGACTTGGACCTAGAAGAGTAAAACTTAGTAATGTATCATGGGAAAGAAAATATCATGGTGTCTGCAATATTTACTATACTAGAATTTTTGACTTTGATATTGATTATAATACATTTGATAAGTATCTATTAGACGAAGGAAAAAAAGTATTGAATGGGCATTGGGCTACAGAAAAAGAAATAGCTGCTGGAGAAACTGCTTGGGTTCTTGATGATATAGATGGTGCTCCACCAGACCCTAATGATCCTACCCATTTCAATCACTATAAAGACCGAAATGGTGAAAATACAAGAGTAGTTCTAGATGGGATGGGCTTACCTGCATATACGACAATCGTTAGTGGAACAGCTACAACTTCTAATGGGGCTGCACAGATAAAAGTAGAGAAATATAATGAATCAAATTTACTACTTTTAGGGATACCCTCTTCGCTCTAAGGACTAAACAATGAATGAAATTATAAGACTAAAAGAAGAAATTAAGGCAGAAGAGAATGAAGATAATTTCTTTAATTCCAGAGTAACAGTAGTCTCAGATGTTTACTATCAAACTTCAGAGGGTGACCCTAAACAATTTACTCAGAGATATGCCGAAATACTAGAAGAGGACCAGCAAGTATATGAGAGACATCTAACAATCTCAAATTCTGCTACTCTAGATTTCGGATGGATAGACAATCCTGGTAGTATCCTAATCTCTAATACTGATGCCTTGAACTCTCAACTGAATTACTCAGAACAAGATAAAGAAAACCACAAGAGAAGAAGTGTTAGCTTATGTATAAAACGAGGGGAAACACTTGTGCCAGTACTACTAATAAATCCTGGACAAAGTATTGGCCCAATTACTCTACCGAATAGGAATGATAGACCTACATACTACCTATTTCCGAACAATGATGAAATAAAAATCAAAGTCAAGTTAATAGTATTTCCTCACTAGGATCAAATTGTGGCTACAGCTTTTGTCCTAAATGCTAGAGAAAAACAACTACTGCAAGAGACGATCAACACTGTTCGTGGTCTCTATCTAGGGCAGGTTAAAGATACGTCTATAGATAGCACACAAGCCCCTGAAATATATATTGCGAGACCCGTAGATGAAGATGGAATTCCTGCTACATATCTTAACCCTGGTTCACCAGCAACACGGGTTGATCCTAGAGTACCCCCCCAATATCTAGCGGGTGTTGCTGAGTGTGACATTTATAGAATCATAAATACTACCCGTGGTTCTGAATTACAACAAACAAGCATACATCCAAAAACTGTTCACAACCTCTCTGAATCTCCAATAGAGCAGGGATTTATTGTTATACACAAAGAGAAGTTTGGAAGGTATGTAGTTGATTGTCCTTGTGAAGTAACGCTAACAGGGACAGGAACAACAGGTACAGGAACGGGGACAGGAACAACAGGAACAGGATCAGAAACAGGTACGAGTTCTTCTACAAGTTCTGAACCTACAGGTACAAGTTCTTCTACAAGTTCTGAAGATAGTGGTACATCAACTGAAGATACAGGTACATCAACTGAA
>TARA_R110002110_G_scaffold12154_5_pt1 | contig 10136 bp, 15 predicted proteins | sample TARA_R110002110 | Tara Oceans TARA_R110002110 (sample SAMEA4397330) | marine metagenome | biome: Polar Biome; feature: [SRF] surface water layer (ENVO:00010504); material: water (ENVO:00002006), including particulate matter (ENVO:01000060) such as... | depth 5 m
GAATCAACGTCTTGTTCAACGACTTGAACATGATGAAACTGTAGTGTCTAAGGAATCCTACCAAGTAAAGATAAAACAAAACATGAGAATGTGGGATAACTGTCAGAAGTTAAAGAAAGAAGTTGCTCATTACAAGAAACTTGCAGAAGATAACTTCATACAATCTGTAGATGATAGTGAAACTTCTGAAAGCTATGAGAAAGAGGTAGAGTATTGGAAGGCTCAATATAGAATAGCTAATGACCTATTGAAACCTAAAGGGTGTGGCTATATGTTCAGCGAGATACCTAACGATACTGATGGTCAAGAGTTTGTTGACACTATGAAGAAGTATTTCAATAAGAATACATATAGTATGAGAGTACGTGGACAACATATAAAACCTGAGTTAAGAGGTACAGGTGCTACTTATTTTGGACAGAACTTAAATGAGTCAACACATATGAGAATATATATTACAAACAAATAGAAAGGGAGAACTAAATGAAGAATTGGATAAGTGTAGAAGATTATTTACCTCAATTAAATCAAAAGGTTTGGTATTACTTTGAACTTTTAGGAAAGTTTAAAGGAACTTATGGTGGACTATATGAAGGTAGAGAAGATATGGCTATTTTTTATAGTGACGATGGTTTTTTAACAGGTGATGTAACTCATTGGTTACCTTGCAAAAATAAAGGAGAATAACATGTGGCATAGAGTAACAAATTTTTTTGATGTAGACTTTCATAAAAAATATGGAGAGGGTACAAAGTATGACCTTGACTATGGAAAGCTATTAATAATTATATTATGCATTTACATAGCAGTAAAGGTGTAGTATAATGTGGAATGAAGACAAGCACTACATGGTACTTACGTTGTTTGCTTTTGTATTCTTAATAGGGTATGTGAGTTTAGCATGAAAATAAAAAAGATAAATCCTATTGCCAAAGTATTATTACTTTTAAATAAGCAAGTGATACAAAATAAAAAAGGCAAAGGTTCATACAAAAGAAAGGAACGAAATGAAAAATCTAGAGCCAAGTAAACCTAACAGGAAAAAGTTTGATATGGACTTGAAGTATGGTAAGGTGAGGGAAAAACTTGTAGCAGATATGTTGCAGGATAAAAAGATTGAAGTCAAATCTGAAAGAGATATATGGCAAAAGACAGGTAACATTGCTATAGAATATCAGTCGTATGGAAAACCTAGTGGTATCCAAACTACTGAAGCAGATTATTGGTTTCATAATTTATGTATAGGCAAGGAAGTGTTCTGTACTTTAGTCTTTGATATTAATAGCTTACGTAAGATTATTGATAAACTAGATTATAAAAAGAGTGTGTCAGGTGGTGACCATAATGCGAGTAGAATGTATCTTCTTAACTTGCAGAAGTTATTTTCATCTGATGTAATTAAAACTTTTAAGGGAGATAAGAATGACTAATCTATAATTATCTTTACAGATTTAAGGTTGTGTGATATGATTAAAAAGATTTTAAAGGGAAATAAATATAGACTACTAAGAAAGTGGGAAGTTACAGTAGTAGAAATAAATAGAAATACTTATGTTGTAAGTGCTAACAATAGATGGGAAGCAATGGACAACATGGAGTTAATGGACAAGCCTACATTAACAGAAAATTTAGATTCTGTTATTGAGGTGGTAAAAAAAATTAATTACTCATAGGTGTATATTATGAAAGAAAGGTATGATGATTTCATGGCAAGAAAAATAAGAGAAGCAGAGGTTGAAGAACAGTCTATCAATAAAGAAACGAACTTTATTCAATATGGAAAAGATGAGCATGAAGTATATCTTGCACCTCATCTAGTGGATAAATTATCTACAGGAGAGGACATGGTAAACAGTCCATCTCATTATAATAAGACAGGTATAGAATGTATTGATGCTATAGAATCTATGACTGATGAAGGATTTGAGCCTTACTTACAAGGAAACATTATGAAATATCTATGGAGATACAAATATAAAAATGGTGTAGAGGACTTGAAAAAGGCTCAATGGTACTTAGATAAATTAATAAGTATAAGTGAACGTGATGGCTAATCTTTGGGATGATGACAAGAAAAAGTTATATAAAGAAATATATAATGATTTAATTGAGGAAGGTTACACACATCAAGAAGCAAGGAAACATGCCAAGCTTGATGTAGCAGATAAGTTAGAGAGTGATGCTGACTTTATCAACGAAATAATAAGACAGGAGTATGGAGATGATGACTAAAGAAAGAAATGAATTTAGTGGTTTTGTAGAAGGTAGACAAGTAGAATGTGTTATATCTTATGATGATAGTAGAGACCTATATGAATGTATAGTTGCTTATGATGGTAAGATAGACAACAAATTTTATTCTATAAAAAGAACTGCTATGGAAACTATAGCAAGAGTATTAACAGAATGGAAGGAATGATATGAATGACTCAAAAGTAATTGAGAAGGGTGGGTGTGACAGGTGTGGTTCATCTGATGCAAATGTATTATATGAAGGTGGAACTAAGTTTTGTTTTTCATGTAGAACTTATTCAAAAGGAGAAGATATGGAGCAAGTACATAAGACTGTATCTATAAATAGCAATCATCAAAATTTTAGTAATGGAGTAGTAGATGGCATACCTGATAGAGCAATCAAGAAAGAGACTGCAAACTTTTATAATGTCCAAGTATTACACGATAGAAATAATAATGTGGTTAAGCATATATATCCTTATTACGACATTAATAATAGTCATGTAGGTAATAAGATTAGAGTTGTTGAGAATAAAGGTTTCTCATCAGAAGGTGACTTACCTAAAGCAATTATGTTTGGACAGAATAAGTTTCCTCAAGGTGGTAAATACCTAACAATATGTGAAGGTGAGATTGATGCAATGTCTGCCTATGAACTACAAGGTTCTAAGTGGGCAACTATTTCAATTAAGAATGGTTGTCAGTCTGCCTTAAAAGATATCAAGGCAAACTATGACTATGTAAATAAGTTTGAAAAAGTAGTTCTATGTTTTGACAATGATGAACATGGTAAAAAAGCTGCCACAAAAGTTGCTCAAATATTTGAACCTAATAAATGTCTTATCATGGACATGAGATACAAGGATGCTAATGAGTATCTAATGAAGGGTATGAAGCAGGAGTTCACGCAAGATTTTTGGAACGCAAAGCCTTATACTCCTGCAGGAATACATAACCTTGCAGACATATCATCTAGAATGTATGCAGAAGATGATACAGAAACATGTATGTATCCCTATGAAGGTTTAAATGAAAAGCTTTTTGGTATTAGGACAGGTGAACTTATTACCTTTTGTGCAGGTACAGGAGCAGGTAAGTCTTCTCTTATGAGAGAACTAATGCACCATCTACTCACTAATACAAAACATAATATAGGTGTCTTCTCTCTTGAAGAAAACATTACAAGAACCATGTTACATATTATGTCAGTAGAAGCTAATGACAGATTGTATATCAAGGAAGTTCAAAAGAACTATACACTTGAACAGTTACAAGAGTTTGAGAAGAAGACTATAGGTACTAGAAGGTTCTTTGGATTTGACCATTTTGGTAGTATATCTACTGATGAGATACTTAATAGAGTGAGATATATGGTTAAGGCATTAGACTGTAAGTACATTCTTATTGACCATCTATCCATACTTGTTTCAGGTATTGAAGGTGAAGATGAGAGAAGAAACATTGACCAACTGATGACTAAGCTACGTTCCTTAGTAGAAGAAACTGGATGTGCAATGTTACTTGTGTCTCACTTGAGAAGAGCAAGTGGAGATAAAGGACAGGAACAAGGTAAGGAAATATCCTTATCAATGCTTAGAGGTTCTCATTCTATTGCACAGATATCAGATGCAGTTATTGCATTAGAGAGAGACCAACAAGCAGAAGACCCTATACTAGCGAATACAACCACTGTCAGGGTGTTAAAGAATAGATATGCAGGAGAGACAGGTGTCGCTTCTTATCTCTTGTATGACAAGGACTCAGGTAGATTAAAAGAGATTGAGAATCCACTTGAGACTGACAAGCAATCAGATGTAGAGGATTTTTTATGAGAAAATTTGTAGTAGATATTGAAACTGATGACATAAAAGCAACTGTCATTCATTGTATTGTTGCTAAAGATATAGACAAAGGAGATGTCTTATCTTGGTATGGAGATACACTGAAAGACTTTGCTAAGTGGTGTGAGTCTGTGGATATATTTATTATGCACAATGGAATATCATTTGATGCACCTATACTTAATAGGTTGACAGGTAGCAAGATAAAACTATCCCAAGTGAGAGACACACTTATTCTTTCACAACTTGCTGACCCTGTGCTAGAAGGTGGACATTCACTTAAAGCATGGGGAGAGAGGTTAGGTTTTGGAAAGCTAGACTACAACGACTTTTCACATTTCAATGAAGAGATGTTAAAGTACTGTATCAAAGATGTTGAGTTGACATATAAATTATATAAACACTTACTACCCACACTAAAAAAGTATTCAAAGAAGAGTATGCTTCTTGAACATCAAGTAAGAGCCATAGTAAATAAGCAAGAACAGAATGGTTTTAAATTAGATATAGAACAGGCAGATAAGTTATGTGCCAAGCTTGGGGAAGAAGCAGACAAGATAGAAAAAGAATTACAAGAAATATTCCCACCTATTACTATTGAAAGATATTCAGACAAGACAGGTAATAGATTAAGTGATAGTGTGGAAGAGTTCAATCCTAACTCTAGACAACAAATCTCAAAGAGATTAATAGAGAAAGGTTGGAAACCTGAGAACTTAACACCTACAGGGCATCCTATTGTTGATGAAGGAACATTAAAAAGAATTAAAAATATTCCTGAAGCACTACAGATTGCTCATTATCTTCTACTACAGAAGAGAGTTTCTCAGATTAAGTCTTGGATAAACGTAGTCCAAGAAGATGGCAAGGTGCATGGTAGAGTTATGACACTAAAGGCAATCAGTGGCAGAATGGCTCACAACTCTCCAAACATGGCTCAAGTTCCTGCTTCCTATTCTCCCTATGGGAAGGAGTGCAGGTCAGTTTGGATACCTACCAATAGTGATTATATATTACTAGGTTGTGATGCATCTAGCTTAGAACTTCGTTGCCTTGCTCATTACATGGGCGATTCCAAGTTTACAAAGGAAGTAGTTGAAGGTGATATACACACTGCCAATCAGAAGGCTGCAGGTCTGAAGACTAGAGACCAAGCAAAAACTTTTATCTATGCTCTAATTTATGGAGCAGGTCCAGATAAGATAGGTCAGATAGTTGGTGGTGGTAAGACTGAAGGTAAGAAGATTATCAATAAGTTTATGTCCAATATGCCTTCTCTTAAAACCTTGCGTGATAAGGTTGATAGAGTTGCTAAGAAAGGACAGATAAGAGGTATTGATGGCAGACTACTAAAGGTCAGACAGTTTCATGCATCAATGAACTTGCTCTTACAAGGAGCAGGTGCAATCATTTGTAAGGAATGGTTACGACAAATAACTTTTAAGGTGCAACAGGGATATGATTATAAACTTGTTGCATCTATCCACGATGAATACCAATTTGAAGTTCGTAGAGACCAAGCTGAAAGGTTTGGAGACCTAACTAGACAGGCTATGAAACTTGTAGAGAAAGAACTGAATGTTCAATGTCCTTTGGATAGTGAATATAAAATTGGAAAAAATTGGTATGAAACACATTAAGGTGTTGACATACTGATTATAGTGTAGTACAATTCGTTATACTTTAATAGCAACTAAGATTGCAATAACTAACTAAGGAGAAAAATAATGCCAGTATTAAATGGTAAAGCCTATTGGGCATCTATAGCTAATCCTAACACTACATTCGAGCCTGTTTGGAGTATTGACTTAGCTATTGATTCAGATAATAAAAAGAAGGCTATAGACTCAGGTCTTGCAGTTAAGAATAAGGATGATGAGAGAGGAGACTTTATTACTTTTAAGAGGAAGGTAACTTCTAAGAGTGGTAATACTAATAACCCACCATCTTTAAAGGACTCTCAAAAGAGAGATATAAAGGGAACATTAGTAGGCAATGGTTCTGATGTTAATGTTCTCTATAAGACGTATGAATGGAGCTATGCAGGTAAGAGTGGCATAGGTGCAGACTTACAGGCAGTGCAAGTTATTAATCTTGTAGAGTATTTAGAAGGTGAGGACTTTGATGTCATCCCTAATGGGTATGAGACAGGTGATAATCTTGAATCTGACGAGATTCCTTTCTAAATTAAGCTTAATGCTAAAGTGGGTTATGGTTGGTGGGATTTTAGAAAGGTAGTTTAATGACTAAAAAAGTAGTAGACACTCTAGTTCAAGATATATATAGAACTATTGATGAGGGTTTGGATAAACGAAAAACTGATACACAGTTTATCCAAACTTTTAATAAAAATATTATGGAGTCTATCAATAGATTTCTATTTGAAAAGAGAGATGATGTAAATACATTAAGACTGTCTCAAATAGGAAAGCCTGATAGACAACTATGGTATGATATTAAATCAGATATAAAACCAAATAAGATTGACGCAAAAACTAAGATAAAGTTTTTATATGGAGATATCCTTGAGTCTCTTCTTATTCTTTTAACAGAAGCTGCAGGACATGATGTATCTGAAATGCAGAAGATGGAAGAAATAGAAGGTGTTAAAGGTCATAAGGATTGTAGAATAGATGGCACTCTTGTTGATATAAAGAGTGCATCATCTTACAGCTTTAAAAAGTTTAAGGATGGTTCTCTATCTACTAATGACCCTTTTGGTTATATATCACAGATAAGTGCATACGCAGAGGGTGGTGGAGATGACTCTGCAGGTTTCCTTGTAGTAGATAAAACGACAGGTGAACTTACCTATATGCCTGTTGAAAGCATACAGATGATAAATGCTTCAGACAGGGTCAAACATTTAAAGGGTGTAGTTAAGTCTTCTTTTCCACCACCTAAGTGTTATCCTGATGAGCCTGATGGTAAGTCAGGTAATAAAAAACTTGCACTTGGTTGTGTATTCTGTGGGTATAAGGAACATTGTTGGTCTGATGCTAATCAAGGTAGAGGATTAAGAAAGTTTAAATACTCCACAGGAGTAAGGTATCTTACTCAAGTTAACAAGACACCTGATGTAGAAGAAATATCAAATGTCTTTGCCTAAGTTTCGTTCTAATTCAGAGAATAAAACTTATTGTTTTCTGAAAGAAAATAAGGTATCATTCACATATGAAACTCTAACTATAAAGTATGAATGGTTAGAGTCTAAAAAGTACATACCTGATTTTATTCTTAGCAATGGGATTATCTTAGAGGTAAAAGGAAGATTCGTATTAGATGACAGAAAGAAACATCTGTTTGTTAGAAAACAAAACCCTAATTATGATATTCGTTTTGTCTTTGATAATCCCAATAGGAAACTATACAAAAATGGAAGGATGACTTACGCAACGTGGTGTGATAAACATAACTTTAAGTACTGTAAGTTTAGCAATGGGATACCTAAAAGTTGGATAACAAAATAAATAGTAATTCAAATATAGTTGTTGAGGAAGATGTCTTTAAGGAAAGGAGTAGTCCTGAACAGACAATGTATATGTGTGTAATACTACAGGCATTACTAGATGCAACTAAACCTACTTATGAAAATGAACCTGAAGTTTCTATCATTGATAGAGACAGGGCAAAGGCTTGGTTCTTTGCTACTGTAGGAGTAACAGCACAAGATTTTAAAATAGTATGTGACTATGCAAATATAGATTATAATTATATGAGAGAGTTCGCATTTAAAGTTTTAAAATCAGGAGAAATAGAGTATACAAGAAAACGAATCAACGCAGTGTTAGGACATTAAAATGAAAAGCAACTTATTACCAACAGACTACCAAAACTTTATTGCTCTATCTAGATATGCAAGATGGATTGATGAAGAAGAAAGAAGAGAAACTTGGACAGAAACTGTATCAAGATATTTTGACTATATGCAGAGCCTTCATGGAAGCATACTAACTAAATCTCTAAGAAATAAATTAGAGGATAAGGTGTTAGGACTAGGTGTTATGCCTAGCATGAGAGCCTTAATGACTGCAGGTCCTGCCCTTAAAACCTGTAATGTTACAAGCTATAACTGTAGTTATATTCCTGTAGATTCTGTCAGGGCATTTGATGAGTGTATGTATATACTTATGTGTGGCACAGGTGTAGGATTTTCAGTTGAAAGAAGTAACGTAGATAAACTTCCTATTGTTAATGAACACTTTGAAGATAGTGAAACTGTTATAAAAGTAGCAGACTCTCGTTCAGGTTGGGCAAAGGCATTAAGAGAGATACTTGCCATGTTATATGTAGGACAGATACCTGCTCTTGATGTATCAGGTGTTAGACCTGCAGGTGCAAAGCTAAAGACTATGGGTGGGAGAGCTTCAGGTCCTGCTCCCTTTGTTGACCTATATAATTTCTGTATAGATAGATTTAAGGGTGCTAAAGGTAGAAGACTTTATCCTATTGAATGTCACGACTTAATGTGTAAGATTGGACAAGTGGTGGTTGTAGGTGGAGTAAGACGTTCTGCACTCATATCACTATCCAATCTAAATGACAATCAAATAAGAAAAGCCAAGTCAGGTCTATGGTATGACGAACCTGAAAAACATATAATAAGAAATGGTCAAAGGTCACTAGCTAATAACTCTGTAGCCTATAAGACCAAACCTGACATAGGAACTTTTATGAAGGAGTGGTTGTCTTTATATGAATCTAATTCAGGTGAGAGAGGTATCTTTAATAGACAGGCAGCCATTAATAAAGTTTTAGAGAATGGTAGACGCAAGGCTTCTGAAAAAGAGAACCCTGTAAACCCTGAAGACTATATACAGTTTGGATGCAATCCATGTAGTGAGATTATTCTTAGACCATATCAATTTTGTAACTTGACTGAGGTAGTATGTAGACAAACAGATACTATAGAAACTCTAAAAGAAAAAGTAGAAGTAGCAACTATACTAGGAACACTACAGTCAACTCTAACTGATTTTAAATATCTTAGAAGGATTTGGAAGGACAACACTGAAGAAGAAAGATTACTAGGTGTTTCCCTTACAGGTATACTTGACTGTCCTGTACTTAATGATACTTACTATGAATTAGAAGATGTATTGATGCAGTTAAAATATACTGCAGTACAGACTAATAAAAAGTATGCTAAGTTATTAGGTATACCTCAGTCAACTGCAATTACCTGTGTTAAGCCTAGTGGAACTGTTAGTCAGTTAGTTGACAGTGCTTCAGGTATTCATGCAAGACATAGTGAGTATTATATAAGAACTGTTAGAGCAGGTAATACAGACCCTCTAACTCATTTCCTAAAAGATGTAGGTATTCCTGCAGAACCTGACGCAGGTAAACCTGATGCTAATACAGTCTTTAGTTTTCCTACTAAGTCTCCTTCAGGTGCAATAACAAGAACTAAAATGACTGCTATAAAACAATTAGAGTTTTGGTTACTATATCAAAGACATTGGTGTGAACATAAACCTTCTATAACTATATCTGTTAAGAAAGATGAGTGGATGGAAGTAGGTGCATGGGTATTTAAAAACTTTGATGAGGTATCAGGTATTTCTTTTCTTCCTTTTGATGGACACATATACCCACAAGCTCCTTATCAAGATATAGATAAGAAGCAGTATGAAGAGTTATCTAAGAAGATGCCCAAGTCTATTGATTGGACAAGGTTAAAAGAATATGAGAAGGAAGATACTACTATAGGAAGTAAAGAGTTCGCCTGTACTGCAGACTCCTGTGAGATTGTGGATATAACATAATGGGAAATGAACTTGACTGGTGGCAGTGGTGGTTGCTTGTTGCAATCACTATTAACACTACAACAAACTTAATAGTATTCTTTAAAGGAAGAAAATTAAAAAGTTCTTGACATAGCTACTTATATATATTATAATTCTTATAGAAAGGAATGGTAGCTTATGCTTGTATCTAGAAGACCTGTCATCTATGTAGGGTATGACCCTAAAGAACACGTTGCTTTTGAAGTTTTAAAAGATTCTATAAGACAGTATACACATAAGTATGATGTGATAGCTTTAGAACAGTCATCTC
>TARA_R110002110_G_scaffold158544_3_pt1 | contig 10134 bp, 10 predicted proteins | sample TARA_R110002110 | Tara Oceans TARA_R110002110 (sample SAMEA4397330) | marine metagenome | biome: Polar Biome; feature: [SRF] surface water layer (ENVO:00010504); material: water (ENVO:00002006), including particulate matter (ENVO:01000060) such as... | depth 5 m
CACGAACGTGATCCTCAGTGGCGGCGACCCCGAGTTCATTGGCGACGGCGACCCGATGATGGCCATTTTTGGTGCCGGAATACAGCTCACTGAACTGATGAACGGGTTGGCTGAGGAGCGGCGCAAGAACCCCACCAACGACCTCACCTCGAAGCTGGTCCACAATGACCTCGACGGCGAGATGCTCGCACCCGAAGAGGTCGCCCCGTTCTTCATCCTGCTCGCCGTTGCCGGCAACGACACGACGCGCACCGCAATCAGCCACGGGATGAACCTGCTGGCGCAGCATCCTGAGCAGCGCGCGATCTGGCAGAACGATATTGCCGGAGTCACTCCGACTGCTGTCGAAGAGATCGTTCGCTACTCCTCGCCGGTCACGTTCATGCGCCGCACGGTCACGCGCGATCTCACAATGTCTGGTCATGATTTCGTCGAGGGCGACAAGCTCGTCATGCTCTACGGCGCCGGCAACCGTGACCCGAAGGCGTTCGCCGACCCCGAACGTTTCGACGTGTTGCGCAGCCCGAACCCGCACCTCGGTTTCGGTGGCCCTGGGCCGCACTTTTGCCTGGGTGCGAACCTCGCTCGCCGCGAGCTGGCGGTGGTCTTCCGCGACCTGTTCACCCGGTTGCCCGACATCGAAGTCGTTGGTGATGCGGTTCCGCTCGACGTCGCAGGCATCCCGCTGGTCACCGGTGTCAAGCACCTCAATGTGCGCTTCACTCCGACGCCGCGCTCTGACGGCTGAGCCTTGGTCAGGCAAGCCCGAGTCGGTGCTGCCGAGCGAAGATGATGTCGACGCGACCATCGCCGTGGTCGATGGCGGACGCGTCAGAGCGTTGTCCGATCGCAGCGACGGGACGGCTTCTTCGGCTCGAGTGCAGAACGATGCGTTCGTGCCCGACGAGCTCGGCCCGCTCGATCGTGTGACGTAATAGCAATGAACCGATGCCGTTTCCGCGGCGGTCGGCGAGGACGGCGATGTCGAGTTCTGAGGAGTCGCCGACGCGCGACACGGCAACCAGTTGGCCCTCAGACATGACGCCGAAGTTCACCGAACCGAGAGTCATCAGGCGTTCGATCATCGATCGAGATGGCTTCGGCGTAGCCGAGCGGCCAAAGTACCGCCGTTCAGCACGCAGCTGTTCGGCGAATTCGGCGACACAGCTGGTGAGGCTCGGATGGCCCAGGGCGACGACAATGCATGAGGGGTGGGGCATGATCATCTCTAGATTCTCTCGGAGCAGCGTGAACGACGTGTGTCCTCAACGTGATGCCTGCATGCCGACTGCCTGTCACGTGGATGAGATGACAAGGTGATCGGCCGCTGAGTCTCATAGCTACGAAGAAACGCCGCACCTGTGACGCCGACGTGACCTGGTCGAAACATTGGCGGAGCAGAGTCGTTGGCATGACATCGCCACACGCTCGGCGGACAATATTCCTCGGTGGCTGCAGGATCGAGTTGACCGAGGGCTCGGTGGTGATCGGTGATGCTGAACCCGTTGTGCTGATCGGTCGGGAACGACAAGTCCTCGATGCGTTACTCACCCGCCCAGGCGTCGTTTTCTCGAAGCAATCACTGTTGCGTTCCATTTGGGGTAGCCGAGACACGAGCGAGCATGTCGTCGAGGTGACCGTCGGCCGGTTGCGAAGACGTCTCGGACCTGCCGGGTCAGGAATCGAGACCGTGATCCGGCGCGGCTATCGCGCTCAAACGTGAGTGGAGCTGCAACGACGCCGAGTTCATGCAAAAGCGTTCGCCGCTCGGGCCAGGACCGTCGGGAAACACGTGGCCGAGATGGGCATCGCAGCCGCCGCAGCGCGCCTCGGTCCGCAGGATGCCGAATTTGCGGTCTTTGTGTAGTGACACACTGCTTGCGTCTATTGCATCGGTGAACGACGGCCAGCCGGTGCCGGAGTCGAACTTGGTGTCGCTGTCGAACAATTCGGCATCACAGACGATGCACCGATACGTGCCGTCGTCTTTCGCGTCGTGGTAGCGGCCGCTGAAGGGCCGCTCGGTGCCGCTCTTTTGCGTGACCCGATATTGCTCTGCACTCAGCCGCTCGCGGAGCTCGGCCTTGTCAGATTTCGGTGCGGACTCCCAGGGAAGCTTCATGCCAGCTATAACCCCGAATGCTTCCAATGTCATCCCGATTGTTGAGTATCGCTTGGCGTCATCTGCCGAACGTGGCGAACAGTTCGGCGAACGCCTTGTTCTGGCCGCCGCTGGTCGACGACGGAACGAGGATCGGTGCTGCGACCCCGGAATCGAACCATGCTTCGACGCCGTCGCGTACGCGGCTGGCCGAACCCGAAAGCGTGCAGTCGTCGAGCCATCGATCGCTCATCGCCGCGAGCACGCCGTCTTTGTTGTGGGCCTCGAGTGCAGCCGACACGGCGGACATCTCTTCTTCGTAGCCTGCGTCGATCCAGTAGTTGCGGTAGTTCGGCAGCGCAACATATCCCTGCAGCGTTTTGCGGTTGCGAGCCCGGGCTGCCTCGATGTTGTCATCGATCACGGTCGGGATCATGTTGCCGATCCAGAATCCATCGGCGCGGCGATTGTCGGGAACGAGCCCCAGTGAGTGCTCCATCCGGCTGCGCGATGCGTTGGCCCACACCGCACCGTCGCCGACCTCGACCGACAGCCCGACCATCTTGTCGCGCAGCGTGGCAAGCACGATGTCGGGCAGTGCGCCCATGCGTTCGGCGGCGTCGCGCATCGTGGCGACGTAGTTGCGCATGTCGCTGAGTGGTTTGCCGGTCTCGACCTGCAACTGTTTGATCACCGGGCCGTGGGTGACACCAACGCCGAGCCGGAACCGACCGCCTGCGATCTCGTGCAGGTAGCTCGCCGTCGTTGCGAGCGCGATCGGGTGCTGCAGATAGATCGGCTGGATTGATGTACCGAACTCGATCGTGTTCGTGGCGTGAGCGATCGACAGGCACAGCCCCATCGCGTCGCCAAAGCTTGGACCATAGATCCCGGAGAAACCGCGCTGTTCGATTTCGACGGCCAGGTCGACGGTCTGGGCTCGCCGGCCGGGAATGGCGACGAGGGCAATGGCAGGCATGCGTTCGGTCATGTCGCGAACCTACGCGCATGGCGGTGCGGGTGGCGATCCGTCGGGCCAGCGCCGTCGTCCGGTCCGGTGGCTCGGTCGATCGTGGAAGACTTGGTGTAGGCAAACCCGAGGAGAGACGATGGAATCCGGCGCATTCTTGAACAACGATCCGGACTGGGAGTATCAGTCGTTCGACGTCACAGCTGTCGCAGCCTGCGTGACTGCTCCGGCCCTCATGTGGATCACCGAAATGGTCGACCGAGGTGAACTGCTGGCGCCGCGAGACAGCATCAGCAGCTACCACGATGTACTCACAGCGGGTGCCTTCTTCATCCCGCTGACGATTGCCGTGATGCTGTTCGTCGTTAACGGCTGGATCTATGCGGGCCACCGCATTCACGTGGCCATGGGTGCATACCTGCTTGGCGTGATCGTGTTCGACCACGTAGGCAGAACGCGGCTGCTCCACTTCGTTTTTGCTGGCGCATTCTTCGTCGTGGGCGCGTTTCTCGAAGCCGTTCGTGACGACGATGTCCCGAACTGGTCACCTCGGAAGTGGATGCTGATGGCGCCGATTTTGCCCGGCTGGATCCTCTTGTCGAGGTGGACGCAAGTCAAACAGCAGGCTTGGCGCGCCGGCGCGATTCTGCTGCCCTTCGTCGCGCTGGCGCTGCTCGCATGGGCGGTCGGGGGCTGGATTGGTGAGCGTTGGCTGTTCTTTGCGGAATGGATTGCGCTGACCGTGCTCGTTCTGAACTACCTCCGCGATGCTCGGAACCACGCCCACAAGAACGCTGGGCTGCCCGCGCCCTGAGAGCGGTTGGCCAACAGGCCGGGCTCAGGTTTCGTCGCGGATGACCTTTGCGCCTGCTGGGTCGACGAGCATCCCGTGCACGCCTGCGTTGTGGTTGTGCCCGATGTGGTGGAGGCCGAAGGCCGAGTGCACATCCCCATGGCGTCGAGGCTGTTGTTGACGCTTTGTTTGGCGAGGGTGAGGCCGATCATTGGCCGCTGGGCGATGCGTACGGCCATGGCTCACGTTGTCGATTCCAGGTCGTCGAGCGGGACGGCCGGGTCAGAGAAGGTTGCCTCCTCGCTACAGACGACGAGGTCCATCGGCCACATCAACATCAGGCCGCCGGCGATGGCCTTGCCCTGCACCTGCGCAATCGTCGGCTTCGGGAGACTCCTCCAGCGCCAGCACAGGCCGAGATACATCTCAGCTTCTTTCGCCATGTACCCCTCGGCGCCTTCGGCGTCGAGACAGCACCATGTGCCGATGGGGTCGATGTCGGACAAGTCCGGTTCGGCGCGCAGATCGTGCCCGGCCGAGAAGTGTTTACCATCGGCGGCCAGGATGATCACCCCAACTTCAGTGTGGCGGGAAGCCACGTCGAATGCCTCGTTTAGCTCGGACAGCATTTGATAGTTCTGGGCGTTCGCTGCTTCGGGGCGGGCGAGCACGATGCGTGCCACCCGCTCAGCTTGGTGCTCGATATGGACGTGTTCCCAAGTGTCGGCCATGCCTGAGTTTGGTTGTTGTTCCAGCGTTGAGCATCGCCGTCCCACCACGTGTCGGTGACCGTGGTCTGGAACACGGCGAGGCCGTACAGGTCGCACTTCTTCGCGATTGCCTGGCAGCAATCTCGGGCCTCCGGGCCTCTGGGCCAGGACGTTCGGTCGCCTTGAAGTTCATCACGAACTTGTCTTGCTTCTTTTCGGCCATCCATCAATGTTCGCAACCCACTAACGTCTTTATCGGGCCCGGAGGTCCAGCCATCAGGATGGGGAATTGCCGTGAGTGACGACTTGGTGTTTGAACCGCACGGCAAGGTCGCGGTGATCACCGGCGCAGCGGGAGGCATCGGGCTTGGTATGGCCCGGGCGTTTACCGACGCAGGGATGTCGGTGGTGCTGTCCGACATCGATGCCGAGCGCGTCGAAGCTACAGCGGCTGACTTGCGAGCAGATGGTCACGATGCGATCGGCGTGCAGGCAGACGTGTCGAAACTCAACGACGTGCAGGCAATGGCCGACGCTGCAATGGACACCCACAAGCGCGTCGACGTGCTCTGCAACAATGCGGGCGCAGCCATCTTTGCCGAGCTGTTCAGCGTCACGATCGACGACTGGGAGTGGACGCTTGGCGTCGACCTCTGGGGCCCGATCTACGGCACCAAGGTGTTCCAGCCACTTATTGAGCAATCCGCAGGCGGTGGACACATCAACACGACGTCGTCCGTGTCGGGCCTCGTCGCCGGCGCTGCAGCGGGCCCCTACAACGTCGCCAAGAGTGGCGTGATCGCGTTGATGGCCACGCTCGAGCGGGAGTTTCGGATCGCCAAGTCACCGCACCATGCATCGGTGTTGTGCCCAGGCCCCATTAACACCGAGATCAGCCGCAATAGCGTTCGGAATCGCGAGGCGTCAATCGGAGAGATTGCGCCGCCCGGGGACGCCGGAAAGAAGCTTGGCAGCAAGATCACTGACTTCTTGGCGAGCGGCATGGACCCGGACGAAGTCGGTCGAATCGTGCTCGACGGCATCGTGCACGGCAAGTTCTGGATGTTCACCCATCCGAAGTTGTTGAAGTTGTATCAGGAGCAGATCGAGATGATGGACCCCGACGGCATGCTCTCGATGGGGCGGCTGACCTGATGATGTTCGCCCTGCCGGCTGCCCAAACCATTAGACGTGGTCAAAATTGAGCCGCCTGACGGCGATGCGACGCGGCTGTGGGGCCCAAGGCAGCAGGGCTGTCGCCGCACTCCATGCAGCAGAACTGCGGGAACCGCAACGTCAACACACCGACCCGCTTCGGTTATTCCGGCGGCGTGTGCGGCCGGCATTATCGTCAATGTGTTCGCCGGTGCTCGCCGAAGCGAGTCGAACAACGGTGAAGTCTGGCGCACCGTCGATGGCCCGAAGACGCTGACAGGCGTTATCCGCTGGATCTGGCATCAGTTGGCGTCCATCGCAGGCCTTGTCGACCCGAGATCGTGGGATGCCGACGTCAACGCGAAGGTTGCGTTACGGCGGAAGGCGACCACCGACTATCTCTGCGCGCTGCCCGACCGGGCAGGGGTGATCGACCCGTTTGACACGGCAAACCTGACGTCGGCTGTTGCGCGGAACTGCGGCGAGGTTTTCGGGTTGCCGACGATCAGACACCGCAACACGATCGTCAACGTTGACGACAGCGCAGGTGGCACGCGTGACGTTGACCGCAACCCGTACTGCTGATCGGGCACAGCGACTGGGCGGGCCGTGGACAAAGCACTACTGCGACGACTTGCTGACAAGTCGGATCTCCGCGACCTCACCGCTCGGTACGCCTTCGGGCGCGACACGAAAGACTGGGTGCTCTGACGCTCGGTCTTCGCCGACTGGTTCGTCATGGACATGGGCGACTTCCAGCCTGAACCGCCATGTCGCCCGGAACTGGGCGAGCCGATCGTGAAAAACGCTGGCGTCCGGTTCGACGGCCTCGATCGGTCGCAACACTTCATCGACTCGCACCGATACGAGATCAATGGTGACCGGGCGACGATCATGGCGCACATGCGGGCCGGGCATTCGCTGCACACTGGGCAAGGCGGCGACCGTGACACAGTGTTTGGCACCTACACCGATGATGCAATCCGTACGCCCGACGGCAGGAAGCTCGTCCGAGTGAAGCTGGCGCCGCTGCCTGAGGAGGGCAAGTGCTCTGTGAAGCACGAGGCGACCCGCCGCGGCCGCAAATAGAATGATGCCGGCGAATCAGACAACTCGCCGTCATGAGTCGACTTTCTGCTTGGCAACTTCGATGGCGGTGACGGCCCGTCGTCGCGTTGGCTGTTCCGAGCGGAATGAATTGCGTGGACCGTGCTCGTCACCGATTACGTGCGGGACGCCCGAGCTCACGGTCCACAGGAGGGCCTTTGGCTACGTCGGCCGTTGATGAGGTTGCCCTGGCGTCCGTCGCGGTGCTGTCGTATTAGAAATCCATTGCTCACAACATGTCGGGTCGGATCGGCGAGAACACGCCTACTTGGATGCCGACCCCGACGAGGCGTTTCTTGCGTCGACGCTGCGTCATCCGTGGGCTCTCGTTGCGCCACAGACGGCGGAAACGCTTGTTGTTCACCGTCGAGCCTGATTGGCGGGGTATCTTTGCCTCGCATTGCCAGCCCGATCCGGGTCGCTCGACCAAAATCTTGCGCAGTCAGGCCCGCAGCTCGGCCTCTACGTTCGTGATCGGTGTTCGCTTGGGCCGCATCGTCGATCGATGGCCTCCGCCCACGCTGCAGGCTCGTCGTTCCAAAACCCCAAACCGTTAGCTAAACGCCGTGACGGCTTTGTGCTTACGGTTCGGGGTCAGAAATTTCCGACGCATTCTCCCGCTACATGTTCTCGTCAAACTCGGCGCTGGCGAGGAGATTGACGAGGCGGCGCTCCCGCCCTCGAATTCCTTGAGGCTTTCCGCAACGTTGGCTTTGATGCCACCGTATTGGGCCGCCGCGCCCCTTCGAGTTCCTGACCGCCAGTAAGGAACTCGAAGATGATCTGCTCGGGCGTGTGCTACCGGCGCTTATTCGAAGTCATGTTGATGTGGGTTCCTTCTGCCCGACGAACGGACAGAAGGAAACACACAACAACATGACCACCACACCAGAGTTAACCACAGAGTCCGTTTTCAACTACCGAGTTCGCACCGAGGGTAACGTACGAGTCAATAGAACGAAGTACACCACCGCACTTGATCGTTGAGTTTGCCCCTGTACTGATGTAACCCGTGGCATTGACGTTGCCGACAAAATTAGCGCCAGCGCCCACTGATACGTACCCGCCATGTGCGTTCCAGGTGACCGAGACCGGACTTGTGGGTGCGTTGATCACTTTCACCGTCACTCCCGCCCCAATGCTTAGGTAGCCACCGATGTTAAATATAAACGCTGACCGACTGTTTTGGGCATCGAGCTCGATTGTCGTATTTGCAGCGATCGTCAGCAGGCCGGGGATGTCATATGCACCAGAAGTTAATGTCAGTGCTGCCGCAACGCTCCCACCAATATGCGTAGCATTATTTTCTCCAATCCCCCACACCATTTTTGCAGCAATTTCTCTCTTTCCTACCTCTGACAAAGCCGCCAAGTTAGCCCCTAGACCTGCAACGCCTGCTGCGCTATATTCATCCGGACGGACAGGAGGAGCTGGACAGACATTTGTACCCGCTCCAGTGGTGGCGTTTCCAGACTGAATCGTGCCAGCGACAACTGTATTGAGTCCGATCGTGGTAGCGGTTCCCGACTTAATTGTGACATTTCCACCACCCAGGTTGCAGTCGTCGCTTTGATTTTTGGCGTGAACGACCCCACCTGCGCCAAGCGTGATGGCAGTACCGGCCTTAACGTGGCCTCCGATCCTTACATTCGTTCCCGTTGTTATGTAAGTGCCGGCGAGAATGGCGCCCTCTTGCGCTTGACCAATTGTTGCACCTTCACCAGCGGTGACATATGTGCCGGCAATTATCTGATAGTGCCCGATCACAGTTACTGGCCGTGCCTGCACGCTTGTTGCTGCCAAAAGCAGCGCCGCCGTAGCGATTACTGATGTGACCACTAGGGGTCGTTTGGAAATTTTCATGATCTGATCGCCCGCTCTCGATAATAATGATGGTTTCTAACAGTGAAGATGAGAGAAGTCTCTCCCGTGTTATCACTCTGCGTGGCAGAACGACCGTAGATAGTCACTCTGCCAGGTTTCTCAGAACCGCATTGTAAACCTCTTGGCAAGAAAAACGCAAGGAACTTGACGATCTGGTGCCAAATTAAGCGAAGACGGATCAGTTGTCCGATCTGGAGGTCTCCCATGCTCGACATTCGTTGCTCTGCTCTGCTCTGCTTTGCTCTGCTCTGCTCTGCGAGTCTGAACGAGACGTGGTTCTGGAGCGGACCGAGCGAAACGCAGCGAGCTCGTCCTGCGCTCATGGTCGTGACCGGAAACATCTCGCCGCACTCCGCCCGATCGTCAGCAAATTCGTGTCATCGGCGTGCTCGGGCCCTGAAGAACGGGCGCCTGAAGGGCCGCCAGGGTGATGATCCCTGGGTCGATGCTTGATGCTTTCTCTGTCGGGCGGGGGACGGCGAGGTGCCTGACAACTGATTCAGTTGCGCGGCAGTGACGACCAGGGTTGGCTGCGCTGCTCGGCTTCGCCGGGTTCACGCGGTAGGCCGAGCACGCGCTCACCGATGATGTTCCGGTTGACTTCGTCGCTGCCGCCAGCAATCGACATCGCCGGTGTGAACATGCAATAGGCGTGGAACTGACCGCCAGTAGGAGTGTCGTTGCCCCACAACATCCCGTGCGGACCCATTGCTTCGAGGCCGAGATCACGTGTGCGCCGTGAGACCTCGGCACCAATGACCTTGAGCGTGGACACTTCGGGGCCGGGTTGCCCGCCGGCCTTGACCGTTGCCATCGACCGTTCGGTCGACCAGCGCGCCACTCTGCGCAAGGTGTACAGCTGCATCAATCGCTGCCGCACAACGGGGTCAGCCGCAGCATTGAAATCGTCGATGACGCTGTCGAGCAGCTTGTTGGCACCGCCGCTCATCGCGAGCGCGAATCCGTCGACGTGACGGCCAACGGCAGCTGCGTAGTTGCCGACCGTTTCCCCAAGATCGGAGCCGCCGAACATGAACCCGCTGCCCGACCCGGCGTTATCTGGGTCGCGTTCGTGCGACAGCGTCGTCATGGCGATACGCCAGCCTTCACCCTGTTGGCCGAGCCGGTCGGCGTCGGACACCCGAGCGTCGGAGAGGAAGACTTCGTTGAACGCGATGTCGCCGGTCATCTCGCGCAGCGGTCGGACCTCGACCCCTGGCTGATCCATGTCGATCATGAAGTACGAGATGCCCTTGTGCTTTGGCTGTTCCGGATCGGATCTGGCCATCAGAATCCCGAAATTCGCGTGCTGTGCGCCAGAGTTCCAGACCTTCTGCCCATTGACGATCCATTCGTCGCCGTCAAGTACGGCGCGCGTTGCGAGGCCAGCAAGGTCAGAACCGGCACCCGGCTC
>TARA_R110002110_G_scaffold85534_7_pt1 | contig 10132 bp, 8 predicted proteins | sample TARA_R110002110 | Tara Oceans TARA_R110002110 (sample SAMEA4397330) | marine metagenome | biome: Polar Biome; feature: [SRF] surface water layer (ENVO:00010504); material: water (ENVO:00002006), including particulate matter (ENVO:01000060) such as... | depth 5 m
GCGGTTTGTGCGGCCTGCACCGCCGCGCATCGACGTGGCAGCCCTGCGCGCGGCGACATGGGACGAGGAATCGGTGACCATTGCCTATACCGATGCCAAGGGTGCACAAACCATGCGCACGGTCGATCCGTTGGGCATTGTTTATATGCAGGAAACCAACATGCTGTTGGCCTGGTGCCATCTGCGCAAGGATTTCCGTGCGTTTCGGTTGGACCGCATGGATGAATTTCAGCGCACGGGCCTTAGTTTCCGACCGCGCCGGGTGCCGATGTTGCGCGACTATACAGCAAGAATTCGCGCGGAGACGATGGCACTGGCGGAGCATCGCCCGCCGTCGGTTTGAGGCCTGTTGTCACAGTGCAAAGCATATTACGCTGATGCCCGAGCAAAGCCACGAAGAGGGTCACAGGGATGCGACAATCATTAACGACACTTGCGGGTTGTCTGATTGCGGGTCTTGCAGCGCCGGTCTGGGCCTTTGGGCCGGACACGTCGCCAAGGCCGGTTGAGCGGTCAGAAAAGATTGAGGTCTCAGCAGCCAACGCCCGCACGGCAACCGATCGGGGGCTTGGGAAATGGATCATAGGGTTCCGGTCGCGCGCTATTTCGTTTGGCATTGAGCCGACTGTTTTCGATCAGGCACTGGCGAACGTCACTTATGAGTCCGGCGTCATCAAGCGGGACCGGAATCAGGCCGAATTTACCAAGACCATTTGGGACTATCTGGACACCGCGGTGTCAGACCTGCGGATCGGGAATGGTCGCAATGCTTTGGCCAAATGGGAGCAGACCCTGACAAGGATCGAAGCCACCTACGGTGTCGAAAAGGAAATCATCGTCGCGATCTGGGGGCTTGAAAGCGCCTATGGCACGTTTCGGGGCAATGGTAGCGTGGTTAATGCGCTGGCAACCCTGGCCTACGACGCGCGGCGGGCGGATTTTTTTGAAAACGAGTTGCTGAATGCGCTGTTGATCCTACAGGAGGGCGACACGACCCGCGCGCGGCTGCGGGGCAGTTGGGCCGGGGCCATGGGTCACACCCAGTTCATGCCATCGTCGTTTCAGGCCCATGCGGTTGATTTCGACGGGGATGGCAGGCGCAACATCTGGGATGACGATCCCCGCGATGCACTGGCGTCAACCGGCGCCTACCTGAGGCATTTTGGGTGGACCAGGGGGCAGCCATGGGGCGTTGAGGTGCGGCTGCCGGATGGTTTCGATTATCTGTTGTCGGATCGGACGGTGGTCAAGTCGCCGGGTGACTGGGCGGCCTTGGGTGTTGTCGATCAAAACGGCAAGCCGGTGGCCGATCATGGCATGGCGTCAGTCCTGTTGCCCGGCGGGGCAGAGGGGGCGGCGTTCATGATATTCGACAACTTCGCGGTTCTTGAAAAGTACAACACCGCAGACGCATATGTGGTTGGCGTTGGTCATCTGAGTGATCGGATAAGGGGCGGTCCGCCGATAAAGCATGGATGGCCGCGCAGGTTGCGGGCGCTGACCAAGGACGAGCGGATTGAACTGCAAAAACGGCTGACAGCGGCCGGATTTGATACCGTCAAGATCGACGCCAAGATGGGGCCGCTGACGATCAATGCGGTGCGCCGATTTCAGGTGTCTCAGGGGGTCTTGGCAGATGGCTATCCCTCCCTGCAACTGCTGGACCGGTTGCGGGCATTGTAAGCTGCCCGCCGCCCCGGACTTCCTGCCGGGACGAAGAGAGCGGCAACCCTGACCGGATCAGGATGCCGCCTTGAGCATATCCTTGTCCTTGAGTTCCTTATAGGTCGCATCCAGTGCCTTGGTGGCCCGCGCTGCAAAGAGGTCGATTTCTTCTGGCGTTATCACCAACGGCGGTGAAATGATCATGCGGTCGCCCACGTGGCGCATGACCAGATTGTTGGCAAAGCAATGTTCGCGGCACATGTAGCCGACTGCGCCGCCTTCAACGGCGAATTTTGCGCGGCTTTCCTTGTGCGGTGTCAGCGGCAGGGATGCCATCATGCCCGACACATTGACGCAGCCGACAATTGGATGTTCCGCTATCTTGTCCAGCGCTGCGCGCAATCCGGGGATTGCCACGTTGCGCACATGTGAAAGGATGTCCTCCTCCTGCATGATGCGCAGGTTTTCCAAGGCCACGGCGGCACAGACCGGGTGCCCGGAATAGGTGTAGCCGTGGTTGAATTCGCAGGCATTGATGACCTGCGCGATTTCATCCGACACAATGGAGCCGCCGATGGGCGCGTACCCCGACGACAGCCCCTTGGCGATGGTCATGATGTCGGGCGTGATGCCCATTGTTTCGGAACCGAACCAATTGCCGGTCCGGCCAAATCCGCAGATGACCTCATCCGCGATCAGCAAGACGTCATACTTGGTGCATATCCGCTGAATTTCGGGCCAGTAGGTGCGGGGTGGAATCACAACCCCACCGGCCCCCTGAATCGGTTCGCCTATAAAGGCGGCCACATTTTCCGCGCCCAGTTCGATGATCTTGGCTTCCAGTTCCTGCGCACGCGCCAGGCCAAAATCCTCTGGCGTCTGGTCGCCGCCTTCGGACCACCAATCGGGTTGCCCGATGTGGTGGATGCCGGGGATCGGCATGCCGCCCTGCTCGTGAATATAGGTCATGCCGCCCAGTGAGCCGGACCCGACGGACGACCCGTGGTAGGCATTCTTGCGGCTGATGATGTGGCTTTTCTCTGGCTGGCCCTTTTCTGCCCAATAAGTACGGACCATTCGCAGATTGGTGTCGTTGGCTTCGGAACCGGAGCCGGCAAAGAAAACGTGATTCAGATTGCCGGGGGCAAGTTCGGCCAGTTTCGCGGCCAAGGCGATGGCCGGCACGTGGGTGGTTTGAAAGAAGGTGTTGTAGTAGGGCAGTTCGTTCATCTGGCGCGCCGCCACCTGACCCATCTCCGAACGGCCATAGCCGAGATTGACACACCACAGCCCCGCCATTGCATCGAGGATTTCGTTGCCGTCGCTGTCGGTTAGAAATACGCCCTTTGCCCTTGTGATGACGCGCGCGCCTTTGGCAGCCAGCTCACTTCCCGTTGTAAAAGGGTGCATATGGTGCGCAGCATCCAACGCCTGAAGCTCTGCGGTGGGCAAGTGATTTGTGATTGCGGTCATGATTCTGCGCCTTTTTTGGAGGGAAGGAAGTTCCGGAGCAGGATATGATCAAATTATGCAAAGTCAATCGAATCAGATGTGGGTGGTTGTATCCTCCAACGCGGCCTGAATCTGCCTCATACCCTGTTCAACATCTTCTGCAGTCGCGCGGGCGGCTGAATCGACGTCCCCCGTTTCCAATGCGTGCAGCAGATCCATGTGCTTGTCCGGCAGGTTGCTTGTGCCAAATCGCCCGCAGACCACACGCAGGGATGGCCCAAAGCGCAGCCACAGACGATCCACGGTGGCGGCCAGGATCGGCGCCTGCGCAGCTTCATAGAGAAGCGCATGAAAGCGGTAATTTTGGGTCAGATACCCGCCAACATCACCACGCGCAATTGCCTTGTTCAGGTCATTGTCGCAGGCGGTCAGGGCGTCAATTCGCTCGGGTGTCATGCGTCCCGCTGCACGCCGGGCAAGCTCTGGTTCAAGACTTTTCCTCATAAAACCAAGCTCATCGACGCAATCGGGCGTGAGAACAGGGACCGAAACCCGGCGATTGCCCTGATGGGTCAATGCGGCCTCTGCTGTCAATCTGCGCAGCGCCTCGCGCACCGGCGTCATCCCGGCATCCAACTGGGCCGTGAGACCCTGGATGGTTACGGCCTGTCCCGGTGCCAGATCCCCGAAAAGAATCATCAGCCGCAATTTTTCATAGACGGCCTGATGTGCGGGCATCTTGCCAGCGTCAGCTGAGATGAACGGATTGTTGGGGGTAGGTACGTTGAGGTTCATCTGCCGTTGCCCATTTTCTGGTCCTATTTCGCCACCTTGCACCATGACGGCACGCATGAAAGCATAAATTATCTTGCCGTCAGAGGCAAAACTTGATCAAATAGGCTGAACGCCGGGAAAACCCGGTGACAATTAGGGAGTACTACATGAAATTTCGCATTCTGAGCAGTGTTGCTGTGTTGGCGTTGGTGGCTGGTGCCGCGATGGCCGAAGAAGTCCGGGTTTACAATTGGTCCGACTATATCGACGACAGCCTTTTGGAAAAGTTCGAGGCCGAAACCGGGATTGATCTGATCTATGACGTGTTTGACAGCAACGAAGTGCTGGAGACAAAACTGCTTGCCGGTGGATCCGGGTATGATGTGGTCGTGCCATCCGGCACCTTCCTGCAGCGGCAGATCACCGCGGGCGCATTCCAGAAACTGGACATGGGCAAACTGCCAAACAGTGAAAATCTGTGGGATGTGATCGAAGACCGCCTGAAGAAGTATGACCCATCCAATGAATATGCGGTCAACTACATGTGGGGCACCACAGGTCTCGGGGTAAACGTCGGCAAGGTAAAGGAAGCCTTGGGGGACGATGCACCAATGGGGTCGCTTGCGCTGATCTTTGAGCCGGGGAACATGGAGAAGCTCGCGGAATGTGGTGTGCATTTCCTCGACGCGCCTGCCGAAATGATCCCGGCGGCGCTTGCCTACATCGGTGAAGACCCTGACAGTCAGGATCCCGATGTGATTGCCAAGGCCGAACCGCTCCTGGCGGCGGTCGCGCCATATGTGCAGAAGTTCCACAGTTCAGAATATATCAATTCCCTTGCGAACGGTGACATCTGTGTGGCTTTCGGGTGGTCCGGGGACATTCTTCAGGCCCGCGACCGCGCCGCAGAAGCGGAGAATGGTGTCGAGATCGAATACAATGCACCGTCCGAGGGCGCGTTGATGTGGTTTGACAACATGGCGATTCCGGTGGACGCGCCAAACCCGGACGCGGCGCATAAATTCATCAACTTCATCATGGATGCGCAGAACATGGCGACGGCGTCGAACTACGTTTACTACGCCAACGGCAATATCGCATCACAAGAGTTTCTCGAAGAGGATGTAATTGGTGATCCGGCGATCTATCCGAATGAGGACACGCTGAAAAATCTCTATACAACGTCGCCCTACGGGCCAAAGGTCCAGCGCAAAGTGACCCGGATGTGGACCAAGATCAAATCCGGTACATAACCACACACATGAAGGGGCGCGGCCATTTGGTCAGCGCCCCTTTTTCGGACCCATTGACCAATCTGCCCGATCAAAGGAACTTTTTGTGAGCCAGAATACCTTTGCCCCCTGGGAAGACCCAGACGCGAAACCGCTGATCCGGTTCCAGAATGTCAGCAAACGCTTTGGGGAATTTGTTGCAATCGACAACCTGACGCTGGACATCTACGAGCAGGAATTCTTTGCCCTGCTGGGACCGTCCGGGTGCGGCAAAACCACGATGATGCGGATGTTGGCAGGGTTCGAATCGATCTCGGACGGCCATATCGAACTCGCGGGTCAGGACATTGGCCCGGTACCCCCGAACAAGCGCGCCGTGAACATGATGTTCCAGTCCTACGCATTGTTCCCGCATCTGTCGATTTGGGAAAACATCGCCTTTGGGTTGCGCCGAGATCGCAAGAGCAAGGATGAGATCCAGTCGCGGGTTGAAGAGATGTTGAAGCTCACCCGCCTTGAAAAATTCGCCCGCCGCAAGCCGCATCAGATCTCCGGTGGTCAGCGGCAGCGTGTTGCCCTGGCGCGGTCTCTGGCCAAGGCACCAAAGTTGCTGCTTCTGGATGAACCGCTTGGCGCACTGGACAAGAAACTGCGTCAGGACACCCAATTTGAGTTGATGGACATTCAGGAAACCACCGGCACCACATTTGTCATTGTGACCCACGATCAGGAAGAGGCCATGACCGTTGCCTCCCGCGTGGCGGTCATGGACGAGGGGCGAATCATTCAGGTTTCGACACCGGCGGCAATCTATGAATATCCCAATTCCGTCTATGTTGCGGATTTCATCGGTGATGTGAACATCATCGAAGGAACCACTACCGGTACGGGCCAGGAGGCATACGCGCTCAACTGGACAGAGGGTCAGGCCCCGATAACCGCCGCATCGCAATCGCCGTTTTCCGACGGGCAGAAAGCCTACCTGGCGATCCGGCCGGAGAAAATCCGCATTTCGACGGAAAAACCCGGCGATGCGCCGAACATGATGCAAGGCAAGGTGCTCGACATTGCCTATCTGGGCAATCTCAGCACCTATCACGTCGAACTTCCCGGCGGTCAGGTCATCAAGACTCAGACCGCCAATACCCGCCGCATTGCCCGGCGTGACATCACATGGGAAGACCCCGTCTGGATTTCCTGGAGCGCGACTGCCGGCGTGATGTTGGCAGAATGACAATGCGCCCAGAACCTATTCTCTCTTTGATGGCTCCGCACTTGGGGCAATCGGTTGACATGCGCGGCGTCGCGCATCACGTCCCCGGCGCAACGCAATATCGCACAGGGGATCGCCAGACATGAGACGCACCGCCCTTATCGCTGTTCCCTATCTTTGGCTCCTCGTCCTGTTTCTGGTTCCGTTCCTGATCGTCTTCAAGATTTCGCTGTCTGACGCGGCTCTTGCGATCCCGCCATATGCGCCGAACATGCGGGATGGTTTCTTTAACCTGATAAGCCAACTTGATTTTGAGAATTTTGTTTTTCTGACCGAAGACGATCTCTATTGGAAAGCCTACCTGAGCTCCCTGCGCATCGCGCTGATCTCAACGCTTCTGACGCTGGTGGTGGGGTATCCCATCGCATATGGCATGGCAAAGGCCCCCGAAGAATGGCGGCCAACGCTGATGATGTTGGTGATCCTGCCGTTCTGGACGTCCTTTTTGATCCGGGTCTATGCGTGGATGGGTATCCTGAGCAACGAAGGTCTGCTGAACCAGTTTCTGCTCTGGCTGGGGCTGATTGACGATCCGCTCAAGATCCTGAACACCACAACGGCGGTCTATATCGGCATCGTCTATACTTATCTGCCGTTTATGATCCTGCCGATCTATGCGGCGCTGGACCGACTTGATACCTCTCTGAACGAAGCAGCAGAAGACCTTGGCTGCTCGCGCCTGCAGGCGTTCTGGCTGGTGACAATTCCCTTGTCCAAGAACGGAATCATCGCGGGATCTTTCCTTGTGTTCATTCCGGCGCTGGGCGAATTTGTGATCCCGTCGTTGCTGGGGGGCTCTGGTACGCTGATGATCGGCAAGGTGCTTTGGGAAGAGTTCTTTAACAATCGGGACTGGCCCGTTGCATCGGCGGTTGCTGTCATTCTGCTGTTGATCCTTGTGATCCCCATCGTGCTGTTTCAGCGCAATCAGCAAAAACAGGCGGAGGCAGACCAATGAGACGGCTTTCGTGGTTCAATGTGACATCGCTGACGCTGGGGTTTGCCTTCCTGTATCTGCCGATGGTCATTCTGGTGATCTACAGCTTCAACAGTTCCAAGCTGGTGACGGTCTGGGCAGGATTTTCGACCAAGTGGTATGGCGAGTTGCTCCAGAACGAGGCGTTTCTGGATGCCGCTTGGGTAACGATAAAGGTTGCGGTCATGTCCTCCACATTTGCCACGGTCCTGGGGACGATGGCGGCCTATGTGCTGGTGCGGGGGGGCCGTTTCATGGGACGCACCCTGTTTTCCGGGATGATCTATGCGCCGCTGGTCATGCCCGAAGTCATCACCGGTCTGTCGCTGCTGCTGCTGTTCATCGGGATTGGGTTGGACCGCGGTGTTCTGACCATCGTGTTGGCTCATACGACGTTTTCGATGTGTTATGTGTCTGTGGTTGTGTCCTCCCGGCTCGTCAGTTTTGATCGCTCGCTGGAAGAAGCCGCACTTGATCTCGGCTCGTCGCAGTGGGAGGCATTTCGGCTTGTCACCCTGCCGATCATCGCCCCGGCGGTTATTTCCGGCTGGCTCCTCGCCTTTACGCTCTCTCTGGACGATCTGGTGATTGCATCCTTCACATCCGGCCCGTCGGCAACGACCTTGCCGATCAAGATTTTCTCGGCTGTTCGGTTGGGGGTTTCCCCAGAGATCAACGCCCTGTCGACAATCATGATCGCGATAGTCACCGTTGGCGTGATCAGCGCGTCCCTGGTGAGCAAGCGGAATTCCCTGAAGGCACAAAAAGATGCACAAGCGGCGGAACGCGCAGGCGCATGAGCCGTATCTATTCCAACTATGCCTATTCCGACGCGCCACGTGCGCAGTGCTGGTGGGATCAGAGTGCAAAACCGGTAGATCGCCCTGGATTGGCCGGCGACCTGTCCTGTGATGTTGCCATAATCGGCGGTGGATATACGGGGATTTCGGCGGCCCTTCATCTTGCGCAGGCGGGCGTCTCTGTCGCGGTTCTGGAAAGCCGCTTTGTCGGGTGGGGCGCGTCCGGGCGGAATGGCGGATTTTGTTGCCTTGGCGGCGGGATGCTGGATGATCGCGCCCTTGACCGGGCATTCGGGCGCAAGGGGCGGTTTGAATGGCGCAGAACCGAAGTCGAAGCGGTGCGGTTTGTCGAAGGGATCATCGACAGGCTTGATCTGGATGTGGACCGCCACTCCGATGGCGAAACCCGGTTTGCGCATCGGTTGAGAGACTTTGAAGACATGCGCCAGGAGGTTGCGAGTTGTGCGGAAAACTACGGTCTGACCGCGCGGTTGATCGGTCAGTCCGATCTGATTGCCGAGGGGATGAATGGGGGTTTTGAAGGAGCACTCACCACCCCCATCGGGTTTGGCCTCAATCCACGCAAGTATATCGACGGTTTGGCGCAAGCCGCAGAACGCGCAGGCGCCGGGATATTCCACGACACACCCGTCCAGGCGCTGCGGCGCGGTGCAGCCGGCTTTGAAGTGCAGACCGCGCGCGGCACTGTGAAGGCGGCCAAGGTCATTGTTGGCACCAATGGCTATTCCGCTGACGACCTGCCGAATTGGTTTGCCGCGCGATACATGCCCACGCAATCCAGCGTGATCGTCACCCGACCGATGACCCGTTCGGAGCTTGAATCGCAGGGCTGGACCAGCAGGCAGGCCTCTTATGATACCCGCCACCTGCTTCACTATTTCCGCCTGATGCCGGACAATCGTATGCTTTTTGGCGTGCGCGGCGGTCTGCTGTCCTCTGCCGGGTCGGAGGCCCGCGCGTTGCGGCGGGCCCGGACCGAGTTTGATCGGATGTTTCCCGCCTGGCGCGGGGTCGAGACGCCACATGCCTGGTCCGGTATGGTCTGTATCGCCCGCAATCAAATGCCCTTTGTTGGCGAGGTGCCCGGCCAACCGGGCATGTACGCAAGCCTGTGTTATCACGGAAACGGTGTCGCAATGGCCAGTTACGCCGGGGCACTGATTGCCGATCTTGCGCAAGACAGGAAGCCGGACCTGATCTATCCCGAGGCCGTTCAGCGCCCGCTCGCCAAATTCGAGCTGGGCCGTTTTCGACGGTTGGTCATGCCCTTTGCCTACGCGGGGTTTGCGCTTGCTGATCGGTAATTGGCGTTTTTATGGATCACGTATCCCGGTGAGGTTCCGGGCCAGCAATTCTGTTCCTCCTTCCAGAATGAAACCGGCCTCGCCGTCAATTCGTCGCGCTTCGGTGATGCGGGTGTAGCTTGCCGCCGGTTCGGTCAGGATATTGTTTCCCTTTTCGAAACTCTCGATCTCAAAACTGTAATACCCCTCGGGGAAATTGAGCCCGTCGCTGTCACGGCCGCTCCAGGTCAGTAACTTGTCGGAAACGGTGATTTCGCGTCTGTAGACCTCAAAATCGTCCGCGTTATAGGCAACAAGAAATGCCTGATCTGCTTGTTTGGCCGGTTCGGGGGCGATCGTGATCCCCTCGCCGCTGAAATAGACGGGTTCGACGCTGCGCGCATCATAGCCAATCAGCGCCGCGATCTGTGACATGTTCGCAATATCAAGCTGCGCGGTCATTTCGGCAAGGCGGTCATTGGCAAGCACTTGCTGCTCGACCATGGAAAACTGCGCAAGCTGGGACGCGTATTCGGAGCTGTCGATGGGTTCGAGTGGGTCTTGATACTGTGCCTGCGCCGTCAGCATCTTAAGAAAGGTTTCGAAGTCGGACGACAATATGGTGCTGGCTTCTGACGACGGCAGGGTTGCGGCGG
>TARA_R110002110_G_scaffold49577_4_pt1 | contig 10128 bp, 8 predicted proteins | sample TARA_R110002110 | Tara Oceans TARA_R110002110 (sample SAMEA4397330) | marine metagenome | biome: Polar Biome; feature: [SRF] surface water layer (ENVO:00010504); material: water (ENVO:00002006), including particulate matter (ENVO:01000060) such as... | depth 5 m
TCGGTCCTTGCCGGGGGCGTCCGGGGCGAGGATGGGGTGGTTCTCGGGCGGCATTCCGGGCTTGCCGATCGGACCGGGGCAATGCAGCAGGACAAGGCGCAGGTTCAGCCCCGCCAGAAGGCGCGTCACCTCCTTGCCAAAGGCATCGGGGTCTTCGTCGCGCAGGCGGTTGACGATGATCACGCCCCGGAGCGCGTGTCGTTCCACATGATAGCGCAGCCATTCGGCGACCTGGGCGGGGCTTTCCTCCAGCCGGAAGGCGAGGATGCAGTTGAGACCGGCAAGAAAGGCAGGCTCTGCCGGGACGGGTTCCGCGATCAGCTTTTGCCGGTCGGTCAGCGCGATTTTCACTGGCCCGTCGGTCGGGGTTTCCAGCGCCACCAACGCCGAACCCGACACCTCGCGCAGATCGAGCGGCAAGGCGCAGCCTTCGGCACCGTCGGGCAGGAAGCGCCCGAGGTCCGTGCCATTGCCAAAAAACGCCTGCACCCGGGTCGGCGAAAGGCGCACACAATCCAGCAGCCGCGAAAGGCCGGGCGAGCCTATATCCTTCAGCATCAGGCTGCGATGCAGGACGACAACCCCTTCTGCGGGGTCCGATGTGTCGGATTTGTCCTTGCCCCGTTTTGCGGGGATCTGAGATGTGGCCGTTTTCGCCATTCAACGTCCCGATGCTGCCCGATCCGGCCGGTCTTTTGCCGCCTTTGATGCCCCGATCACTAGCACAATCGTGCCACAGGGGCAAATTGCGATGCGCGCAATTTTTGCTATCCATTGGCAAATCATCATTATTTCGTCAGACTGTTTCTGAATAAACAACAAACGCAGCCCAAAGGGCGGAACGGTAGGGCAGGGCATGGCACGGCAACGAGAGGTCGGAACGCTTTGGATCGGCGGAGCGCTCAGCTGGATGGAGCAGCTCTGCCTGAAAAGCTTCGTCGACCGCGGCCAGCAGATCACGCTGTTTTCCTACGAGGACATTCCCAATGTGCCCGCAGGGGTGATACGGCGTGATGGGCGCGAGGTGCTGGATACCGACGATTTCATCAAGTACGAACGCAAGGACAGCTTCGCGCTGTTTGCCGATTACTTCCGCATCCACATGATCCATCAGCACCCCGGAATGATCTGGGTCGATACCGATGTCTATTGCCACCGCCCGATGGACCACGACAGCGACTATGTGATGGGGTTCGAGTTGCCCGGCGAAAATCGCGTCAACAACGCGGTGCTGGGCCTGCCGGCGGACAGCCCGATTGTCGCGGATATGCTGACGTTCATGTCCGATCGCCACGTCATTCCCTCCTTCATCAAAAAGAGCCTCCAGGCAGAGTATCAACGGGCGGCGGCTGCGGGCGCGCCGGTGCATGTCAGCCAACAACCCTGGGGGGTCTGGGGGCCTTTGATGGTGACGCATTTTGTCCACAAGCACGGGCTGAAAGACCGGGTGCAGCCCATGGCGGCGTTCTATCCGATCCCGTTTCCCGATCGCCTGAAGTTCCTGCGTCGCCGCGCGGTTGTCGAAAGCTATCTGACGCCCGACACCACTGCGCTGCATCTGTGGGCCTCCAACAAGCGCGAACTGGGGCTGCGTCACGGCGGTATTCCGCCCGAAACCTCCTATCTGGCCGACCTGTTGCGACACCATGACATCCGGCCCGAGGCCGCTCCGATCCAGAGTCGGGGCAGGCATGTCTTTGACGCGGGGCTTGTCGGAGCACTCGACCTGTCAACGGTGACGCGCTTTGCCGATATCGGGGGCAATGCCCAGTCGCTGGCGCTGGCGGCCTCGGAAAAATGGGGCTGCGAGATTGACTTGATCGACCTGGACCACAAGGGGCGCTGGTCGCAGCAACCTTCGTCCTGGGTGGCTCCTTACCGGCAGTTCTTGCTCGATCATCAGGTCGCGAACGACAGGATACGCGTTGTCTCCGCTCCCGAGGGCGTGCGCCCGGCGGAGGTTCTGGCCAACCTGAACGGCTTTGGCGACGTCAACAAGATCAGCCTGCTTGCCCCCGTGCTGGCGGGGTGCCTCGCACCCGGAGCCGCGCTGTTCAGCGATATCCGCAAAGGCTCGGGCGCCTATCCGTTCCTGAAGCCCTATGGCGCGGTGACGCAACTCAGCAGCCGCAACGATGGCGGAGCCGAGATTCACCGTGTACTGCTGCGCGCTCCTGGCGGACCGCTCCGCAACGCAAAAGCGGCATCGCGCACGGTGCGTATCAAGCGGGTTGACGCAAAGCCCGTGATTGCTGCCGATCCGGCCCCCGCCGGGTCACCTGCTTCGCCGCCGCCTGAAGGCTTGGCAGAGCCGTGGTCCGCAATCGCTGAAAGGCTGGCCGAAGGCGGCGGGTTCACCCGTGAAAACCCAAGCCATTCGTTTCTCTATATGCCGCGCGGCGAAACACTCGTCGTCACCTTCGACAACCTCGATATCGCGATGACCAAGCGAGAAGACCGACGGCCCTGGGGCTTTTCGTTTATCGAAAAGCAGGGCTGGTCGATGCTGGGCGTCATGGCGAACGGCTGGACCTGGTATCGCGACCCATGGGTCTGCGCGCAGTTCGACCAGCTTCAGGAAAGCGGATTTTTCGCGCAGTTCAGACGCGTGGTGTTTTACGGCGCCTCGATGGGGGGCTATGCCGCCTGTGCCTTCGTTGCGGCCTGTCCGGGGGCCGATGTCTTTGCGATCTCGCCGCAATCGACGCTGGACAAGACGTTGGTTCCGTTCGAGACCCGCTACAAAACCGCATGGAACGCGGATTTCACCGGAAAATACGGCGACGCGGCCCTCGCCTCGGCGGCGGCGGGCCGGGTGACGCTGCTGTATGACCCGTACGAACCGTTGGATACCGGCCATGTTGACCGTTTCACCGGCGACAATGTGGTCAAGCTGCGCGCGCCTTTGTTTGGGCATCGCCTTGGCTCCAGCCTGCAACAGATGGGTATCCTCGCGCCGATCACCCTCGGCGCCTTGCACGGCACCCTGACAGAGCTGGAATTCTATCAGACATTGCGGGCGCGCAAAAGCTTCAACAGATATCAGAAAGAACTGTTCAAACGGGCGATGAAAAGCGGCCACCCCGACCTTGCGCGCCGTATGGGCCGCTATGTGCTGACCCGTGGCGACAACCGGTATATTCGCAAGGAGTTGGCAGCGCTGTAGGCACGAGGCGAAACTTGCGCCAACCATGGTTCCCTTTTGTGGCAGGGCAAAGGCCTTGGCCCGACCCGTCATCGCGGCCGCCTGTTGCGCTGCCGTCGGGCAACAGTGGAAATTCAGCGGTCGCGAAAGGGGTGGGTCAACGGCCAAGTCCCTTTTTTCGCCTTGCAGCCCAAGCGATCAGAAAAACGCCTGCAGCCCCGTGACCGCCCTCCCCAGGATCAGCGCATGAACGTCATGCGTGCCCTCATAGGTGTTGACGGTTTCCAGGTTCACCATATGGCGCATGATCTGGAAATCTTCCTGAATGCCGTTGCCGCCGTGCATGTCGCGCGACATCCGCGCGACATCCAGTGCCTTGCCGCAGTTGTTGCGCTTGATGATCGAGATCATCTCGGGTGCTGCATTCGCCGCGTCCATCAAACGGCCCACCTGCAATGCCGCCTGAAGCCCAAGCGAAATGTCGGTCATCATATTGGCCAGCTTCAACTGGAAAAGCTGGGTCTGGGCCAGCGGCTTGTCGAACTGCTTGCGGTCAAGGCCATATTGGCGGGCGGCGTGCATGCAGAACTCCGCTGCCCCCAGGACTCCCCAGGCGATGCCATACCGCGCCCGGTTCAGACAGCCGAACGGGCCCTTGAGCCCCTCGACGTGGGGCAGCAGCGCGTCGTCGCCGACCTCGACATCCTTCATCACGATCTCGCCGGTGATCGAGGCACGAAGGCTGAGCTTGCCGCCGATTTTCGGCGTGGTCAGCCCCTTCAGGCCTTTGTCCAGCACAAAGCCGCGGATCTTGCCGTCATGGGCATCCGATTTGGCCCAGACCACGAAAACATCGGCGATCGGGCTGTTGGAAATCCACATCTTCGCGCCGTTCAGTACATAGCCGCTTGCGGTTTTCACGGCACGCGTCTTCATGCCCGCCGGGTCAGAACCTGCGTCAGGTTCCGTAAGTCCGAAACAGCCGATATACGCGCCGCTGGCCAGCTTTGGCAGATATTTTTGGCGCTGCGCCTCGCTGCCATAGGCATAGATCGGATACATCACCAGGCTTGACTGCACCGACATCATGCTGCGATAGCCGCTGTCGACCCGTTCGACTTCACGCGCGATCAGGCCGTAAGCTACGTAAGAGGCACCGATGCCGCCGTATTCCTCGGGGATTGTCACCCCCAGCAACCCCATCGCCCCCATTTCGCGGAATATTTCGGGGTCGGTCACCTCCTCGCGGAAGGCCTTGATGATACGGGGTTGAAGTTTTTCCCGGGCGTAAGCGCGCGCGCCATCGCGCAGCATCCGCTCTTCCTCGGTCAACTGGTCACCAAGGCGAAAGGGGTCTTCCCAATCGAACCGCCCCAGATCGGGTACGTCCTTGGCTTTCAGATCAGGCTTGTCCATCACACTCTCCTTTGCGGGTCTGTGCGAAGGGTTACGCCTCCGCGTCGGGGTTTTCAAATGAAATGACTTTACAGGTTCATGAGTATGGCGCATGAAGTATGGGTCATGCGCCATGCCTATACACCCACCTTGCCAGAGTTGCAGGCCTTCGTGCAAGCGGCACGCCTCGGTACGGCCACCCGTGCGGGCGCGGCGCTGGGCCTGACCCAAAGCGCCATCAGCCGGGCGCTGGCGTCGCTTGAGGCGCGATTGGGCGTCGCGTTGTTTCACCGTATCCGTCAGCGCCTAGTGCTGTCCGATGCCGGGCGCGCGCTGTTGCCCGAGGCCGAGCAGATGTTGGTCGGCCTCGACCGCGCGGCGTTGAGGGTTATGTCCTTCGGCGGTCACCGCGACGTGCTACGCCTTGCCGTGCTGCCGACCTTTTCGGCCCTGTGGCTGATTCCCCGTCTCTGCCGCTTTGCGACGATCGCGCCGCAGGTGACGTTTGACATGACGTCCACGTTGCTGCCGCTGGATTTTGACCGCGACCCCCGCGACGTCGCGATCCTGCGGGCGCAACCACCGCTTCGGGGCGCACTGGTCGATGTGCTGGCCCCTGAAGTTCTGGTCGTCGTCGCGGCCCCCTCGCTTTTGTCCGGTGCCCCCCTGCAAGGTGGCCCGCTCTCTGACAGCGATCTTGCCCGCCTGCCGCTGCTGCAACAGGCCACGAGACCTGACCTCTGGCTTGACTGGTTTCGCAACGTCGGCCTTGATCCGATCACCATCTTGCGCGGTCCGCGGTTTGAACAATTCGGCATGGTCCTCGCCGCCGCCCGCGCCGGCCTCGGCCTCGGCCTGGTGCCCGAAGCTTTCGTGCAGGGCGATCTTGCCGCAGGCACCCTGCGTCTCGCCTCCCCCCGTGTGATGGTCAGCGACACTCCCTATGTCCTGACCTACCCGGAGCGCAGCCTCAGCCTCGAAGCCTTCTGCCGGTTCCGCGACTGGATCCTCTCCGATGCGCCCTCCCCACGACCTTGCGCCGCGCGCCCTGCCGGCCCGTCGCTCCGCCGGAATACCTCTCCCTGATCCATCATCTGTTCAGAAATATCCCGGGGGTGCGGGGGCTGGCCCCCGCTGCCGACCCATCGGATGGCCAGGTCGCGCAATGTCCCGAAACGGGAGGCGTCCCGGAACGGCCAAAAAGAAAAAGGGGCCGGAAAATCCAGCCCCGCCTCTTTTTTTCGTCAAAGCCCGCTTTTGCAAGGTGCTTACTTCGGGCCGATCATCATGACCATCTGGCGGCCTTCAAGCTTCGGGAAGGTTTCAACCTTGCCAGCTTCCTCGGCGATGACATCATCGGCAACCCGGTTCAGCAGTTCCAGGCCAAGCTGCTGGTGCGCCATTTCGCGGCCACGGAACCGCAGCGTGACCTTCACTTTGTCGCCTTCACCAAGGAATTTCAGGACCGACCGCATCTTCACGTCATAATCATGCGTGTCGGTGCCGGGCCGGAATTTGATTTCCTTGATTTCGATGATGTGCTGCTTCTTGCGGGCCTCGGCCTCGCGTTTCTGCTGCTCGTATTTGAACTTGCCGAAATCCATGATCTTGCAGACCGGCGGTTCCGCATTTGGCGAAATCTCGACCAGGTCAAGCCCGACCTCTTCGGCCATCGCCATCGCGCGCGCCGGGGTCACGACGCCGACATTCTCACCTTCGGCACCAATAAGGCGGACTTCGGGGCAGCGGATGCGGTCATTCACACGGGGGCCCGTATCGCGTTGCGGCGGGGCATTGTGGGGTCTGCGGGCTATGGTTGTCTTCCTTCTTTCATGGCAATATCTGAGGGCGCGTACCGCTCTCAGACGCTAAAATAGACTTCAGCGCGGCCTTGTACAACCACAATCGGCAAAACAACGGTGCTGGTGGTGCTGCAATGCAGCAGATGACTTTTCAAATCAGGTTCATTCTGTCATGAATGCGCAGAAGCCGCACCCGCTGCGGTCATCAGGAGAGTTATCATGAATAAGAGTGTACTTTGGGGCGCTGCCGTTGTTGTCGTTGCCGGGCTTGGTTACTACCAATTCAGTGTCGTACCGGCGCAAAAGGCCGCCGAGGCCGAGGCGGTTCAGGCGGCAGAAGCTGCCGCACAAGCCAGGCAGGAGGCCAAGGCCGCGCAGGAGGCTGCTGCCAAAGCTGCTGCGGACAAGGCGGCTGCTGCCGAAGCTGAAGCCGCCGCTGCCGCCAAAGCCGCTGAAGACATTGCCGCAGCCAAAGCCGCCGCAGAGGCTGCCGTAGCGGCAACCAAAGCCGCGGTCGAAAAAGCGGCTGCCGATGCGGCGGCGCTGGCAGGACAGGCAAAGACAGGTCTGGGGGATGCGGCCTCACAGGCTGTTACCGCAGTTGACCCTGGCCAGTTGCTGAACGCCAGCACCTTTGACGAAGCAAAGGTTGCGGCATTGATTGATGCATCTGCGCTGGGTGATACCGTCAAAGCCTCGCTCAAATCGGCTGTCAAAGCGGCATCGTTCAACCCGCAACTGCTGCAAGGCGCACTGGATCAGGTAAAAGCTGCGCTCGGTCTTTGATTGTCGGACATTGAGAAGGAAACGCCGCGCAGAGGGTTCTGCGCGGCGTTTTCGTGTTCAGGACAAGGTTGTTCCGGGCGTGATGGGTCAGATGCCGTCGCCGACAAAGGCCTTTTCGACGACATATTCCCTGGGGTCTGAATTAGCGCCCTCGCGCAGACCATAGCTTTCCAGCACCGCTTTGACATCAACGTTGAACGCAAGGCTGCCGCACACCATCGCGCGGTCTTCGCCGGGGGTCATCACCGGCAGACCGAGATCGGCAAAGACCTTGCCCGAACGCAGGTTGTCGGTGATGCGGCCCATCCGGGTGCTGTCTTCACGGGTCGTGGTGGGATAGTAGAGCAGCTTGCCCTCGACCATCTCGCCGATCAATTCGTCGTTCCTGAGGTCTTCGACAAGGCGGCGGCCATATTCCAGTTCCGCCACCTCGCGGCAGGTGTGCATCATGATGACCTGATCGTATTTCTCATAGGTTTCAGGGTCGCGCATCAGCGAGGCGAACGGCGCGATGCCGGTGCCGGTGGCCAGAAACCACACCCGCTTGCCGGGCAACAGCGCGTCATGCACCAGGGTGCCGACCGGTTTGGGGCGCAGGATGATCTCGTCGCCCACCTTGATGTGCTGCAATTTGCTGGTCAGCGGGCCGTCGGGCACTTTGATCGAGTAGAACTCCAGCCCTTCATCCCAGTTGGGCGAGGCGATGGAATAGGCGCGCAGCAAGGGTTTTTGCTTGCCGGTCACCGGGTCCGGCGCGCCCATCAGGCCGATCATCACGAATTCGCCAGAGCGAAAGCGCAGCGATTGCGGGCGGGTGACGCGGAACGAAAACAACCGGTCTGTCCAATGCTGGACCGAAGTCACGATCTGGGCGTCCGGCAAATGCGGTCTGGTGGGCTTCGGGGCAGTCAATGTCAGGCTTTCGGTCATATTTCACTGTTCCGGCCTTGGACCGGTTTCCTCACGGTTATCGTCAATTCAGATCAAAGGGAAGGGCCTGGCGGCCTTTGTCAACCTGCGCGCAGCCGCGATTGATGGTCATGGGCCTGCCAATCGGCCCGGAACAGCCATTGTTCCTGCGGTTGACGCGCGGCGAGTTCGGGGCTGATTTCCACCTCGTCAAAACCGGTGCGGCGGGCCATCGCGTATTGATCGGCCAGGACATGGCCGCGTGCGCGCAGCCGTCCCTTGTAGCCCATCATCCGCAGACGCCGTGCGAGGGTAAAGCCGCGCCCGTCGGTGAAAGACGGAAATTCAATGCGGATCAGGCGGATATCGATCAGGTAGGGTGCCAGCGCCGTGGGGTCATCGTTGTTGGCCAGATCCAGCGCACCTTCGTGGAAAGGCAGTTGTGCCAGTGAGGTAAAGGCGGGAATCGGCGTCTCGGTCGAAAACCCGTTGTCGGTGACAATGATTGTCATGCCGCGTTCTCCTGTTTGATACGGACCATTTTGCCGTTGATGAAATGGATGCCACATTCGGTTTTCGCGCTGCCGCGCCAGCGCCCGGCGCGGGGGTCTTCGCCCTCGGCCACGGGGCTGGTGCAGGGGGCGCAGCCGATGCTGGGATAGCCTTGCGCCACCAGCGGGTGCCGGGGCAGGCGGTTGTTGATCATGTATTCTTCCAGGTCATCGCGGCCCCAATGCGCCAGCGGGTTGATCTTCAGCCGCGCGTCGCCATCGGCCTCGAAAAACTCGACATCGGCCCGCGTGCCGCTTTGATAGCGTTTGCGGCCGGTGATCCAGGCATCGAACCCCGACAGCGCCGCCTCTAACACGTCAGTCTTGCGCAGGGCGCAGCAGGCGTCGGTGTCGTATTGGTGAAGTGTGCCGTCGGGGTCACCCATCGCCAGACTGGCCGGAGAAGGGCTGAGGCGACGGATGTCGGTCAGGTACAGCTTTTGCGCGAGTTCCTGCTGATAGGCGAGGGTTTCGGCAAACAGCATCTGCGTGTCGATGAACAAAACCGGGGTGTGCGGCGAAATCACCGACAGAAGGTGCAACAACACCACTGATTCCGCGCCAAAGCTGGACACCAGGGCCACGCGGCCGACGTCGCGGTCGCGCAGCGCATGTTCCAGCACCGCCGTGGCGCCGTGATGGTCATAGCGGGTGTTCAGCGCGGCCACCCGCTCCGCCATCGGTGCGAACTGGTGGTCACGCGGCATCGCGCGCGCTTTCCGGCTCATACAGCGCGGCCTTGAACGGGCCAAGGCCGAGGCGGCGATAGGTTTGCAGGAAGGCTTCCTCCGGGTTGTTGCGCAGGTCGAGATAGGCCAGCACCAGGCGCTCGATCGCCGGGACAATTTCGTCATAGGCAAAGCCCGGGCCGGCGCGCTCGCCGATCACGGCGGTTTCGGTGCCGTCACCGCCAAGGGTGATCTGATAATTTTCCACCCCGGCGCGGTCGAGGCCGAGAATGCCGATATGGCCGACATGATGGTGGCCGCAGGCATTGATGCAACCCGAGATCTTGATCTTGAGCGGCCCGATGTCATGTTCCAGCTTCAGCTCGTCGAAGCGGGTGGCGATCTGTTGCGCGACCGGGATCGAACGCGCCGTGGCAAGCGCGCAATAGTCCATGCCGGGGCAGGCGATGATGTCCGAGATCAGGCCAACATTCGCGGTGTCCAGCCCGGTGCCGCGCAGGGCGGCGTGCAATGCGGGCAGATCCGACAGATGGACATGCGGCAGGATGACGTTCTGCTCATGGCTGATGCGCAATTCGGAATGGCCGTAGTTTTCGGCGAGATCGGCCAGCAGGCGCATCTGGGCGCTGGTGGCATCGCCGGGGGTGGCGCCATGGGCCTTCAGGCTGATGGTGACGATCCGGTAATCGGGGTTTTTATGCGCGGCAAGGTTGGTATCGGACCAAGCGCGGAACAGCGGGTCGGCCTTGTAAAACGCGTCATAGCCGCCGGTGTCGGCCTGCCTGTACAAAGGCGGGGCGAAGGCGGATTCGATTTCGGACAGCAGCGCCTGGTCCTCGCCCCCGAACTGC
>TARA_R110002110_G_scaffold7228_23_pt1 | contig 10128 bp, 8 predicted proteins | sample TARA_R110002110 | Tara Oceans TARA_R110002110 (sample SAMEA4397330) | marine metagenome | biome: Polar Biome; feature: [SRF] surface water layer (ENVO:00010504); material: water (ENVO:00002006), including particulate matter (ENVO:01000060) such as... | depth 5 m
TTGACACGGTTGACCATCTTGACCAGCAAGAACACCACCCAGGCGATAATCAGGAAATTGATGATCGCCATGATGAAGGCACCGATGGCAAAAACTGCGGCCCCGGTTTCACGGGCGGCATCAAGTGTGGCACCCTCTGGTACGTCACCCGACAACACCGCGTAAATGTTGTTGAAATCAACGCCGCCCAACACCAGACCGATGATCGGATTAATCAGATCACCCACCAACGACGTCACGATTGCCGTGAACGCGGCTCCGATAATGATACCAACCGCCATGTCCATCACATTGCCCTTGGCAATGAAGCCCTTGAATTCTTGAAGCATTTTCCGTCCCTTTTCTATTTTGTACGTCCGACATCACCAGCGCATCGGTTCGCACCCGCACTCCCATTATCATATCTGTGCAGGACCAGTGCCCTAATATTTGGGGGAATAATTTCTCACTCTTGTCATAGTCATTCAGGAGACAAGATATGGCCGATCTTTGCGCTTTTTCCATTCCACAACGATGGCCCGCTGATCGCTGTCCCAACCAACGACCGGCGATGGGCGTCAAGCCGATGACCGCATTTCGGCCGCGATCTTTTCTGCAATCATGATTGTGGGTGCATTTGTATTGCCCCCGATCAGACGCGGCATCACCGAGGCATCAACCACGCGCAGCCCTTCTACGCCATGCACCCGCGCATCCGGCCCTACCACGGCCATATCGTCGACACCCATCTTGCAGGTGCCAACAGGATGATAGATCGTATCGGCCCGTTTGCGGATGTCCGCCTCAAGGCCGATGTCGCCGCCATCATGAGGGTACAGCCGCTTGCCGCGCCAGGGATCAAGCGGCGGTGCGGTCAATATCTGTTCCATCTGGCGTGCGCCTTTCATCAAGACAGCCAGATCGCGAGGGTCAGACAGGAAATCAGGATCAATCCTCGGTGCAGCACCGGGTTTGGCAGAGTTCAGGCCGACCTGCCCCCGCGAATGCGGACGCAAGGCGCAGACATGTGAAGAAAACCCATGTCGAAAATGAAGTTTGCGCATGTGATCGTCCACAATCCCCACGACAAAATGCAGTTGCAGATCGGGACGGGTCAGGGCCGGATCGGACTTGAGAAACGCGCCCCCTTCTGCAAAGGGCGTGGCAAACATGCCGCCACCGTCCCTGCGCCACCGCAGCCCGGCCTTGGCCAGCTGCATCAACCCCGATGGGTTCAGGCCGACCACATCCGACCGTTTTGAGTGATAGCTAATCACATAGTCCAGATGGTCCTGAAGGTTCTGGCCAACCCCCGACAGATCATGTTTGACCTCGATCCCATGCGGCGCCAATTCATCGCGGGGTCCGATCCCGCTTAACATCATCAACTGTGGCGATCCGAATGCCCCTGCGCTCAGGATGACCTCCTTGCGCGCCTCAACCTGCATGACCTTGCCGCCATAACGCACCTGAACACCGGTCGCGCGGTTGTCCTCCACCACGACCTTTTGCGCCTGGGCCTTGGTCAGGATTGTCAGGTTGGACCGCCGACGGACGGATTGCGGCAGATAGGCCGCCGCAGCGCTGCATCGCTCGCCTTTGGTCTTGCCGTCATAAAACTGAGTGACCTGATACAGCCCCGCGCCTTCCTGTTCGGGGCCATTGAAGTCGGTATTGTGACGGACCTGCTGTTCACCTGCCGCGTCTATGAAGGCTTGCGATATTGCACGCGGCTCTGACTGGTTCGTGACCTGCAATGGTCCGTCACCGCCGTGCAGTGCGTCCGCACCATGCGCGTTCCCTTCAGATTTCCGGAAATACGGCAGCACGGCATCCCAGTTCCAGCCGTCGCACCCCATATCAGCCCATTCATCATAATCGTCCGGGTGCCCGCGCACATACAACATTGCGTTGATGGCGCTTGATCCGCCCAACGCCTTGCCGCGCGGTTGAAAGCCACGCCGCCCGTCCAGCCCCGCCTGTGGAACGGTCCGAAAGGCCCAGTTGTTGATTTTTGGTCGCCCCGACACCATCGCTGCGACCAGCGCCGGAGCGCGCACAAATATGCCGCGCCCTGATCCGCCAGCCTCAATGAGGCACACCGACCGGCTCGCATCTTCGCTAAGCCGTGACGCCATCACGCAGCCCGCCGACCCGCCGCCCACAATCACAAAATCAAACTGCATATCATCTCCCGAAACTGGTCGAAGGTTATGCAGGACGGCAACGAAAGCAAAGGACGACGGTACGTCCGGTGTGCAGACTAGCCCGGCAATTCGCCGGTCAGCACATACCGCAGAATCTGTACAACCTGAGCCGGTTCGGATGCGACCGCCAGCGCCGCGGCATCCACTTCCTTGAGCGCATGCGCGTGATCGGGGCCGTGCAAGACAATCAATGACTTGCCAAGAGCAGAAGCAACGCCTGCATCAAAGGCCGCGTTCCATTGCTTGTATTGCGCACCAAACCGCACGACAACAACATCCGCATCCTCAATACCCTTGCGGGTCCGTATCGCGTTCATCTGCGCGCCTTTGCGATCGTGCCAGAACTTGTCCGGCTCCGCCCCCAGGATTGCCACACCACAATCGTCACTGGCCGCGTGGTCGGTCACGGGGCTGTTGAACGTCACCTCCAGCCCTTTGGACCCATCAACGATCTGTTCGCGCCAATCGGTGTGAATTTCGCCTGATAAATAGACCTTGAGCATCATGTCCTCCGCAGCTGTTGGCACAGACATAGCATCCTCAGCGCCAAGGTCTATGTCCGCCGGGCAACGATGTAGCGGCTCATCGCGGGATAGCTGGCTGTCTCGATGATCTTGAACCCGGCATCCGCAGTCATTGCTTCCAGCTCCCGAAAACTCAGATACCGCAGGCCGGGTGCCTTGCCGAACACCTGCATCACCGGAATGATTGCGCGAAACAGAAACCGTTTGAACCCGATGGAGGGTTCGGCCAGACAGGGGGTCTTGGTGATCAGCAAGTTGCCGGATGCCATTTCACGCGAAAGCACCTTGAGAATTCCCTCCGGATCGTCGGTGAGATGCAGAATGTTGAACCCCATGACAACATCCATGCCTGCGGCCCCCCGCGCGGACTCGTCGGCGGAACGCACCTCGAACCGCAGATTTTCGATTTGCTGGCCCTGTGCCTTTTCCAAGGCAATGCGCGTCATCTCCGGCGATATATCGGTTCCGGTGAATTCGGCCACATCCCCGGCCAGCAACAAGGCCGTCGATCCGGTGCCGCATCCGATCTCAAGCACCTTATCGGTGCCACTCAGATAGCTTCGCGTGCGTTCCAGCGTATATTCATACGCCTGCGTGTCACGAATCGGAGCAGCCGCGTATTTGGGGGCCAGCCGGTCCCAGAATCGTACCGTATCAGTCATGTCATTCTCCCTTGGCTCTTATATGCCAGCGTATGGATAATGGGGGAATTGACGAAATTTGCAGCCTATATATACGTATTTGCATGGATTTGGACCAAATCGACTGGAACCACCTGCGCGCCTTTCTGGCAACGGCTGATCGGGGGTCTCTTTCTGCGGCGGCCCGCACACTTGATCTGACTCAACCGACCCTCAGCCGCCAGATCGCGGCGCTGGAAGATGCGCTTGCGCTGATGTTGTTTGAACGCAATGGCCGTGCATTGACGCTGACGGATGCCGGCCGTGAATTGCTGCATCATGCCCGCGACATGGGTGGGGCCGCGGCGCGGCTGGCGCTGTCGGCAAGCGGTCAACGCTCGGGTCTGGGCGGTCTGGTCCGGATAACCGCAAGCGACATGATGTCGGCATATGTCTTGCCCCGGATCGTGCGCAGCATCCGGTTGCGTGCGCCCCAGATCACGGTTGAAGTTGTCGCGTCCAATGACGTCGAAGACCTCATGCGCCGGGATGCAGATATTGCGGTCCGTCATGTCAGACCGGAACACCCCAACCTGGTGGCGCGCCTGCTGCGGGAAAAGTCAGGGCACTTCTATGCCGCGACACGCTATCTGGACTCCCGCGGCCGCCCGGAGACGGTGTCAGATCTGTCAAAACATGACTGGATTGCCGTTGGTCAGGTGTCCCGTATGCATGGATACATGACCGGGATGGGTATCCCGATCGAACCAGAGGATTTTCGCGTCATTTCCCAAAGCGGGCTGGTTGCATGGGAAATGTGCAAGGCCGGCCTTGGTATCTGTCCGATGGACGATCAAATGGCGGCCAATACTCACGGGCTTGAACGTGTATTGCCCGCGCAACTTCATGTGGAGTACCCGGTCTGGCTTGTAACCCACCGCGAAATTCACACCAGCCCGAGGATCAGGCTGGTTTTTGATCTGTTGGCCGAAGCCCTGTCCTAGCTGCGCAGGCTGCCGCCCGTTGCCTTGGTGACTTTGTCGACGACCTTGGCACCGACCGCTTCGATGTCGGCGTCTTTCAGGGTCGCGTCACGGGGCTGCAACCGCACGGTGATCGCCAGCGATTTCTTGCCCTCGCCCAATGACCCTCCGATGAACTCATCAAAGACGCGCACGTCTTCGATCAACGCCTTGTCCGCACCCATCGCGGCATTCACCAGCGTCAATGCCTCGACATCTGCATCCACCACGAAGGCAAAGTCGCGCTCAACCGCCTGCAAATCGCTGATCTTGAGGGCGGCACGGGTCGCTCCGGTTTTGCGCGGCATCGGCACGTCCTCGGGCCAGAGCGAAAAGGCCATCGCAGGGCCTTTTACATCCATTGCCGCAAGGATTTTCGGGTGCACTTCGCCAAAGATGCCCAGCACCTTTTTTGGTCCCAGACAGATCATCCCATGCCGCCCCGGATGCCACCAGTCAGCGGCACCGCGCAGGATCTGGACCTTGGCGGGGGCACCCATCGCAGCAAGCACCGCTTCAGCGTCCGCCTTGACGTCATAGACATCTACAGGCCGGGATGCGCCGTGGACATCCTTTGGCCCGGTACGGCCCACCAACAGGCCGGACACCAGCAGATGTTGCTCCGTCGGTTCGCCGCCGTGAAACGCCGGTCCCACCTCAAACAAAGCCATGTCCGCAAAGCCGCGCGCCTGATTGCGGGCTGCCGCCTGCAACAGACCGGGCAACAACGCAGGCCGCATATGGCTCATGTCTGTGCTGATCGGGTTTTCCAGCATCGTGGCGTCCGTCCCGCCCCCAAACAACGCAGCGGATGCCTGATCTATGAAACTGTAGGTTACGCATTCGTTGTATCCCAGTGCCGCACAGGTCCGCCGCGCAGCGCTCTCGCGTCGTTGCATCGGGGACAGGATCGGGCGCGGCACTCCGTCGCCCAACCGCGGCAGCGGCACGCCTTCCAACTTGGTCAACGATGCGATGCGCGCCACTTCCTCCACCAGATCGGCCTGGCCAAGAACATCAGGTCGCCAGCTTGGCACCTGGGCCATGTCACCCTCTAGGGTGAAGCCCAGCGCCTCAAGCGTCGCGCGCTGTGTGGCGGCGGGAATGCTCATGCCAACCAGCGACTGCACCCTGTCGGTATCCAGCCTGTAGGCCCGGCGCGTATCCGGGATCGCGCCCGCGACGACCACATCGGATGGCTCTCCGCCCGCATGGTCAAGGATCATCCGCGTCGCATGTTCGATCCCGCGCGGGGTCCATTCCGGGTCGATCCCCCGTTCAAACCGATAGCGCGCATCAGAGTTGATCTTGAGCGCGCGCCCTGTGTATGCGGTGCGGATCGGATCGAAGTAGGCCGCTTCGACAAACACGTTCGTCGTCTCATCGGTGCAGCCCGACGGCAGGCCGCCCATCACGCCACCGATGCTCTCGACCCCGTTGGCGTCGGAAATCAGCGTCATACCTGCGGCAAAGGTGTATTCCTTTTCGTCCAGACCCATAAGTGTTTCGCCGCCCTCGGCCCGGTGAACGCGCAGCACATTGCCCGCGATCTTGTCCGCGTCAAAAACGTGCAGGGGGCGGTTGCGATCATAGGTAAAGAAGTTCGTCACATCGACAAGGAACGAGATCGGGCGCAACCCGACGGCACGCAGAGCATCTTGCAACCATGCGGGGCTTGGCCCGTTTTTGACCCCCCGGATCACCCGGCCATAAAACACCGGACATTGGTCCAGCGTATCGTTGTCGATTGTCACGACCACCGGACACGGGAACATCCCCGGCACAGCATCGGTGTCACGCGCCTTGAGTGTGCCCAACCCCCGCGCCGCCAGATCGCGCGCAATCCCGCGCACGCCCAGCGCATCGGGCCGGTTGGGTGTAATCGCAATCTCGATCACCGGGTCCACCTTGGCGGGATCGTTCACAGCCAGCCAGTCAACAAAGGATTGGCCAACCTCGCCTGACGGCAATTCGATGATCCCGTCATGCTCTTCGGACAGCTCCATTTCACGTTCGGAGGCCATCATGCCATAGCTCTCGATGCCCCGTATCTTGCCCACACCGATGGTTGTATCAATGCCCGGCACGTAGACGCCCGGCTTGGCAACCACAACGGTGATCCCCTCGCGTGCGTTGGGCGCGCCGCAGATGATCTGCTTGAGACCTTCGTCGGTCTCGACCTGACACACCCGCAGCCGATCCGCGTCGGGATGCTTTTCTGCCGATTTCACAAACCCGATGGTAAAATCACGCAGCCGCGCACCGCGGTCCTCCACGCCTTCGACCTCCAGACCAAGGTCCGTCAGGGTTTCACAAATCTCGTCAATAGATGCATCCGTTTCCAAATGATCCTTGAGCCAGGAAAGCGTGAATTTCATGGGGTATTCCTCGTACATGAACTTGCTGCGTTCGGTACCTCCAAATGCGGCGGGTTTCAATGCAGCATGCGCTCCGTTGCCCCGCCGACCTTGCCGCTGTGGGATTTTCAAACGGTGCCACCCCCCAAACCGCGCAATCGGCCACATCCGCGCGCTGGCAAGCCGAGACCCAGGACAGGAACCTCAGGGACCAGAAAATCACCCTCCATCCCACTTGTGTCGATATTTTTTTGCCCCTACTCCTTTCGATCACGATCTTTGGAAAGGAGCCTTGCATGGCAAAGACCATCGTCAACAGCTGGAACGAATGGGATCCGTTGAAACATGTAATTGTTGGCCGCGCCGACAACTGCCATATCCCACCAGAGGAGCCGGCTCTTGATGCCAAAGTACCCGAAGACAGCGACATGCGCGGTCAATGGGGGCGACGCCCGCAGGAAACCATAGATCGCGCGAATGAGCTGTTGGACAATTTCGCCGCCATGCTGGAAAAACGCGGAGTGCGTGTGGACCGCCCGACATGTATTGATCATGCGCTGCCTGTGACAACGCCAGATTTTCATACCGAAAGCCAATTCGGCTGCATGCCGCCCCGCGATGTTCTGTTGACAGTCGGGTCCGAGATGCTTGAGGCGACAATGTCCTATCGCTGTCGCTGGTTCGAATATCTGAACTATCGCCCGCTGATGCAGCAGTATTTTGACGAAGACCCGAATTTCCGCCATGAGTCCGCGCCAAAACCGCGCCTGACAGATGCGGATTACCACCCCGATTACCTGAGCGAAAAGATTGGCGATGCCAAGCGGCTTGAGTGGGCTGCCAAGAAATTCTTTGTCACCACCGAGGAAGAGCCGCTCTTTGACGCCGCCGATGTGCTACGCTTTGGCCGTGACCTTGTGGTGCAGCATGGGTTCACCACAAACCTCAAAGGCATCGAATGGCTGCGCCGCCATTTCCCCAATCATCGTGTCCATACTGTCAACTTCCCCGGTGATCCCTATCCGATCCACATTGACGCGACCTTTACACCACTGCGCCCCGGTTTGATCCTGAACAACCCGCAGCGCCGCCTGCCCGACGACCAGCGGACCATGTTCGAGACAAATGGCTGGGAAATTGTCGATGCGGCCCAGCCGGCACACAACTCCCCACCGCCGTTGTGTTATTCTTCGACCTGGCTGTCCATGAACGTGCTGGTGCTGGACCCCAAAACCGTCTGCGTGGAGAAATCCGAAGTCTATCAGGCCGAGCAGATGGACAAACTGGGCATGGAGGTGGTCGAGGTCGAATTGCGCGACGCCTACGCCTTTGGGGGCGGCTTGCATTGCTGCACGGCGGATGTCTACCGCGAGGGCGGATGCGAAGACTATTTCCCCGGTCTTTCAGCGTAGCATCAACGGAACCGCAATCCCCAACGGGGCGGCCGTTCCAAGGGCATTGCCTGAAAATGGCTGTTCGGGTTTGCGGTTTTCTGCCACTCGGTTACCATGACGGTATAAACCGACTGGCAAGGATCGCATTGATGTTCAATCCAACGGCCACCGTGGCAACCGCCTTCGGCGAGTATCTGTCCGCAACTTATCTTGAGTACTTTTCGGGCCGGAACGAAGAACACGCTGCTTATATCAAAGGCGGTGCGCGCATGGTGCTTGAGCGGCTGGGCAACTCCGATGCGCTCTATCACAATGGTGAACATACGATGATGGTCACACTTGTGGGCCAGCAGATCATTCGCGGGCAATTGGTGAACCGGTCCTTGCATCCTGACGACTGGCTGCATTTCATCATGGCGTTGCTGATCCACGACATCGGGTATTCCCGGCAAATTCTGGACGGTGACACCGAAACCGAAGTGGTCATCAACGAGGCGGGGGATACAATCAGCCCGCCGCGGGGCGCCTCGGACGCATTTCTCGCCCCTTACCATGTGGAGCGCGGCAAGATGTATGCCCGCCAGCGTTTTGGGAAATCATCGCTGATTGATGCAGAACGGATTGCAGAGGCGGTGGATTTCACCAATTTCCCGGTCCCGCCGGAAGACAAGTACAAATGCACCGAAAGCGAACCCGCCCTTGTCCGCGCCGCCGATCTGATCGGGCAGATGGCCGATCCGTTTTATCACCGCAAGATTGCCGGCCTTTATCACGAATTTGTCGAAACGGGCATGGCGGCCAAACTGGGCTATGAAACACCGATGGACCTTATGGAGCAGTTTCCAAATTTCTTCTGGTCACAGGTCAATCCTTTGATCGGACCGGCCCAACGACATCTCGAACAAACAATGGAAGGCAAGCAGTGGGTCGCCCAGCTATACAACCATGTCTTTCAGGTGTCCCATCGCGCCAGCTGCCTTGGGCCGTTTCCGGGGCCCGGTGAGGGTTGATGCCTGGTTGGTGGACTCTGGGTTGGATGACCGCTGTGAGCCCAGAGTCACCAATGCTGCGGCGTTGATCAATGTCTGCTTCGGTGGCACATGGGGCAAAAGTTCCGGAGCGATTGGTTTTGATTTATTCCGCTCTCTTTCTGTTATGTTTGATCCTCGCTCCACTTTTGGCGAGTATTCGCGGCTGGAAGCCTGCCGCGCTGTTCTTTGCTGTAGCAGTTGTGTACGCAATTTTCGGCGCAGTCAGCTTCGCGCAAATCCAAATTGCTCTGAGTCAGGTCCGAGAAGCAGAACCCGCATATCATGACACCTACTACGTGGTGAGCCACGGCCACTTCCTGTGGAACATTGGCATCGCTATGGCGGTCTTCGGTGCAATAACTTGGATACAAACGCGTTTTGGAGCGATGCTATACCCGATTATAACCAAAATTCTCTTTTGGGTTTTGCATGTAGCATTGATTGGCAGCACCTCTTTTCAAGGAGTTCTTGCATTCGTTCTGCCGACGCCTCGGAGATACATCGACTACCCGGATTTCATGGAAACTTACGTTCAAATTAGCGCTTGGTCAGGGTTTCTTTCACAAGTCGCGCTTATCGGACTTCTATGCTTGTTGCTGTGGTCGATAATGGCGAAATGGCTTACAAAGTAGATGAGTTCACAAAGAACAGCCATTAGCGCAGCCGCAGCGAATGCTCACTTCGTCCGCACAGCAGTCATTGTCAACAAACTCGCTCGGGAAGCGTCCGATAACTGATCCCAAACTATAACCCGCGATCACCAAAACCACCCGCACGGAATCAAGGGCGCAGCCCGCCGTGCAGCGCCAGCCCCCCGCTTGGGCTGGCGCTGTGGAGAAGCTTGGTGCTCCGCCCGTGAGAGAGGGACATGTGTGGCGACCATAAAGTGGCCAAAACACCTGCCCGGATGCGCCACCCCGGGGCTAGCCCTGCCCGGCTCTTGGTTGTGGGTGTTCAATGGACCGGAATGTCCACCTTCCCGATCAATGCGATC
>TARA_R110002110_G_scaffold83456_3_pt1 | contig 10125 bp, 11 predicted proteins | sample TARA_R110002110 | Tara Oceans TARA_R110002110 (sample SAMEA4397330) | marine metagenome | biome: Polar Biome; feature: [SRF] surface water layer (ENVO:00010504); material: water (ENVO:00002006), including particulate matter (ENVO:01000060) such as... | depth 5 m
CCTGCTGCCGGTCAGCGCACCGTTCCATTGCGCATTGATGGCCCCTGCTGCGGAGGTCATGCAGGCCGCCCTGGCAGAGACATCAATCACCCCGCCAAATCCGAGACTGATTGCCAATGTGACCGCTGATGAGGTCACCGATCCCGATGAAATCCGCGCCCTGTTGTTCAAGCAGGTAACCGGCATGGTAAGATGGCGCGAATCAGTTCTCGCCATGAAGGCAAAGGGCGTGGACACATTGATTGAAGTCGGGTCCGGTAAAGTGCTGACCGGTCTTGTTCGCCGGATTGACCGGGAACTGACGGGCATTTCCGTTCAGGGGCCCGATGATATTGAGACCCTGCTGGCAACACTCTGACCAGCAGCCACAACAGGACCGGAGGTTTGCGGACCTCCGGCAAATATGACGGCTTCGGATATAACCGTTGCAGCCGAGAAGGATGAAGAGATGTTTGATCTGACTGGAAAATGCGCATTGGTGACCGGCGCATCCGGCGGTATCGGTGGTGCTATTGCTACTGCCCTGCATGCAGCAGGCGCAACAGTCGCCCTGTCCGGCACCCGGCGCGAGGCTCTGGAAACACTGGCTGGTGAACTGGGTGAGCGATGCCACATAACGCCCTGCAATCTGTCCGACCTGGAGGCCGTATCCGCCCTTCCCGGCCAGGCTGAAGCGGCCATGGGCGGACTTCATATTCTGGTAAACAATGCCGGCCTCACCCGTGACGGCCTTGCCATGCGCATGAAGCCCGACGACTGGGATCAGGTGCTGGCTGTCAACCTCACAGCGGCGTTCCGTCTGTCACAGGCCAGCCTGCGGACATTGATGAAACAGCGATTCGGGCGGATTGTGAATATAACCTCCGTCGTTGGTGTTACCGGCAATCCCGGCCAGACCAACTATGCCGCCTCGAAGGCTGGCATGATCGGGATGTCCAAATCCCTCGCGGCAGAGGTCGCATCACGGGGAATCACCGTTAATTGCATTGCGCCCGGATTCATCGAAACTGCCATGACCGACGCGCTGAATGATGATCAGAAATCCCGGATGCAAGGGGTTATTCCGGCGGGCCGATTCGGCTCCGTTGGTGATATTGCGTCCGGTGCAGTCTATCTTGCTTCTGATGAAGCTGGATATGTGACTGGCCAAACCCTTCATATAAATGGTGGAATGGCCATGATCTGATGTTTGGCCGTGGCGCTGGCCAAGCTAGAAGACATATGATACCTAACCGCCCGCTTTCCGGGCGGCGGGCGCATATAGCGAACAATGCTGCTAATATAACAGTTCAGGAACAAGGAAATCTGACATGAGTGATGTAGGTGATCGGGTAAAGAAGATTGTTGTCGAGCATCTCGGCGTTGAAGAAGCAAAGGTGACCGAGAACGCCAGCTTCATTGATGACCTGGGCGCCGATAGCCTGGATACTGTCGAACTCGTCATGGCTTTTGAAGAAGAGTTCGGTTGTGAAATCCCTGATGACGCGGCGGAAAAAATTCTGACGGTCAAGGATGCGATTTCCTACATCGAGAGCAACTCCTGATCCGGGACTGGCGCGGCGGGATCACTGCCGCGCCGTTTTCCGATCGACAGACCGGAAGAAACAATGCGTAGAGTCGTAGTTACGGGAATGGGCGCCGTGACACCGCTTGGTGCAGGTGTGAAGTCGACCTGGCAGCGGATGCTCAATGGTGAGTCCGGAATTACCTCCATCACGAAGTTCGACACAGAACGGCTACCCTCGAAAGTAGCCGGCGATGTGCCCCTCGGTGATGGAGAAGGCAATTTCAACGCAGACAACTTCATACTGCCAAAAGAGCAGCGGAAGATGGATGCGTTCGTGATCTTTGCAATGGGTGCTGCACAAGAAGCGGTCGAAGATTCCGGGTGGATGCCTGAAGACGAAGAATCTCTGCTGCGAACCGGCGTCATGATCGGTTCCGGCATTGGCGGATTACCGGAAATCGAACGTACCTCCGTTGATTTCCACAATGGCAAACGTGTCAGTCCGTTCTTCATTCCGGCAGCCCTGATCAATCTCGCTTCCGGCAATGTCTCCATTCGGTACGGGTTCAAGGGGCCGAACCATTCGGTCGTCACGGCCTGCTCGACCGGGGCGCATGCCATTGGTGATGCCATGCGGCTGATCCGATATGGTGATGCAGACGTTATGGTCGCCGGTGGTGCCGAAGCTGCGATCTGCCCTGTCGGTATCGCCGGGTTCTCATCGCTGAAGGCGCTTTCCACGAAATATAATGACACGCCTGAAAAGGCGTCACGCCCCTATGACAAGGGCCGCGACGGTTTCGTTATGGGCGAAGGTGCCGGTGTGCTGGTTCTTGAAGAACTGGAACATGCAAAGGCCCGCGGTGCGAAAATCTATGCCGAAGTTGTCGGATACGGATTGTCCGGCGACGCCTATCACATCACAGCCCCGGCTGCGGATGGCAATGGTGGCTTTCGCTCCATGCAGGCGGCCCTTCGCAGTGCGGAGCTGAACACCACGGATATCGATTATATCAATGCCCACGGCACATCGACGCCGCTGGGTGATGAAATCGAACTCGGGGCTGTAACGCGGCTGTTTGACAGCGCGATGTCTGATATCTCGATGTCGTCGACAAAATCGGCTATCGGGCATTTGCTTGGTGCTGCCGGAGCGGTTGAGGGGATTTTCTCAATCCTCGCCATCCGTGATCAGGTTGCACCGCCGACACTTAATCTCGATGATCCTTCTGATGGCTGTGCCGGGGTCGACCTTGTCCCCAAACAGGCCAAGGAACGTCGCATCCGTGCCGTGCTGTCGAACTCTTTCGGGTTCGGCGGGACCAATGCAACGGTGATCTTCAAGGAATTTGCGTGATCGGGTTCCTGCGGGTTGTCTTTCTTCTTTTATGCGTCGCAGCCATTATGGCTGGCGGCGCATTTTTTTGGGTAGAGGGCGAGTTCAACAAGGCCGGTCCGCTTTCCACTGACAAGAACCTCGTCATCCCGCGTGGGACAGGTGTCGAAGGTATCGCCAATCTGCTGCACCGCGAAGGCGTCATAACCAATCCCACTGTTTTCTGGATCGGCGTCAGGCTGCAGGAAGCCCAGCGCGGGCTTCGTGCCGGTGAGTTCATGTTCCCCGCCGGTGCCAGTGCCCATACCGTGATGTCGGTACTGCTGAACGCCCAGCCGGTCCGTCGCCGTATCACCATTCCTGAAGGCCTGACCACACAGCAGGTACTGAACATCATCGACATCACCGACGGGCTGGCAGGCCGTACACCGGCTTCTGTCGATGAAGGCGTGCTGATGCCGGAAACTTATTACTTCACCTATGGCGATGATCGTGGTGCGCTGATCCAGCGAATGCGGTCGGCCTCGAATGAGACACTGGATGAACTCTGGCCTGGGCGTGTCGAAGGGCTACCGATCAAGACACCGGAGGAAGCACTGATCCTGGCCTCCATCATTGAGAAGGAAACCGGTGTTGCGCAGGAACGGGAACTGGTGGCGTCCGTTTTCATCAATCGCCTGAACAGAGGAATGAGGCTGCAATCAGACCCGACGGTTGTTTATGCGGTCACCGACGGTTCCGGACCACTTGGGCGCAGCATTTCAAAAGCTGATCTCGCCATTGACTCGCCGTATAACACCTACCGCAACACCGGCCTGCCCCCCGGCCCCATTGCCAACCCGGGACGTGCCTCCATTGCCGCAGTCCTCAACCCTGCAGAAAGCAACTATCTGTACTTTGTTGCTGACGGCAAGGGAGGCCATGCTTTCGCGACGAATCTGGCCGAGCATAACCGGAATGTCGCGAGGTGGCGGCGTCTGCGCAGCCAGCAGCAGGACAATAACTGACAACAGCGGATGTCTGTTCTGTCGCAGGCTCGCAGATTACGGCTTCACCGACGGGATTCGCCGATTCAGGATCTGGCGGCCCGGCGGGTGGACAGATAGGAGACCCCGTCAGCACTGACGCGCTCGGTATGCGGTGCGCCTCCGGCAACCATGATCACATCACCCGGACCGCAGACATGCCTCGCGGAATCCAGTTCGATTACGATCTCACCAGCGGTAATGAACAAGAAGACATCGTCGTCATGAGAGTGGGTGTCATTGAACACATTTGCGGCCTTGGACCTGGCAGCCGGTATCTCGAAGCCCCCCTGTTCAGCAGCGGCGCGAAATTCTGCTTCATTCATCTGTCGGAACCTCCACAACAATATCTGTGACTATCATTCTCCGCCCATAAAAAACGGTCAAGCCAGAGTATTACCGGGCCCCTGTCCCTGCATAACGAATGCCCGCTATTGTACCGCGCTTTCTGCTGGTGGCAGCGTCTCCCGCGCTGATGCCCGCTCACTGAAGCGAACCATCCATTCATGGATCGGGGAATGCTTCCTGATCAGCTTCTGCCCATCCGGTTCCAGCCAGAAATACCGGATCATCGGATAGCTGTGGATATCCGCCAGCGTGACATGATCACCCGCCAGCCATTTCCGACCGGCCATACCGGCTTCCAGACGAACCAGATACTTATCGGCAATCTCAAGTGATGCTGCCACCACCGCTTCATCACAGACCTGCCCCCTCCCCGGCTTGCTGATCCGTTCGACATAAACGCCCTTGATCAGGGCTGAAAACCCATAGGCATCGTTCATCGCGACAGCGCAGTCGCACCAGGCAGCAGATACCGGGTCGGATGGTTGCAATGCAGGGCCATCAAGCGCGCGGTCTGCATACCGGGTAATCGCCTGGGTTTCGTGAAGGCTGAAATTGCCATGCTGCAATGCCGGTATCTTCCTGAAGGGATGCAGGTCCGCATAATTTTCCGGGAACGTCGCAGTATCGTATATATCAAAGGCAACAAATTCGAACGGGGCTGACTTCTCCAGCAACGCCAATCGGGCAATCCGTGTATAAACACTATAGGTTGCCCCAAAAAGCCGGAGGCGGATTGGTGATTTCAAGCTTGTCTCTCCCCTGTGCGATAATCACATCACTGACGAACAGCGCGACAAATCATGACCTATCCGAAAGCCCTGACATAATGACCAGCGAGACTGCATCCGGCAACGCATCCCGCGCCGCCGCCATCAACATCTACGAAATTCTGACCGGGGAAGAAGACGCCCGGGTCTGCAAGGACATCCCCGACAACGCCTGTAACGAACAGCCTGTCAGCTTCACCCTGCAACTGATAGCGCAAATCCTGACCAAGATCGGTGACGGGCTGATGGATGTGAAGGTGGTTCTCGCCTGGCTGATGTCTGCGGTCGGAGCCCCCGGGGCAGCGATATCGCTGATTGCCCCGCTCCGTGAGTCTCTTTCCATGGCACCGCAGCTTGTCGTTGCCGCTTTTATCCGGCGGGTACCGGTCCGGAAATGGTTCTGGGTTGCTGGTGCGGTTCTGCAGGGGTTGGCCGTTTTCACGACTGCTATCGTATTCCTGACACTGGAGGGTGCCATCGCCGGCTGGTCTGTTGTTGGCCTCGTGGTGGTATTCAGCCTGTCGCGGGGCATCTGCTCCATCGCTTCCAAGGATGTGCTCGGCAAAACAATTTCCAGAGGGCGGCGGGGCACCCTGAGCGGTTATGCGACCAGTGCCTCGGCTTTTGTCATTCTGGCCTTTGGCCTCTGGCTCAATCTCACAGGTGACGGACGCTCCGTAACCATACTGTCTCAGGCCCTGATCATTGCGGCCGCACTCTGGCTGGCCGGAGCCGTGGTTTATGCCCTGCTGCCGGAGGTTCCCGGCTCAACCAGTGGCGGCGGAAATGCTGCGGCAGTTGCTCTGGACAGCATAAAACTGGTGGTTGATGATCCCGATTTCGGCAGGTTCGTGTTGTCCCGCGGCCTGTTGCTCGGCACCGCTCTGTCCGGCCCCTACTTTGCCGTTCTGGCGCAGTCGTCCGGTGTGAACGGCCTGCAGGGGCTGGGTGGCCTGATGGTTGGCTCTGCCCTCGCCGGGGCCATCAGCGCGCCGGTCTGGGGGTGGTTGTCTGATGTTTCCAGCCGTCTGGTTATGGTCACCGGTGGAATGATGGCCGGGGTTACCGGCGTTGCCGTCGGATGGCTTTCCCTCAGCAATGCAGAAATCCTCACATCACCTTACAGCTTCGCCATTGCAATCTTCATTCTCGGGCTTGGCCATGCTGGCGTACGGCTGGGCCGCAAAACTTATGTCGTCGATATTGCGACCAGCGACACCCGGTCATCCTATGTTGCCGTCAGCAACACGATCATCGGTCTGGTACTGCTGGCCATCGGCGGCATCAGCGCCCTCGTCGCCTCGCTGTCGATTGCCTGGGCCCTGCTGATGCTATCGGCATTGGCCATCGCCGGTGCTGCCCTCAGCCTCAGCTTGAAAGAAGCCGAATAAACGGCCGTTATTCGTAGTCCGGTGACTTTGCCGGCAGGCGTTTCAGCAGAGGTGCCGCAGCCCAGCCCGGCAACGCCCCCAGCAACCAGCTTGAAAATGCCATGGGCCAGGGGAATGCGATGGTTGCCTGATTACGCTCCAGTCCGGACCGGATGATCCGTGCCGCCCTGTTTGCCGGCATCAGCATCGGCATGGAGAATTTGTTGCTGTCGGTAATCCGGCTGACCACAAATCCCGGGCAGATGACATTGATGCGTACATTCCGGGAAGCATAAACCGGCCGCAGACCGCCCCCCAAAGCCCTTACAGCCGCCTTGGAGGCGGAATAAGCCGGTGCGCTTGGCAATCCCCGATATCCCGCAAGAGAGGCCATCAGCGCGATCTGACCGTGCCCACGCCCCGCCATCCGGCGCAGTAGAAGATCAATCGTGTTCAGAACCCCACCAACATTGACCTCCATAATCCGACGCATGTCGGTCGTTGTCTCTGTCCCGGAACCAGACCCGCCGGAGATACCGGCGTTGGCGATAACCAGATCAAGCGGACTGGCATCATCAGATGCTGCTGTCCATCGCTCCATCGCATCACGATCTGTCACATCAATGACTGTGGCATCCACCCTGCTGCCAGACTGGCGGCACCGCTCTGCGACCTGTTCCAGCCTCTCCTGATTCTGACCGGACAGAAACAGCCTCACATCAGGGGCCGAAAAGGCGCAGGCCAGCGCCTCGCCGATACCGCTTGAAGCCCCGGTAATCAGAATCGACTTTGGTCTGTCGCTCAAAACCACGGCCCTATGAACAGGCTTTGCGTTGTCATGCGGCTGTCTTTCGCCAGTGCCAGCCGCAAACGCGCCTCTGACAGCAATCTGGCGGTCGCCGGGTCCATCTCGATGATATTCCCCAGCCAGGCGCGATCCTCAGCCGACAATGACAGCATCTTCACGGGTGCCCCGGCACTGTCGGTCAGACTGCTGGCCTCATAGGGACGCCCGGTAACAGCCCAGGCCCCCAGTAATATCCAGGCTGCATTCAGCTCGCCCGTGTGCAGATAGCCGTCATTATTCGCATCATGTGATGCAAGCCAGTCAAGAACCGGCCCAAGGTCCTTGCGGGCGATAATGCCCTCCGGTGTCCCCCGCCCCTCCGGCAACTTTCTGCCTGCTGCTTCGAAGATACCTGTAACCGGGGTCAACTCGCCATCAGCCTGTCGTAACCGAAGGTCCTGCACGGCAATTTCCGGGGCCTCAGGAATAACGACACAGGCAACAAGTCCGGCGCAAAGAAGGAGCATAGACAGGGTTCTGATCAGCATCGGGAAGATTTGCGGTGCTTTTCCGATCAACGCAATCCTTTTCCGGGCCGGAATGTCATCCTATAGAAGAGCCTCATTATGCGAGGAACAGATGGCCAAGGTGCTCAGCATGACCGGGTTCGCCCGGTCCGAGACGGAATTCGACGGAACCCGGTTTGTCTGGGAACTGAAAAGCGTCAACGGCAAAGGCCTTGATATCCGCTTTCGGATGCCCGGTGGGTTTGAAGCTGTCGAGCTGAACTGCCGCAAGCAGGCGGACCAGCAACTCGGGCGGGGTAATCTGACAGCAAACCTCACGGTTCAGAAGGACAGCGTCGCCGCTGCCTACCGGATCAACCGGGAACTGCTGCGTGAATTGTTCGACACCTGCGCAGAGATGGCACGCGAAACCGACAGCGCACCGCCGCGTCTTGATGTCCTTGCCTCCGTACGCGGTGTGCTGGACATGTCGGAGGCTCCGTCTGATGGCCCGCGGTGGAGTGAACAGGAACTCTCAACTGCAGGCGACCTGTTCGGCGACGCCATGAAATCACTGATCGGGATGAGACAGGTTGAAGGCAACGCCCTGCAACAACTCCTCGTCTCGTTTGTCAGCGACATACGCTCGCTGACAAACGCCGCGAAAGCCCGGTCAGAGGAAAGGCCAGAGATTTTTCTCCAGCGGTTGCGTGAATCTATCGAGCGATTGACCAAGAACGATGACAGGTTCGATACTGATAAACTCAGTCAGGAAGCATTGCTGCTCGCGGCAAAGGCTGACATTCGGGAAGAACTGGACCGGCTCCACGCCCATTGCGATGCCGCCAGCCAGTTGCTGAGCGATGGCAACCAGGTCGGACGGAAGCTTGATTTCCTTTGTCAGGAACTGAATCGGGAAGCCAACACACTCTGCTCCAAGGCAAACGATGTGGAACTGACCGGGATCGGGATGAACCTGAAATCAGTCATCGAGCAATTCCGCGAGCAGGTCCAGAATGTCGAATAAGGAAATATGCTGATGCAGATAAAACGTCGCGGTCTGATGCTGGTTCTCTCGTCACCTTCCGGTGCCGGCAAAAGCACGATCTCCCGCTCCCTGCTGGATAACGATGATAACCTGACGATGTCGGTTTCCGTTACCACCCGCACACCCAGGGATACCGAGGTCGATGGTGTTCATTATCACTTCATCGATAAACCTGAATTCGAAAATCTGGTTGCCAATGACGGCCTGCTGGAACATGCGAAAGTCTTCGATAATTACTATGGCACGCCCCGGTTACAGGTTGAGGATGCCCTGAAGAAAGGTCGTGACGTTCTGTTCGATATCGACTGGCAGGGAACCCAGCAACTGTCTGAAAAGGCACCGAGGGATATGGTGCGCGTTTTCATCATGCCGCCATCGGTCGCAGAACTGGAACGACGCCTGCGCACCCGTGCACAGGACAGCGATGAAGTCGTCAGAGGCCGGATGGCAAAGGCGCTCGACGAAATGTCTCACTGGTCGGAATATGACTATGTCATCGTCAATGATGACATCAACCGCAGCATTTCCAGTGCCCGCTCAATTCTTGCCGCAGAACGCCTGAAACGCGAACGTCAGATCGGCATGGCCGATTTCACCAACGATATGCGCGACTACTAGAACTTCAGTTTCCGGTCCGGCTCAGACGAAGAAAATCATCGACGGTCAATTGCTCTGCCCGGGCTGTCGGATCAATATCTGCCGTCTCGAAATCATAACCTTTCAGGCTGGAGCGGACCATCTTCCGGCGCTGATTGAAGGCGCGGGCAACTGTCTGTTCCATTCTGGCAAAAGTCCCCGCATCCGGCGGGTTGTCTTTCGGATGCAACTGAATGATGGCGCTGTCGACTTTGGGCGGCGGCGTGAAGGCGCGGGCCGGGACATCAAACAATATCTCGGCATGGCAAAGCCACTGGGTCATGACGGACAGGCGCCCGTAACTGCCACTACCCGGCGCAGCGGCGATACGCTGGGCCACTTCTTTCTGAAACATCAGAGTCAGGCTGCTGAAATCCGCAATGTGGCGCAGCCAGCTGATCAGCAGTGGCGTCGAAATATTGTAAGGCAGGTTGGCGATGACCCGGCGCGGGGCCGTACCCAGCTCATGCATCGGTGTTTTCAGTGCGTCCGCCTCGATAACCTGCAGACGTCCCGGGCAACAGGATGCAATATCATCCAGAATAGGACGAAACCTCAGATCCTTTTCGATGACGATAACATCTGCCGCTCCGGCTGCGAGCAGGGCACGGGTCAGACCGCCCGGTCCCGGGCCGATCTCAATACAGCTGCCCTGATGCAAGTCACCGGCAGCCCGGGCAATCCGGCCTGTAAGATTCAGATCCAGCAGGAAATGCTGCCCAAACGACTTTCGGGCCATCAGCCCGTGCTGGGCCAGCTGTTCCCGGATCGGCGGCAGGTCTTCAAGCATACCGG
>TARA_R110002110_G_scaffold35062_7_pt1 | contig 10119 bp, 14 predicted proteins | sample TARA_R110002110 | Tara Oceans TARA_R110002110 (sample SAMEA4397330) | marine metagenome | biome: Polar Biome; feature: [SRF] surface water layer (ENVO:00010504); material: water (ENVO:00002006), including particulate matter (ENVO:01000060) such as... | depth 5 m
AGTAAGATTTCCGGCCTTTTTACCAATTTTTGCAGGGCGCGGTCTAGTAAAACGAGTCATAAGTTTAACCAGTCCGTGTGGATCGGAACATTTCGGACACTCTGCTTCAACTTCTGACGATTCATGGTTAATAGTAGAAAGTTCTTCGCACTCCGTGCATCGATATTGGTATCTGGGCACCTATCGCTTCTTTTCAAGAGCAACAAGTCTTCTGTGTACATCCTTAAAGTGTGTCTCTAGATCTCTAGCCTGCTCCCGTATTGCTTCTCTTACAATATCGTCAATTAGTTCTCTGGTTTCACCTTCGGTTAAACCAACTCTACGACTGTCTTTATCAAACTTCATTTTAATTTCCTTCCAAATCTTCTTCATTTGTTTCCAAATTCTCAAACGATACAACTGGAGGGTTGGTTACCACCAGTGCTGATTGAGACTGATCCTCTGGATCTACTTGAAAATTCATCTCGGCTAACACCGGGATTATATCAGATTGCTCCATGAGCGATTTCTGAAGAGCCATCATCAGGGCTCCGACTGCTTGATTAGATAATTTCATTTTAATCTCCTTTAAAAATTCTGTAACTGTCTTCATCGAAATGCTGAGTTGAAAACTCAAACATTTCCGTATCTTCTATCGCGACCATTTGATGTCGCAATCCACGATATACGTGGAAATTGTCTCCGGGGCCTAATATAGTCTCTTGGGCGGCGGTGATATCATCTGTGTCGCCATGTCTTACCAATAGTCGGCCTGACTGTATATAAAATACCTCGTCCTTCAACACATGATAGTGCCAAGAACATCGTTTATCTTTTACAAAGTATAGCAGCTTTCCACAGTATTCTTCACTATTAACAATCCACTTTTCAAATCCCCACCCTTTGGGAACAAATTTAATCGGTAAAGAAGTCAAAATCATTTACTCCCTTATCATCTATATAAACATCGCCGGAAGGTTTTCCGAAAAACAGGCTGTGATACTTCACTCCCCACTCTATAAGCTGCGATTTAGTGATACCTTGAAACCAGCGCTCGGCTGCTTCGGCGTCGTTCTTGCATCTTCCCATGCCTCTAGCAGTCAAGAGTGTGATTGTATTTCCCTGCTCGTATAACTCGTTTATCACTTCTATTCTTTTTTTAAAAGGAGTAGCCTCTTTATAATTACCATCGGTTAGTGAGCAAATCGTCCCGTCAATATCGATTACATATGTTGTCATTGCAGCCCTACCAAAATCTTAGTTGTTGAATAGTTTTCTATTCTATCAAAAAATCTTACTTCTTCCACCAAGTGAGATCCGATAATGTTTCTATCTTTATAGTCAGAGCCCACCACGATTACTTCGGCTTCGCTTAGTAAAATCTGAGTTTTGAGTTCGCTGTCTGAGTCAAACACGCGCGTTTCGTTAATATATTTTATCGCCCCCAGAAGGGTTATTCTATCTTCCAAGTTATTAAATGGTCGTAAAGGGCCTTTAGATTCCTTAACCCTTTCATCCGTATCGACGCCGACTACCAGATAGTCCCCAAAAGTTCTGGCATACTTAAAAAGCTCTATATGCCCTCGATGGAGAACGTCGAAACATCCATTTACCCAAACAACCCTCATGCCGTGCTCGTGCCTCTCTTCTGAACAACTCTTGTGGCGCAATCGTTAGCATACGTGATAGAAACCTGCACATCTCTTGTTTCTACAAATTTAATCGCGAAGGCAGAGATAAAAGTGTCTCCTGCTCCGGAAGAGTCCTTTATCTGGACTTCTTTAACCGGATAAGAGATTCCTTTGTGGGTACAGCCGTCCTTGCCCTGTGTAACGATTAATCTTTCTTCCAGATCTTTTGTTAGAGTAGATTTTGTCAACTCAAACTCGTTGTTATTAATTTTTATATATTTTGCTTTCGAACACCAAGAGCCTAATCTTTTTTTTGTATCCATAAAGACATCTTTGTGATTTTCGCAAATATATTTTACATCGTCAGTCGATAGAAATCCCTTATTATAATCCGAGATTAAAACTGCGTCGTACTCTTCTAGTTTTAATTCTCGAATGTCTGCAATCCCATATTTATCATCATTCCGATCCACCCTTAATAGCATATAATTCATGTTATCGTCAACATATCTAGTTTTTGTAATTTCTTCCCAATTATCATTGGTGTACAGATCGGCAGTAGCACCCATGAAAGACAAATTTTTGTAAACATTGTGGGCCATGCCTCCGTTTACAATTGTCTTAAAAGGTCTAAAGACGGGAGCAGGAGCTTCCGGACACAGCCTCGTTGTGGCCCCATAAATAAATATATCCGTGCAGCTTTCCCCTACAACCAAAATCTTTGGTCTATTCTTACCCCTTAACAACATCGCAAATAAATTCTATATCGCTTTCATTCATTTCTGGGTAATTGGGAACAAAAAACCCGCGACTATGGATTTTGTTGCTCATGTCGTCATGGAAAGGTCCGTAAAGATCTGTCCAGAAAGGATGTAGCCCGAGATTTCCAGCACTAAAGATTCTGGTTTCTATGCCGTTTTCTACGAGTCTATCAACAATCTCTTTTCTATGTTCCGACGAGGAGGCTATAGCCCCGAAAGAAATTGAAACCGGGTTATGCTCTCCCCAGTCTTGAAATTCAACAACCCCCTCAAGCAGTTCTGCGTACAGTAAGTGGTTCTCTTTACGCCGAGTAGAAACCCAATCGGCTTTCTTAAGCTGTCTTAACCCGAGAAACGCTTGTAAATCAGTGGATCGTAGATTAAAACCGGCCACAAAGAAAGTAAATGGCTTGTGAAAATCGTCTACTTCGTGTTCGTCCATAAGTCTAGAATAAGCATCTGGCGGAAGATCTTTTCCCCACCCATGGCTTCTAAGCATCAAAAGGGTTTCGAATAGCTCCTTATCATCTGTATTCACCATCCCGCCTTCAATGGTGGACAGTTGGTGTCCGAAATAGAAAGAAAAGGAGGCCATATCCCCGATAGAGCCGACCATCTGTCCGTCCGAATAAGACGCACCGAGCGCGGCGCAGGAATCCTCCAGAAGAGTGAATCCATATTTTTCTTTTAGAGCCAGTAGACGTTCCCTGTGATGCGGGACTCCTAGTACCTGAACGTAAATAACTGCGTCTGGCCGATGTTCCTCGCAAATACTTTCCAATTGATCTAAATCAATTCCGTAAGTACTTGGATCGGCTCCGCACATAATGGGATCAAGACCGAACTGAATTGCAGGAGCAATTGTGGTTACCCACCCTACGGATGGAACAACAATTTTTTTGTTCTTTATCCTGCCAGCAACGATTGCTGCGTATACCATCAATAAATTAGCTGAAGACCCTGAGTTATTAAAAACGGCATAATCTGTTCCTATGTACTTTGCCCATTCGGCTTCGACTTCCAATGTAAGGTTCCCCTTGGTAAGACGAGGATATCCCTTTAGCCACTCACACAGAGCGTCGATATCTTCACTATTTATTGTTTCTTTAGCCAGTGGATATTTTATCATCTTTTTTTCTCCCATGGGTTATAATTATAACACTTATCAATTTTTATAGATAGACATTTTCGCATGAAGTTCCATTCCTATCTCTCTCCGACAAAGTTGGGTCTGTGATATCCCAGTCTATATTCAGTTTTGGATCATTCCAGCTTATTGTTACTTGATTAGACGGCCCCTGATACGGGCATGACCATTTATAGTAAAACAAACATTTCTCCGACAAAACTAGGTGAGCATTAACACAACCGGCGGGAACTATTATAACATATGGACTCTCTTCTGATAAGCAAAAAGTCTTAACATTGCCGTAGGTGCCAGATTCTCTTCTCAAATCTGCGACGGCAAGTTGCATTTTACCGCTCAAACAACTTATAAGCTTCACCGTATCACTGTCTCCATGAAAGCCCCTTAGAACTCCATATTTTGACACACTAAGCTTATCTTGCACAAATTTATAGTCATGGTTAGTTTTTGTATATATCGTCCAAATTTCTCCTCTGGAGTCTCTAAAAATATCCAACTCAAGAGATTCCAGCCCGTCGATTTCACAGTGCCTCCTTCTATGCTTTATCGTCTGAGTCATTTAGGTGGGCTCTTTTGAGAGTTCCTGGGAGAATAAATATCATTCATAGTAATTCCGCCTGGGGCCGAAAAGACTCTTCATACTACTGTAGTTTAATTCTTCGTCGGACAAATATACATATTTGTTTAAAGTTTTAGCTAGCCTTTCTGGGTCTATTGCTTCGTCATTCGAGTTATAAGCTTCGGGGTTGTGGTTCATAATATTGTTGCATTCTTCATATCCCATCCCCGATGCCAGAGCCTCATCATCATGAATAAAATCTAATGCATTTCTTCCGTAAAGAAGGTTATTCCACGTATTGTTGTGAAGCGTAGACCAATGATTTTTACTTGAAGAGGCGCCGTCTAGGCTATGTCTGTGATGTACTTGATAATCTGCCATAATTGCCCATCTACTGCTCGTTGCTGCACACAAAAAACTAAAAACCGACTCAGTACAAAAAGCAGCAAACACATCTGGGCACAACTTGTTATTGAATGTTTTAAACAATCTATTGCTATACAAGTTTACGTGTGAATTAATTCCGTAGCCTGGGGGGATAATGTAATGTTCTCCCGTTATTTGGATCTCTTTCGACTGATACACAAATCTTGGATCCAAGATTTGCAGCGCTTCATCTGAATCTGCCTGCATTGTTATAATCCCATAATCTCCTGATTTAAACATTTCATACATTTTTGATAGAAGGCTGGTTTGATCTTGAAATGTACACCCGGAGTCAACATATAAGTACCCTTCAAATTCTCCCAATTCCTGAACCGCAGCCCTGACTGCCTTGTTAAATGTTATATTTACTGTATGAGGTTCGGAATGGAGAGAATAAGAAATCCTATCTCCAAAGACCGACTTTATTTGACGTATACACTCGGGGCTATTCAAGCAAGATGACAAAACTACTCGGTATCCGTCTAAGTCTTGATTTATAAGACTGTGCAAGCACTCTATATACCATTCCGTGTTGTCCCCGTTAATTCCGCAGGTATTGTACACTGCTAGTAACTTATTCCTCTTCATTTTCCATCCACTCTAAAAAATTCTTAGTAGGGTCATTAAAATAATCTCTAACACAGTCTTCAAAAAACATTTTACTATTATATGACATCTCTTTTAAGTCGTTTGTCGGTGTATTTTGAATTTTAATTAAATTTCCTCTAATTTCCTCAACAGATAAGTCTGCATCAATTTGAAAATAAAATGGCTTCTCAATATTGTAGTGACTTCCAAAAATATACGGAGTATGAGAAATAAAAATAGGAATTCTTGAGAAAAAACAAGACTCAAAAAATCTAGCGCTATCAAGGCCCGAACCCCGGGGGCATAATGAAAAAGTGTTGCCCATTATTTTTTTACAATATTGTTTCCTTAGAGAGCTGTTGGGCGACGTTTGCGCTGCCCATTTATCATTAAATTCTATATCAGACTTTATTTGGTTAGATCTGCAAGCAGCCCACATTTTTTCTCTAACACGTAAAGGATCCGGAAATCCCTTAAACCCAAAGCTACGATTATCATTGAAATTAAATTTTAACTCTAAATTATTTTTTATAATTTCCATGAAAAGATGAGAGAAAGTTGGCCTTATAAACATCTTGATGTTTTTTTCCACATACTCTTTTTTAACTGAATTTATCGTTAAGATTGACCCCTCAAGCCACTGAGGTATTTTTTTCTGGAACCAATCTCCCTCTATATCACAAATATGTCTTTCTTCTGTTCCTTCAAAAAATTCGAATTTTTCTTTATTTATTACGACATCATCAGAAAGCTGACCCATATAAAAATAGTCCGCTTTTTCAGGGAGTGATAAGACAAAATGATCCTGGGTTCCTTTTTCGCTCAAGGGAACCGTATTATAATAGAGATCGATTTTATCATGCGCGTGCTGTTTCGCCTGCGGGTAAACATATAATTTAATTTTTTCTTTACTATCCATAAACAAATATCACCAGCTTAATCATTCTTTAAAGGGCTCCTCGTCTTTTAAGTTCCGAATAAATTTTATAATCTTTTGAGGATTGGGGGGTAGGTTATCTACATCAGGATAAAAACCGGCCGTGCGCGCCTCAAGTCCCATGGTACGAACCGGGACGCCACTTTTCAACATTATTCGGTGAGCTATACTGCTGGCTGTACCTTCTTCATAATCATCATCCAAAACAATTCCTCCCCACTTAGACTCTTTTACTGCTTGAAGCGCTTCGGGCGCTAACACATATGGTTTAATCCACAAGATGTGACAAATATTAACCTTATAACCTTCTTTCTCTAATTCTTGGCGTGCTTTCTCGGCCGCAAATCGAGTAATCGATATAGGAAACAAAGTAATGTCGGCATCCGAATGCAATGTATCAATAAATTCTTTCGTGTTGTTGTAGCTTTTACGATGCTCAGAGATATAATAGACATCATCGTCCTCCATAAACTGGTCATAGACCGCCGTATACTCCCCTGGGGTCATCGGAGAGGCTATCTTGACTCCTGGCATTCTCTGGTAAATAGAGTGGTGTGAGGAGCCTGCTACGGGTCCTATACCCCCCTCCATAGCGATACTACGAATAAACATAGGGCATGGTCGCTTCCAGATATCCTTAGACTTCATAGCATAATTTGCTATTATGGGGGCATTGTACCATTGGAACCCTTGATATCTTACTACATAGAACGGCCTTTCTCCAGTTAGGGCGGCGCCGACTACTATACCTGCACCAGCCACATCTGCCATTGAAAGCTCAATCATTCCTCCGTCTTCATATAATTCGGGGAGAGTTCCTCCTACCCAGCCTACGGCGGTTAAACACTGCCCATAACAGCGAGAACCTTGAGCAAGGTGCTTGCGCGTAATTTCTTTTATTGTATCTTTAACTGTCTGGACCATAGTTCAACTACCTTTTGTTTTGTTACATCGTGAATACAATTCGCTCTATCTCCCAATAATTCCTTTTCTGTTTCATACCTATCAAAGATATTTTCGTCATCAATACCGGCGCCGGAATGCCAAAATTTACGATGTGTGTGAATATTTAACAAAAGCGGCCCTTTAAAGGCGCCTGAGAGGGCATCGCGGATTTGCAGGGGGTGATCGTCAATATCTAATCCTCTCATATTAAAAGCTTTGGCTACATCGGAAAGCTCCCAGTTTCTTCTCACCTTTTTCTCCGTTAAAATAGATAAATTATTATCTTCAACCACGAAAAGAATAGGAAGTTGTTTGGTTGATGCCCACCCTAAAGCACCGAGCACATAATCCTCTTCGGCAGAGGCATCCCCAATATGAACTATTGTAGGACGCTTTGTGGCATAACAGTGCCCCACGGCGATAGGGACTTGAGAGCCCATTAAGCCATCATGGCCATAAATGTTCTTTTCTTTAGACTGAATGGAAGCAGATCCTCCCATACCATACGCGCAGCCGGTTTTTCGACCCAATAGCTCATCAATAAGTTCTTCTGGTGGGGCCTCATACGACAAGTAGGTAGAGTGTCCTCGATGTTGAATAAAAATGTCCGGGGTGATACCGGCAGATATCATAACTTGTGCTATAGTGGCTGAGATATACTCTTGACCTGCGGATAAATAAATTGGAACCTTAAATAACTTATTTTTTATGCCTTCAAACACATACTCTTCAAAATTTCGACATAGTGCCGCCCTCTTAAAAACATTAAGCCTAAATTCAATATCGCTCACAATAAACTCTCCCACGACTCAAATGAATTTCTGTCTATTGGCAAGATTCCCGACACATTGGCGGCTGCCGCCAAATCTCTTTGAGAGTCATCGAAAAACACGCAAGAACCCTGTTCATCTACTATTTGTTGCAGAAATGTTCCCTTATCGTCAATCTTATAAACCAAAACTTTCACATAGTTAAAGAAATCATAAATTTTAAAATGTTTGAGTAGCTTAATAGATGGCTGCAAATTGTGAGGCACTCCAGGGATTCCACCACGGGAGAGAAACCCTATATTCTTGTTATTCTCGTGCAAATAGCGTAAGACCTCTTTGCACCCTTGTTGTAACTCGCAAACAGAAAAGCAATCATCCACCACCTTTACGTTCGTTGTTTCAGACTCAAATGGTTCTAATATTTGTTTGGCCCAAATGAGATTGCCATACTTGCAGTGCGTATCCCATACAGTTCTGTCTAAATCGAAAATAAAAGTATTATACTCGTTAGCCAACTCTTTTATCATCTCTTCCCCATCATCATAATAACGGTTTTTTCATCAATATTGGTAAATACATCTAGAAGTTTTTTAATAATTCTCGCAGAGACTATATCCCCGGGAGATGCAACATTTATATCATAATCTGTTTTTATTCCGCCACGGAGAAAAACAATGTTTTGTTCGTCAGACAATTGTCTAAAAAATCGAGTATCTGTGGTACTTCGAATTTCTATTTGCGTCTCGGCGTCTAAATTATAAATCTTAGTAGACCCGGATGGTGGTTCTTTTATCCATATACAGTCGTCCAATTTTGGTATCTCATGCGTCTTGTCTTCATACGGCTGCCCTTCTCTACCATACGAGTCACGAAATCTCACCAAATCGTGCTTGTTCACAGGAGTCTCAATTTCCATTAGCCACGTCCCGAGGTCGTTGGTAGCACAAGAAGAATGAAACATTCCTTTTCGGATCATCACTTTCCCCCCAGGTGCCACCGCTAGTGTATTATCTAAAAAAGATACCTGTGCGCTACCGCTTAATACCATTAACCCAGTTGTTTTGTTGGGGTGACAGTGCATAGAAGTCCGTTGCTGATTAGCTAGATAGAGAAACCAAATGGCGACAGCCTCATTTTCGTATGCTAAATATTCATAACCCCAGGGTTTTTCAACAATGTTATTCTTATAGGCCATTAGAGCACTTAATATTTAAAGGAGGTCAGGTTGATAGCGACCAGTCTTCGTGAATTTCAAAGGCGGCTGCCATCCATTGGCCCATCCATTTATAGTGAGGACAGGTAACAAGGTTCTTAGATATCACCGCAGGGGCGTCAACATAGTTGGCACCTGAGTTTTCTATGTCGTCCCTAATACTGTAATATCCCGAAATATCTCTGCCTTTAGTGACTTTGGCAGAAATGAGCAATTGAGCACCATGGCAAATACAAGCTATTGGCTTTCCTAGTGCGTTCCACTTGTTGATAAACTCTAATACCTGTGGCTCTTGCCGCAGTTTTTCTAGAGCCTTCACTCCACCAGGGATCACAAGAAGGGTATATTCGTTTAATATATTTTTGGCTGCCTTTGAGTTCTTAAGTTCTGCTGTCGTTCTGGTGCATTCCATGTAGGTCCCAAGAATTCCGTGAATGCGGCCAAGGGTGTCGGCCATAATATCAACCTTAAATCCCTCCTCCTGTACTCGATAGTAAGGATAAATTACTTCGTGATCTTGATACTTGCTATATGTTAGAATCAAAGCTTTTTTCATTTTTTTAATCTCCTAATAACTTTCTTTTTAGTTTTATTTTTATAGTTTTTTTCATATCTGCTTCTGCGTCAGGGCCAAATTTGTTTTTCAATAGTTTATGATACGCGGGGTTTTCATGGAATTGCATCCACGCTTTATCTCTAAAAGCAAGAATCTCAGAGGCTGCCAGATTATCGTTTGCCAGATTAAGAGTATCATATGAATGTTGGCTATATCCTACATATCTATCAGGGAGTTCCCAACCTTTCCTTCTGGCGGTTAAGTGCAGGGGTGAGCCAGGATAAGCCATCGCACAATAAAAGTTTGCCATTTCTGATGGATTTTCCATCGCAAAGTCTATTGTCTCTTGCATAGACTCCTGCGTATCCATAGGGAGACCAAAAATGTAGTTGGCGCCGATGTTAATCTCATGACTTCTCATTAGTTGCATAATATCATTTATTTTGACTTCTTTAAACCCATCTTTGTGTATTTCCTTACGCAAAACAGTATTGGGGTTTTCAATTCCTAAGCCAAGCCAATTAACCCCGGCGCGTTTCAGGGTGTCTAAATATTTTGGCTTACAGGTATCAATCCGAGAATATGCCCATATATTAAAATCATATTT
>TARA_R110002110_G_scaffold88045_3_pt1 | contig 10119 bp, 8 predicted proteins | sample TARA_R110002110 | Tara Oceans TARA_R110002110 (sample SAMEA4397330) | marine metagenome | biome: Polar Biome; feature: [SRF] surface water layer (ENVO:00010504); material: water (ENVO:00002006), including particulate matter (ENVO:01000060) such as... | depth 5 m
CGAACTGGTCGAAATCGTCAGCGCCGCGGGCTAATCCCCCGGGTCCGTGACGGCCGTCGCGGACCCGGCATCTGACAAAGACGCGGCCAACGGCCATACTGCCGGCTTCCAATATCGGACCCGGACGCATGGAAACAGGGCTTCTCATCACGGCCATCTTTACCGCGGCCTTCACGATGGTCGCGAAGCGCCTGTCGTCGACGGTCGTGACCGCGCCGATGATTTTTCTCGGCTTCGGCTTTGCGCTGTCGCAGACCGGGCTGATGCCGCGTGAAGACGCCCAAGCCAGCCTCCATCTGGTCGCCGAGATCGCGCTGATCGTCCTGCTGTTCCTCGACGCCGCCAAAGTCGATCTCGACGCCCTCCGCAAACGCCATGTCTGGCCTCTACGGATGCTGACGGTCGGGCTGCCGCTCTCGGGCGCGTTGGGCACGCTCGCGGCAATGGCGCTCCTGCCCGCGTGCACGGTGGTATGCGGCACGCATCGCCGGCCGGGGCGATTGCGCGGAAACGGAGGCCGAAGGAACATCCGCAGGCCGGTCACCATCCGTAAAAGAAATGCCGTCTTCAATTTCGCAGAGCAGGAAGTGACATGAAAAAGATTTCCGTCGTCAGATTTGACGACCTCGACGACCGGCAACCGCAATATGCGCTCGTTGCCGACATCGACCTTGTCATCGTGCGTTTCGATGACGCGGTCTCGGTCTTCTACGGTCGTTGCCTGCATCGCGGCGCGCTGATGTCGGATGGCTTCGTCGACGATAACGACAATCTGATCTGCGGGGTCCACAACTGGGACTACAAGCTCGAAACCGGTGTGTCCGAGTACAACAATACGGAAGCCCTGGAAAAATTCTCGAGCTGGATCGACGACGGCGACGTGCTGGTCGATGAAGACGAGATACAGGCCTGGGCAGACAGGCACCCGCAGCCCTTCGACCGGGACGCCTATCTCGGCCTGTACGCCGATACCAGCCACGGCACGGCCGAGGAGCCGCTAAACGGGCTGATACAGCAATATGCCCGGGACGGCCTGTCCAGAACCGGCCATCACGGCGAAGTTGCCTCCATGGGTGTGCCGCGCGACGAACTGCCCCGCTGGGACGATATCCAGCTGCTGACGGCGCAACTGCACAATCCGCCGCTGCTCGACGAAGCCGCGGTCGGCACGAACGTGACGATCGGCCCGAACGCGCAGAAGCCGCTCGAGCTGGATATCCCGCTTCTGGTCTCGGATATGAGCTTCGGCGCGCTGTCCGAGCCCGCGAAGGTCGCCCTGGCGCGTGGAGCGGAGCTTGCCGGCACCGGTATCTGTTCCGGCGAGGGCGGCATGCTGCCGGAAGAACAGGCCGAGAATTCCCGCTATTTCTACGAGCTTGCGTCCGGCCGGTTCGGTTTCGCATGGGAAAAGCTCGCCGACGTGCAGGCCTTTCATTTCAAAGGGGGCCAGGGCGCCAAGACCGGCACGGGCGGGCACCTGCCCGGAGACAAGGTCAACGGCAAAATCGCGGAAGTCCGCGGTCTGGAGGAAGGAGAGCCGGCGGTGTCTCCCGCCCGCTTCCCGGACTGGACCGAAACCGGCCAGATAAGGGAATTTGCCGACGAGGTCCGCGACCGCACCGGGGGCATTCCCATCGGCTACAAGCTCTCGGCCCAGCACATTGAAAAAGACATCGATGCCGCGCTCGATGTCGGGGTCGATTACATCATCCTCGACGGCCGTGGCGGCGGCACCGGCGCCGCACCGATTATCTTCCGGGACAATATTTCGGTACCGACAATCCCGGCGCTGGCCCGCGCGCGGCGCCATCTCGATTCGGCGGGGCGGCGCGATGTCTCGCTGATCATCACGGGGGGCCTGCGCAAACCCGCCGATTTCATCAAGGCGCTGGCACTCGGCGCGGATGCCGTCGCCGTCTCGAACGCCGCCATGCAGGCCATTGGCTGTATCGCCATGCGGGCCTGCCATACCAATTTCTGTCCGGTCGGCATCGCGACCCAGCAACCGCACCTGGTCAGCCGCCTGGTGGTCGAAAGCTCCGCGATCCAGCTCAAGAACTTCTTCGAAGCATCGGTCGAACTCATGCAGGTCATGGCACGGGCCTGCGGCCACGACCATCTTTCGGGGTTCGCGGTCGAGGATCTGACAACCTGGAAACGCGACATGGCAGACCTGTCCGGCGTTGCCTATGGCGGGGTAGGCTGAGACAGACTGAAAGTCGCCAATAAAAAACGGCCACCGGTGAAGGACTCCGGTGGCCGTCGGGATCGTTCAGACGCTACTTAAGGCGTCGTTCAGGCGGTAACCGGCTGTCGGTTCTCCGACCGTCCACCCTGGTTGCGCTTGCGCGATGAGCGCCGCGCGCCGCCGGGCCGGGGGCGATTGCCGCCGGGCTTCTGGCCGAGCATCCGGGCGAGACCGTCGCCGTCCCCCTCGTTTCCGGGCCGGGCTTCCGCACGCTCGCCCTGCGCTGCGGGCTTGGCTTTGTGCTTGTTCCGGCGCGGCGGACGATTGCCCGACCGGGCATTTTTCGGGGCGCCGTTGCGCGGCTGGCGATTGCCGTTGCCGTTGCGATTGCCGTTCCGGCCGCCGCGGCGGGGTTCCGGCTCGTCGCCCGCGCCGCCATCGCCGGTCGAGCTGATTTTATAGCCGACAAGCTTTTCGATATCGCGCAGGTATTCGCGTTCGGCGCCGTCGCACAGCGAGACCGCCACACCGGTTTTACCTGCGCGTGCCGTCCGGCCGATCCGGTGCACGTAAGATTCTGGTATATTGGGCAGTTCGAAATTGACCACGTGGGAGACGTTTTCCACGTCGATGCCGCGCGCCGCGATGTCGGTCGCGACGAGAATGGTCACATTGCCGTTCTTGAACGCATCGAGCGCCTTCGTACGCTGGTTCTGGCTTTTATTGCCGTGGATCGCCGCGGCTGACAGGCCGGCATCGGACAGCGAGCGCTGAACCTTGTCGGCGCCGCGCTTGGTCCGGGTAAAGACGATCGCGCGCTCCACATCCGGTGCACCGACGATGTCGATCAGGATACGCCGTTTGGCCGAGCGGTCGACCAGCATGACGCGCTGATCGATCAGTTCGATCGGTTTGGCGACGGTCGCGACGGCGACTTCCACCGGATTGGTCAGGAAATCGTTCGCCAGGGCGCGGATCGGCTTCGGCATGGTCGCCGACAGCAGCGCCGTCTGACGCTTGGCCGGCACCTTGGACATGATCTTGCGGATCGCCGGCATGAACCCGAGGTCCAGCATCTGGTCGGCTTCGTCGAGAATGACGGTCGTCGTCTGGTCGAGACGGATAGCGCCGCCCTGCATGTGATCCATCAGACGGCCCGGCGTTGCGACGAGGATGTCGACGCCGCGGGCCATCGCCTTGATCTGCGGGCCGGGCTTCACGCCGCCGACCACAACGGCAACCGACTGGCGGCCGTATTTACCGTATGCACGAACGCTGTCCGCGATCTGTGCCGCCAGTTCGCGCGTCGGCGCGAGAATAAGGGTGCCGCAGCATTTCGGGGCCGGCCGCTGGTGGTCGTCGACAAGCCGGTGCAGCAACGGCAGAACGAAGGAAGCGGTTTTGCCGGTTCCTGTCTGTGCCGTGCCGAGGATGTCGCGGCCTTCCAGCATCGCCGGAATGACCTGCGCCTGGATCGGGGTCGGCGTGGTATAGCCTTCGGCCTCAACGGCCTTAAGGACTTTCTCGGCGAGGCCGAGATCACTAAAGTTTTTCAAGTGTGGTCTTTCTTATAACCGCCACGTATCGCGAATCCCTGCGGACTGCGCGCGGCGGTGTTTCAAATTTTAGGAAGCTCGCGTAGATCAGCTGCCTGCGTGTGTGCCTGAGGGCACTGGCTAATGTGCAACGATCAATACGGATAAGGACAATTGCTTAACTGCCGATCACCTTTGACGACTATCCTGTAACGAAATTGTCGCCCTCTACACGAGGCGGTATCGGCTGTTAGGGGTATATATGGTCATAGACTGGTTAATAGCAACCTAATTAAGCGTCCCACCAAAGAAAGCGTCCGCGATGCAGATGACAGATATCCCGTTTGGCGACACCGACTGGTCCAAGGTCGAACCCACCGAACACAAAGGCGAAACCGGCGCCGCCTACTGGCGGACGCGGCAGTTTGGCGACATTCGCGTCCGGCTGCTGGAATACTCGCCCGGCTATCTCGCCGACCACTGGTGCGTCAAAGGCCACATTCTTTTCTGTCTCGAGGGCGAACTGCATACCGAGCTGGCGGACGGGCGCAGCTTCGTGCTGACGCCGGGAATGAGCTACCAGGTGGCCGACGACGCCGAACCGCACCGGTCATCGACCAAGACCGGGGCCAGGCTTTTCGTCGTCGACTGACATCCGGGCCTGTCAGCCGAGACGCCCGGCGATCTCGGGTGAATCCGCGGCGTATCGATACGCCCGGAATATCGTCGACTGGTCGCCGGTAGACTGGCCCTTCGTCTCGTTGCTGGTGAACGGGGAGATATACTCCCACACGATATCGCCACCGGATGTCACTTCGAACAACCGCCCCCAAAGCCCTTCGCAGATCAGCGTATTGCCGTTTGCCAGGCGCTGCGCGCCCGAAATGAAATGGCTGTCGAAGGTGTGACTGGGATTGCCCCAGTATTCCCACACTGTTTCATCTGTCCCGGGAGACCATTCGACAATCTTGGAGCCACGCGGCATCTGGGCATTGCGGTTGGCGAAGACCAGGTAATTGCCGTTCTCCAGTATCTGGAAATCGTGCGGGCCGCCCCAGTCGGGTTCGTGGCGCTGGTAGATCAGGTCGCCGCTCTCCTGGTCGATCACACCGACCCAGTCGAGACAGCGGCAGCAGATACCGATGCGGCCATCGCCCATCGGCGCGATCGTATTCGCATGGCCGAATTCATGGCGGTTTTTGATATGCATGATCGGGTGGTCTTCAATCTCGACATGTTCCCAGATGCGCCATTCCCAAACCTTCTCGCCGGCTGCATTTACCTCGACCAGCAAATCGCCCCAGATACCGCCTGCAGCATGCTCGGCTCCCGCACCCCCGCCCCGAACCCGTGCTGCGGCGGCCCGGGGCATCAGTTCCCAGGACAGATAGATCAGGTTGCCGTTCGGCAGGCGGTGAAAATCGTGATGCTGGTTTGGGTCACGGTATTCCCAGACAACGTTGCCGTCCCAGTCGAGCTCCTGGATAAGCCCGCCCTTTGCAGAAAGTCCCTCGGGTCCTTCGCCCATCCAGGTGGAGACCAGCAGGTTCCCGTTGGGCTGCAACTTCGCGTAATTGCCGGGTTGTCCCGGAAGGCGCCATTGATGCACGACCTCGCCGGCCATATCGATCAGATATGCCTCGCGCTGCAGCAGCGGCGCGAACAGGGTGTACCCTGCCGCCGCCCGGCCATCATCGGCAATCGTAACGCCTCTCTGAAGAAACCGCATCTTCCCGCCTGTCTGTTTTGTTCCCGGTCCGACTATGATTGCCCCGGCGGGCCGGAAAAGAAAGTCCCGGCCGTCGCGGGGATACCCGCCCGGCGCTTTTAAGTCCGCCGCCCGTGTTGGTTTGCCAGGCCGGTCGCCATGTCGCCGGATATTTCATTTTCCGGCATCGATAGCGACGGCAGAGCCTTCAGGCGTTCCTCGCGCCGCTTGTCCGCACCCCGGTTCAGCCACCGGGAAATGGTATAAATCGACCGGAACAGCCAGAGCCTCGCGGCCAGCGTGCCGCCACGGTAAAATTCACCCGCCAGCAGAGAGATAACGGCGTTTTTCACCCCGAACGGGTTTCGCGGCGCCATGAAGAGATTCATCATCGTCAATGTGTTGAAGCGGACCACGAACCACGATACCCGTTTGATCGCGTGGTCGACTTCCCGCTGATAGCGCCGTTGATAGGCCGCCGCCTTCGCAGGACGGTCGAGAATGTCGTTGACGGTCCGCGCGGCACGCTCCGCCGCGCTCATCGCCAGCAAAACACCCGTTGAGAAGACCGGGTCCACGAACGCATAGGAATCGCCGACCAGAAGATAGCCGTCCCCGCTGGCCGATTTGGCCTTGTAGGAATAATTGCCGGCACCGCTGACGGCGCTTACCCGGTCCGCGTTCTTCGCCACGTCCCACGCCTTGGGACAAAGCCGCAACGTGCTCTCCATGAAGTCTTCGAGACTGCCGCTGCGTGTTTTCAGATAATCCGGCATACAGACGGCGCCGATACTGGTCACCCCGTCCGGCAGCGGGATAAACCAGATCCAGCCGTGTTCGAACCAGTAAATCGAAATATTCCCGGGCGTTCCCCACGCGGCGGGGTCGACACCTTCGTAGTGGGCGAACAGGGCGGCGCTGTTATGGCGGCTATCGCGGACACGGAGATCATGCGCCCGTGCCAGAAAACCGTCGCGGCCGGACGCATCGACAACGTAGGTGGCGGAAACCTCCGACCTGCCGTCATCGCCGTCGAGCTGCAGGGTCCAGCCATCTGCCGTGCGCAGACCTTCGGTCACGGCGTATTGCTCCTTCAGCACGACGCCCGTTTTTTCGGCATGACGAAACAGGATCTCGTCGAAGTCCGAGCGCCTTACCTGATAGGAAAACGGCAGTACCGGCTCCAGTGATTCGGCGAAGAAAAAGGGCTGCCGGTGGTCATGCTCCGGCGAGACGAATTCTGCCCCGGGCTTGTAGACACCGATATCCGCAACCTGTTGAGTCACACCGAGACGATCGAGGATCGGAAGGATATGCGGCACAAGCGATTCGCCGATGTGAAACCGGGGATGCCGGGCCTTGTCGATCAGCACGACCCGCCTGCCGTTCCGGGCGAGGAAACACGCTGTGGTCGCCCCGGCCGGGCCGCCGCCGATGACGGCGACATCGAATTCATTGTGATCGGTAATGGCGAGCCTCGCAATTTCCAGTATTTAAGGGACACGGACAGGGCGGCAACGTCGTCATTCCAGAGCCGCCAGCGTCGCGGCCTCGGCTCGTCCGGTAGTTGATTTTACCGTCATTTATCGCCGCATTGTAGACACGGGGCACCTGATGCGGCAAGCCGACGTCGAGGTCGATTTCGTCGACAAAACCTTTAAGATCGCGAACGGAAATCAGATCAAGCAAAAACAAGGAACCCGGAGCAACCCAAGTGGCCGAAACCGAAAACAAGCACTTCGATTTTATCATTCTCGGCGGCGGTTCCGCGGGATGTACCCTGGCGAACCGGCTATCGGCGAATTCATCGAACGACGTGCTTCTTGTCGAGGCGGGCAAGGATTATACGCCGGGGAACGAACCCGCGGATATGCTGGATTCCTACCCGATGGGCGCATCGTTCAACCCCGCCTATCACTGGAGCGACCTGAAGGTCCGCCTGTCGCATACGCCGTCGAACAGCGCGCAGCGCCAGACCCCGCGTTTTCTCGAACAGGCCCGCGTGGTCGGCGGCGGCTCTTCGATCAATGCACAGATGGCCAATCGCGGCTCACCGCTCGACTATGACGAATGGGAAGACAAAGGGGCCGCGGGCTGGAACTGGGAGAACGTGCTCCCCTATTTCCGTAAACTGGAAACCGATCACGATATCGAGGACGACTATCACGGCGCCGACGGCCCGATTTCGATCCGGCGCGTCCCGAAGGACCACTGGCCCGAATTCACCCGTGCCGTAACGGGCGTCCTTAACGATACGGGGCTGAAGGAAGTCGAAGATCAGAACGGCCTGTTCGAGGATGGATGGTTCCGCAGCACGATTTCGAACAAGGACGAAACCCGGGTCTCCGCCTCCATGGGCTATCTGAACCGGGATGTCCGCGCCCGGCCGAACCTGCATATCCTTGCCGAGACCACGGCAGAAAAGCTGACATTCGACGGACGCCGCGTCACCGGTGCGGTGGTGAACAGCAAGGGGGCCCGCCTGACGCTGAAAGGTGCGCGGACAATTGTGTCCACCGGCGCGCTGCATACGCCGGCCCTGCTGATGCGGTCCGGCATCGGGCGCGGCGGTCACCTGCAGGATATGGGCATTGATGTCGTCGCCGACCTTCCGGGCGTCGGCGACAACCTGAACGAACACCCGACGATCGCCGTATCGGCCTATCTCAAATCCAACGCCCGCCTTCGGGACGATACGGGCACGCGGCGCCACGCGCAGGTATCCTTCCGTTATTCTTCGGACATCGCCGAGTGCGGCCCCGGCGACATGTATGTCTCGGTCACCGCCAAGTCGGCCTGGCACGCGGTTGGCGTCCGCCTTGGGTCGTTCCTGATGTGGTGCAACAAACCCTATTCGCGCGGACACGTGCTGCTGAACAGTCCCGACCCCGCGGCGGAACCCGATGTCGATTTCAACATGCTCGCCGACCGCCGGGACTACGAGCGGCTCGCACAGGGCGTCCGTCGCATGGCGGGATATTTCGCCCATCCGGCAATGGCGGACATCGCCGCCGACGCGTTCCCCAGCGCCTACTCGGAACGGGTTCGCAAGATCGGCGCGGTGAATATCAAAAACCGGATACTGACCAATATCCTGGCGGCGATCCTGGACGGCCCCGCGCCGATCCGGCGCGCCGCGATCAGGAACTTCATTACCCTTGGAAAAACCCTCGACGATCTGATGAACGACGAGAAGGCCATGGAAGCATTCATCCGCGCCAACGTTACCGGGTGCTGGCACCCGTCCGGTACGGCCCGTATGGGCAGCGCCGACGACCCGCTCGCGGTGACGGCGCCGGACGGCAGCGTTTACGGCATCGACGGGCTGACCGTATGCGATGCCTCCCTTTTTCCCTGCGTGCCGCGCGCCAATACCAACATCCCCACGATCATGTGCGCGGAAAAGATAGCGGCGGGATTGCTGGACCGCTCCTAAGCCGTCCTAAGGGCCTGAATCGGGAGTTGCCCGACGGCACGATAGCGCGCAATCATACAAGACTTGATCCATAGGCAGACGTCCAACTCAACGGGAGGCGCTTCGTGAGCACCCAGCAGGCACAGTCCGAACAACGATACGTATATGTCGGTTATCACGGTAAGGAGAATCCGACCGAACGTGAGCGCATTCTGCATTTACTCGATACCTACAGCACGACCGAGGGCTTCGTCGCGCAATACCTTCCCAAATGGATCGACGTCAGCCCCAATCAGACAGTGCAGGGCGGGCTCCGCACCGTTCAGGGGCGCGAAGCGCTCCATGCCCGCCTGATGAAAAAGCGGCTGATCGAACTCAAGGGCGAATCCGCTGCCAAAATCCCTGAAGTCAGAAAGGAAAAGGAAGTACCGTTCTTCGCGTCTCCGGATCACAGCGACGTCGAGAAACTGAAAGTGCTTTCCGAACTGTTTGGAGACGGTGAAGCGTTTCTAAGTCCCGTTTTGGAACTCGCCGACGGGATCAAGGACGATCCCCTGACGGCAGAAATGCTCCGTACGATCCTCGACAACGAAATGGAAAGCATCACTTGGGTTCAGGAAATGTACCGCACGCTCAGTGCGGAACAAGACGCAGACTAACGACGCCACTGCGCCCACGCAGACCTCCCATTGCCGGCCCGACGGTGATTGAAGGCCCTCACCCCCATCCCTGCAGGCGCCTTTCGCGCCCAAGACAGGAGAAAACCCATCGACACTGAATACATGACGCCCGTTTCGGGTGAGGGCAGACGGCGGATCGGCGAATCCGTCCTGCGCAAGGAAGACGACCGCTATATCCGCGGCGCCGGCAACTATTCGGACGATATCAACAAACCCCGTCAGTGTTACGCAACGTTCGTGCGCGCCGATATCCCGCGCGGTCGTATCCTTAGCATCGATACCTCGGCCGCGCTTCAGGCGGACGGTGTGATCGCGGTGCTGACCGGCCGGGACTATGCCGATGACGGGCACGGTCCGGTCGTCCACCGCGCTATCGAAGGCGATCCAATCGACTTCCGGACACCGGCCTTCGGGGGGGACGATCCGGTCGCCCTGCAGTTCAACCAGTGGCCCCTTCCCGTCGACGAATTCCATCATGTCGGCGAACCGCTCGCCGTGGTAATCGCCGAAACGGCTTCCGCCGCGGAGGACGCGGCGGAACTTGTTACGGTCGATATAGAGCACCTGCCTTCCGTCATCGATACCCGCCAGGC
>TARA_R110002110_G_scaffold25299_4_pt1 | contig 10117 bp, 11 predicted proteins | sample TARA_R110002110 | Tara Oceans TARA_R110002110 (sample SAMEA4397330) | marine metagenome | biome: Polar Biome; feature: [SRF] surface water layer (ENVO:00010504); material: water (ENVO:00002006), including particulate matter (ENVO:01000060) such as... | depth 5 m
CTGTCTCTATTATTTCAGAAACAGGATTCGTGGAAATCCCTGGATCAACTAAATCGAAACCTTCGTCTTCAATATCAAAAGTTTCATAATCCTTCACTAATAACAATTGCGCTAAACTAATTAGAGATATTCTCACAAGATTCTCTTGAACTGCAATACTCTGTTTCTCACGAGCATCAGTTGCTTTTATCTCTAATAAATCTCCTTTCGGTAAAACTCCAGCGTCAACTAATTCATTGACGCGATTTATTTGCTCTAAGGTCACCGCATTTTGAATTTCAATTACATCCAAATTTGCTTTGTTCAGTAATACTTGCAAATAGCCATTCGCCACGAATAATGCGATATCGTCACGCATCTTCACCAAACGGTACTGACTTGCGAGTTTAGATATTTCTGCCCTTTGGACCTGTCGAAAGTTCTGTAAGCCGTCAAACAAGGTATAGCCTACACTAACACCTCCGGCAAGATTTAAAGCAGTTACGGTCTCCGGCTGATTTGTTATTGGGTTAAAACTTAATCCCGTGTTTTTTGAAATAGTTGGACCAGCATTAATTGAAGGTAGAAAGTTTCCAATCGCATCACTTTTCTCAATCTCCGTCAATTCAATATTTAAAGTGCTTTGCTTTATAGAAATATTGTTTGATAGCGCATGAACAACGCACTCCTTTAGAGTCCATTGTTTATTTTGTGCGTTTATTTGAAATCCTAATGAAAGGAAAAATAGTAAAATTCCTAATTTTCTCATAATTGGTTTAATTCCTAAGTTGGTCTTTATAAAGTTGAATGTGTTACAAAGATTTTAAATTATTTACACGAGATTTTATCGTCCGCCAAATTGTGGTGACACTTTTAGTTGGTTCCAAATTTTAATTGCATCCTCTTTGGTTACACCGCTTTTAATTTCCACATTGATGCCGTCACTTATTCCAAGTTCAATGTCACGCCTCTCAAATTGTTGGTCTCCAGTCATTACCTCTACAAAGGGCAATTGTGTTTTAGCATCATATTGAACAAGCGCCTCTTTAACGGCAAGAACACTGTCAGCTCTTGCCAAAATAATAGAAGCATTTGCACTTAAACCGGCTCTAATGAAAGTAGTATCTTTTTTATTCAGAGTCCCTTTAATTTCAAACTGAATGGCACCATTCTCACTTACTCCCTGTGGCGCTATATAATCCAAGATTGCATCAAATTTTTTATTTTCAATAGCACCAACAACAATTTCTAACGGCAAGTTCTCGGTTATTTTACCTACTTCACTTTCATCCACTTTTCCTTGAAAAATCATTTTTTCCACGTCGGCTATTGTGGCAATAGTGGTTCCATCATTAAAGTTGTTTGACTCAATTACTTGGTTCCCGGTTTTAACAGGCACATCGAGTACCATTCCTGAGACAGTTGCACGGATTTCGGTATTTGCTGTTGCTCCCAGACCTCGTGAAGTACCTGTTCTAACAATATCGTAGGTTTGCTGAGCACCTGCTAAATTAACTATTTCTTGATTGTAACGCTGTTGTGCCTGATTAAAATTCAACTCAGCAGTATCAAATTCATTTGCAGAAATCACCCCTTTTTCAAACAACTCCTTTTGTCGTTCAAAAATATTTTTTTGACTATCGAGAGACAATCTTGCTGTTTCAACTTGAGTTCGGGCACTATTGATATTATTCTGTGCGGAACTTAAAGAATTAATATTGGGAACTACTTTAACTTTGGCAATAAGGTCACCGCTTTTTATAATATCTCCAGCAACAACAAATATTTCATCAATGATTCCTGAAATATTGGGCTTAATCAAAACCTCTTCCTTCGGAACAATACTTCCCGTTGCAACAGTCTTTTTAATTATTGTTTCAACTGAAGCATTTTCAGTAGTGTATAAAATCGGATCTTCTTGATTTTTTTTGAAAAACCAAACCATCGAAATGGTAAATAAAAGTACGATAACGACTAGTGTAATAATGGTTGTTGTCTTTTTCATTCTAAAATAATTATTGTGTTATTCTGTTCTTAATGCTTCTACTGGCTTAATCTTAATGGCATTCTGTGCTGGTATTAACCCAGCTAATAATCCTGATAGAATTAGGATCGTTAAGGCAATTAATACAACCCCAATATTCACGGAGGGGTTTGCAAACATCATATCAGATGTATCCATTCCATCTAAAATACTATTTACAAGGATTAACACGGCAGATGCCAATACAATTCCCGCCATTCCTGAAATAATAGTCAAGAAAATAGATTCCAATAATATTTGTGATCGTATCGTCCATGGAGTCGCTCCAAGAGCTCTTCTAATTCCAATCTCCTTTGTTCTTTCTTTTACTACAATCAACATAATATTACTAATTCCAATAATCCCTGAGAGTAGAACCAAAATCCCAACAAAATATGCTACAAAATTAAGGGCAGTAAACAAACCGTTTATTTTGCTATACTCTTCGAACAAGTCAAAATGACCAATCGCCCGATCATCATCAGGATGAATGGTATGTCTCGTCTTCATAAGATCAAAAACCTGCTCTTTCAGCTCTGTAATTGAGCTATCATCATTCGCAGTAATGGCCATCCACCCTACATTATTCCCCATGTTAAAGGCCTGCGAGAATGCTGTAAAAGGCACATATATTTCTTTCTGATCTTCCTCAGCGTCACCATTACTTGATTTCTTTGTATAGGTTCCTATAACCATGAAATTCACACCGTTAATTTTAATATAAGACCCAATGTGCTCCTCGTCAGACTCAAATAAGGTCTTCAGAACCCCGCTACCAATTATAGCAACTTTTCTCTTGTCGTTTATGTCTGAATAATTAATAAACCTACCGGAAGTTATATCCATGGGTTGTTGCTCTATTAGCTCAGGATAATCACCATATACATTAAATGCGCCTGTCTTTAGGCCTCGCACTACGTTATTCGATCCCTGAAACCCTCCCAATTGATTCCGTGGTGAAACAAAACGTAAATTTGGAACTCCTTGTTTTATGGCATCTACATCTTCAATTTTATACCTAAACCGCCTCCCTTTTGGCAATCCTTTATAAGGTTTTGATGCGGTTTGCGTCCACATAAACATTGAGTTCGTAGCCATCCCGTCAAACCCCTGTTTAACTCCATTTTCTAGACCTTTACCAGCCGCAAGTAGAATTACCAAAATAAAAATTCCCCACAAAACTCCAAATGCGGTTAATAGAGTTCTAAACCAATTGGAACTTAGCGCCTCTATAATCTCTGCCCAACTATCTCTGCTAAATAACTTACTCATCTCGAAGGGCTTCAATAGGTTTAATAGATGATGCTCTGTAGGCCGGCACAAACCCTGCCAAAGCACCTGCGAAAACTAAAATAACGACCGTTGTTATCGCCACACCAAAATCCACTGTTGGATTTCGAATATAATCGGTTTCGATTAAGGGTCCTACTAGCTCTAATACGATGAGGCTAAAAAACAATCCTAAAAACCCTGCTATAGTTGTTACAAAAATAGATTCATGAAGAATCATTCCAATTATTGAAATTGGCTGCGCCCCAATGGCCTTTCTAATCCCAATCTCCTTTGTTCTTTCTTTTACGATAATCAACATTATATTACTCACGCCTACCACCCCAGCAATAATTGTACAAATCCCAACACCCCAAAAGAACCATTTAATCATAGAGATTAAATCAAAATATCTTTTCGCATTCTCTAGTGAGTTGTTGATATAGATAGCACTTTCATCCGTTGGGGATACTATGTGCTTTCTTTTTAAATCATAATCTAGTTGCGCAGTGAAAGCTTCTGAAGCGGCCAATGACTTCTCAAAAGTCTCTTCTGGTTTCAGTGTAAAACTCATTAACCGAATATTATCTCCTGCGCCATAAACCCTTTGTCCGGTAGTTAGAGGTATAAATATTCTTGTCTCCTCTCTTTCCCCTCCTGGATCTGTATAAACTCCAACGACTTTAAAATTAACACCATTAACCTCAACATATTCTCCAATGGGATTGGTAGCTTTAAACAGGTCTTTGGATACTCTACCCCCTAGTACCGCAGTTTTTTCATAATTATCTAAATCGCTCTGATTGATAAAACGACCACTTGTCATACTAGCATTTTCCAAAAACTGAAAACTACCTCGAACCCCTTCAATACGGTAACTCCCTGATTCATTCTTATAGGTTGTAAGCCCAGCCCAAATTCGGAAAACCCCTGATTTATATTCTAAATTATCGATATTTTTTTTTACCGCTAAATCGTAGTCTTCATTTTTCAATTGAATAAATCGTCCAGGATTCAAACCTTTAAAACTTTCCGAAGTAACACCAGTCCAAACGTCAATTCGATTGGCCGCATCCTGCTCAAATTCTTTGGCGATTCCATTCTGCATACCTTGTCCAATTGCCAAAAGAATAACCAGAATAAAAATTCCAGAGGCAACGGAAAGACCCGTTAAGAAAGTTCGTAGCTTATTCTTGAGAATCGTTTCAAATATTTCTTGCCAGCGCTCTAGACTAAACATTAGCAGCAGATTTAGCTAGTACTTGTTCCACTTTCGAATCACTAATGATAACCCCATCTTTCAAATTGACGATTCTTTTGCACATATGCGCTATATCGTCCTCATGGGTAACGATAAGAATCGTTTTTCCTTCATTATTTATGGCCTGTATCAATTCCATTACTTCATACGAGGTCGTACTATCCAATGCTCCTGTTGGCTCATCGGCTAGTAATACTTTAGGATCACTCGCTAGTGCTCTTGCTATTGCTATTCTTTGCTTTTGCCCTCCAGATAACTCACTTGGTAGATGCGACGCCCAATCTCCCAAACCCACTTTTTCTAGGTAATGCATTGCTTTCTCCATACGTATTGCACGACTAACTCCCTGATAATAAAGAGGTAGTGCAATATTATCTAATGCAGATTTGTAATTAATTAGATTAAAGGACTGAAAAATAAATCCGAGAAACTTATTTCGATAATTTGCCGCAACCTTTTCATTAAGATCTTTTATTACCTTACCATCTAGTTCGTAACTTCCATCATCTGCTTCATCAAGAATACCTAAAATATTTAGTAAGGTGGACTTTCCAGATCCAGACGATCCCATAATGGCCACCATTTCGCCTTCAGCAACATTAAAATTTATTCCCTTTAATACATGAAGGGAATTACTCCCCATATGATAGGATTTATGCAAGTCTTTTATTTCAATCATAGCAAGTCAATATTCATCAAAGAACAGAAATTCAAATCTGAAATTTGCAAAATTTATGTTAAGACTTAATTTTTCGTGGTTTGTAGAAAGTCTCTCGTATAAGACTATGATTTTAATCTATTGTTACATTAAGCAACAAAAAAATTTCCACTATGACTGCTTGATTTTTATTTTTTTCCGGCTTCGGTAAATAATATAACCAATACCTCCAACCAGAATATATGGAAAAACCATTAAATAGATAATACCATTATTAATCCCTTTGGCCATTTCACCGTTCTCTTCACTTTCGATAACAGCTCTACACATAGCGCACTGTGCTTCTGAAGTATACCCGATTAAAAATAACAAGATAAAAATAAAAAGAAGTTTAATTTTCATGTCTCAAATATCACTTTTAAAAGAGTATCTAATAATAGGGTGAAATCATAAAATATACTATCACACCCGTAACAGCTACATACAACCAAAGCGGAAAAGTATATCTCGCAATTTTTTTATGCATCTTGAAATCGCCTAAGACAGCCCGAACATAAGTGACTAACACAAAAGGGATTATTACAATTGACAATAAAATGTGACTAATTAGTATCGTAAAATATATTGGCCTTAAAACCCCTTCTCCACCATAAGGTGTTGATTCTGATGTCATATGATACGTTACATACATTCCCAAAAACAAAACCGAAAGGAATATACACGTTTTAATTAGTCGCTCATGCAACTTTCTATTGCCCTTCTTTATTTGTATTACAGCCAAAACCAAAAGCACAGCGGTTAATGCGTTAGTTGAAGCATAAATAGGAGGCAAGAACCCCATACGATCTACCCCTGGAATTTTAACCGTAAAAAGTACCGCAACAACTATCGGTATTGCTAGGGACAATACCCATGTCCAGACCTTGTACCTCTTAGAGTAATCAGTTTTAGAATTTAGCATTTTATAATAATTTTTTGATGTCCTCAATTAACATTTTGACGTTTGATTCTTCTAATCCATCATAATATATGATTGGATTATCGTTCTTATCTCTACGCGAACGAATATTTCCATTTTGATCAATCAAGGCAAAATATCCTGAATGTTCAAACCCTCCCTTAGAATCGGGTATTTCTCCAACGTATAAATTAAAACCTGCATTTGCCAGACTAAATATTTCCTCTTTATCGCCAGTTAACAAATGCCATTGAGGCTTGGTTATGTTATACGTTTCGGCATACTCGTTTAAAACTTTAGGCGTGTCGTGTGTTGGATCAATCGTAAATGAAGCAATCGCAAAATTCGAATTTGCAAAAAACTTATCCTGAATTGTAGCCATATTCTGGTTCATGATTGGACAAATATCCGGACATGTGCTAAAGAAAAATTCTACCACCCAAACTTTACCCTTATAGTCTTCATTTGTTATCGTTTCCCCATGCTGATCGGTGAAACTGAAATCGGGAACCACCTTATCCCCAATTGTAGCTAAATCAGGCTCCGACATTCGATTTACGATCTTTGGGACTGCCCAGATTCCGAAAATCAAAATTATCGCCGAGATTCCTATATAAGAATTATTTTTCATAGCCTAAATATCCCTGTTTGCCTTATACTTTTTTAATGCCAGACGATATTCCGCTAGCACTATTTTAATATCGTCATGCATTTTATTATTTATGTCTGCGATGTCTGAGGAATTAAAGCCATAAAGCACACCCTCCTTTTCATCATCATCATCATCTCTACCCCGCAAATTTCCATTTTTATCAATGATAAAAACATAGGATGTTGCTAAGTTAGGATCTAAGTAATAATTTGAGCCCAATGAATTAAATACAGTCGTTATTGCTTCATCAGGCCCAAATACAAATTTCCATTGAGTCGTATCAGCAATCTGTTCCAACTCTATTTTTAACTCTTCTGAATCATCTTGCAATCCTTCAGGTAAAACGATTACTAATTGAAAGTCTTGAAAACCACGATTTTTCTTATAAATCTTATGAGCGAGATTAAAGGCATTTCCTTTGCTTTTCAGGAGCTCCTTTCCGAAGAAACCCAATACAGTTATATTGTCTTTAAACTTCACAAAACTACCATCTATAGCCCTAAACTCTGTCAATTCTGCTACATTCGGAGTTAATACGGGGAGTTTCGCAAAGTTATCCTTCCCAGTAGCGAAGAAAATATAAACCGTTATCGGTAGAATAAACAATATGCCAAGTACTAAAAATTTCTTCATCGTAGTAAAATAAATGCGTGTACAAAAATAAGCCCTAAATTGAGGAGAAGCAACCTTTGGAGGTTAATTTTTAGACATAAAAAAAGCCCCGTTACACGGAGCTATTTTTTATGTCTAAATTGATTTTAAAAATCAAACTTCACAAAGCCACTTTTATAAACTTCATAAATATAATCACCTTCTGTTAACAATATTAAGACTAAATAACACAGAAGGAATATTGTACTCCAAACGACAGCCCGCCTGAGCGATTTTAATTCGTCCCTCATGTGCATGAAATCCCAAGTGATATAATATGCCTTAACCAAGGTTAGTATAATGAATATCCAATTTAACAATTTCATCGCTAAAAAGGTATTATCAGTTAAGACCTCAGGTTTGATAATACCAAAAGCAACCTCAACGATTGTAATAATTGAAAGGAAGGTAAATATTCCCCAAATCTTTGTAATATTCGATTTGAACTTTACAAGACCTCTAAAAATTTCTAATTTATGTTCGTGTGCCATTTTTTTTTACTGTTATAGCTTATACAAGATAAAAGAAGGTGAATACAAATACCCAAACTAAATCCACAAAGTGCCAATATAGACCGACTTTTTCGACCATTTCATAACTTCCTCTTCGCTCATAAGTTCCAATTACCACATTAAAAAATACTATGATATTTATTAAAACCCCTGAAAAAACGTGAAAACCGTGAAATCCTGTGATAAAGAAAAAGAAGTCAGCAAATAATGGCGCACCATATTCGTTGTGTTTGAGGTTTGCTCCCTCCACTACAAGCCTACCATCATTCACAATTTTTGCTATTGACGCCTCTCTGGACAGCACTATTGGATGACCGTGTTCATCCTTATATTGGATTCTTACTAATAAGTTTTCATTTGCCAAAAACCCTGCTTTAACTTCATCGAACGAAAATGAAGTCATTGGATCTGGATCTGACTGAAACCACAAGCCGTTCTTTTTCTCATGTTCAACTCTTGCCGAAGGTATATGAACTGCAAAGTCTCTAATGGCTATGCGCTCCCCATCTGAATCTAAAAATTGTACAATTTTACCACCCTTCGTTTCAACAGCTCCGTAGTCTCCTTTTATAAAAGTGGCCCATTCCCAAGCCTGAGAACCAACAAAGATTGCTCCCCCAATAATTGTGAGGAACATATAAAATATAACCTTTTTCTGTTCCATCCTATGACCAGCATCCACAGCCAAGACCATGGTAACAGATGAGAAGATAAGAACGAAAGTCATAAATGCCACGTAGTACATTGGAGCGTCTACCCCATGTAAAAATGGAAAGTGGGTGAATACTTGGTCTGCAATAGGCCAAGCATCTACAAATTTAAATCTTGAGAAGCCGTAGGAAGCTAAAAATCCAGAAAAAGTTAAAGCATCTGAAACGATGAAAAACCACATCATCATTTTTCCATAACTGGCCCTTAAAGGTTGGTTTCCACCACCCCAGGTTTTTTCTTCAGTTCCTGTTTTTACAACAGTAGTATCCATAAAAAGAAATTGGTTTTTAATTGGGTTCAAAAATACGTATATTTTTTATCTCACAAAATATAAAAATAAAAACAGATAGATCCAAAGTATATCTACAAAGTGCCAAAATGTGGCAGCAAGTTCTATTCCAAGGGTTTTACCGTTTTGATACTTTAGTTTATAATGATTATAAACTACAACTAGCAACGCAATAAGTGCTGCAAAAATATGAGCCAAATGCATTAGCACCACTAAGTATATGAAAGAAGTCGTTATTGAGCTTTCACTTCCTGTAAAAAAATAGCCGTTCGCTATAATTTCTGAAAAACCTGCAAACTGAAAATAAATAAATAAAATACCCAACACCAAAGTTAGCACTAGCAACTTCATTCCCATTTTATTATCCTCCCTTTGAATCCTATTTTTGGCAAAATGAAAACTCACACTACTTACCATAATAATCAACAAGCTAATGTAAAATGACTGCGGTATTTCGAAATCTGTAAGCCAGTCCTTTCTTTCTTTACTAATAACATAGGCACTCGTGAGACCTGCAAAACTCATTACAAGACTTATGATCCCAAACCACAACATATTCTTCTTTGCACGATATATTTTATCTTCGTGACTTCCCTCGGTATAGTTCATTGTTTCTAACATTCTTAATTATCGTATAAACTTATCAGCAACATATATTATCTGCAGAAGTGTAATGTAACTTACACTAACTAGCATCAGCTGTTTCGCTGCCTTATCAGTCTTTTTCTGAATTAGTCTCACCGCGTAATAGACCAACCAAACCCCTATTCCACCTATTAACACAGCTGCTACTAGACTAAGTTTCAAACTCCCAGTAACATGAAATGCGGGTATTAAGGATACCAAAACGGTCCAAACACAGTATAGGATTACCTGTACCGCAGTTCCTTTATTTCGTTTACCGTTTGGAAGCATAAAGAATCCCCCTTTTTTGTAGTCATCAAAAAGAAACCAACCAATAGCCCAGAAATGCGGAAATTGCCAAAAAAACTGAATCATAAACAAAGTCCCAGCCTCGATTCCAAATTCCCCTGTCGCTGCAACCCAACCAAGCATGAATGGTATTGCTCCTGGAAAAGCGCCAACAAATACAGAGAGAGGCGTTTTAGTTTTTAATGGAGTATATAAACTCACGTACATGAAAATAGATATAG
>TARA_R110002110_G_scaffold92763_20_pt1 | contig 10113 bp, 6 predicted proteins | sample TARA_R110002110 | Tara Oceans TARA_R110002110 (sample SAMEA4397330) | marine metagenome | biome: Polar Biome; feature: [SRF] surface water layer (ENVO:00010504); material: water (ENVO:00002006), including particulate matter (ENVO:01000060) such as... | depth 5 m
ACAAAAGAGGGTTAAAGTTTAGTTTAGAAGTGCTTCAAACTTCAATTCATTATAATCAATAACACTTAAAGCCTTAGAATAATCAAGAAGAAATTTAATGGTTTCCTCTCTCGGAGCTAGTTCATCATTCACACACTCCAGATGTGAAATTTCAGAGTATAGTTTTTGCATAAAACATTGTTTTGCGGTTAATGTTTACTTTTAACGCAGCAAAAAACACTTTATTGTATCAATTTGTCAATATAATGTTATGTTTATCAATTACTTTGCGAAGATTAATTAGTGCATAGCGCATTCTTCCTAGAGCAGTATTGATACTCACCCCAGTTTGTTCACTAATTTCTTTAAAACTCATGTCCCTGTATATTCTCATGACAAGTACTTTTTTTTGATCTTCGGGGAGTTCTTCAATTAATCGTCTTACATCATTTTCGACTTGCCCCTTTATCATGGTTTTTTCAGCATTTAAAGAAGAATCCGAAAGGACTGAGAAAATATTAAAGTCACCACTGTTCTCAAATTTTGGCATTCTATTGTTCTTTCTGAAGTGATCGATCACCAAATTATGAGCGATTCGCATCACCCACGGTAGAAACTTACCTTCTTCGTTATAAGCACCTCTTTTTAAGGTTCTAATAACTTTAATAAAAGTGTCTTGAAAAATATCTTCTGTGACATCTCTATCAAATACTTTAGAATAAATAAAACTGAAAATTCTTTGTTTGTGGCGTTTAACTAAATCTGAAAGAGCAGACTCGTCGCCGTCAATATACGCGCTCACCAGAACCGCATCAGTGTTCGTGATTTTTTTCATATCTATACCTTTTTTAAAATAAACAACTTAAATAAAGTTGCTCAATTGCTGTATTTTTTTTTTAAAAAGTAGAAATATGCTATAGGCGTATATTTAGTTTAATCTTATTAGTGGCGTAAATATAACAACAAAGTTTCCACAATAACAAAAAAAAGTTAAATAATTCCTTAAAAAAATATATTTATCCAAGAGTTTTAATCATGAAATCAATGTGCTATCTTTGCACAAGGGCCCTAAAATCAATCGAAAATTGGACATCGAAAAAGTAGACATTAAAAAAAACATAGTAATTCAAGGTGCCAGATTGCACAACCTAAAAAACATCTCGGTTGTTATCCCTAGAAATAAATTAGTAGTCATTACGGGGCTTTCCGGTAGCGGGAAATCATCTCTAGCTTTTGACACCTTATACGCTGAAGGACAAAGGAGGTATGTAGAAAGCCTATCTTCTTATGCTAGACAATTTCTAGGTAAATTAGATAAACCCAAAGTCGATTCTATTAAAGGTATCTCCCCTGCCATCGCAATTGAACAAAAGGTAAATTCTACGAATCCAAGATCCACAGTTGGTACGTCAACAGAAATCTACGATTATCTTAAACTTTTGTATACAAGAATTGGCAAAACCATATCACCAGTTTCTGGTCGAGAGGTAAAAAAAGATACTGTTACAGATGTCATTAGTTTTATTAAAGAATTTGAAATAAGAAGTAAACTTCTGCTTCTAGCTCCTATTCACTTGGAGGATGGAAGAACCATGGAGAATAAGCTTAAAGCTCTTGCACAGCAAGGCTATGCACGAGTGAAAATGAATGGAGAGGTTATTAGAATTGATGAAATTAATTCCTTTTCAAATAATAAAGGCATAGAACTCGTAGTTGACAGGATTATCACCTTAGATGATGAAGATTTCTACAATCGTTTGGCCGATGCAGTTCAAATGGCATTTTTTGAAGGTAAAGGAGAATTATTTATCGAAAATCTGTCCAATCAAGAAATCACAATATTCAATAATCGATTTGAAGCTGACGGTCTCAGTTTTGTTGAACCAAATCAGCATTTATTCAGTTTTAATAATCCTTTTGGAGCTTGTCCCACATGTGAAGGCTACGGAGATGTAATTGGTGTTGATTCAGACTTAGTAATTCCTAATACAGGACTCTCGATATATGATAATGCTATTTACCCCTGGCGTGGGGAAAGTATGAGCTGGTACAGAGATGAATTAGTTAATAACGCATATAAATTTAATTTTCCTATTCACAAACCATGGTTTGAACTGTCTGAAGAGCATAAACGATTGGTTTGGGATGGAAATAATTTTTTTGACGGACTTAATACCTTCTTCAAGGGTCTGGAATCAAAAAACTATAAGATTCAGAATAGGGTGATGTTGTCGCGCTATCGCGGAAAAACAAAATGCAGCACATGTCAGGGTAAAAGACTCCGACAGGAAGCAGAATATGTTAAAGTTGGTGGGACATCACTTCAGGAGCTAGTAGAATTACCTCTGGATGAAGTAGCTGAATTTTTCAGTACGCTGAAAATTAATAAGTACGATAAAGTTATTGCAAAACGGCTATTGATAGAAATCAACAACCGTCTGTCCTTCTTAATGAACGTCGGACTTAGTTATTTAACACTAAATCGTAAATCCAACACGCTATCTGGTGGAGAATCCCAACGTATTAATCTTGCAACTTCATTAGGAAGCAGTTTAGTAGGATCAATGTACATATTGGATGAACCTAGTATTGGATTGCATCCAAAAGACACAGAAAGGCTAATAGACGTTCTAAAATCTCTTCAGAAACTTGGGAATACTGTAATTGTTGTTGAACACGATGAAGATATAATGAAAGCAGCTGATGAGATTATCGATATTGGTCCAGAAGCCGGAACTTTTGGTGGCGAAGTAGTTGCTACCGGAACCTTTGCTGAAATATTAAAGGCGAATTCTTTAACTGCTGGATACCTGAATGGTACACTAGAAATCTCAGTGCCAAAAAAAAGAAGGTCTTGGACGAACAGCGTTGATGTTATTGGCGCCAGACAAAACAACCTAAAAAACATTAATGCTAGCTTTCCATTAGGGGTATTTACCGCGGTCACTGGGGTTTCAGGAAGTGGAAAAAGTACTTTAGTCAAGAAAATACTATACCCTGCGTTGCTCAGGGAAATTGCAGGCTTTGGGGCAAAACCCGGGCAGTTTACCTCGTTGGGAGGGAATTATAAAACAATTAAAAACGTTGAGTTTATTGATCAGAATCCGATAGGCCGCTCCAGCAGATCGAATCCAGTCACATATATCAAAGCATATGACGATATTCGAAACCTGTTTGCTTCACAGAAGCTATCAGAGATTCGTTCATATAAACCAAAGCATTTCTCATTTAACGTGGACGGGGGACGATGTGAAAATTGTAAAGGAGATGGTGAAGTCACTATTGAAATGCAATTTATGGCAGACGTTCATTTAACCTGTGACAGCTGCCATGGAAGACGCTTTAAAAAAGAAACCTTAGAAGTAAAGTTTTACGATAAGAATATTCACGACATCCTAACAATGACTGTAGATGATGCCATTGAATTCTTTAATCTGCAAGGTGAAAAAAGAATTACCAATAAACTGAAGCCACTTCAAGATGTAGGTCTTGGCTACGTGCAACTCGGCCAAAGCTCCTCTACCCTATCTGGCGGTGAAGCACAACGTATTAAGTTGGCTTCGTTTCTTGGAAAAGGAATTACGAAAGAAAAAGTCTTATTTATTTTTGATGAACCGACAACTGGCTTGCACTTCCATGATATTAAGAAACTTTTAGCTTCGTTTTACGCATTACTAGACAAAGGGCATACCGTAGTTGTGGTTGAGCACAATATGGATCTTGTAAAGTGCGCCGATCATGTTATTGATTTAGGAATTGAAGGCGGAATTCGTGGTGGAGAAGTAATTGCGCAGGGTACCCCTGAAGAAGTTGCAAAAAACAAAAAATCAATTACGGCTCCCTATTTAAGCGAAAAAATTTAGTACATTTAAGGTTACTCCCTAATTATATTTATTCTCACAAATAAAAACTATAATTATGAAATTCCTTTATTGCCTATTTTTCGCTCTTACTTTTAGTTTTAGTACCGCGCAGCCCTATATTTCAATGTTGGAAGAAGGAAATGCATGGAGCGTTGCATACTTTGATGTTTATCAAACAACTACATACAAACAGTTTAATCTGGGGGAAAATATTCTAATAAATGGGATTGAGTATAAGACGTTATTAGAGAATTGGTCTCCATTGAATTGCTTTGTTAGGGAAGAAAATGAAAAGGTATTTATACTACATTCTTCTGGAGAGGAAAAAGTACTGTTAGATTTTAACTTAATAGTTGGAGATATTTTTGTCCCAGAATATATCTCTTGCATCCCCGGCCCTTACCTGGAATTAGAAGTTATATCTGTCTACACCGACTTTATTGCTGGTGAAGACAGAAAAGTAATAGAACTGGAAGATGACTTTAATTCCCAGTTATGGATTGAAGGAATAGGCTCTAATCAAGGCGGCATCTATATAGGAGAATCGAATCTTGAAGGTGGCAGTCTATTAAACTGTTTCAGTCTTAATGGGGAGACTTTTCTTTTTAACAATGCAACAACATGTTTTTTAGGAGTGGACGAATATTTGAAAAGTCGAATTATTCTATCTCCAAACCCTGTCTCTAGTACATCAATATTAGAGCTACCTTCTGCCCTTTCCATAGATCGAATAATAATACTCGATATTCATGGTCGGGTTATTAAAAATGAAATCCTTACAAAAGAATACTACACAATTGATGTTATTGATTATAGGTCTGGTATGTTTTTCTATCAGGTCTTTTCAAACGAAAAAGTCATAAAAACAAAGCAATTCATCGTTTATTAAAGAACGTATATTATGAAGAACTTACTTACTTGTTTCCTTATATTTTTTATTAGTTATTCGAATGCGCAGCCCTATATATCGATGTTAGAAGAAAGTAATCAATGGGATACAGTCCATTGGTCATATTGGTCTGGCGGATATGTCGCCGTTAATGAAATAACAATCATAGGAGAGGAAATTATAAACGGTAAAACCTATAAGGTTATCTATAAAGATGGAGTGACCACAAATTGTAGACTCCGAGAGGAAAATGGTGTTGTTTATAGCTATGAACAACAATTAAATGATGAAAAAATAATGCTCGACTTAAATGTTGAAATTGGTGATGTTATTGAAGAAGATAATTATTGCATGGGTGGCGGTGGTGGTTCTATATGGGAATATAAAGTTACTGATGTTTATGTAGACTTCGTTGCGGGAGAAGATAGAAAAGTTGTTGTAATTGAAGGTTTCGATATCCTTGGTGATTCTTTTGGATACGAGGAATGGTGGATTGAAGGAATAGGATCAACAAACGGATTAGTCCCATTTGGCTATAACTATGATTTTTACAACCTAATGACTTGCTTTAAAAATAATGATCAATTTACTTATTGGAATGGATTTAATACCTGCTACCCTGCCTTGGGCATAAATGACCTTTCTTTGGAAGAGATTATCCTTTACCCAAACCCGGTAATTAACCAGTCTACTTTAAAGTTACCAGTAGAAGCTTCTGTAAATCAAATTACAGTGCTCGACATGAATGGGCGGATTATTAAAAATGAAACGATTACAAAAGAATATTACAAAATTGATGTGATGGACTATAGATCTGGCATCTATTTCTATAAGGTTTTCAGCGATGAAGAATTGATAAAGACGGCTCAATTTATTGTTAAATAAAATATAATTCCATACCTAGTTTATGTCATTCTATATTTTTGGCACGATGATTGAAATATTTCAATGAACAATGACTCTGTAATAAATTACTTCAGACATTACAGAAAAAATTTAAAGTTTTTGGTTGGTTAGTTAGTTAAGAATCCGTCGGATCGGTAAAATGGTTTCGACGGATTTTTTTATCTTCAATTTAACGAGACAACCTAGTTTCTAAAATACAACCTCCATCCACGAACATCACAAGTTATATTCAATGTACTCATAATCAGTAATTTAATGTTTTGGCACGGTCGTTGTAATTATGACAAGTGTTCAGGTCTGACTAGAATAATAAGTCAAACATAAATTTAAAACTACAGTTATGAAAAAATTAGCAACCCTAGTATTCGGATTTCTTTTAATAGGAATAACATTAAATGCAACTACAAATAATTCTGAAGTTTCAGAATTTAATAATTACAATCGATATGATGGCAGAGCATATATTTTTGAAGAAGGCGGTATTGAATTTTCAGTTTTTGCAGATGGTCAATTTGACTTCTCTTATGTTGGGTCATATAACACTCAACAAATTCAGGTTGATGTAAACTCGCCAAATGTAAATATTAGTTTTAACGCTGGTCACGATTATGAGTTGTATGTTCAATATGATGATTATGGAGCAGTAACACAAATAGAAAATGTTCCTATTTATTACGATAATTATGGGAGGATTACACAAGCTGGAAATGTTGATGTTCGCTATAAAAATAGACGCATAGTTAGCGTAGGTGCTTTATTTATAAACTATAATTATTATGGCCATTATGTGAATAGTACTGGATTTATAAACGCTTATAATCAATTTTATGTATATCGTCCTTGGCACGCATATTATGTAGCTCCTTTTTATTCAAGCTGTATAGTTTATGACTATCCATACAGAAGATACTACAGTCCGATACGCTATAGTTACGGGCACCATAGAAATTATTACAGCAATAGAAATCACGTAGCGTATCAGAATGGAAGACGAGATTTTAACAGACCTGGGAGTCGATTACATTATAGAAATGGTCGTACCGTTAGAAACACTAATTACAATGCAAATCGCAGAAATACAATGATTTCAGAATCTGGGCGAAGATCAAATAAAGTGAACGAAAGACCTGAAGCTAATAATGGAAAAGTAGATAGAAGTGGGCCTAGTTCAGCAACAAGAGAAAGACCTATCGCAAGTAATGGCAAAGTAGATAGAAGTAGACCAAATTCAGTAAGAAGGGAAAGACCTTCATTAAATAATGAAACGGTAAATAGGAATAGACCAGGTTTGATAAGAAGGGGGAAACCTTCTTCTAATAGAATAAAAACAGACAGAAATAGAACTAGTTCTATAGCAAAAGAGAGCGTGGTATCGTACCGCCCAACCACATCAAAAAAAACAGCTTCGAATACGCATAAAAGTGAAAACAGAACTGTAAATAGAAGTTCAAAATCAAAGATATCTAAAAGCCGAGGTGAGAATGTCAATTCCCGGGGGACTTCTTCAAAAAGAGGAAGAGGCTTATAAAAATATTTAATTGTTTAGTTAGTTTGAAACTCTCATTCGGCATCTTGTTGCATGGGGGTTTCGCTTTTCTACCAATTTAACATTAAAATATTGAAGTACTAGTTTGAGCTAATTATAGGCTTTTTATTACTTTTGACATTCGCTTGGTAAGCTCCCTCCTACTGTATTTTTCAATGCCCACAGATGAAATTGTAAGAGAACCTTTTTTAAAGTCTGAATACAATTCAAGAAGGTTTGATTTTAATGCGCCCGTTTGGCTATAATTATAAAATTTCCCGCTCTTTGTCTCATTTATGATACCTTCTATGTCGCTTCCTTTAGGTCCTAAAGCAAGAATAGGACGTCCAGCGGCTAGATATTCAAATAATTTACCCGGGATTATTGATTTTGTATCCTCACTATCAATTTCAACGAGTAGTAGAACTCCAGAATTTTGCTGCAATTGAATCGCTTCGGAATGTGATAGATAACCAAGTAGCTTGCAATTCTCTTTCAGCCCAGCATTAAAAATACTCTCGACAATCTCTTTACTTACGATTCCTGCAAGCTTAAGCTCTAAGTCTCTTTTAAAATCGATATTTTCCGAAGCAATTTCAGAAAGCATTTCCCATAAAGCTTTAGGGTTCCGCTCACTTAATAAAGATCCTATATGAGAAATAGAAAAAGTAGTGTCTAAAACTCTTGGAATTTCTGCAAATTCACCATAACCATTTGTTATAACTTCAATAGGCTTCTTAGTGATTAGCTCGAACTCATCTTTTGTTGTCGGACTTGTCACCACAATTAAACTTGCTTCTGAAAGAACCTCCTTCTCTAGGTCTTTGTGCTTCCTCTTAGCCTTCATCATTAGTCGTAAAGACTTCTGATAATGAATAGTAGTCCAGGGATCACGAAAATCTGCAATCCACTTTAGATTTAACTCTTTCTTTAGTTTTAGCCCAATTAAATGCATACTATGAGGCGGACCACTAGTTATAATAATATCCACGGGGTTTTCAGAAATATATTTTTTCAAGAAAGTTACAGACGGCTTTACCCATCCAATACGTGCGTCAGGTATAAAAAAATTTCCTCGAATAAAAAGCATTAATTTTTCAACAAAAGATTGTTTTTTATTCGAGATGATTCCGCTACTAATTTGCTTAGTTTTCTTTCTTGAAAGTACTTTTGCAAATCGGTACGGTTCCTTAATAGGAAGTTTTATTACCTCGAGCCCAGGAGAAACTACAATCTTAAAACTTTTATCTAATAATGGATAACTTGGATTCTCGGGGACATAGACAACAGGCTCTATATCAAAGTCTCGAAAGTACTTAACAAATTGCAACCATCGTTGTACGCCAGGACCTCCTGCGGGGGGCCAATAATATGTTATGATGAGAACGCGCTTCAAGGCTAACTTTCTTTAATAACAATTTCCTTATTTCTCAATTTATAATACAATCCTCCCAGAAAAATAAGTGCAAAAAACAAACTACTCCCAAGGCTAATATTACTACCAACTTTTATAACTTGTGGCTCAAATTTAAACTCAATTTTATTAATACCTGCGGGTATAGCCATTGCCCTAAGCAGATAGTCTGCTCGAAAATATTCGGCTGGTTGGTCATTAATGTATGCATTCCAACCTTTTGGGTAATATACTTCAGAAAAAACAGCAAGCTGCTCCGATTTGGTTGATGTCTCATATACCTGGTGCTCAGGCTTATGATCAATCAACACAATTGAAGCAGTACTATCTCTAACATTTTTTTTAGCAGGAATCAAATTCAAGAATTCTCGATTAATAACCGCCGTTGTTTTTGAATTTAAGCTATCCAAGAGTCTAATCTCATCATTTGCAGTTTCTGCCATTAACGCATTTTCAACAAACCAAGCATTTCCATTAGCATATGGGTTTCGCTGGGCATAGGGCCCGCCATTCTTATTTTGGGTTATAATGTATCTTACATTCATCATATTTAATATCCCGATATCACCCTGACTTATATAAAAATCATCAATTTCCTGAAAACGCCTTGGCTTAGCGGCATGGTAGCCACCCATTGAATTGTGAAAGTAACTTGCTCTTGCTGGATTGTTTCTATTAGCTAGATCGTAAACTCTAAAGTGTCCCTTATCCTTGAGTATCTCAATATCTGCACCATTCTTCTGAAAAGGTTGCTCCATAACCCTGGCTGCCACAAAATCATCATTATTTACATAACGTCGGTCAACCACAACTAAATCGAGAACAATCAAGAGCGTTAAAACGACAATAGCAGGAGTTTCCTTAATCTTTGCTTTAAAGAAAAACCATAAAGTTCCTGCTGCCAATAGAACAAACACCAGTGACCGAATTGAATCGGCAGTAAGTAAACTCATTCTATCTTCGCGAACTGCATCTACAATAGCAATTCCGAGTTGTTCCCGAATCATTTGATCATATATGCTACTGAAGTCAAATAGGCTTGATTTGAAAAATATGAAAATCAAAGTTATCCCACCAACAATACTCACCGATTGAATTAGCGCTTTTTTCTTTTTTTCATCAGTGACAAAAGAATTAAACCATTGATGTAATCCAAAAACGGCCAGAATAGGCAGAACGAGCTCAATTATAACTTGAATGGAAGATACTGCTCTAAATTTATCATAGAAGGGGACGTAATCGATAAAGAATTCGGTTAAGAAGCTAAAATTCTTTCCCCACGACAAAGTCAGACTCAATAAAAAGGCCGCAGTAATCCACCACTTTAGTCTTCCACGAACTAAAAACAGAGCAAGAACGGCCAAAAAAATAATAATGGAGCCGATATAGGCTGGAGCAGCTACTATAGGTTGATCTCCCCAATATGCTGGCAATTGAGATAAAATATCATTTGCCTCCTGTGGTGATGCCCCTAATTTCAATATTTCATCAACTGTTTTAGAATCTTCTGGTAAAGAATCACCAGATCCACCGCCCA
>TARA_R110002110_G_scaffold71379_7_pt1 | contig 10110 bp, 8 predicted proteins | sample TARA_R110002110 | Tara Oceans TARA_R110002110 (sample SAMEA4397330) | marine metagenome | biome: Polar Biome; feature: [SRF] surface water layer (ENVO:00010504); material: water (ENVO:00002006), including particulate matter (ENVO:01000060) such as... | depth 5 m
GTAGTCGTCGCCGCGCCACATGCCGTTGGCCTTGGCATAGGCCTCGACCAGCGCCACGCGGTCTTCATCGCGGCCGGTGTTGCGCAGGTAGCGGATAGTTTCATTGTCGATCGGGAAGAAGCCGCAGGTCGCGCCATATTCCGGGGCCATGTTGGCGATGGTGGCGCGGTCTGCCAGCGGCAGGCGGTCAAGGCCGTTGCCGTAGAATTCGACGAATTTGCCGACAACACCCTTTTTGCGCAGCATTTCGACAACTTTCAGTACAAGGTCGGTGGCGGTGGTGCCCTCGACCATCGTGCCGGTCAGTTTGAAGCCTACAACCTCGGGGATCAGCATCGAAACGGGCTGACCCAGCATCGCGGCCTCGGCCTCGATCCCGCCGACGCCCCAGCCCAGAACGGCGAGGCCATTGACCATGGTGGTGTGGCTGTCGGTGCCGACCAGCGTGTCAGGATAGGCGACGTCCTCGCCGTTCTGGTCCTTGTCACTCCAGACGGTCTGGGCAAGGTATTCCAGGTTGACCTGGTGGCAGATTCCGGTTCCGGGCGGCACGACGCGGAAGTTGTCAAAGGCGTTCTGGCCCCATTTCAGGAAGGTGTAGCGCTCCATGTTGCGCTCGTATTCGCGATCGACGTTCATCTGGAATGCGCGCGGATTGCCAAACTCGTCAATCATGACCGAGTGGTCGATAACCAGGTCAACTGGAGCCAAAGGATTGATTTGCTGCGCGTTTCCGCCAAGACCGATAATGCCGTCGCGCATGGCCGCCAGGTCGACCACGGCCGGGACGCCGGTGAAATCCTGCATCAGCACGCGCGCAGGGCGGTAGGCGATCTCACGCGGGTTCTTGCCGCCGTTGCTGCCCCATTCGGCAAAGGCGCGGATGTCATCGACCGAAACCGTCTTGCCGTCTTCATAGCGCAGCATGTTTTCCAGCACGACCTTCAGCGAGGCGGGCAGGCGCGAGAAATCACCAAGGCCGGCTTGCTGGGCGGCGGGGATGGAGTAGTAGGCAACGCTGGCATTGCCTGCAGTAAGGTTGCGGCGGGTCTTTGTGCTGTCCTGTCCGACGGTGACGGTCATTCTGGCCTCCTGGCTGGCGCGTGGATCGGGTTGTCTTGTCTTGGGTAATGCCCAATGCGGGCGCATAAAACAAGGGGTGTCGCGGCGTTGTATGCAATTGTATGCCGAAAATCCAGTCTCAATTCACGATCGCCGGGAGGAATTTCGAGCCGGGTCGTCGAGTGTGTAACGATGCCTCGCAAAACCTTGATTGGCAGAGCCGGGCCGTTTTGCCTAAGTGTAGGGAGTATCGGGCAACGGGGCGTAACAAGATGAAGCAGATCCTCGCAGTGGCCTTCGGGGTCTGGCTGACCATGACCGCGACCGGCCTCGCGCAAAGCCGCAATGCGGTGGTTGTCGAGCTTTTTACATCACAGGGTTGTTCGGCCTGCCCGCCGGCGGACGCGCTGCTCTCTGCGCTGACCCAGGATCCGCGTGTCATTCCGTTGGCGCTGCATGTCGATTATTGGGACTATCTCGGCTGGAAGGACATTTTTGCCACCCCGCAGTTTTCGGCGCGCCAAAAGGCCTACGCCCGCTATGCCCGCGAAAAAATGGTCTACACCCCACAAATGGTGATCGACGGTAAAGCGCGGATCGTCGGCAGCCGCGTCGGAGAACTCGGAAGTGCCCTGCGTGAGGCAGCATCCGACCCGCCCGAGGTAATTCTGTCACTGTCGCGCAACGGGGGCAACCTCGAGATCCGGGCCGACGCGGTCGCTGATATGAACCAGCCGCTGATTGTTCAACTGGTCCGCTTTGCGAAAGAACAGGACGTGACAATCGTGCGTGGTGAAAACGCTGGAAAAACATTGAGATACCATAATATTGTCATCTCGTGGAAACAGGTCGGGCGCTGGTCGGGCCGCGCGCCGCTGATGTTGACCACGCCTGCCGACGGGCCAGAGCCTGTGGTGGTGATCGTTCAAGGCGAGGGACCTGCCGAGATTTTTGGCGCGGCGGTGCTGGAGTGATGCCAGAGCCTTGCGCTATCCTGCGCGATCAGCCTTTCCAGCGGCGGTGAATCCAGAACCATTGATCCATATGCCGCCGGACCAGGGATTCCAGGCTGTCATTCAGGGCCTGGGTCATCTTTTCCGGTGTGCTGTGGGGGATGGGGGCCTCGACGATCACGTCGAAATCAAGCCCGTTTTCGCGACGCACGCCGTAGGTAGGCACCAGAAGCGCGTTGTATTTCAGCGCGAGTTCGGTCGCTGACAGCGAAGTCATGGCTGTGTGGCCGAAAAAGCGCAGCTTTTCGCCGTGGCTGACGGATTGGTCCATCACCATCCCCAGCATCCCGCCCGAGCGCAGAAACCGGACCATGGCGCCGAGACCCTGCCGACCGCGTGGGAAAACCGGGGTACCGATGCGGGAAATGGCGCGTACGTAATGCGCGTTGAACCCGGGATCGTCCATCGGACGGTACAATGCACCGACGCGGTAGCCGCGCGCGATCAGCGCGGCGCGGCTGGCGTCGTAATTTCCGAAATGCCCTGTCACCAGAATCACCGGGCGCCCTGCGGCGTTGGCCTCATCCAGCGCGGCAATGCCGCTGCCCTGCAAGGGCACGGCAGTACAGCGCCGGACAAAAGCGGCACCGGAATAGATTTCGATCAGCGTGCGGCCAAAATTCGCGGGCACCGCTCGTTTCAGGCGAAGCACCTCGGCGGGCGGCAAATTCGGCAGTACCATAGCCAGATTGTCGGTGATCCGCTTGTCGTAACCGGCCAAAGGTGCAACGACGCGCGAGACAACCCAGCCACAAAACGGCACCCGCCAACGGTAGGGCAGGGTCAAAAGACCAGAAATCAGCGCCTTGAGCGCCAGACTGCGCAGACGTGCCCTCCGTTCTTGCATGATCTCCGGGGTCATCAAACCATTTCCAGGGCCGATGGGAACCGGCGATTTCGACCTCCAGACATAAAGAGCCATACCACGGATCACAAGCGCGCTCCCCTTTGTGAACCGGTTTCTTCCAGGGTTTGCCGCGGGATTTTTCCCCGGCGGTTAACCCGTCAGTCGTCGGGCAGTCGAAACGCCACTTCTCCGGCGGCCACCAGTTGCCGGATCGCGGCGATAACCGCGTTCATCGCGGCTTCGGCCTCCCGTTCCTTTACCTTGCCGTGGTTTTCCATTTCATCCCTCAGACTTTGGGCCATGCGCTGCGAGATATTGTTCAGGATGAAATCGGCAGCTTCTGCGGTGTCCGGCGACGCCATTGCCGCCGTCAATGCCGTGATTAACACCGGTTGATCGACGATCCGGACCACTTTCGGCATGTCACGCGCATTCAGACGGGTGGGGATGTGAACGAAGGTAAAGATCGCCCGGCGGACTTTCTCGGCGAAACCGGCGTCTTCCTCTTGCAACCCGGCCAGAACTTCATCCCGCGTGACCTGAGGTGTGTTGTTCAGAATGGCGCCGATGCGTTCGACCGGGCCGGTGTCGAAGGCGCGGGGTGGCAGATTTTCAAGCTGTGTCGCCAGCGACAGCCCGATCCGGCGCACCGTTTCAGGCGCAACATTTCCTGTCAGTGAAACGGCATAGGCGATGCGGCGCGCCCGCGCCCCCTCCAACTGGCTGAGCAATTCCGCCGCCTTCGGCACCGGCAATTTCGACAGCATGACCGCCGCAACCTCGACGCTTTCCTCTTCCAGTACGGGGCGCAGCCGGTCGGGGGGCAGCATGACGATCCTGTCCCAGGGATCAGCCTTCGAAGATGCCCCGGCCAGCCGTCGCAGGCGGTTTGCGGCCGTGTCGCTGATATGGCCGTCCATCATGCTGAGCGCCCCCTCGATCCCGCCGGGAAACGACAAGCCAACCTCTTGCAACTCTTCCAGAAACTCGCCCACCACCTTGCCAAGTGTGGAGCGGTCGACCAGTCGCATGTGGCCCATCTGTTCGGCAAGAGAGGCCTGGATATGTTCTGGAAGCGTAGACAGCGGCAAGGGCGAGCCCTCGGCCAGCATCAGCCGCACGATAACCGCCGCCTTTTCACGGTTTGTCAGGATGCGGGGCAGGGCCCGCGGGGCGGATACGGTCTGTTGTTGCGGCTTGACCGCCGCGATCTGCATCGGAGCCTGCGACATATGCTTCCCATTCTGGTTGTGTCTGGGGACTGTCGCAGCATCGGGTTAAGGACTGCTTATCACGGACCGGGGCCAGCATGATTTACAAAAAAGCCGCCTGAGCCCCGAATGATTTCACTCCTGATTTTTTTGGTTGCGACGCCATGGCGGCCGTCGTCTGGGGGGGCGCAGCGACGGCGACATGCAAAAGGGCAAGCAGCGCGAACGGCTTGCGCTTGAGTGGTGCCACGGGGCTGCATCAGGGCCCGTCAACGCGGAGCTGACAGGCCTATTTGCCGAAGACCCGCGCGAAAATCGTATCGACATGCCTGGTGTGATAGCCGAGATCGAACTTTTCCGCGATCTCGGCAGGGCTGAGTGCCGCCGTGACATCGGGGTCGGCCAACAATTCGGTCTCGAAATCAGCGCCCTTTTCCCAGACCTTCATCGCGTTTCGCTGCACCAGGCGGTAGCTGTCTTCGCGTGAGACACCGGCCTGCGTCAGCGCCAGCAGCACACGCTGACTCATCACAAGGCCGCGGAATTTGTTCATGTTTGCCAGCATGTTGTCGGGATAGATCACCAGTTTTTCCACCAGACCGGCGAGGCGGTGCAGCGCGAAATCAAGCGTGATCGTGGTGTCGGGGCCGATGGCGCGTTCAACCGAGGAATGGCTGATGTCACGCTCATGCCACAGGGCGACATTCTCCAGCGCCGGCACTACCGACATGCGCACCAGGCGGGCAAGCCCGGTCAGGTTTTCGCTCAGTACTGGGTTGCGCTTGTGCGGCATCGCGGACGAGCCCTTCTGGCCGGGGCTGAAGAATTCTTCGGCTTCCAGAACCTCGGTGCGCTGCATATGGCGGATCTCGATCGCGATGTTCTCGATGGACGAGGCGATCACGCCCAGCGTCGCAAAGAACATCGCGTGACGGTCGCGCGGGATCACCTGCGTGCTGATCGGTTCCGGTGTCAGGCCCAGCATCTTGCAGACATGTTCTTCCACCGCCGGGTCGATATTGGCGAAAGTGCCGACCGCCCCGGAGATCGCCCCGGTGGCAATCTCGGCGCGGGCATTGACGAGGCGGGCGCGGCCCCGGTCCATCTCGGCATAGAACCGCGCGAAGGTCAGGCCCATCGTGGTGGGTTCAGCGTGGATGCCATGGCTGCGGCCGATGCGCACCGTGTCTTTGTGCTCCATCGCGCGCGATTTCAGTGCGGCAAGCACCCGGTCCATCCCGGCCAACAACAGATCGGCGGCGCGGACAAGTTGCAGATTTGTCGTGGTGTCAAGCACATCAGACGAGGTCATTCCCTGATGCACGAACCGCGCGTCGTCAGCGCCGATATGCTCGGCAAGATGGGTCAGGAAGGCGATGACGTCATGCTTGGTCACCGCCTCGATTTCGTCAATCCGGGCGACATCGAAAGTCACGTCTTTGGCGCGCCAGACGGCCTCGGCATTGGCCTTGGGGATCACACCCAAAGCGGCCTGGGCGTCGCAGGCGTGGGCCTCGATCTCATACCAGATCCTGAATTTCGTTTCCGGGGACCAGATAGCGACCATGTCGGGGCGGGAATAGCGCGGGATCATTGGGAATGGACCTTTCGGATGGGGCAGTTTCGGGGGTTGTCGTCCCAATAGTCCGCGCCGTGTCCAAGGGCAAGGTTTGCGGGCGCGAATGCCCTGATCGTCGCGAATTTTGCGGCGATATACCCCGGCTTCCCCCCGCAAACCGGGCATCTCCCGCAATATCGCGGCGACCCGCAGTCATGTGGCATGCCCCCGTTGTCACATCCTGCAAGAAGCCCGGGGGGCCCGGCCCCGGGCGGCCCCCCGCCCTCTCAGGCGGTCAGGCGCAGATGCGGCTTGCCGTCAGAGGTCTTTTCCACGGTTTCGCCATCCGGCCCGACAGTCGCGCGGATCCTGCGGCGCAGAGAGCTGAAATGCTCGGATGCAATGACGTCGACGGGTTCGTCGAGGGCGAGTTCAAGCCGGTACCAGCCATCGGCCAGGGCGCTGAGCGCGTGGATACGCCCGCAGACCGCATGGCCAAGATAGACCCCGCGCACCTTCTGGCCCAATTGCCAGCCCGGCGGCGCGTTGCCCAGCCTTGCGTGCAGCGTGTTCCAGTCGCGCGCGCCCAACGACTGCGCCAGCAGTTCGAGCGAGCGCGAGTGGCTGACTTCGGTACCGTTTTCGGCCAGCGATTGCCGCAGCCGCCTTGCCTGCGCTTTCAGCGCGTCCAGACCAGGGGTGTTGTTCATTTTCGTGCCTTTCTGAAAAGGTCACGCCATGACGTTGCCGGTATCCGCGTTGCCGTCTGTCTTGCGTGACCCATATCGAAAAAGGGCAGGTTCCGGACAGTCTGTCAGTCAGGCTTCACCATGGGGTATGTCCCCGGCGGATGGCGGGGGCCTGACACCCCCGCAGCTTTTTACGCGCGCGGCGGCGCAGGATCAAGGGGGCAGGGGATCCGATACGCGAAATAGCGGGGGGATGCGCCCCCGCCAGGGTCGTCGCGATGAAAGTGCGGCGATCAGAGGAAGGAGATCAGTTGTTGAGCCGTGGCGGTTTGTGCCGCCGACAGGAACAGGCCCGTCACCGTCATCATCTGCGCGCTGCGCCGTAATTCGCCGCCCTTGAGGACGTGGTAGGTCAGCATGGCGGCACCTACCGGCAGGCAGACAATGACCAGCGTCACGTCCATCGCCGTCGCGGCCAGTCGGGTGTGGGGAGAAGCCTGTTGCAAGGTTTCCGCCTCGTCGTCCGAAGCATAGAGGGCGGCGCGGATCGCATTCAACCGCACCAAATCCGTACGGGGCAGATCGGGGACGGTGTTGGCCACGGACTGGAACATTTCCTTGTAGTCGGGCAGTTGTTCGCGGGCCTTGTTCGCATCTTCCTCTGCCACACTGAGGCTGCTCCCTGCGGTGTCAATATCGGCCTCGTCGACCGCGCGGAACGATATCTTGCGGGTTTTCCGGAGGGGAATCACATCGTCATGCGTGTACAGGCGTTCCTCCGCCGGTTCGGCTTCGAGGATGATTTCTGCGGATTCCGGGACCGGTACGTCGCCGATCAGTGTGTCGATTGTTTCTTCGGTCATCCGCATGTCGGTTTCGCGCCATATCACCTCTGCCACATCGTAGCAGCCACTGATGCGGCGGACGATCAACTGGCACAGGGAGTCATGCGCGGCACCGGGCCTTACCGATTCCCGACCCGAAAGTCCCGGCCCGACAGAGACCATCAGGCAACCGGAATAATGACCGCTCATCTCCTCGCGTGCAGCATAGCTGTCTATCGCGAACACGATGCGCGTCGTTTCGAGATCAAAGATCGCGACATCATCCTGTTTCCATTCGAGACTGTACGGTGTCTCCATACAATCCGTCAGGGTGCGCTGCATTTCTCCGACCACATGGGCGAAGTTGATGTCCGAACATGGACCAAACATTATATGGGCAACCGACGTTTTCTGGATATCAGCCATGTCATTGTCTCCACAGTTTCTGCATTCAACCTGAAGGGTAATTGCAGCGAAACTTTGAAACAAATCGGCGATATAAGGTGAAATAAAGGTATTTTTTAACCTGGAGCCGGACATAATTCCGCAAGTGGACACAATTGAAAAGGCCGCCCCCCCGGGGGGGACGGCCTGATCTGGTCTGACAGGATCTGCCTTCAGCAGGAGTAGTACATTTGATACTCGATCGGGTGCGGCGTGTGTTCATAGGCGTAAACCTCTTCCCACTTCAGTGCCATATAGCCTTCCAACTGGTCCTTGGTGAACACGTCGCCCGCCAGCAGGTACTCGTGATCCTTTTCGAGTTCCTCAAGGGCTTCGCGCAGCGAGCCGCAGACCGTCGGGATAGCGGCCAGTTCTTCGGGCGGCAAATCATACAGGTCCTTGTCGGATGCCGGGCCGGGATCGATCTTGTTGCGGATGCCGTCAAGACCGGCCATCAGCAGGGCCGCAAAGCACAGGTAAGGGTTGGCCGACGGATCGGGGAATCGGGCCTCGACGCGTTTCGCCTTGGGGCTTTCGGTCCACGGAATACGGATGCAGCCTGAACGGTTGCTGGCTGAATAGGCGCGCAGCACCGGGGCCTCGAAACCGGGGATCAGGCGCTTGTAGCTGTTGGTCGCCGGATTGGTCAGCGCGTTCAACGATTTGGCGTGCTTAAGGATGCCGCCGATGAAATACAGCGCCTCTTGCGACAGGTCGGCATATTTGTCACCGGCAAACAGCGGCTTGCCGTCTTTCCAGATCGACATGTTGACGTGCATCCCAGAGCCGTTGTCACCCTTCATGGGTTTGGGCATGAAGGTTGCGGTCTTGCCATAGGCATGGGCGACGTTGTGGATGACGTATTTGTACTTCTGGATGTTGTCGGCCTGCTCGACCAGCGTGCCGAAAATCATCCCGAGTTCGTGCTGGCAGGTCGCGACCTCGTGGTGATGCTTGTCGACCTTGATGCCCATCCGCTTCATGGTGGACAGCATCTCGCCGCGGATGTCCTGGGCTTCATCAACCGGGTTGACCGGGAAGTAGCCGCCCTTGTGGCCGGCGCGATGCGCGAGGTTGCCACCTTCAAACTCGGCGTCAGTGTTCCAAGCGGCGGCTTCGGCGTCGATCTGGAAGGCCACTTTTGCCGGCGTCACCGAATAGCGCACGTCGTCGAACAGGAAGAATTCGGCTTCCGGCCCATAGTAGGAAACGTCGCCGATGCCCGTAGCCTTCAGGTAAGCCTCCGCCTTGGTGGCAGTGCCGCGCGGATCGCGCGAATAGGGCTCACCGGTGTCCGGTTCGACCACGTTGCAATGCACGCACAGGGTTTTCTCGGCATAGAACGGATCGAGATAGACCGACGAAGGGTCAGGGATCAGCTTCATGTCGGATTGATCGATCGACTTCCAGCCCGCGATCGACGATCCGTCGAACATGAAGCCTTCGGTGAAGAAGTCCTCGTCGATGATGTCAACGATCAGCGTCACATGCTGAAGCTTTCCTTTGGGATCGGTGAAGCGCACGTCGACATATTCGACCTCTTCATCCTTGATGAGTTTCAGAACCTCTTTGATCTGGTTCATTTGGTCCTCTTTCATTGCATTGGAGTGTGGTTGCGCCGGCCTTTTTGACGGGTCAGGCGGGTGTTTCAGATCGCGTCGATGCCGGTCTCGCCGGTGCGGATGCGGATCGCTTGCTCCACGGACGAGACAAAGATCTTGCCGTCGCCGATCTTGTCGGTGCGGGCCGCAGAGACAATTGCCTCGATCGCGGCTTCGACCATATCGGAGGGTAAAACCACCTCGATTTTCACCTTGGGCAGAAAATCCACGACATATTCAGCGCCGCGGTACAGTTCCGTGTGGCCCTTCTGACGGCCAAACCCTTTGACTTCGGTGACCGACAGGCCCTGAATGCCGACTTCCTGAAGGGCCTCTTTGACCTCATCAAGTTTGAACGGTTTGATGATCGCTTCGATCTTCTTCATGGTCCGGTCCCCCGTGGGCAAATTCATCTGGGTCTGTGTTGACCACTTTACCTTGACCGGGACAATTGGTCAGGCTTGCGCTGCCGTTTCGCGCAGGGTGGAATCTTGTGGTGTGCTTAAAAAATATGCAAACAGACTTGTTTTTCAGCAGAATAAGAACTTGCAGGAGTAAAAAATGACTGAAATTCTGACGGCTGCCCAAATGCGCGCCGCTGAATCCGCGGCAATCGAGTCTGGTCAGGTCTCGGGGTCCGCGCTGATGGAACGTGCGGGTGCTGGCTGTGTCGCGGCGGTTCTTGACGAATGGCCGGAGCTTGCCGCGGGCCCGCGCCGCGCTGTTGTCCTGTGCGGGCCGGGCAACAATGGCGGAGACGGGTTCGTCATCGCACGCCTGCTGCATGGCCTGGACTGGGATGTCGCGGTGTTCCTGCTTGGCACCCCCGAAACGTTGCCGGCTGACGCCATGGCCAATTTT
>TARA_R110002110_G_scaffold415030_2_pt1 | contig 10109 bp, 11 predicted proteins | sample TARA_R110002110 | Tara Oceans TARA_R110002110 (sample SAMEA4397330) | marine metagenome | biome: Polar Biome; feature: [SRF] surface water layer (ENVO:00010504); material: water (ENVO:00002006), including particulate matter (ENVO:01000060) such as... | depth 5 m
CAGAACATCTTTACCCGCCATATGGCGAATTTGAGCCTTCAGGTTAAAACGTTCAATAATCTCCTTGACGTTTGCGCTGAATCCATTCAGATAATCCTCGAAATTGGCAAGCAATATCTGCTGGTTATTGGTAGCCGTACCGAAAAGACTTTTGAGAGTCCACTTGGATGTATTGTAGAAAACGTAGCCAGATGCCGCCTTTAGAGGTTCGTCATCCAGCTCTGTGGACTTCATTTCCTCTTGTTGGAATTTGACTTCTTCTAGTACGGCCTCTTTGTTTGGCTCCAGCAAAGTATCAAGACGGCGTAACACCACCATTGGCAAGATAACGTCGCGGTATTTGCCCCGCACATATACGTCGCGCAGGCAATCATCGGCGATATTCCAGATAAATGAAACGAGTTTATTGTGTACCGAGTGATCCATCAGTTGCCCTTATCGTTGCTCATTTTTTGTACTTCTATCCATTGAAGGACATCCTCTCTCTTGAAGCGCCAGCTTCCACCAACCTTGAAACCGGGCAATTTTCCCTCCGCCGCCAGCCTATAGGCTGTTTTTTCAGCAAGCTTTAGGTATCCCGCGACTTCTTTTAAGGTCAAAATTTCATCAGTCATAGCTTTATCCACCATTAGACTGGGTGAGAGAATATGGGAAAATTGGGGAATCAACAAGAACAATAGGGAATTAGCGCGTCAGTTTTTCACAATCCCTTTGGGCAAGCAGAAGTATCTTCCTGAAGGGGGTTTTCGTTCTGCGGTTTATTGGTCAAATAATAGCCAGCTCATCGATCAAGCTTTCTGTCATTGCCTCTAGTAATCTCAGGTGACTTCGCTCCGCGAGAGACAGTTCCTTCCCGCTCATTGCTGACTGCTCGGTTAAATGCATCCTTTCGAGGGGATCGCTTGGCCTTGATACGCTCAGCATCTCGATCCTTAGACTGCTTGAGCCACAAAATGCGTTCAGCAAGCCTTGAGCGTTCGAGCGTCTGGCGATCTCGTAACTTACGGAACTGCTCCTGTAATCGACTACGCTCAAGGTTGTGCCGAAAAATCATCTTCTCGCGGGAGTCCTGCTGACGCTGCTTCAGCATCATAGTCTCCTTCTGGTTTATCAGGCGCACCCGCCGATTACGCCCTGAAACCTTGTCAAATATACCTCTCAGTCCTCGCCTGAATCGCGCCCTACCCTGAGAAACCACGATACTGCGTTTAACCCTCTGCTGATCAGCAAGCTCCCTTCGTTCCGCGCGCTGAATGCGCACCAGCTTCGCTTTTTCAGCCAGAAGCGGGGCCATCTGACAGTCATGTTTCTGCTTCAGCTCCTTAACCTTTGCCAGCGCTTCTGAATTGTAAGTAGAGCGAATTTTCACCTTTGTCTGTTCAACAGTGCCCAACAGATCCGGCTTTCCCAGCTTGAACTCAAGCTCCTTCTTCCTGATCCCTCCATATCGAGTAAGCGAGAACACATGGCTTTGGTGATCTAGCACTACAAACCCCCGTTTATCGCCTCGGCACAGGAACAGACCCTTTTCTTCCAAAGCGTGGCGGAATCCGCCCAAATTATCCGAGCGCGCCCATGCATCACGGCAGAGGGCTTTGATATCTCTGGGGTCAATTTTCCTCCTCTTACATTGCTGCCATTCAGCATTGGAAAGATCAAATGGATCGCGCTTCCTTTCCTTTTGAAAACCGTCGGGCATGTCCCAACCATGCTCAAGGTAGAGATCACGAGACAATTCTGTGCATTTGGTCTTAAAGTGTGACATGCGAATTGATTTCATCTCATCGACATCGATACGTGACCAAACAACGTGGGCATGTCGCCTGCCCTCTTTCTCGTGATAGACAACGACGCGGGCTTGATCCTCCAAGCCCATTTTTCGCTCTAAACGGGCAAAGGCGTCGTCAAACGTTGAATGAGACACCTCCTCATTCAAGGGCGGATTAAAGGACACCGAAAACATGGGCTGCTGACATTTCGTCCCATGGGACACCGCTTCAATTTCCAGCAAAGCCGCATGAAGGGACTGCCCGCATAATCCACGGACTTCGTGGACAGTAACATGATCATTGTCGCGGGTTGACGCAAGGTGGTTAGCCAAATTACGGGCACCTCCGCGCTGCGATGCTTTAATGATCATTGAACTGGTCACGGACGGCTTGGTTATTGATATCAGAAGGCTTCTCTTCATATCCGAGAGCCTTCATGATCGCAGCACGGATCTCGGCCAGATCAACCAGAGCTGCTTTCAGCTCGACGATATCATACGCCGAAGTCATATTGAGATGGCGCGCAATTTGATTGACGTTCGAGCCCAGCTTCGACACCTGTCCCGTCAATCTTGCCAGCTCTGCCTTTTCGAGCGGAGCCCTCCGCGAGCGGCGAGGAGGAGGCGTGTTGAAAATCACCGATTTACAATAGCCCCCCATAGAAAGCCCTGCCCTATCGGCACGGCTTTCTATATCTGTTCGTTCGTCTGCTGACAAACGGATGGATATACGGGGATACGTTTTATTGAGGTATTCATTCATAAAACCCTCCGAGCTTTTCAGAGGGGATGCAACGGCGGAGAAGAATTCTCCCCTTGCCCAGATGCCTTGTCCGACAAGGCACATCTGGCAATATCGTTAACTCCACCTTACCCTACAAATTCTAAGATTTCGTTAACGATGGGGTCGCGGGGTCTCCCCGCTACGCTTTCAAAGCGGACAAGCCGCTCAAGCAACAATGCATCCCGATTAATCGACACGTCGATACTAAATCGGGTCATGTTGTAGCGTAAATGAGCGTTAACACCACAGATATAGTGTTACGTGCGACACGTGGGGTCAACACAAACCAAGCAAAGACAAATAAAATTCGAGCAATTATTAATAAAGTGTTAACGACAATCTGATCTAATAGATGTAAGGGCTGCTATCCGAACGTTTAAGGGAGCAGCCTTTTCTTTTGGATACAGCCTTACCTTTAATCGGGGATGCGTTTGGAGACGGTAGCCAACATGGTCACCGTCTCCTTTCTCGCCGAATATTTGAACAAGGAAATCGTATGGACGAGTTAGGGAAAGCTTTCAAAAGCAATAGCAACAAACGCAACGCGGATGACAATGTTTACTTCGAGGCACAGCTTGTCGCAGCTCTAATGGTCGAAACCAATGCACTTGTGCCCATTAAAACGGCATCCAAGCTTTGCAGTCTATCGCGTCAAGAAATCGATAGACGTATCCACAAAGGCACGTTCCCCCCCCCAAGACTACTGTCAAGCGAAGACAACGCGATAAGAAAAGCCTTTCGTCTGCGCGATCTCCAAAATTGGATCGATGCCCCTGCCGATTACCGCTCACCAAACTGAAGATCAAAGAAAGTTATCCACAGAAATGTCGTACAATCAATTCTAGGCTGAGTAGCCCAGTGAGTAGCCCGACTTTTTTGACCAGTCCTGCATCAAGATCAGGAAACGATATTTCTATTTACTAACAATGAGATAAATGGCGCGCCCTAGAGGATTCGAACCTCTGGCCTTTGGCTCCGGAAGAAATGCGACCTAACCCATTTTTGGGATATAAATAACTGTAATAGAAAGGTATTTCGATGCCTTAAAGCGCTGTTTTATAGCGATTTTTCAGGTTTTTCACGATTTCGCGTCCAAAAATTCTAAGTCTTTGATAAGAAATATTTAATTCGCGATCATGTTGCCCATATGTTCTTTTATTGCTCATGCTGTAAACGCCGTTTGAGTAGCCCAGTGAGTAGCCCAGATTTTTCGCCTATTGCATTAAGAAACCGTTTATCTATAAAGGATACAATGTAAGCGAGGCAACAGTTTTGGTCTATTTCGGGCTATTTATTGCCCGCTTTTATCCAATCTCAAGGAACAGATGAGGAACATTTGCCTGAAACGATCCACTTTATTGATACAGTCATTCGAAATCTGAAAAAACATAAAATGCGCCGCGTTTACTGGTGCGAGGGGAGTCCCGGACTGGGTATCCGAGTTACCCCCACCGGCACCAAAACATTTGTATATAAGTACATGGCTGGTCGAACCAGCAGGTGGATCACACTAGGACAATACCCAGAACTGTCCATTCGCGAAGCCCGCGCAGAGTACAATACTCTTTACGAGAGCGTCATCGACTATGGGAGAGACCCCGTAGAAGAGGAGAAAACCAGAAGAGCAAGAGAGCAGCCTCTCGCTCCTCTTATTGATGAGTACCTCGAACTTGGCCGCTTGAAGGGAAAAAAGAACGTGCATGAAGAAGCGCGTTATCTTGCAACCGACGTTCTGCCAGTCATCGGCCACAAACAATTACATGAAATCACTGCTAGTGATATCGATCAAATTCAAAAGAATATTTTAGTCCGGTCATCGAAAAGAGCTAACGCGACAAGGGGCGGTCGCGTTACAGCAAAGCATGTAATTGGCTGTACAAGGCGGGTTCTTGACTTGGCTTGTCGCAGGGGGCTTATCACACATAATCCGGTAAACAACATTGAACTACTCGGAGTTAAGGGAAAGCGGGATCGAGTCTTGGATTTTCGTGAAATCTGGCAGCTCTGGAATAATCTTGAAAAGACTGGTGTACCTCCCGTTACGGCAAATGGAATCCGCTTCATGCTGGTAACGATGCAGCGGGGTGTCGAAGTCCGAAATGCTCGATACGACTCCCTCAAACCTGATGAAAGAGTCTGGCAAATGGAGAGAGGTGATACCAAAAGTGGACGCATGCATCGCGTTCCGCTAAATCGAATGGCGTTCGATATTATCGAGAAGGTCAAGCCCTATACAGAAGCGAGCCCTTATCTCTTCGGCGCTACTCGATTCCGGTCCCCGCCAACCACCCCTCCGGAAAATTTGATACCGTCTACGGGGTCGGCCTACCAGAAATCTATGCGCCGAACCCGCCGAAAGTTACAGATTCGAGATATTCGACCCCATGATTTAAGACGCACAGGCGCGACATGGATAACGGCAATGGGTTTACCCAAATTGTATGCTCGCCTCATGCTAAACCATAGTGATGGCGAAAGGGATGTTACCGGCGAGGTCTATATCCAGTACGGCTACGATTTCGAGAAAAGGCATGCAGCGGATATATGGGCGTTCGTTCTGGAAAAAATTGTATCAAGTCCGACCATGGACGATATCCCAACTCTCGATGAAATGCGACAAGCAGTCCGCGAGTCTGGCCTACTCTAGTATCAGCAACCCAAATAGAGCATTGGACAATCATAGTAAAAAAGGCCAAGATCACTTCTAGGTATACCTACTGTATTCTACAATTTTCTATCCATATTCAGGTATTGACGCGATGGCCACTCGCAAGACCAGTTCCACAGACACCAGCCGCAGGCGCTCCTCCGGGCGAACCCAAAAAGCACTCCCGCCTATTCACCTAGAAAAGGCTATGTTGGTTCTATTTAATTCCTCAACGGGTAGCTCTAGCCCCGGTCACCGCCGTCTGTCTGACCACGCAAGACAGGTAGTTGAAAAAGCCTTTGAAGATGACAGGCCATCATTTGAAAAACTAGGAAAGAAGTTGATAGAACTGCATAGAATTTCTAATGATCGCTATGCGAAATTTTTAAAGAGTAAGGAGTTAGTTCGATCAGCACTCGAACGATCAAAGAAATCGGAAAACAAAGAGCTTGACCTGCATTCCCTAGAAGCTATAGATAAAACTGAAAGCAAAATTCAAGGAGGCATTGAACTGCCCAACCCCAAGGAAGGGGAATTAATAATGCAGGCACAAGGAAGAGCGAAGTGGCGAGAAAACTGGGTAGACCCGGATCTTGGTTACCATCATGACTCAAATAAGAAGGATGCTCATTTTCAAGCACGAATCAATCGTGACCTTGACGCTCTAGTTAAAGAATTTCTTTCGGCAACAGGTATGAAAAAGAAGGACTTCACAGAGAAAGCCTTCTTATCTTTCCTCCAATCACAGAGCTGCAATATCGATTAATTAATAGGTATACCTAGTATTGACATAATAGGTATACCTACTTTATTCTGAACCTAGTCCTGTCTGGCTAGGTGCTGTCTTCACACCAAAACAACCTTCCAATCAGGAAATATCAGCGATAACGCCCCTATTGGAGCGTTTCGCTCCTGCTTTATCTGATTGAGGGTTTATACAATGTCCAACAATATTCCGAAGACGATGTTAGCAGGTGGGGCTACTGCCCTGCTTGTAGACACGGGGCTCAGCGTTTGGAACCTGCAAGAAACACTCGCCGTAAATGGAAACAACGGTGTGGCCCTACTCATCGCCGCTGGCATCGGAGTAATTGTCTTTTCTCTACTTATAACGCTATTCATCAATGGGCTGGAACTGGCCCATAAACCTTCCAGCCCCCAAAAGTCTGCCAGCCTCTCTGCAATCTTCGTTGTGGCCACGGCGTTTGCGCTGGTCTCCGCCAATTTCAACCTCGACAGGGTTGCTGGTGATTTGATGCACAAGCTTTCTACCCAACAGGGATTTGACGAGCGGATCGAAGTAAAGGGAAACGTTGAGGAAGCCCTAAAGCAGGCATTCGATCAGAAATCTAACATCGTTTCCGTACATGAAACGGCAAATCAATGGCACCAGTGCGAAATTCAAAGTTCGTGTATCAGCGAGCAAGGCAGAGGTGAAGGCCAAGTCAGCGGCCTGCTAAAAAGCATTGCGATAACCGCAAGGCACGCAGAGTCCGCACTAACTGATCTCGAAGCCGAAATCGAACCTCTACTTAAAAAAGCAAATCACTACATTCATCTATTTGATGAGGTTGAACACATCATTGATCTCGACTTCGATGGCAAAGAAGAACGCCGCTCGGAGCTCTCCGAAAAATTGCATGAAACAGTCGTAGAGCTGCAAGCCTTAATACCAGTAAGTGTATTTAACGGGTTAGAAAAAGAACTGGGAAAATCAACCGCAACCTATCGCTCGCTCAATATCAGCGACAGCGCAGCAAAGCGGATTCGGACTAAGTTCCAGCCCTATGCTGACGAATTCGCTAGTCAGGCAACTCTTCTTAGAAAGGCTCAGCACTACTACATGCCGCCAGTTAGGAAGCTGTCTCGTATCGAAATACTCACTGCAAGCAGTGACGTTACGCCCTACTTCCTTATGAGTATCGCTATCGCATTTGGAACGTGGATGTTGCTGGCTATCCACATCATAAGTGCGGAGAAGCGACCGGAAGACCAAGAGCCTCCGAGTAACCCACCAGGCGCCAACCCATCCGTTCACAGAGACAGCTTTACTGATCTGGACGCTGTTAGATTGGCCACAAAACACTAGGAGGAAGGTATGTCTGAGGGAACACAATCCAACAGCTTGGTGAAAGGCATTCTGATTGGCTCCTCCATTCCGTTCATTGTGGGTGGGCTGGTTACCGCCATCGAAGTTATCGCCCCACCAGAACTATCGGTCGTAGGAGCCATCTTCGAGACGTTCGGTAATGCGCAGGACAGAGAAATTCGTGCCAGTGCCGACGCTCAAGCTATGCAGGAAACCTTGCTCGCGTTTGCACAGCAAGAGGAGCAACGGCGCACGCTTGCAGAAAAGGAATTGCAGGAGGCAAAGAAGATCATGCTTGCAACTGCCGCACAAATGGAACAGCAGGCATTGAATACGCAGGCAGAGATCATCAAAAATTCGATGGCGGGAAAAACACTGGGTATCAATATCGGAGATGCCGCTTGCGATTTGGGCAAGATCATACCTGATCCGTTGTTTCAGGCGGGGTGTGACTTTGCAGATCGCCAGAGAGAGGACATTGCCGAGCAAGTGCGCGATACCCTGCAAAGCAATCGCTCGACCATCATTGAAGAAACAATTGAAAACCTGCCGACGGACAAGGATTGGGGTATAGAAGAGAGAGCGTTGTCCGAATTGATTGAGGCACTGAAAAATGGCTAGCCCATATGGTGGCCAGCACGGCCAATATCTGTCTTCACAACGCCCACGAATGGGCTTTAGGCAGGGATACACGCTTTTGAATCAACTGCTTCGTGCTCTCGATATGTACAGGCGCATGAAAGGCCGTCAGAAGTCCCTCCTCGTGCACGAAGAAAACTTGGAACGAATTGCAAACGCCGAAATCAGCAAGCTTCAGGAGGACACTTACCTGAAAACCTTTGGAGATGCAGTCAGGGATGGATTTATCGATCTGGAAGGCAATGGCAAAGGATCTTATTGCGGACGCCTGAACGGCCATAATTTCTATATCGATAAAGACTATCATTTTCTGATACTAGGCCGCGCCGGAGCGTACAAGACGACTGCCTACTGCAATCCTATGGCAATAGAACTGGCAAAGTCAGGTCAATCGCTGTTTATGCCCTGCATCAAAATTGGTGAACCTCATGAGGAGTTGGCCGAAGGCATAGAAAGAATACAAGGAAAACCGCCTGTTCTGATCGATGCGTTGAGCCCCCTTGATTCCGGGATAAGAATCAACCCGCTTGATGATCTTGTGGACATGGCGCGGTCAGGCGCGCCGATCATTGATCGCGCCAAATCGAAGGCCCAGTTATTCCGAGAACACCCGGGAAGCGGTAATAACGCATGGATCGGGAAAGCAGCGATTCGCCTGATCTGGTGTGTCCTGCCCTTCCTCGCCGTAAAATCGCCAGAAAGCTGTAACCCCGCAACATTGGCGGACATCTCATTGCTCCCGCATGACGATCTCCAGCTCCTTCTAAATGACATGATTAGATCAGATGCCTGTGACGGGTTTGTGTCGGACATGGCGAGGCGTTGGCAAGCTGAATTTCGAGAAGATACCGAGCAGTTTCAGTGGGTCATGGCAGACATGTTTGAAACGTTTAGCGCCTATACGATGGGTGGTGCTTACAGGGATTTTACCTGCGAGACCAGTTATCGCATTGGCAATCTCAAACAAAAAGCGGGTGCCGTTTTTTCTAATGATCATGACTGGCTGATGCATGCACATCCCGGCCACTTCCGCGTGATGAATGACTACATGATTCAAGAACTTGCCACCACAGATGGCGATGTGTACTGCAACATCCTGTGGGATGAATTTCCGCAATACCCAGCCCTTGAAACGGTTATCAGAGCGCTTCGTCTCTATCGATCAAAGAAGGTGCTTTTCAAAATATTTGCGCAAGATGCCAACTCTTTCAAGGGCTTCGACAAGTGGGGCGGATACGACGTGTTTGCTGAAAATTGCATCCAGATTGTACTGAGCTGTGACGGTTTAGTGGCCGAGCGTATGAGCAAGAAGGCCGGCAGGCACGCCGTAAGCATTCCCAATGGGGGATCAAGCTACAGCGTGGATATGACGGCTAACAGAAGTGCCTCCGAAGTGATGGTGGATAACCTTCCAGTATCAGTCATTGCCCAAGGCATGAAAGGAAAGGCAATCGTCGATACCAGAACCGACGGCATTTATATTCTGGATAGACCTCCCTTCTGGGAAGTACCGGAATTTGCAGAATATATCAAAGGCTGACTTATGGGACTTAGACAAGAAATCCCGCAACGGTTAAGTGAGCAGAAATTTGAGGCTACTCTTACGGCCCATGAGCTGGCCTTGTGGGGAGTAAATTACTACCGCCGAAAGGCATATATCAGAACCCGCAAAGACAGGCTTCGCTTATACGCCGTTGCACAAATCGACCGAAAAGGCCGACACCGGGACAAGGTCAGACACAAAGGAAATGGCCTTATCAGGCAACTGCCGTTTTAGGCAAGTTACAAACCACAAGTAGAAGTGAGGTCCGCTATGGAAAAGACATATATATCGACGCGCCCTTTGGCTGATCGACTCGATATTAGCACCCGTACCCTTTACCGGAGGATGAAGCGTCGAGTTAATCCGATGCCCTCGCCCGTCATTAAGAATCATGGGGCAAGCAATCTTTGGCTGTTTGAGGACATTCTGGAATGGGAAGCGCGCGAGATGAAACGAACTGCTCGATTGCAAATGCTAGAGCGCCAAACCAGTCACTAAGAGATATCTTAGAGGTAGACATTATGAGCGAGCTGGAAATCAAACGCTCGAAAGAATACAAAACCATCGGCGACCGCGCTGACGGAATTACGATTGACCGTACCCCTATAAATCGAGCCATGCAGAATGTGGGATTTCCAT
>TARA_R110002110_G_scaffold309270_2_pt1 | contig 10104 bp, 7 predicted proteins | sample TARA_R110002110 | Tara Oceans TARA_R110002110 (sample SAMEA4397330) | marine metagenome | biome: Polar Biome; feature: [SRF] surface water layer (ENVO:00010504); material: water (ENVO:00002006), including particulate matter (ENVO:01000060) such as... | depth 5 m
TGTAATGTGTTGGTAATTAGGGAGAACCTGAGAAGTCTTTGGTATGAACAGTGCCTTAGTCACACCGAGACCAGCGGCAGTCGTGTATTGGTCGGCAAATGTCTTAGCGGCATCAAATGAGTTTATCAGAACGGTTCGTCCATTATCATTCTTGACCACTGTGACGAATGCTCTCTCTCGCTCATCAATGATTACATCATAATAGATAACCTGCGTGGTCGGATATTGAGCCGCACCATGCACCCCGATAACATGAATCGCATTGGCGGCGGTGAATGTGTATCGGCCAGCAGGGTCAAAACTACCTGTGTCATTTTTACCAATGTTACAATAAATTGCGGCATTGACTCTATTGCCGAGAATAGTATCTCCTTGACAAGCACCACGATAGAATACCACCGGTGTGTTGTCACCCAATAAGCACACTTTTGGATGGTCGCAGTCACGAACAGCGTGACTCGTATTGGCATCTGCATTATCACCAGCGACTACCGGATTAGAAACAGTCTTATTCACTTTAGACCACCTTGCATCAACCCAATCAATCGGGTCATCAGTGTATGTCGGTAAATCAACAAAGTTAGTCTCAGGTTGAAGTTTGGTGCAATAGATTATGTGCGAATGAGCCGTTCCGGTGGAGCGACAAGCCAAGTGTAATCGGTCATTAGCGTCGCACACCAATGAAGGTTGTCGTAAATCATAATTGATTTGGTTGCCAATCAAAACCGGTGTGTGAACCGTCCAATCCCATTCATAGACGGGGTGTGGATTGTATGAAGCCAAAACTCGTTTTGCATAGGTGTAATACAGCCTATGGTCGTTTGAACCTGCCGGTTCTATTTCCACGATTGCATGAATCGTGCCTAAACTATCAGAAGCAAAACACGCTGTCCTCAAAATGTCGCTCACATCAAGGTGTGGTCCGATTTCATCCTTGCCATCATAAGGTGAACCGGATGGATTAACTTTCATTGCTTTTCTATTCCAAAACATATCATTATTCAATGGCTTAGTGTAGTGTGTGAATACGGGTCTATTGCCCGATAAACTCTTCCCTGACCGTTCTATGGTGAACATATGTAGTGTTCCATCATCTGTTCTCACTACACGCTGTCCTTTACCCAATCCGTCGTCATGGTTGGTGCTTGATAGTGATGCGATAGGGATTATGCCCCCGTCCATTTCACCACGATTCTGTGATACATTAGCGGCCATTGTAGCGTCTCTTGCTCCTGTGCCTCTTGCGGAAACGATTGCCCCTGAATCCCACATCGGCCTCACTGATGACGATACATGAACATCAACGGATGATTGCAATTGTTCAGCGACTGCCACATAGTCAAGGTCACTAATTTCATCTATGCGACCCAATATAACCGGAGCATATCGCTCTGTCTCTATGTTCACCATATCATAATCTGTGTTTGGCATTAATGGTATCGCACCAGCGTGAAAGTGTTCGGTTGGATGGTCATTCCAAAAAGTCTGTAATCCAGAACCAGCAATAATCGGTCCACGCACGCTGTCGGATGATAACAGCCCGCCTATTTTCGCCGATGCCCCATGTGTTCTTGAATCATCATTCCATAGATTACTTCTCAGGTAATACTGACCCAATTGGGTTCTTGCCGACGCAGGTGTTGTTTTGCCACCTAAGTCAAATCCTGTGTTAAATAAAGCCGCACCGTCAAGGTGGAGGGTATCTGTTCGGTGAAACGGAGTCTCCATTTCAAGGTCAAGACTGTTTCGTCCACCAGCACGAGCACGAACCGATACTTCAGCCGGAGCAAGTAAATGCAACGGAACATCATACCCGACTCCACCATGCACTTGCTTCCATACCCTATCCACTTTGAACGGATGGTCGGTTGTTGCTATTCCATAATTTAGCGGCCCATGATGACTGAAAGCAGTCATCGGACCTTTCATGTGTCCGAATAGTGTTGATGAGCCAAAACCGCCCCACTGCGCCTGTAATGTTGGTGTTATTGCCACCCCATCAGCGACTGCTAATGAAGCGGGGTCGTCAGAGAAGAAGGCGGTGTTATCCCCGAACCCTATCGGGTCATATAGCCCTTGAGGGAATGACCAACCAGACCAACCCATCTCTTGATGAGGATTAGCACCTGCTCCAAAATCAGCAAACCCAATCGTGGTCGGAACGAATCGTGTTCGTCTCAAAAAGTCATATCGCTCTTGCGCCCATGTGTCGGTTCCCGCAAAGGACCTCAAGTCAGCGGCGACCCTATCTATCGGTTGTAATAGGGGATAGCCATGTGTTATTCCAGCAGTCATCAAATGAGGCAAGCATTTCGGCAAGTTTGCATGAGACATTCTCACTTCGGGATAAGACCCATATGTAATCGGTATTGCTCGCTGTCCACTTTCAGCATACCAATATGAAATACGAGAACCCGACCACCATGTATCAGAGAAAGTCCAATTCTGTGTGTGATAGGTTGAGCCATCAACCCTAATCGGATTTGCTTCAAACAGTTTTCGCCCACCTTTGGCCGCCCCGTCTTGTGCTATTGCGTCGCTCCACATTAGAATCAGGGAACGAGCCGAAGTATTAGCAACAAGGCGACTCCAAGACGGGAACGGCGAGAAGTTATCATTGCCTCCACTGTGTTCTGTGCCTGAGCCATTGCTCGGTGCAGGTGGCGGTCCGTCAATCACTTCACCTGTAATCGGGTCGGTGTGTGTTGTTCCATCATCGGGATTATCACCTGTGGTTATAGGAATACATTCACCGCCACTTCTGTAATAACCGGCAGGGCATCCCGAACCAGACCCAACATCGGGGTTGAATGGGTATGAAATATCAGTGGATGGATATTCTTCTTCTGAACCAATGTAATCTCTGTGGACAGCGGCAAGAGCCATTCGTCCATCATCCATGAATCGGAGGGATGAACAGTGGAGGGTCGGGTGAAAAATAGGGTCGCCAGCAACATTCAAACTGTGGCGTGGGTGACGAGCATTGCCTTTGTCCTCTCGTCCTAAATAACGCATCATTTCTATTTGAGGAAAAACCCAATCGTGAATATGCCATCCACTGTATTGCTTATGGCTATCGCCCACTACGGCAAATGACCCTATCTGTTGGGTGCTTATATAGTTTTCGGATGATGACAGAACCGCCATTCTGTATAATGGATTATCGGTTGGGCTTGTATTGGTGACTGTATGGTATGAATCAATGGCGGGGGTATATTTGAAAATAAGCAATTCACTACCTCTCGGCAGTGCAAGTGCTCCTGTGCCATCAGCCCAAACCTGACCCGTTCCCCATGTTGCCGTTGTGAAGTGGCTCGCATCTATGGCATCAGCACTGACAAATAATTCAGAGCCATAAGCATCAGCATCCCATACATGAGAAACACCGCCTCTCTGATAGAATCCACCTGCCTCTATCGCCGCACATAACAATGGCACTTTCGCCCATGACTCATTAGCAAGCGGCCTAAACGGAGTCAATTGGTGAAGACCCCACCCACCATTTGTCGCATCGTGTCGTGGCATTACAGTGGTGGCCATGCTTGAATCAGCGGCGTTCACACCATATGTGGCGACTGACGGGCTTGTCGGGTCAAAGAATACACGCTCTAATGTTGGGTCTATTCGGAAGACTGCGTGGTATATTTCACAACCTTCATCCTCAAGGTTCATATTGACGGCAAGTCGTTTGCCTTGAGGAAAATTACGAGCAGTCGGGTTGCCGATGATGCCATTGCTTAGGTTGCAGGTTGCATTTAACCGAGCCTTTTCAGTCAGGCTGACTATCACATGATAATCCACGATAGGCTTCTTGAATGCAATTGCTGTGCTATCAGGATGACTTGCTCCGGCGGCAACATTGACTGTTGTATATCCCACTAAGACCGGCACGACTTTCACTTTTGTCGGTATTTTATCCTTCATAAACTCTTGACTCAGCGTCAGAGTTCCTGACCATGCACCGCTTCCAGAATGGTTATCGCCGAGAATATACCTGCTCGCAGGTTTGCTCGTGGCCTTTGTATTCGGTGCTGATGCGCCGCCAACATTGGCCTCTTGAAAAACGGGCAATGACAAATCATTCGCCGAAGCACCGGTAGTGGTGTGGTTCACCCGTCCTGTGTGAAAGCGTGTTCCATTGGCTTGTTGTGTGAATACAGCACCCTTAAACGGTGTTCTAATACCTGAAGTGCTCATTCCCTCTGTCATAGGTTCAACAAATGCTCCATCCGAACCATATTGATACAATTTATCGTTTGGGCTATTCCATGTTAAGCCGTTCCGTCTTAGTGGCAAACCACTGTGAACCTGTATGTTAATCCCTGCGTATGTTCCCACGCCGTCTTCATTCCAAAAGGCATCAGGGCTTGCAAGCACATCGGGTGGATTTGAATTGCGTGATACTCCCACGAATGCTGTTGCTGAGACGATTCCCTCATAACCAATTATCCCGCAAGTATCGGCAACAACATGGTTGCCTAAATCCACACGACCCAACGGGAATAAGTGTTCAGTCTGTGCTCCGACTCCTGTCTCTGTGTGAATATCTGAAACCAAAATCGTCTGTATCGTTTCAGCGGGCAGGTTTAGGCTATCGCCATCGTTAAGGCTGTGGGCTGTTGAAGTGTTCAGGGAGTCGGGTGCTGATAATCCGAGACCACCTGACAATACTTCTTGATTCACCATGAGGTTCAATCCCCAATGTGCCGAGAATGCTTTTGCATCTGTTGATACTGATTGAAATAATCCGGTTGGGCTTGTCATATCAAATACGGGTGCTGACCAAAGAGAAGTCAAGTATGCACTGTTGTGTCTATCGCCGTATGATGCACCGACTCCATTGCTCGGTAAATCAACAAATGAAGCGTGGGTGAATGACTCAACCGTTCCGATTGAACCAGCGTCCTCGTCTATGACTGAACCGATTTGCAAATCGTATGATGATATAGCCCTCTTAAGCGTATTATGGCGTGGTTGTTGCCATGTATGGTTTGCTGGCCTTGCGGACGCTGTATGACTCCTTCGTGGGTGTTCAACATGGCGACCCGCCTCTGTCACTGTCGCTGTCACCGCCGGTGCAAACGAGCGTATATTTGAAACTGAATGTCGCCCGAATCCGGTGTCCTGTATTGCTTGACCATGCTCCAGCCAACCTGTGCCAAAGTTAAGGCGTGGCGCACCTATTTCAGTCGTTAAGCCGAGAAAATTAAGTCTGTCAAAATCCAATAATGTGCCATGTGCATATGAAATGTTTGAACCAGAGACTGTGGTCGGAACGGCGGCTTGTGTCGCTGTTGCCGATGGCGTTTTCCAAAGGGTAGTATCAAACAGAGCATACCCTGCTGTGCTTGCACCGCCAACATCTGTCAGGTCGTCAGCCCACACCAATGTCAGGGGCAACCCTGCACCAGCCCCAACGGGAGGCACAAGGTCTGTCCTCGTGGATTGCACCGCCATGTATAGGGATTAGAACGGCTCGTTCTTAACCGTTATCATACATCAGCAGTCAATGTAGTCTTCGTCTTCGTGACCGCAGTCGCATTCAAAGTGGATTGTAATTAGGTAATCCTCGTGCTCCGTATTTGTTATATCCATTACTTGACCACATTCTGTGCAGTCCATTTTCGGACCATTGTGTTCGTCTTCTTGTGCGTATCGTTCCTGTGCGTCTCCGAGTCCATGTATGTATGCCATCTGTATTCCTCTCCATGTGACCCTATGGGCTTCACCTATATAACGATGCCGCCTATTCTTCTTCAAAGGTGGTGTCAATGACAACCCCGTCTTTGGTTTCTAAACGGTTTTGACCGCCCTTCACCAAAGCAATGAACCCATCCTCGTTTCTCTGGTATGCGTCAATTGGTCTATTATCACGAATAGCACACGCACATACCTCGCAGTAATGTTGGCTTTCATCTGTGTGTTTTGGAGCACCGGCGATTGCGTTAAGTGCATCCACTGTTGCCTGTATTTTCTTGTCTTTATATTTCAAAACAACATTACATGACTCTCCATGTATTGCACATTTACCCTTGCACTTTTTACCACTTAAGCGTTTCTTCAATGTCCGTTTTAATTGGTCTTCATTCATGGTGACTCACCACCGAATTGTTGCCATGAGGATGCGGTTTGCCCGCACTAAATCTAAATAATTCTTCAAATTGGTCGGTTATGATTTCCCAATCAAAACTCTTCTCAGCAAACTCTCTCGCTCGCTCGCCCATTTCAGTTCGCTCCTTGACATTAACAACCATATCCATCATTGCCTCCGCCAAACTCTCAACCGATACGATTGATAATTTTATCCCATGTGTCGGACCGGTGATAAAAGTGTCATTTTTAACAAGAATACCTCTGCTTGAATCTTGGCCGATGAGTTCAGGTGCTGTTGAGTTATCGGGGAGAATAACGGGAATACCACACGCCATTGCTTCTGCTGAGGGAATCCCAAATCCTTCACCACTTGTCGCTGATACATGACAGTCAGAGAATTGGTATATTCGTGCCATATCCTGTCGTGAAACTCCATGAATCGGGTTACTATCGGTATCAGAGAATGTGACATTGCGTTCTAATTTTAACTCATGTATCATTGCTGGCAAGTTCCACCCACCCATATTCTTGCTGTTTGTTGGGTCTCCTGTGTGCAGTATGAGACCTATTTCATCTGGGTTGTCACATTTGTCAAGCATCATTCTAAACGCTTCTAAGAGGCGTGGTTGTTGCTTGCGATTGCCATTGCGACCAACCGATGCAAAGACCGTTGTCCATTGGCTCAATCCTAATTTAGCACGCATTTCAGTCTTTGTCTCTTGACTGACCGGCTTGAATACATCTATATCCACGCCATGATAAATTAGTGGTATTGATTCGGTTGTGAATCGGTCAAGGAACGGGTCTTGTCTATTCTCGTCACCATGACCGTTTGAATTGTATGCTCTGACAAAATCTAAGAATTGCTCTCGGCCAAAACTACTCATCCATAGTGGAGTATGCGTCATTTTGATTAAGTCTTTATACCCATAGAAGAAGGGGAATCCATCAACCGGCGTGTATGAAATGTGTGGCACACCCATGCGATTGCAAGCCCTGACTATGTGCGGTGTATTTTGTATATCAGTCAAACTGATTACTACATCGGGCTTCAAGTGTGATATATTAAAATCAATCACTGTCGGACCGTCAGGCTCATTCAAAAACTCTGCCCCGAAGGGTGCTAATCCTGTATGAATTAGTGACCATCCTTCTTCATGCTTCATAGGCTCGCCATTGTAATCCCACCCCATGACATTTACTTCATGGCCTCGCTTAACCAATCGCTTGATTATTTCCCTTGTCACGACCCCGTAGCCGGTTGGTCGGATGGGTTGCTCAGACAGCCAAAGTATGCTTAGTGCTTTGCTCATGGCTTTGAACGGCACACCCATGTTTAATAGGGTTACTGTTTAAATCGCCATTCGTGATAGCGAAGTGCTATACCGACAAGCCATCCAATGAATATCATATTCAGATGCCCCATTCTTCATCAAAGGTTGGTTCACGACCTAATTCTGTGATAAGGTTCTTGCGTTCACGAGTCAAGCGCATTGCCTTTGCTCTAATCATATTGCGACTCAATTCGCCGTCACATGATAGGTTCTCAGGCGACATAGCGCACGAGTTTGCAACCAAGTCAGCAAGGATTTCAGAGTCAGGGCGGGATGCAGGTTTTGCCGGTGTCCATGTTTTACCAAACATTTCAAGTTCGCCATCTAAGTCTAAGACTTGAACGAATCGCTCATTCTTAGGCACTGTCCAGACAGTTCCGATGCTGTGGGTCTTTTGACGGCCACGCACTTCTGTCTGTTCAATTTTCAGTTTCTTCGGGTTCACCTTAACGATTTTGCCGATTGTTTTCTCACCATTTGGTCGCCCAAATGATACTGTCATTCCTATTTTATAATCCATATTTTTTCATCTCCTTTTTGTGGGGCTGTTGTCCGCCCTGTTTAATCCTTGTAGTATCTCCTATATAACAGTTATGCCTATTCAACAATTGTTCTCATGCTGGCCTTCGCCCCAACATACATCATAGCCGCAACCATCCACGCCGACTCGCTCGTTCCAACAACCCTGACACCATGACTTTCCGTAGCGGTCATCGTCTTCATCAAGACTGTGATATGAATGGTGGTGTGCCGGACGAAGAATGTTGCTTCGTGTGCAAAAATCGCACTTATCGGTGAAACGGAGTTTGAAGTCGGTCCACTTGTCGTCAAGCCAGCGGAAAGCGTCAGACCTGAAATATAGATATGAATTGATTTGCCCGATGCGGCACATAATCCATGTGAAGGGATTGTGAGTTTTTCGTGAGCAATTGTTGCAAGCGATACCCTCAATTCCCATAAATCCTTCGTGGTTATACCAATCTGTTTTCAATAATCCCATATTTGTCCGTCCTGTTTGATGCTACGCACACCTCCTATATAAGCATTATGCCTATCTCTTTACAAATCGTGGTAAAAACAACCGACCTGCCCTTGCATCGGTGACTCCTGTCAGAGAATCCGTTCCACCCGAAGCGGCATATGCCGTTGAGTCACCTGAAGCCATCGTAGTCGTCTTAGACATATGAGGCGTTGCATCAGGCTCGTCTTTGTTGCCAATGAATGCGCCGGTATATCCTATTGTTGAGAACCCTCCACCGGCAGGGTATGGCATGAGGCCACAAGCAACCACTGTCATATCTATACCTGACCCCAATGGGGTTCGGGGAAGTGCAGTGGAGGTGACACCATAGACCCAATCGCCATATTTGGTTGCCATATCAGCCAGCGGGTTGTTATCAGACGACCTCAAAGACTCGGTGGTGACTTCAACCTTGCCCGTTGTTGAAACTGACCCCCATGAAAATGATGCAGGTTGGGCGGCTGGATAGTATGTCGGGAATATGTAATTCGGTGTAATAGACCCTGTTGCTTTTTCAACCTCATATGATGCTATCAAGTTCAAATATGTGTTTGAGTATTGAAGTGGCACACCAGAATTGTAAATCACTACGGGGTCAATCGGTGCATCAAAATATGCTATTTCATCCACTATGCACATATCAAGAAACTTAGCCGTCGCCGGAGCAGGGCGATTAGTCACACCGATAGTGTGGTTGGTTATCGCTCCGGTGTATGTCACACCAGCGGCAGTTAATTGAATGACTCCATCAACCCATAATTCAGTGTTGCCACTAATCCATCTAATTGTTATATTGTGCCAATTAGTGCCAAGACCAATCATTGTTCCTAACGAAGTTCCCATATGAAATAACTCAAGAGTATTGCCATTGGCGGTTGAACCAACCAATTCAAGAGAGAATATATCAGATGGTGAATTATACACCCCATAGAGGCCGTAGTTAATGCCGTTTGCTAATTGGGCGGTGGCCTTGACCCACATTGTCACCACTGTATCATCTAAGTGCGTTGTAGCGGCCTTAGAATAGAAGTCAGTGGTTGAGCCTTGCGATAGCCACTTGATAGCATAAGGGTCGCTACGGCCACCCCACGAAGCCCAATTAGGCACTTGACGGCAACCACGAAGCAACCCTGAAGTCATATGGTTTCGTTGCATGGATAGCAATAATACATCAATGGTAATTAACCTTGCTTGAAGTCAATCAAATAGACTCGGTGGTCAGTGCTCTCCGGTGTGTGCCTCTTTACACTGACTGCCGTTTCTATACATGGCGGAGAGCCATGAATGTCAGGCTTAGAATCAATTCCGGCGGTCCACCCGCAGGGTTCTTTTGAGTATTTTCTCCGGTATTTTTTCTCGCCGGATTTGGTTGTGCTCCAACCTTCTCTTTCAATCGTGCCGATGCACTTAGCGAATGAGTAATCATAATCCTGACCCTTGATTGAAGACGGGGCAGGGTTGCGATAATACAGCGGAGAACCGCAGTCAGGACAACCCATTTCAATCACCTTTGAAATGTATGTGTTCAGCCGGTAAATGCTTTGCTCGTGTGTCCATCATCCTCATAATTAATGTTGCTAAATTGTCAGCGGCCTTGTCAAATCGCTTAGACGCATGAGCGTCAGGACAGTGGTCGGCTTTCAAATCATCAATCGG
>TARA_R110002110_G_scaffold415044_1_pt1 | contig 10094 bp, 11 predicted proteins | sample TARA_R110002110 | Tara Oceans TARA_R110002110 (sample SAMEA4397330) | marine metagenome | biome: Polar Biome; feature: [SRF] surface water layer (ENVO:00010504); material: water (ENVO:00002006), including particulate matter (ENVO:01000060) such as... | depth 5 m
CTTTGGGATGAAACTTATAGGCTAGATGGTAGTCCGGTTTATACAGTCGACACCTATAATACCGCCTTAATGTTTTTGCCAGTGTGTATGTTAGTTGCGTTATTGTTGGTGCCGTTAATTCGTGAGGCACATTGTAAGCCGAAAGTAACCAAGCTAGATTAATTCTGCTGCAACTATAAAATAAACCAATTAAAAAACCAAGAAAATAAGATATGGTTTCTAAGGTTTTTACGAGAAGATTCACGAGCCATAATATTGTTTAGTTTGTCTATTTTACGCGAAAGTTCGTACTTTTGTACTTGAGGAGATGTTAATTGGCCATCTCGTATTATTGGCCATCTCGTATTAAGGGGATTGAGTATTCTCGCTCTAGATTTTCAAGCTGCAATTGCAACAAGGTCAGCTTCCCTTGCGCTTCTTTAATGGGATCAAATGCCTTCCTATTGTTGCTAGTCTTAATTTCTTTAAAATATTCTTTAATAGTAGTTAGTCGTGATTTCATATTTACACCGACAGAGCAAGGTTGTTAGCCAGGTTACTTTGACCGTGGTGTTATTGTCAATATTTTATACTGAATTTTTTACTGACTACCTCTAAATTTGATGTGTTGCAGATACACCTAATGGGGATAAATTATCCCAGAACAGCTTTCAAGCAATGAAAGAATATTATGGACAGCAGAGCGCCTGCTGGTAGGGTAATCATCCAGGACATAAAGATTGTTCGGATAATATTTAAATTGAGCGCGCTAATGCCTTTGGCGAGTCCAATACCTAGAACTGCCCCAACCAAAGTGTGGGTTGTAGAGATCGGTAGTCCCGTGCCAGAGGCCATGACAACGGTTAAGGCCGCGGCAAAGGTCGCTGCGAATCCGCGGGTAGGGGTTAGTTCAGTTATACCACTACCCACAGTTGCTATGACCTTATGACCATACATAACTAGTCCTAGAACAATTCCAAGAGAGCCCAGCAATAGAATCCAAATGGGCACAGGTTGGTTGGCTGTAATTTGTCCTGTATCTACGAGTTGTTCAATGGCTGCAAGAGGCCCAATGGCATTAGCCACATCATTGGAGCCATGGGCAAACGCCATAGCACAAGCGGTAAATAGCATTAATATTGAGAATACTTTTTCAACGTTAGCATAATGAATGTGTAAATTTTTAGTTGTTGGATGTTGGATTTTATTAATAAAATATTTGCCAATAATAACCGTTATCAAGCCAAATACCCCAGAGAGCACCCAAGCAATGCCATCGGACAATTCAACTCCCAGGTGATCTAAACCGCTGACTAATGTTAAGGAAGAAACCGTAGCACCTACTGCAAACATATAAAAAGGCACGATGCGTTTGGCGGATTCAAAAGGGGACTTTTTATTTAAAATGAGTTTTTGAATGCTAGAAAATAATAAGTAGGCCAGAACACCGCCTAATATAGGCGAGAATACCCAGCTCATCGCAATGTATGAAATTTTGTGCCAATCTACAGCGGCAAAACCTAGATTCATTGCACCAAAGCCCACGATTGCGCCAACGATGGTATGTGAGGTGGAGACAGGCCAGCCAAATTTTGATGCAAAAATTAGCCAGCTGGCCGCGGCCAATAATGAAGCCATCATACCCATAATCAGGATATTGGGATCCATCCCCATTGAGTCAACATCTAACAGGCCTTTACGAATGGTGTCCGTTACTTGACCACCAGCTAAGAAAGCGCCCATAAACTCAAAAATAGTGGCTATAACAATAGCTTGTTTAATCGTTAGTGCTTTAGAGCCTACAGAGGTGCCCATGGCATTTGCGACATCATTTGCTCCAACGCCCCAGGCCATTAAAAAGCCAAAAAAACAAGCAAGAATGAGATATGTTGACATGCCGACCTTTGTTAGGAAATAAAATTAAAGTTATTCAGCTTATTTGATGTAGTTTTTCTAATCATCGAGATAAATATTTTAATGCTTAAGTCGCTTTATGGTGTTGGGCGCAGACTAACACGTATCGAAAGAGTGGCCAATAGCTTATTCACTATTAATCTGCGACTTGTTAGCATTTTCCTTAGACGGAAAGAAAACACATACTGTTAGGTGTGTTCGTTGAGCGACTAGAATAAATTAATTGGCAAGGATAGCCAAATGATGATTTTGCATTGCATTAGATATGGATATAAACTTTACTATAAGCAGTTTTTACGTGTTTCACCCGAATTGACATTACCAGGGGGTATGCGATGAAATATTTTGCTTATGATGACAAAATGTTAACGATTATTTTGCAAGGGATATTACCTGAAGTGCGCTTGATCGGTATTGGCCAAATCAGAGGCTATAATCTCCTTTTCCATAATCGGGATAAGATAGATCAATCGGGAAAATGTAATCTCATCAAAACTCAAAATAATGCCGATGCCATTTATGGCGTGGTATATGAAGTGTTGCCCCGAGAAAAACATAAGCTCGATAAGGCGCAGAATTTAGGGTACGGCAACCAGGAAATCACGGTGAAAGTGATGCCTGTATCAGATGGCGCCAATAATAAAGAAAGCGGTTTGATGGAGCCTGGTTACGCTTTTACTTATGTGGCGCACAAGGACAGCATATTTGAAGGTTTAGAACCATTTTCCTGGTATAAAAATTTAGTGATTGAAGGCGCAAAGGAACACTGCTTACCTGACATATATATTCATTATTTACAGGCGATAGAGGCAGCAGTTGATTCAGACAAAGCAAGAGAGCAGCAAAATAAGCAATTTATGGGAAAATAAATTTTGTAAAGGCTATAAAGGCTTTGACTTTGTTCATCATATTTTGGGGGCGTATTGGACTTCTTTTTCAGCTTTGCCAGATATTAGTGAAATTAATTTTCTTGCTCAGCATTATTATCATGCGATGAATATTTCATTTGAGTATCGTGTGTGTTTTGAACCTCAAAAATACGATATACCCTACGAAGAAAATGTTTCTACTAATCAAAAAGTTTATACTCGGCACAATAGTTGGCATGATTTTTTCAACAATATTACATGGATACTATGGCCCAAAACTAAAAGCGCTATTGTCGATACCATACTAGCGCAAAGATCAGAGCAGAAAAATAGAACCGCCAAGCAAAGCTTTTTAGCTCAATTAGACGAGTGTGGCATGATCATCGTGACGGCACTACCTAGCCTGGTAGATAAAATACTTACACATGATTGGTCTGCATTATTTTTTCGTCACAGAGCGCAGCACTCACTATTTGAGCCGATTGTCTTTGGACATGGTTTGATGGAGAAGGCGATAGATCCCTATATTGGCATGACAGCCAAAGCGATAATCATTGTCGTGAAGCCCGACTATTTTAATCTAAGTACTAATATCAAGTTAAACTTTTTAGATCAACTGCTGTCACAGTTGATTATGTCAAAAGCTTGTCCGCCTACCCCTAAGTCTTTACAACCATTCCCTTTGTTGGGGATGCCTGGATGGCATCCTAACAATGAAAGGGAGGAATTTTTTGAGCAAAAAAATTATTTTAGGCCTAAGCGTAATAATGTGAAAGAATGTGCTGTGTTAAATCAACTCGTAGATAAAACCCTCTGGGGACAATGGAAATGGCTTGCCCCATATGATTGATTACTTGGATAAGCACTTTTGAATTAGCTGCTTTGGGTCGCAGTTGTAAGTATGTACCCTGATGCGCAGATAAGTTTTCATAGTACCCTAAACGCATACGCTCCGTGAGCTCATCCCAGTCTGTTTTTAAAATTCTTGTTATAGCTTTAGAAGGCGACCAAAACAAAGGTGTACCAATGATACGTTCACTTATAGGTTGATTTGGGTGTGTTTGTATCGGAACCCAAAGCACATTCGCCAATTTAGACCATGCGCGAGACTGGAAGAAATCCACTTCTTCAAGCGGTAAGGTGACGTGACATAAATAGGTTGATTCTTGTGGTTTGCCTTTTTCATTTATTGGGAGTGTTTTCAATTCTATGCCGAGATCTGGAAAGTCAGGAATATCTCGGTTACCGGCTGTTGCCCCTAAAGATTTTTCTAGTAATTGACCCACCCAACCTTTTGCTCTCAATAAGTCATTTGGTACATTCTCATTAAGCTCTTCAGCTAACTGGCCTAAAGTTTTTCCAGCAAGCGCTTGTGCGCGTTGTTTTAAGCACTTCATTGATTTTGGAGGAGAAATTAGTGACTGGTGCATTGCGTAAAGCGATCTAGTACAAATTAATGCGATAATCCTAACACATATATATTCATTATGCTCAGTATCCAAGGAGGGGAAATGGTCGTTAAGGCACTTCGGACCAAGGGACTTGTTCTAATGGCGAAATGGCGGCTTAGCAGAGGTGTTTCAGATAACCAGGGGAGTATTTCTACAGTTGGGGCCAAATCAACATTAACTTCGAAGTCCTATCATCCCAAAATACATTCTGCAAAGACATCATTTTCTTTAGAAGAAATTGATATGCAAAAAGTACACCTAGATAGTAATTTTTTACCCAAGCCAAGCGGGTTGACTAATTTTTTTTCTAGCGTGAAAGAGCTTGCGCTATCGGGGGGCGGAGGGGCTGGTCGGGCTTATCCCGCGGCCTTTGTTGAGGCGACGCGTTTTGGCTTAGACTTTAATAATATCGAGGTAGTTTGTGCGACATCGGTTGGCAGTATTATGGGATTAGGTATCGTCATCGGAGCGCCCGTATCAGATTTTAAAAAAATATTAGATAAGATGCCCACTGATAAATTTCAGGATTGGTCTTTATCCTCTATTCTTTCTATTTTCAAAAACTGGGGAATTTGTGAGGGCAAAGTTATGCCCAGTTATTTTCGACATATTATCAAAGAATATACAAAGCTTGAAGATCCTTCTTTCGAAGAATTATACGCAATCACAGGTAAAGAGTTTCGGGTAATTGTGGCTAATGCTTCGCGTAAAAAAATGCAAATACTATCTCATAAAACAACGCCTAAAATGAGTGTGGCAGAAGCCGTGAGTATCTCTTGTGGGGTTCCAATCTTATTTCCGCCTAGAATGATACCTAATAGTGATGGTGAGTTAGAGTATTATGTTGACGGAGGTATTTTAAAAAATTACCCGTGGGGGGTTGGGAGTGATGCTAGCCGAAAAATAGAGGAGCAATTAGGCTTTATTTTTGTTAATTCTACAGCGGCATATGCATTAAATAATGATGGAAATAATGGCGTATTCAATTTTTTAGATTATCTTTATAATCTTTTGACCTTGATTATTTTCCAGGATCCTTTGTGTTTACCTGATGCTGTGCAAGCTAGAACAATTGCGATTAGTTTAGGCTGGAACCCATTAAACTTTAGCCCCAATCCTGATGAACAAAAGTTGCTTGATAGTGCCGGAAAAAAAAGCGTTCGAAAATCTGTGAAGCAAATTTTACAAACACAGCATGGGTGCAAGTTAGATGGCTTTTCGCCTATCCCGGTGCCCACGACGCCTTTATACCAATATCGTCATTCACAGGTATTTCCTCATTTGGGGGATGGGGCAGCGAAGAACAGGGAAGGACAAGAGGCGGCTGTAGGTCGGTTTATACTTCGACGCTCCACCCCTTAAATTTTTATTGTGATGGGTATATAATCTTGATATGCACAGTGAATATATCTTCAATAGGACAGGCGAAATATGACCGTTATGCCCCCCGTTAAAAATTGTTTAAACCCAGAATGGCAAGCGTGTATTGGTGAGGAGCTAAAGAAACCCTACATGCAAGAGCTTAAGGCATTCTTAAAAAGAGAGAAAGAGAAAAAAAAATATATTTATCCCAAAAGCCAGGATGTATTCAAAGCATTTGAATTTAATGGGCCGAATCAAATTAAATGCGTCATTTTAGGGCAAGATCCCTATCATGGTGCGGGGCAAGCGCATGGTCTTTGTTTTTCAGTCCAGCCTGGTGTGAGGATCCCACCTTCGTTGTTAAATATTTATAAAGAATTAGAAACAGACTTGTGCATTCCTAGAGCGCAACATGGATGCCTATTATCTTGGGCATCACAAGGTGTATTATTACTCAATAGTGTTTTGACTGTAGAGAAAGGCTTAGCGGCCTCTCATCAAAAAAAAGGTTGGGAGCAATTTACTGATGCTGTCATACTCAAGCTTAATCAGCAAAACCGACCCATTGTTTTTGTGTTATGGGGTGCATACGCACAGAAAAAAGGGCAAATAATTGATACACAAAAACACTGTGTGATTAAATCAGTTCATCCTTCACCCTTATCAGCGAATAGAGGATTTTTGGGCAGCAAACCTTTTTCTAAAATAAATACATTTTTAGAAAAAACAGGACAAGAGCCAATAGACTGGAGATTGTCAGAGACTGTAGTGTAATTTTGATGAACGAAGAGAATCAATCCCTCTCCCAATGCTGGGAGAGGGATTGATTCGCTACGCTCATCATTAAGAAATATTTTTATAACGTAAAAGGATTTACATTACAGCGGAAGTAATACACAACTAAAAAATTCTATAACATGTCAAGGAGGACATTATGGTTTTTCCACTCACGCAGGATGCAGAGCTCGATTTTGATGCTTATTTCTCATTAGAGTCAGAACAAAGACTGGCGATATTAATGGAAGTATTGTCACCCGGCATTACAAAAGAAGGTCAAGAAGATTTGGCCACCATTCGAGATCGTATTACAGAGAAGCATCATGATATTATTAAGCAACGGAAAAAAGATAAATCCATTCCCGAGCCAACGTTAATGCAAGAACTTTTTACCGCACTGAGTGCTGGTGTGAAATCGATGCAAACGATATCTGATACTCAGAGAGAGCAAATTGATGCACAAAAATTGCAAAGGGCCGGAAGTGAGCAACAGAAAGTATACTCTGCTGGAGAGGGTATGGATGTCGTTGATACACAGCAGAGTTCTCAAGTAGAGAAGAAAACTAAAAAGAAAAGGCGGCATCGATGCATCATTTGCTAAAAGTAGCATTGTAAATACACCTAAAATTTATTGAGCTAGCGGAGTAAAGAGGCTATCCTTACTAGTTATAGTCTTCGATTTTTAGGGTGTAGTCGAAATGGAACGGGATAAGTATATACAGCATATACAGGATATTTTTGATGGTGCAATCGGCAAAGCACGCTTAAATCATAATGGCATACCTGCTAACTACATTCCCGAGCTGGCCAATGCCGATCCCGAACAGCTGTCTGGTGCTATTATACTGTCAGATGGTACCTTAATATCCACAGGAGATTGTGAGACTCACATATTTACATTGCAAAGTGTTGCCAAAGTGGTTTCTTTAATTGGCATATTGGAAGAGTATGGTGAGGAGAAAGTCTTTGGGTGGATACATGCGGAAGCATCTGGATCGGCATTTTCTTCTATTGCTCAAATAGAGCGTTATGGCGCAACCCCTGTCAATCCCATGATCAATGCGGGTGCGATTGCACTTTGTAGTCATATACCGGGAGATACCCAAGAGCGGGCAAAATGGTTAGATTATTGGGTGGCCAAATTATTTAATCGCAGCTTAAGTGTTAATGGAAAAGTCTTTGCTTCAGAAAGAGCCACTGGTGATAGAAACAGATCCATTGCTTACTTGTTGAAGAGTCGAGGTGAATTGGCCTTGCCAGTAGATGAAGCGTTAGAAACATATTTTTATCTTTGTTCATTTGAGACAGACATCAAGACGGCAGCATACTTACCTATGATTTTGGCAAATGGTGGACTCAATCCTGATGGCGTGCGAGTGATATCTGAACGCACAAGCAATAATGTCGTATCTATTATGGCCACTTGTGGTTTGTATGATGAATCCGGCATGAATTTAGTTCGAACAGGCATGCCTGCTAAAAGTGGGGTGTCCGGGTTAATCATTGCTGTTGCAACTGGGCGTGGTGGTGTGGCTATTTCTAGTCCGCGTTTGAATGAGAAGGGAGGCAGTATTCGAGGCCATGAAGTGCTATATCAAATTTCACAAGAGCTGGATTGGCATTTCGCAGCGCCTTGGGGTTATTTAAAAATCGACAAAAAGTAGGTTTTTACTTCTTTTGACAAGCCGTGTAGTCTTACTCTTATTAAATGATTTACAATAGGGTTAAGAGATGTCGAATTCTGCAATGCAACAAGCCATACAAAGCGCATTTCAAGGTGTCAGAAATGATGAGGGTGGACCATTTGGTGCCGCTGTTGTCAAAGGAGATCAGATTATTTCTGTGGCTCATAATACGGTTCTGATTGATAAAGATCCGACTTGCCATGCAGAAGTTAATGCCATTCGCATGGCCTGTAAAGTGCTGGGTACCCATATATTATCTGATTGCGAGCTATACACGACTGTGGAACCTTGTCCGATGTGCTTGTCGGCAATTTACTGGGCTCGCATTAAAAAAGTTTATGCTGCAGCCCAAAAAAACGTTGCAGCCAAATATGGTTTTGATGATGTCTTTATATATGAGCAGCTAGACTTAGCACCAGAGGCTAGAACGATCCCCTGCGAGCATACACAGCAAAACAAAGAAAGCGAAGCTGTTTTTCAGCAATGGAAAGAATTAGAACGAAGTTTATATTAAGCACTCTAAGTTATATTTTAAGGAACAGAGTTTATGGGCAGGGAACAAGAGCATGAAAATGACGTTCAGGATGATATTTTTTATGCGCCTTTGGAAAAAAGCTTTAATCGGATCTTGACGCCTTTTGAGGAGTTTATACATCGCCAAACCACGAGTGGTATATTATTAATGCTGATGGCAGTTTTGGCAATATTTTTGGCAAATTCACATTTTTCACAAGCTTATGATCATCTAAAGCATATTCCTATTTCCATAGGCATTGGTGCTTGGGGGGTGGAAAAATCTCTGCATCATTGGGTAAATGATGGCTTAATGGCTATATTTTTCTTTGTAGTGGGGTTAGAACTCAAACGAGAAATACTCGTTGGCGAGCTGGCTGACCTAAGGAAAGCTGTGTTGCCGATTGCCGCAGCTGTGGGTGGGATGATTTTTCCGGCATTATTGTATTATTTATTCAATCCGGAGGGCGTGCCTGCTAAAGGGTGGGGCATACCTATGGCGACAGATATTGCTTTTGCTTTGGGGATTATTGCTCTATTGGCACATCGGGTGCCTAGAGCTTTGATTACATTTTTAGTGGCTTTGGCGATTGTTGATGATTTGGGCGCTGTTTCTGTTATTGCCATTTTTTACACAGAGACAATTGCACTGCATGCTCTCTCTGCTGCAGGTTTTTTCTTTGGTTTGCTTTTAATGTTTAATTTTGGCGGTATTCGAAAAGTAACGCCTTATTTGATTGTTGCTATTTTTTTGTGGTACGCATTGCTGCTTTCTGGGGTTCATGCAACTTTAGCCGGTGTTTTGGGGGCTTTTGCTGTACCAGCCATGCCCAAATATAATCCTGCGCGTTTTACAGGGCGTATCAAGGCATTGTTAGAGAAGTTTGAGCAGAGCTACAAAAAAGATGCCAACATTATGAAAAATGACGAGTTACAAAATATTGTTAGCTCTTTGGAGCATGGTGTGCTTAATGTTCAAACAATGTCTCAGCGTTTAGAGCATCAATGGCACATGCCTGTTGCGTATCTGATTATTCCTATATTTGTTCTGGTTAATGCAGGTATTCCATTGGCGTTTTCTTCTTTCGCAGATACGTTAACCCATCCTATTGCTTTGGGGATATCATCAGGCCTTATATTAGGAAAATTTATTGGTATTACCGGAATAAGTTGGATATTCTTAAAATTAGGATTTGCTAAGTTGCCCAAAGGTGTTCGCTTTATTCAGATAATGGGGGTGTCTTTATTGGCGGGTATTGGTTTTACAATGTCAATATTTATTGCGGAGCTTGCTTTTGCAGGGCAAGAAAATCTACTGCTTATTTCTAAGACAGGCATCATAAGCTCTTCTTTGATAGCGGGTATTGTCGGGGCGATATGGTTACTACTGGTTAGCGGTCCTGGTCCAGAGCAAAATACAAGCAGTGTATAATAAAATCTAATAATACTGAGCCCCCTTCATTAGGGGGGGGGCGACTTTCTGATTAAATATGACTGTATACCCAATAAACTTCAAGATGCTATTTATTTTCTTCGTCTAAGCG
>TARA_R110002110_G_scaffold412840_2_pt1 | contig 10093 bp, 11 predicted proteins | sample TARA_R110002110 | Tara Oceans TARA_R110002110 (sample SAMEA4397330) | marine metagenome | biome: Polar Biome; feature: [SRF] surface water layer (ENVO:00010504); material: water (ENVO:00002006), including particulate matter (ENVO:01000060) such as... | depth 5 m
TGCTGATGGAATGCCGCCAGCTGCTGAACAATCTCCATCTTTTCCGGGCGGTCCTGACGATCAGGATCCCTCTCAACAACGCCCCGAACAGGGAATGTACTCGATGCCAACCGAAAATTACTCCAAGCCGCACGAACGTATCGAATTCCTCGAAGCGCAGAACCAGAATCTACACGAGCGAATCGCTGAACTCGAAGGCTTTGGCCGTCGCGATCGGTATTCACGTCAGCTGGATCTTTTGGCGCAAACACACGTTTTTAACCGCGATAGCGAACTGGAATCGCTTTGCGCCATGTCTGCGGAAGACGCCACCGTGCAGCTGGGACGGATCAAAGAAAACTACTCCCGCAACTTGACGGGCATCAGCGACTTCGACACGGCACGGCCTGACGGCCAGTCTGCTGCTGCCGATACTGGTGGCGAGCTGGACGAAGATACCGCGGAAGCTGTTTCGCAGTATGCGATGGAGCATGACCTCGACTATTCCACGGCTCGCGAACAGTACCAAAGAAAGACCGTCGAAGCGTAACGCGGCAGATCCACGGCGTTTAATGGCCCTAAGACAAACAACGATTTTGAAGGACGAAAATTATGACTATTGCCGGTGGAGCGATCCTGCCCGCTCGATTTGTTAAGGCGGATTCTACTGATGGTCAGGTAATTCAGGCGGATCTGAATGCTCAACCTATGGGCGTGTCCGGCCAGTCGGCCAAGGACGCACGGAACGACGTCAACAACGCGAATCACGCGGAGAGCGGCGACCATTGCCAGGTCAACGACGGCACGGGCAATGACACCGACCGCACGGTTCTCTTGGAATTGGGCGGCACAGTTGCGTTTGGCGGCGCGATCATGCCCGACGCCAACGGTAAGGGCATCGCTGCTACCACGGGAAAATACTACGGGGCCATTGCCCTGTCTGATGGCGTCAGCGGTGATCTGATTCCTGTCCGTCCGGTACTTACTGGTCTCGTCGCGTAAACGTCTATTTGCTTCATCGGGCAGCACACATGCTGCTCTTTATGTTGGTTTGGAATCAAAAAACAAGTAACGGGAAGTCAATACCATGACTCAGACAGTCCTCGGCGCCAGTAATGCTTTTGTGCCATCACACGCATCATCAAAACGAATGATGGTGGACTACAGCCGAAACATTAAGAAGTTCGCCCTCAATCAGTACATTCAGGTGGTTCCGGTGGATGAAGGCAAAGGCTATTACCTCGAAATGGATCACGAGGAGGCCGGCCGCATCGTCAACGACGGTAAGGAATTCGCGTGGCCCGATGGTGCTCCAGCCCCGTCTGGTAATCCACATCAGCGGGAATTCGAGTTCAAGATCTTCCAGACTCACCGCGAAGCGTATCCGTACGCTCTGGGGGATAAGGGTCTGAAGCAGGCGAGCTTCCCACTGCTGGACGCCACAGCGGCTGCCAACGGTCAGAAGGCTATGACGCGACGCACCAAAGATGTCTGTGATATGTTCACCACAACGGGGAATCATATCGCAGCCCACGTCATCGACGTGTCAACGCTGTCCACGGGAACATGGGGCCAGTCAACGACTCAGCGGCAGACGATTAAGAAATCGATTCGCACGCTGCAGGAGCTAATGCTGGACGCGACACTGGCGGCCATTGAGGAGGAGGATCTGAGCCTCGTGATCAATTCCGCTCTTGCCAAGACTCTGAGCGAATCACAGGAAATCGTGGACTACATCAAACGCAGTCCTGTAGCTCTGGCCCAGATCAAGGGCGAGCTGAACAAGGGCAACGCCAACGCCATGTACGACCTGCCAAAGCAGCTGTATGGCGTCAATCTGGTTGTTGAGAAGACTCGCAAGGTGACCAGCAAACGCGGTGCGACTCGTGCCGTGTCTCAGGTGCTTGCCAGCGGTACGCCGTTCATGACGGCCCGGCCGGGCTCACTAATTGGCCAGTACGGTGCCCCATCGTTCAGCGGTGGCACTTGCTTCGTTTTTGAGGAAATGAAAGTTGAGACCTTCCGCGACAAAAAGAATCGTCGTACCGAAGGTCGCGTTGTGGATGATTACGCTATCGTGGCCACAGCTCCTGCAGCAATGGGCATGTTCCAAAACGCATAGCCTATCTGGCTAAGCAGACACGAGCACCATACAAGCCGGTTGTCCTGAGCGGCGACCGGCTTTTTTTATGAAAGTGAACGCGATGAGCGACAACGACGTCTCTGTAATACCCGAAGCTCCGGCCCCAATGCCTTCAATGCTCGATCGGATCGAAGCACTGGAATCCGGTACGGTTGCCACGGGTGAGTCTGTTGGTGCTGCCGACGCTTTGCAGGCCCGCGTAACGGATCTGGAAGAGAAGCTGGCCAATGCTCTCACTCTGCTTAATGAAGCGGCTGACCGTCTTCTTGAGTTGGAGGCTGTGTCACCGGCGATCGAAATTGAAGAAGTAGATATCTAATGAGTGACTACACCGACGCGGACGATCTGACGGCCCGGTTTGATACCCGCAGCATACAGCAGCTGGTGTCGGATACGGGTACGCCGGTCCTTCCGTCGGATCTCACGACAGACGCTAACCTAGCGGCGGCCCTCGATGACGCTGAGGGGGAAGTCACAGCGATGCTGCTGGTGGGTGGCCGTTACACGGTGCTGGAGCTGGCAGCATTGACCGGAACAGCGTTGAGCTACCTAAAGTACATCATCTGCAATATAGCCATGTTGCACCTGTTGGGGCGCAGACCGTCAGTAAACGCGAAACTGTATGAACAGTTAAAGGAGCTTCGAGAGACGCACCTGAAGGCACTGCAGGAAGGACACGCGATATTTGGCGGCGAGGATGCGGACGTCGATGCTGGCCGCGTTTCGACGGACGGCATAAGTCATCAAGACATGGTTAATAACGACTCAATAAGGATCCGAAAGCCGAGATATTTCGGCGTGGCATCCTTACCAATCGGAAGGCGATAAATAATGGTAACCACAACGACACGCATGGCCACGGGGTCGGTTCTGGCTAAGGTGCAGCTAGATCCGGAGAACGCAAGCCCGAACGCCTTTGTTGAACTCGGATATTCAGAAGATGGGTTTAGCATCTCCGAGCGTCCGCTGCTGAATGACGTTTATTCCGATCGTTTGGGTGGCACGTCCGGCGAGCCTGTTGACGTGCAGCACATGGGCGTCGTCACGACCATCCGGGGCAAGCTGACCGACTTCGACTACACGCAGGTCAAGCGACTGAGGCAATACGAAACGAAAACGCTTGTTGTATCGGAAGGAATGACGCCAACGCCCGGCTGCTTACTTTTGGCGACTGGTAATTATTTCCGGCTGTTGCTCGAAGGAGTAAAGGACGCGGAAGCCATTATCGGCGGGGGCACTGTTGGCGATTACCTGACGCCGTTAAACTTTATGCGGTGTTTATTGCGTGACTCCAGCGATCAGAATGTTGGGTCGAGAGTGACAGCTATTGAGCTGGTCATAACTGCGTACACGTTTGAGGATCTGAACGATTCCAATCGCCTGAAGATGTGGAACCGAGACACGGTGGCATAATGTTAAATTGGATACTTCGCAAGTTGACCGATCGGAACAGAAGGCTATTCGTCTTCTGGGATGGTAGACGGACTACGCGCGTCGATCCGATGGTTATCATTCGTCGGTTATCCGAGCACGCGGAGTACGATCCGGAGAATGATTTCAAGCGGCTGAAGAATCCCAACTCCAAATATCGCGGCAAGGCTATCGGGCATCTGGCCGAAGTGTCTCGTAGCGTGTTTGGTCTGCCGTTGTTCGATGGGGCGTCTGGCCTAGCGGAGCTGGAACTATTGCACCTGCTAGTTTCGTTCAACCACCAGATGGACGCGCTAAAAAAAAACACGCTGCGTATGCCCGCGTCAGCGCAATCTACGGACAAGTCAGGGATTCCGTCCGACTCTCCGTCAAAGACGAGCACGAGCGAGCCGTTGGCCTCTGGCTCAATGCCTCAGACTGCTTAACGCTGATGGCTTGGCCAATTGCGCACGGTATCAGTGCTGGCTTCGCTGGCCCGTCTGAGTCCATGTTTGTTCAGTTGCATGGTGAGACCTTCGGTAAGTACCTACATCAGACCTCGAAGGCGGCGCAGTCTGCCGCAGAAGATGAAGGCGGTGCAACGTGAGCTTTGACGATGACTGGGCAGACAATTGGGATTCCACCCCGGCCGCGCCGGAGTTCCCAGAATTCGATGACAACATCCCAGCGGGTGGCGTTAAGGGTCCGGAGTTCACGCCGATAGAGCCTCCCGCCAATCTGTGGGAAAACGTCATAGAATCGTTGATGGGGTTTACCGCGAAGATTGCTGGCATTGACATCCCGGACGTCCTGACTGCTACGCAAGGCGTCGTAGAACACGTATTCGGAAAGCCGAAGACAGAAGAGTCTTCGGCTAAGACGATCACGGAAACACTAAAGCTCGGTGGGGATCAGGGGATACTGAATCGTCGTCTGGATACGGGCGACGGCTGGATGGTTCGTCAGGCTCGTAAACAGAAAGCCGAAGACGACGAAGAGGGAGCAAAAACAAGCAAGGGATCGCTGGCCCTGATGGCTCGGCTGGCCCTTCGTGCTGGTAGAGCATTAGGGAAAGTTGCAATAGCTGCAGGGCCAGTAGGATGGGCCATTGGGGGACTAATTGCTGCGGCTGTTGGTGCTGCGGTGGTGATTGGCAAAATGTCCCACATGGGCTGGGCACAAATCAACGCGGTCGCGAAGTACAACGGCACTCTGCTGGCCGCACAGAAGCGATTGGAGGTGGGCAACCTGCTTCGTGAAATTGACATGGCTCAACACCTGGCAAAGCCCGGTGCTGAACACATGGCGAATCAGGAGAGGATACACCATGCACTTCACTATTGGAAAGTGTTGTGGGCAAAGCTGTCAACGACACTCGGCGCGTACGCTACAGGTGTTCTTGCGGATTGGGCAGAAAACCCAGTAGGAGCTGCGGCAGATATGCTGGCACCAGACTGGTTCCTGAGCATACTCGGTGCCGTGGGAATGCCGGTGGACGCGACGTCCGACGATAACGTCGTAGCGGAAGCTAAACAGTTTGGGCGTGAGTTATTTGACAATCCCCTTGCCGCTCTGGCTGGTGGTACTATTGACATGTTCTTTCCTGATGCTGTGCTTCAGGCGGTCGGATTAGGGGCCGAAGCAGACGACGAAGCAATTGCACTTATTAAAGATATGTTTGCGTGGGCCAAAATACGATGGCCTGAAATCGGTGAAGACAATCGTGGTGTCGACCAGCTTGGGTTCCATCACCTGCTGATCGGTACACCACAGCCGCCACCAGTACCGGGGCTTGGCGCAGCTCCAGCGCCATAGGACAGAACATGCCAGCTGGCTACACGGAAATTAAATACAACAATATCGTTTTGCGTGATTGCATGACGAAGGAGTTCAGGCAGGAACCCGTCTGGGATAGAGACGGGCAGACGTTGTTGTATCACAAATTCACCGTGACAGTTCAGGGGTATTTCATCAGTGGTTCGCACACGCAGACCATTGGCACACCTCCAAACACGGCTGTTATCGACGTGCCGTCTTCCACGGTCGAAATTGAAAGCACGCCACGATCGGATGAGACCACATCGGGCGGGCGGTACAAGTGGCTGTCTGACGACATTACAGCCCGTCGCAAGAAATTTGTAATGACCGTTGGAGTTGGGGGGCCTGCTCCGCAGATCATACTGCTTGCGGAGCCAGCGGTCGGTGGCGTTGCAGCACCAGGCCAGGGCACTGGTGAGGGCGTTTCGGATGCAGTTATAGACGCTAACTCACAGCTTTCTGGTGTCTATGACCGAAATGGCGGACCACGGGTAAGGAACCTGAAGATCGATGAAATTATTGCCAATGAAACCTTTCGCGTTAATGTGACGTTTGAAGTCTGCTTGCGGCCGCGGGGTGAGTACCTGACGGGCGGCCCACTGGCGGATATTCAACGTGGATACGGCGTCATAAGCAACCGCTGGGCGTGTGTTGACACGATCGACCAGCACCGATTTACGACGCGAGTGTATCAGGGGCAGATAACACTGTCGTCGCCGTTCAAAAATCCGCATGAATTCAGATTCCTCGCGCTGCCGCCGATTGAGCCGGGAATGCAGCGGAAAAACATTTCATTCGTTGGGCAAGAGGATGGGCTAAAACTGCGATACGTGATTCGGGATGAGGAGGTGGTGGCAACCCCGATCGGCATGGGGACGGAAGTTCAGGACTCTGTTTATATGCACGTCTCTCAGGAGGAAAGCATTGCACCGTTCGGGACGCATGTAATCACCAACTTTACGATAACGCTGCAGGGGACTCGGGTATCAGATCGAAAGGAACTGGCCCGCATGGCGGCGGTATACGCGGACGCGAAAATGGCGTTGTATACGTTTGTCGTTGATCTACGTCCGGCCGATGAGGCTCACCCCCGCGATCGGGTAGTCTTCATCGAGGCGTATCAGTTTTCTGAGGAGTTCGATTCAGCCAAGGTAAACAAGGTACGGCTGCATATTCGACTCAGGCGGAACAAACAGGACGAGCCGGATAATGAGTTTGGAATGCTGAAACAGGTGTTCAAGAATTTCGGCAATGACGTCGACGGGCCGCAACTGGCAAACGCCACGCCGGACCCCGTCCTAAAGGATTTGATGAAAGACTACGACCGGCTAAGAAGCTGGGGCAATAGAAAGTTTCCATCTACCGCAGAGCTGGAGGATGAAATCCCATTCATGGAGGGAACCACATCGGTAGCGGCAGCACTGGCCTGTCACCTGCAGAGCCCCGCGACGTATGATTACTCTTTATGTACTGGAATGTTGCCGAACGCTGACCGAATTGTGCAAGTACGTGATTCGCGGTTTTGTGATGTGAACGCGACTGTCCGGGGTACAGTCCGAAACTACAGCCCGGCCCTCGGAGATTCCGCGTATAGCACCGAACATAACACGAACGTCTACGAGCACTTCCGCGTTGACTCTGAATATCGCGAAAATGACTTGGTAGCGCCGCTCCCAGTGGCGGCGCCAGCGGATCCGCACACCTGGGGCAGTGGTGGCACGGGAGACCCGAACGGCCCACCGGAAGAACAGAATCCCGCCCCGAGTAGAGTAATCAACGAGACCACAACGCAAACCAAATTTATCCAGCTGGCGCCGCCGCAGTGCATCCGGATCGTCAAGATTGAGGCCACCCGATGGGGTGCGATGCCTCGCCTGCCGCCACCGAAGACGAGCTTTAAGGATAAGGATCAGGTTGGTCACTCGTTAATGAAAAAACACGTAAACGTCGGCGCTCCTCGGCTGACGGGAAACGGCGACATGCGAGTGTTCACCGTTCACGCTGAGTATGTGTACGCCATGAGCCATACACCGAAACAATATCTGACTGGTATTCCTGACTACGAAAGCAACAGCATTGATGGCGTGGGTCAGTTTGTAATACCAATTGCTGACCTATTCAGTTCAGACAAGGGGGTGGACTATGTGGTCAGTTAAGTTTGTCGCCAGTCCCGCTTAGCCGCTAAAAACATTAACAATTCGTTTTGAAGGATTAGAGAAAGGTAAGAACATGACAGACATGACACCAACAGAGGCGCTTGCAACGGCAGCCGCCTCCGCTGACAAGACAGCAATTATTGCTACCGCTACTGCGCACGTGGCCGCATTGGTAACCGCCCACGGTAATGGCACGTTGACAGAAGACTCTTTGATTCAGTGTCGCGCTGATTTCATTGACAATCTGGAAGAACTCGGCCCAAACCTGAGCGCTTAAAATGCCTCGCAAGACCAACAAAATCGAGGTTGGGAAGCGGTTCGAGAATCTGCTTCGGAGTAAACTTCCGGAGTTTAGGGACCGTATCTACTGGAGGATTGGCGAAGAACCGCCTGCGGATGCTGTGCGCGATCGGGAATTGATCACGTTCTGTTTCACTGGCGGCCACTTCGACCACCCTAATCAGGTAGGGGGCATTCTGGACTATGACGGGTCAATTCGCGTCAGGATCTGGTCAACGGACTACAGCGACCAGTCCGGCGAAAATAGAGAGCTACTGCTTTCTACACCGCTCGGTCTATATGACATTGAGGCCCGTCTGCTGCTGATTCAGGATGATTTCCTTGGGGATGGTGATGCGACGGATCTAATCTTAACCGAGGGCATTAAAGCGCTGAGTGATGAAACGTCGAACGTGGCCGCAGAAGACGAGAACAATACGTTTATTGGCGTTTTGAGCGTGGATTTCGGCGTTAATTTTCAATGGGATTTGACCGCTGACGAATGATCAAATTCGGAGACACGTACGGCCTGCAACTGGATCCGCACGACTATGTTCGTGGATGGATGAAAAAATACTTGCCGTCTGAGGACCGACAGCTTATTGCGCCACCGCAATCAACGGTCACGCAGCGCGGCAATAATCTGCTGTACTACAACTATCCGCAGATTCCGGAGCCAGCCATCAATCAGCTGGTGATACCGACCGGGGCCACGCGATGGTCTCACATGATGATGTTGGTGACGGAGGACGATAAGGACGTCATCTACACGGCTGCCGGCACCGGGCCGCTGATCCTGCAGTATCGGGCCGAGAAACGCGATGAGGCCGCGTATCGGGACAGTGACGGCAATCCGGTCGAAGCCACCCGCAAGACCCTGAAGATGACGATGTGGCCGCTGGCCGCTATCCCTTTGACCACTAAGATCGTCGCCAGCAACCGCGTTGAATCCAAAAGTCTGCGCGAAGGTGCGTTCATTATTCCGCTGGTCGATGGCCGCTATTGGTGGCAGTTTCGCAACGTGGATGCCATCGAGGACGAAGAGTTTGCGGATCCGTCTGCGATGCTGACGTACCTGACCGGCCGTGTGGACGAGACGGTGACGGTTCAATCGCTGCACGCAGACTATGCGGTGCTGCCGGATGTGCAGGATAACAACTTTGAAAGTGTGGCCATTGTCCTGGAATCTGTGGCCTCTCAGCTGGGACTGACGGTCGTGCCCGATATGACGTCGGCCGATCATGCGTCACCGACTGCCGGCAGTAAATTTGCGTTACTGGATGCTGCGGCCAGCGCTACGATTGATGCCAATCACCTGTCAGGGAAGGGGGCACTCGATGGTTCTGAGGATATCGCTGTCCCGGCCCCAATGATGGGCGATCGGTTTGAAACAGATTCGGGCGCTAAGCTGCCCGCAAAGGCGCAGGTTAAGACGGCCGACGGTGAGTTTACGGACGTGACGGCCGGGACAGCTGGCTACACTGAGGACACAGTGACGGGGGCGTCTGTTGTTCTGCGGTACAGCTGGCAGGCCGAAGTGCCTTCGCTGCTGGTTACTCGCATAGCCACGGACTACTACGCTCGTTATCTGCAGCAATACGATATTTCCTACATCGGTATCCAGCAGTGGCAACCGACGTCCTACACGGACTGTGTGGTGCATCGGCAGGACGTCAAGAGCGGGCTGGCGTCGACCATTACTCGTGTGCGAAGCATCCCGTTTAACCTAGTGCCGGAGGAGCCATCGGCAGCTGCTGCTGGCGGTGGTCACATTATGCACTACAGGATTGACGACTGCGATGCTGACAATTACTACGTGACAGCAACTTACTGGACTGGTGGCTGCGGAGACCCACCGGGAAAAGATGAGTACACCGGATTGTGGACTGTAGAAAAGTTGCCGTGCGATTCGCCCTGGACGGTTGACCACATTGACGCTGGCAGTGTGCATGGGGTTGCAGCCTACACGTACCCCCAGACTGGCGAATGTACGCAACTCTGGAAGGAAATCACGTCCTGCGGCCCAATGACCTGTTAGTTCAATGCCCACACCAAGTCAGATAAAATCGCTGTCAATAAAACGCTGTCAGGAGCAAGTCGTTGACGCCTGTGCTAATGAAGCTGCCGGCTGCTGCGGAATCGTTGCTTGTGGCATCTGCGTCAAGGTATACGACGAGTACGGAGAACTTATAGATGGGGTGCTTGCTCTCTACTCGGACGGATCATATTCGACTTCGGTAAATGGTCATTCTTTCAGCGGGGTGTGGACACGGGGCTATGATGGCGAGTGCGTGTTTACGGTGACGAT
>TARA_R110002110_G_scaffold115205_3_pt1 | contig 10089 bp, 13 predicted proteins | sample TARA_R110002110 | Tara Oceans TARA_R110002110 (sample SAMEA4397330) | marine metagenome | biome: Polar Biome; feature: [SRF] surface water layer (ENVO:00010504); material: water (ENVO:00002006), including particulate matter (ENVO:01000060) such as... | depth 5 m
CCATCCATAGGAACTTTGCTCCGACAGACACCGCATCCGGAATAGTCCCGTGATAACGGGCGCTTGCGCTGGATAAGTGTGGGTCTTCAGAGACGGAAATGACCTCATACAGGCGCCTGATCTGGCCTTTTCAGGCCCCTTGCTCTGGCGTGAGAAGATTGACCCACACTTTTAGTGGACCACTCAGTTGTCTGGTTTGGAGATGACTTAGGCGAAGCCGAGGACTTGGCGCTGGCCCGACCAGTTGGCGGGCAACTCTGCCTCAAGCAGAGCGCGGAGGCGAAGACTTTGGGGATGCTGTCCGGTGAGGATCGCTTGTTGAATGTCGGGTGCGAGGAATGCGAGACGGAGCATCCGGGCAAGGTGGGTTCGCTCCGTGCCTGCTGTCCGTGCGAGCTCATCAATTGTTGTAACTTGATCGGCTTCGATCATGTCGCGCCAGAGATGTGCGCGGGCAAGAGCCTTGACAAGGCGCGGATCGATCTTGCGTCATGGCGCTGTCCAGATGTTGGTGTCCCAGCCAGTAAGTGATTTGTCTCCGCCGCCCCGGGCGAGCGGACCTTCAATCGTCAGATGCAGAATGCCACCGCTGAGATCGAGAAACTCGTTATCCATTTTTGTCAGAGTGAGACGGTCGAGTATCTCGCCCTTTGGTAGCTTTGAATCTTCGCAAAAAGTAATCGCATCGAACTGGATTTTCGTTTGTGCTTCACCAACCTCGATCCTTGCGACATGGCGTCGAACAAGCTGTTTGAGGTCGGTATTTGGCAGTTGATTGTCTTTGGCGATTTCGAGCGCAGCGAGGATGCCGAGCAATCTGTCCTTCACGAGCCCTTCGATCATTTGTGCTGCAAGCGGCCGCATCGGTTTGATGTCTGTGTTGCGTTGCTGAATTTGAGCCTGACTGACGTAGTAGGTGTAGGCCTTGTTGCCGGGCTTGCGAGCGGTCTTGGGGCTCATTGAGTTGCCCCGATCATCGAAGATGAGGCCGGTCAGCAAGTTGGCGCTTTCGATGGTGATCTTCTTGCGATAGTTGACGCGGTTGGTGTCGAGCTGTGCCTGAACTTGATCGAAGAGTTCTCTGGGGATGATCGGCTCATGCTCGCCAGGAAAGATCTCATCCTTGTGAACGGCATCGCCGACATACACAGGGTTCCTGAGGAAGTGCGTCAGGCTGCCGACATACCAGGACCCGCCACCTTTGGTATTGCCCTTGGCCGAGGTCCACAGTTTGGAGCGGATGTTTTTCTGTTCAAGATCCGCCCTGAGTTTGCCGACAGACTTCAGTTCCAGATAGCGGTTGAAGATGAAGCGGACTGTCTCAGCTTCGTGTTCGTTGATGATGAGCTTCCGATCTTTGGGATCATAGCCAAGTGGGGGATTGCCTCCCATGAAGATGCCCCTGCGGCGCGAGGCCGCAAACTTGTCCCGAATACGCTCGGTCGTGAGCTCACGTTCGAACTGGGCATTGGTCACTAGGGCCACATACCTTTACAGCGCCACAACAGACTGAAGTCCCGCCTGATGACGCAGCTTTTGCAAGCGAGCGTCAAGCCTTGGGCCTGCACCTGCCCGCGGGCTCTCCGTGGCATCAGTTTCGCGAACATCGGATCGGTAACGTCTGACTGGACTGGCTAGATTGTTGCTGACGTGACAAACGCCGCGTTCCTTCCCCAAGGAGTGCAGAAGACGTGCGCGAGATGGTCTTTCGTTTGATCCTTTCGCGTTGTTTGAGTTTGCGACAAAGCCACATTATGAGGCCCTCCGCGAACGGCTATAGTCCCTGATACCAGATATCTCCCTTGATCGGTTATCTTGCATTAGGGAGTGGCTGCCCACAATCTCGGCAACGACGTCGATCGCGACAGGGCAAAGGCGCCGTCGCCTAGCAAGACCTGCACAAAGCTCGTGAGGAGTAGGAAAGCTGGATACTCCCATCCGCCGTTTGCCGACGTGAAGACCCAACCATTGCCAGCATGAACCCAGATGATGGCGCCAAGCAAAGCGGGCATCAGGGCCAACGCCACCCAGCGCGACTGAATGCCAAGTATTAGCAGAATGCCCCCGATGGCTTCGGCCGCGAACGTGCCATAGGCAAGCCAGACGGGAAGGCCGACCGATACGAAAAACTCAGCCGTGCCGGCCAGCCCGTACGTCAAGAGCTTCAATACGATGCTGTGGGCCAAATACATAACGCCGAGGCCGATCCTCAGCACGAAGGCGGCAATATTTGATTGTTCGATTGAGTTCATCTTGTTCTCCTATTGAGTACGATTGCTGTGTGAACAGAGCGCTTGCGCGCGTCACCGATATCGCAAGGCCAGTTTGTGGCCGGGCGCGTCTAGTGACGAACTCTCTATCCCAACGCGGCAGCCGCGTGCAGTCAGCGCAATCAAGAGGATTGCTTCCAATTCCTGAGAGGGTTGATTGGCTGCGATCCGTCCAAGCGAAATTCGCAGCAATACGTTTCGTAGCGGTGACCTCGATGTGAGGTCTACGCAGCCTCCGTCTAAGGGGAGATCTGCGCTTTCCTGCTTTTTGATTTATCTAGCACCGGCAGGGCGAGGCGTGTGCGCAGGCGCGGCACCATGAAGTCGAGGAAACTGCGCATCTTCAGCGGTAAGAGACCTTGTCCTGCATGGACGAGGTTGATGGGCACAGGTTCGGGCTCGAACGCCGTAAGAACGATTTCGAGTGTACGATCCTCAATTGCCTGCGCGGCCTGATATGAGAACACCCGTGTCATGCCAACACCCGCAATAGCCGCCTCAATGGCAGCTTGAGCCAGGTTCACCGATAGCCTTGAGTGAATGGGAACCGACTGGGGCACCTTAGAACCGGGCTCGAAGAAATTCCAAAACGTCGTAGATTCCAGAATGTCGAAAGTTACCGCGGCATGAGCGGACAAATCCTTCGGCGTTTTGGGGATGCCACGGCCGGCGAAGTATTGAGGGCTGCCGCACACGACGCGGCGGACCGATCCGACGCGCGTGGCAACCATACTGCTGTCAGGCAACGCGCCTATACGAACGGCGAGATCGATATGCTCGTCGAAAAGGTGCGCGTTGCGGTCCGACAGCACCAACCTGATGTTCACGTCGGGAAAGATCGCAAGGAATTCATTGACTAGAGGCTGGACGTGTAACCGACCGAATGCAATCGGTGCGGTGACGATGAGTTCACCCCTTGGCGCGATGTACTCGCCAGATGCGGCTCGCTCTGCTTCCTCAACCTGTTCGAGGATGCGTTTGCATGCCGCGAGGTAAGCGACGCCGGCGTCTGTCAGCGAAAGTTTTCGCGTCGAGCGAACGAGAAGCCGGGTGTTCAAACGTGATTCAAGTTCGGAAACCTTGCGGCTCACGGTTGGCAGGGGCGTGCCGAGTTTGCGGCTGGCGGCGGACAAGCTGCCGGCTTCGACGGCCGCGATCAAGATCGACATGGCTTCCAGACGATCCATTTTAGCTTCCAAATAACGAGAGGTTGCTTCTCGAAAGTACCGGATTTTCTAAATTCCTGAAAGGGGTATTTCTGACGTCACCAGGCCAGTTGAGGCCGAACCGAACAGAAACAAACTGGAGTACCCCATGTCCCGCATTGCCATTCCGACCCGCGACACAGCGCCTGCCGCCGCGCAGCCCATCCTCGACGCCGTCAACAAACAGCTCGGCGTCGTCCCCAATCTGTTCCGCCTCGTATCGCTCAGCCCGGCGGCTCTCGCTGGGATGACTGGTCTCGGTGGCGCGCTGGCCAAGACCCTGGATGTGAAGACACGCGAGCGCATCGCCATCGCAACCGCGCAGGTCAATGGTTGCGACTACTGTCTCTCGGCCCATACGTATCTCGGCCTGAACCTCGCGAAAATTACTCCGGAAGAGATCGCTCTGAACCGCAAGGGCGGGTCCGGTGATGCGAAGGCCGCCGCCGCCGTTCGTTTTGCCACCCAGGTTGCGCAGCACCGCGGCAAGGTGAGCGATGCCGACATCGCTGCCGTCAAGTTGGCGGGGTTCGGCGAGGCGCAGATCATTGAGATCGTCGCGGTCGTAGCCGAGAACTTCCTGACCAATCTGATCAACAACGTCGCGCAGACCGACATCGATTTCCCCGTGGTCTATACCGCCGACGCGGCGTAACCGACCACAGAGCCGGCGGCGCCCCCCCGTCCGCCGGCTCACCCCTCCTTCCAAATCCGGAGATCTAAAATGCCATACGGGTTTCTCGACATTGCGAGCACGCCAAGCGTCAAGGCCGCGCAGGAGACCTATGGCAGCGGTGACGTGTGGAGCAAGTTCAAAGGCGACCGAGCGTTCGACCGCTTTACTGACGCCGAAGTCGAATTCATCAGTGGCCGCGACAGCTTTTACATCGCGACGGCGTCGGAGACCGGGTGGCCCTATGTGCAGCACCGTGGTGGGCCGCCTGGCTTCTTGCGCGTGCTCGACGACAAGACTCTGGGATTTGCCGATTTTCGCGGCAACCGCCAATTCATCAGCGTAGGCAACCTCGGAGCGAACGGACGCGCCGCTGTCATCATGATGGATTATCCGGGCCGTCGCCGTTTGAAAATCTACGCACATACCGAAACCATAGATTTGAGAACTGATCCGTCGCTTGCGGAGAAGCTGACAGTGCCTGGCTACAAGGCAAAGCTGGAGCGTGCGCTCCTACTGCATCTGGCGGCGTTTGATTGGAATTGCCCCCAACACATTACGCCACGCTTTAGCGAAGCAGAACTGGACCCGTTGCGCTCGCGGCTCGAACAGCTTGAAGCCGACAACAAGGCGCTGCGTGAGAAACTCGCAGGTCTCGGAGGAGAATGACCATGGAGACTGCCGACCGTCCGCCGCTGCCGCCCTTCACGCTGGAAACTGCGGTCCAGAAGGTGCGCCTGGCTGAAGATGCCTGGAACAGCCGCGATCCAGCGCGCGTTTCGCTCGCCTATACGTTCGACAGCAATTGGCGCAACCGCACTGAGTTCGTCCAGGGCCGTGAAGCAATTGTCGAGTTGCTCGGACGCAAATGGGCTCGCGAACTCGACTACCGGCTTATCAAAGAGCTTTGGGGCTTTTACGAAAATCGCATGGCCGTCCGCTTTGCCTACGAATGGCATGACGGCAGCGGCCATTGGTTCCGGTCTTACGGCAACGAGCTTTGGGAGTTCGACATGCATGGGCTGATGCGCCGCCGCTTTGCCAGCATTAACGACGCCTCGATTGCCGAAGCCGACCGAAAATATCACTGGCCATTGGGCCGCCGTCCGGACGATCACCCGGGCTTGAGCGATCTCGGGCTCTGACAAGAAGGACGAAATAATCGTGCAGAACTTTCCATTGCCTCCGACGCTTCTAGCCTGGCATGGCCGGGCAAGCACAACCTTGGCCGCGTGGACCATGCGGGCCGTTAGCTTCTTCCAGGTCAAGTTCAACAATTCAGGCAGCAGCGAGACTTTTTATAGGCACCGCGCTCCGGTGCGCGCGACCCACTGGATCAACGTACTGTGCTTCCTGTTCTTGCTGGGCAGCGGGCTGAATATCTTCAATGCCCATCCGCGGCTCTATTGGGGCATGTCCGGCGCGGACGCCGACCACCCGTTCTTCTCGATTGCCGCGGTTGATCAGGCCGATGGCACGCAAGGCTTGACGCAGATCGGGCCGTGGCAGTTCGACACCACGGGCTTCCTCGGCTGGTCGAGGGACGGTGGGGTCTATGTCGCGCGCGCCTGGCCGAACTGGCTGACGATCCCGAGCTTTCAGGATCTGGCCGACGCCCGCCATTGGCACATCCTGTTCGCCTGGTTACTTGCGATCAATGGTATGGCATATCTGTCATGGAGCCTGTCTACGCGGCACATACAGGAAGACCTCTGGCCGTCGCTATCGGACATGAAGGCCATCCCGCAATCCATCATCGACCACATCAGGCTCAAGCATCCCACCGGCGAAACGGCGAAGCGTTACAACGTCCTGCAACGGCTGGCCTATATCGGCGTCATCGCGCTGATTTCGTTGATGGTGCTGACCGGCCTCACGATGTCACCGGGGTTCGATGCCGTCGCCCCATGGTTGATCGATTTATTTGGCGGGCGGCAATCGGCGCGAAGCATCCACTTCATTTCGGCGTCGTTGATCGTTCTCTTCGTCGTCGTGCACCTGGTGGAAGTGGTTCTTGCCGGGCCGATCAACGAAATCCGCTCCATGCTCACAGGGCAGTACGACGTGCCCAAGGATCATCCATGATGGCCTCCGGAAAAGTTATTACACGACGCGCCGCGCTCGTGGCCGGTTTCGGTGGAGCAGCTCTGCTGATCGCCAACGCGAACAAACTCAGCCTAAGCCCAAGCTTCGCAAATGCCTTCCGCGCGATCGAAGATTGGACGCAGACGAGCCAACGTACTTTGTTGCTGCCAAGTCAACTGGCCAAGGAATATAGCGCGTCTGACATTTCTCCGGTTTTCAAGCCCAACGGCACAACAAATCCAGGCACCAACGATTATAACCGGCATGTCGCTCAGAATTTCGCGAATTGGCGGTTGACCATCGACGGTATGGTCGCGCGCCCGATGTCGCTCTCGGTTGCGGAACTGCGCCAACTACCAGCGCGGACCCAGATCACAAGGCATGACTGTGTCGAGGGTTGGTCTGCAATCGGCATGTGGAGCGGTGTGCAACTTGGCCTGCTTCTAAAGGCGGCAGGTGTTGCATCGGAAGCTCGGTATGCCGTGTTTCATTGTGCTGACAATCTCACCGGCGAACCTGCCAAGGGTGGCGAGCAGAGCCCGGGGCAATATTACGAGAGCGTCGATCTAACGGACGCATTTCATCCGCAGACGATCGTCGCCTACGCCATGAACGGAATGCCTCTCGATGTCGCGCACGGCGCGCCGCTACGCCTGCGCGTCGAGCGCCAGCTCGGATACAAGCACGCGAAATATCTGCAGCGCATCGAAATCACCGACAGCTTTGCGCGGATCGCAGGTGGCCGCGGCGGCTATTGGGAAGACCGCGGCTATGAATGGTACGCGGGGATATGAGCGGCGCTCAGTACCCGGCGGCTAACGGGACCATGCAAGGTGCGCCGCCGAAAGCACGCGCCTTTGAACAAACCGAATCCAGCGATGGCACACAACAGATCATCGCTTACCGAAATTTCACGACCGTGAAACGCCCCGGCCGCGGCTATGCGGCCAACTTGACGGAGAAATAGAATGTCCAAATTTGGAAAAATGATTTGCCTGAGTGCGGTTTTGAGCGCGAGCCTGGTTGGCGCCGCATTGGCGGCTGACACCACGTCCGGCGCCATGTCGAGTGGTGCGATGACCGACGGTGCGATGACCGCCGGTGACCACCAGAAGAATGCCGAAACGCATGACGCAGGTGCGATGTCGCATGGTGCTATGTCCAGTGGCGCGATGACCGACGGTGCGATGACCGCTGGCGACCACCCGAAGAATACCGAAGCGCATGACGCAGGTGCGATGTCGAACGGTGCAATGTCCAATGGTGCGATGACATCTGGACATTGACACCAGCACCACCCGCTTCGCCGATCTGGACGAAGCGGGTTGACGATTGGTTGGAGAGCATTTGTCTCTCCAGCCAATCGCTCCTTTAACCGATCAAAACCCGATTGCGGATAGAAGCGGGGTAATGCCGAATGCTCATCGAGTTCTTTGCACGGCGTCTCGTCGCGGTTCTGACCAAACCGTTGCACGTCCATGGCGTCTCTCTGCCGGCGAACATAGCCTTGCTACAGGGTCTTCTGCGGCCCGGCGATGTGCTGCTTGTCGAAGGCTATAGTCGTATCAGCACGGCGATAAAATATTTGACGCAGTCGACCTGGTCGCATGCTGCCGTCTATGTCGGCGATGTGCTTGGAAAGCGTGACGGCGCTGGTGCAGCGCTGTGCTTCGTGGAAGCCGATGTCGCGGAAGGTGTTCGCGCCGTCTCTATCGAAGAGTATCGCGGCTTGCATTGCCGCATCTGCCGCCCGATCGGGCTCACCGGTAGCGATCTCCAAAAGCTGGTGGACTATCTGCTCGCCAGCGTAGGTCACCAGTATGACCTCAAGAACATATTCGACCTGTGTCGCTATCTGTTACCGACGCCGCCGGTGTTTACCCGCTGGCGCCGGCGCATGATCGCGCTCGGCAGCGGCGACCCAACACGGGCGATCTGTTCGACCTTGATTGCGCAGGCCTTTGGCGCCATCAACTATCCAATCCTGCCGATCGTCTCAAGCGGCGGCGTTGAGGATAATTTATGTCCCGATTGCGTCGGGGAATTGTTCCATGTTCGGCACCATTCTCTTTATCTGCCGAGGGATTTCGACGTTTCGCCTTACTTCAAGGTCGTCAAACCAACCCTAGAAGCGGGCTTCGATTTTCACACCTTAAAATGGGCAGTGGAATCAGATTCTGCAGGCATGATACTTTTGAGAAACAAGACGCCCGTCCGTGCATAGACGGCGCCTTTTATCCCTCGTAGTGCACGTCGAGCGCGCGGAACGCGGTGGTCGCGGCAGCGCGTTCGGCCATCATTACCTGGAAGCAGGGCCGCGCATCCATTTGCCGCATATAGGCAGGGGCATTTGGTATGTAGCGCGCCAGCATGTCGTCACCAAACGTGACTGTCGTTACCGCAGCAATCATCGTGAAGTGAACGTAGGCGGCGCAATCCGCAGCAGTGAACCTGTCGCCGAAGATGAAAGGCGAGAACCGCGCCAGTCGTGCCGCGGCGCCGAGCCCGGCGGCCAAGCGTTCGTGAACCTCGGCTTTCGTTTCGTCGGAGACCTTGCCGCCAAAGATCGCCTCCTTGTAGAGCCTCCGAGCCACCCATTCGCAGTTAAGTTCGAGATGCTGGATCAACTCGCGGCATTTGGCGCGTTCGAAGATGTTCAAGGGGAAGAGAGGTTTTTCAGGGTAGCGCGCCTCTAGATAGTCCAGAATAATCTGAGACTCGGATAGGCCGCCGGCTTCGGTTTCGATAAACGGTATCTTCCCGAGCGGCGAAGATTTCTCAAATGTTTCGTGCTGCCATGGGTAGACGACCACCTCCTCAAACGCGATGTCCTTCTCACGCAGAACGAGCTTGAGCTTGTTGTAATAGTTACTCACGCCAAACCCACAAAGTTTGATCATCGTAGTTTTCTCCTGCGGTTGCTTTAGTTTGAATCTCGAAGCACGTCAGGTCGCGCGTTGAAAACTCCTTCAACCGTAGTCGGATGCCATTGAGGCCATCTCTGAACTATGCATGGCAGAGCTGGGGCTCCCAGTACGAGTGAAAGAGGCGGTGATTTACTCCCACCTTCTTGAGCTATTTACAGTTGAAAAATTCTGACTTCATCTGATGGCCGGTAGGCTGGGCAGAAGATTAAGAATGATCTGCACTTCGTTTCCGATCTCGCTTTGCGGTCAGGCCTCGTTGCAGTCTATAAGTCAAGCATCGCATTCTGATCGAGCCTCGTCGAGGCTCAAGAACCAGTTAGCGTTCAGTCGACCTGCCACTGAAGTTTTCCCCACCGGAGATTGGAGTCTCGGCTTGATCTTTCGACCACTCGAAAATCGAATACGAATTGAACTCGGCACCATTGTCAGAATCGATCACCTCTGGTTTGCCGCGTTGTTCGATCACAGCGGTCAACTCCCGCACCACACATGCGCCTGAGATCGAGATGTCTGGGATCACGGCCAAGCACTTGCAGGTTAAGTCGTCGACGATCATTTGACCTACTTTGAGGATTTTTCACCCTTCCGAGTTGGAATATCCCATTTTTCAAGCCTTGGTAGGACGGAGAAATTTTCATCGAATGTCGAAAGCTATCCGTATAGTCGGCAGGAGTTGCCTTCCCTGATACATAAAATAAATACCCAGATCGGCGGCAAAATTACCCTGTTCCAGTTTTGGGGAATTCTATTCATAAGACATTGAATTTGTTGGAATTTATCGATCGCGAGGACCGCGAATACCGCCCTTTTTGTAATTATTCCCTGTAAATACCCTGTTATCAGGGAATCCGGGCTGAGCAGACCTCGTCCGAGACTGCCCACTGCACCAATTTTCCTCTTCCAAATTTTTTCTATTCGCCATCGCATCG